>WBZR01000344.1_pt1 | contig 77484 bp, 68 predicted proteins | sample 5204231 | NCBI WGS metagenome assembly WBZR01 (sample SAMN12412403, study PRJNA552823) | activated sludge metagenome | isolation source: activated sludge from anammox sidestream of wastewater treatment plant... | place: USA: Virginia | collected 2017-08 | reverse complement strand
TGGGATCACTAAGCCCTACTTTCGTATCTGCTCGACGCGTTGGTCTTGCAGTCAAGCTCCCTTATGCCTTTACACTCTGTGGTGGGTTTCCATTCCACCTGAGGGAACCTTTGGGCGCCTCCGTTACCATTTAGGAGGCGACCGCCCCAGTCAAACTGCCCACCTGGCACGGTCCCCCATCCGGATGACGGAATGGGGTTAGGATCTAAACATAATCAGGGTGGTATTTCACTGATGGCTCCACCGAGGCTAACGCCCCAGCTTCAAAGCCTCCCACCTATGCTACACAGATCATGTCCAAATACAATGCCAAGATGCAGTAAAGCTCCACGGGGTCTTTTTGTCCTGCTGCGGGTAGGCCGCATCTTCACAGCCATTTCAACTTCACCGGGTCCCTTGTTGAGACAGTGCTCTGATCGTTACGCGGTTCGTGCGGGTCGGAACTTACCCGACAAGGAATTTCGCTACCTTAGGACCGTTATAGTTACGGCCGCCGTTCACCGGGGCTTCGGTTCGAAGCTTCGCTTACGCTAACCTCTCCCCTTAACCTTCCGGCACTGGGCACGCGTCAGCCCCTATACATCGCCTTACGGCTTAGCAGAGACCTGTGTTTTTGTTAAACAGTCGCCAGAGCCATTTCACTGCGACCTTCAAGCGCTTTGGTTACCCGAACGCTCGAAGGTACCCCTTCTCCCGAAGTTACGGGGTCATGTTGCCTAGTTCCTTAACAAGGGTTCTCCCGTTCGCCTTGGTATACTCTACCCATCTACCAGTGTCGGTTTGCGGTACGGGCGCTCAGAATTCAACGTTTAGAGGCTTTTCTCGGCAACAAGGCTCAACCACTTATGCCTTACGGCTCGCTCTTGTCTCAGCTCAGCTGACGGATTTGCCAATCAGCCTCAACGCCTAAACAGATCGCACCTGCATCCAATAGCAGGCTGGCCTACCTCGTTGCGTCCCCCCATCACTCGTCCTGAGCGGTTCCGGAATGTTGACCGGATGTCCATCACCTACGCCTTTCGGCCTCGGCTAAGGACCCGACTAACCCGACGCGGAATGACCTGGCGTCGGAAACCTTAGATTTACGGCGAACACGGTTCTCACGTGTTTATACGCTACTCATGCCTGCATTCTCACTTCCATCCGCTCCAGTCGCCCTTATCGATCGACCTTCACCGCTGATGGAACGCTCCCCTACTGCCCCAGCAAATGCTGAGACTCATAGCTTCGGTACTACACTTAGCCCCGTTAAGTTTTCCGCGCAAGGTCACTAGACCAGTAAGCTGTTACGCACTTTTTAAAGGGTGGCTGCTTCTAAGCCAACCTCCTGGTTGTTCAAGTAACCTCACCTCGTTTCCCACTTAGTGTAGATTTTGGGACCTTAGCTGATGATCTGGGCTGTTTCCCTTTCGACCACGAAACTCATCTCCCGTAGTCCGACTGCCATGCTCTGGAATACTGGCATTCCGAGTTTGATTGGGTTCAGTAAGCGGTAAGCCCCTTAGCCCATTCAGTGCTGTACCTCCAGTATTAAACGCATGACGCTAGCCCTAAAGCTATTTCGGGGAGAACCAGCTATCTCCGAGTTCGTTTGGCATATCACCTCTACCCACAGGTCATCTTCTAATTTTGCAACATTAGTAAGTTCGGGCCTCCACGAGCGTTTAGACTCGCTTCACCCTGCCCATGGGTAGCTCACTCGGTTTCGGGCCTAATCCCAGCGACTGTACGCCCTATTCAGACTCGCTTTCGCTACGGCTTCGGGTGTCACTCCCTTAACCTAGCCACTGAGATTAACTCGCAGGCTCATTCTCCAAGAGGCACGCTGTCAGACATAGCGGGGAACATCTGTATTTCTACAGCGCTCAACCCGCTGTTAGTCCTCCAACTGTTTGTAGGCTTTCGGTTTCAGATTCTATTTCACTCGGCTAACAGCCGTACTTTTCACCTTTCCCTCACGGTACTTGTTCACTATCGGTCGCCAAATGTATTTAGCTTTGGAGAGTGGACTCCCCAGATTCCTGCCGGATTAGCGTGCCCGGCAGTACTCAGGTATCTGGCGGAAGACAATCAGTTTTCGCATACGGGGCTCTTACCCTCTTTGGCAGGCTTTCCCACACCTTTCCGCTAACTGACTGTTTTGTAACTTCCATATGCCAGACCCTACAACCCCGCCCGTGCAAGCACGGACGGTTTGAGCTGTTCCCCGTTCGCTCGCCACTACTAGGAGAATATTTTCTTTTCCTCCAGGTACTTAGATGTTTCAGTTCCCTGGGTTACCTTCCTCCAACTTATGTGTTCAGTAGGAGGATGCTCGAGGTTCGCTCGAGCGAGTTTCCTCATTCGGACATCCCCGGATCGCAGCCTGTACACGGCTCCCCAGGGGCTTATCGCAGTGTCCCACGTCCTTCATCGGCATTTGGCGCCAAGGCATTCACCGAAAGCCCTTAGTAGCTTCTCCACGTGATGCGGAGAATTTATTACTCTTCATTACTTGCTTTCGGCCTACAAATATTTCTTGATATTTGAGGATATTATCTTTCAGTCACTATTCAGTTTTTAAGGTGCAACTCACCGGTTGACCAGTGAACGACGCTCTTGATCTTATTTTATTCATCAAGGGCATCGGTCACCCTTCAACAATATTCAGATTTTAGAGACAGTTCGACCCGGCACACACCGCCGGGTCGGAAAACTTCGACCTTTAAACATTGCGGCGCTTTTCTGGCTTTATGTCTGCGAACTGTTTAACAAATTTTTCTTTACTCCAAAACTTCACACGAACTCAGTGGAGATGGCGGGATTTGAACCCGCGACCTTCGCGTTGCAAACGCGCTGCTCTCCCACTGAGCTACATCCCCAGATCGAACTGGGTAGTGGGCTTGACAGGATTCGAACCTGTGACCCCTGCGTTATCAGCACAGTGCTCTAACCAACTGAGCTACAAGCCCGTATGGACCTTGGCAACTGAGTAGTGATAGGAAATTCCAACCCCATGTCCAGCGCCTCATCACCGTAAGGCACATGAAAATGAGTGGAGCAAATCTCTCGTGAGGGAGATCGCTCAAGTACTCTAGAAAGGAGGTGATCCAGGCGCACCTTCCGGTACACCTACCTTGTTACGACTTCGTCCCAGTCACCAGCACCACCTTCGACAGCGCCCTCCTTGCGGTTAGGCTACCGGCTTCAGGTGTTACCAGCTCCCATGACGTGACGGGCGGTGTGTACAAGGCCCGAGAACGTATTCAACGCACTATAGCTGACGCGCGTTTACTAGCAACTCCAGCTTCATGCAGGCGAGTTGCAGCCTGCAATCTGAACTGAGGACAGTTTTGCGGGATTGGCTCCACCTCGCGGCTTGGCAACCCATTGTACTGCCCATTGTAGCGTGTGTGTAGCCCCAGGCATAAAGGCCATGCTGACTTGACGTCATCCCCGCCTTCCTCCGGCTTAATACCGGCGGTCCCGCGTGACACGTATAACACGCGGCGAGGGTTGCGCTCGTTAGCGGACTTAACCGAACATCTCACGACACGAGCTGACGACAGCCATGCAACACCTGTTCAGGCTCCCTTGCGGGTCGGTCACCTTTCGGATCTCTACCACCTGTATGTCAAGCCTGGGTAAGGTTCTTCGTGTAGCATCGAATTAAACCACACGCTCCGCTGCTTGTGCGGGCCCCCGTCAATTCCTTTGAGTTTTAACCTTGCGGCCGTAGTCCCCAGGCGGTGAACTTATCGCGTTTGCTTCGGCACTGATGGAGTTTAACCCACCAACGCCAAGTTCACATCGTTTACGGCTAGGATTACCGGGGTCTCTAATCCCGTTTACTACCCTAGCTGTCGCGTCTGAGTGTCAGAAACAGACCAGAAGATCGCCTTCGCCACTGGTGTTCCTCCCGATATCTACGCATTTCACCACTACACCGGGAATTCCATCTTCCTCTTCTGCTCTCAAGTCCGGTAGTATTGAACGACCTCTCCCAGTTGAGCCGGGAGATTTCACGCCCAACTTACCGAACCACCTGCACGCGCTTTACGCCCAGTGAATCCGGATAACGCTCGCCTCCTACGTTTTACCGCGGCTGCTGGCACGTAGTTAGCCGAGACTTATTCCTGAGATACTGTCCTTTCTCATCTCTCAGAAAAGCGCTTTACGATCCGAAGACCTTCATCGCGCACGCGGCGTTGCTGCATCAGGCTTTCGCCCATTGTGCAATATTCCCTACTGCTGCCACCCGTAGGTGTATGGACCGTGTTTCAGTTCCATTGTGGGGGGCCACCCTCTCAGGTCCCCTACCCGTCGTAGCCTTGGTGAGCCGTTACCTCACCAACTAGCTGATGGGACGCAGGTCCCTCCCAAAGCGAATTGCTCCTTTAGTCAACGATTTCTAAACTCGCAGACCACATGCGGCATTAGCAATCCTTTCGGACTGTTATTCCACACTTTGGGGTAGGTCACCCACGCGTTACTCACCCGTTCGCCACTAGGATACTCCTCGTATTGCTACAAAAAGCACCTCGTTCGACTTGCATGTATTAGGCACGCCGCCAGCGTTCATCCTGAGCCAGGATCAAACTCTCCGCAAAAAATTTTTTCACTCTTGCGAGTGTTAGTTTACGGTTTTTTTTACTGGATCGACAGAGTTGTTGCTTCCTATCACTATTCAGTTGTCAAGGTGCTGTTCGGCCTGTCAAATCATCGACAGACGAAAAACCGATGTTCGCTTTCAACATCGGCTCGTCAGACTGCAAAACCAACAGGCTTGTGTCTCTGACTGGAGACTGCTTGCTCAATTTTCAATGATCTGTCAGGGGGACGAGATCCATCAACGTACTGCGAACGCTGATTATATGCTTTTCGTTGACTTTGTCAATAGTCGTCAGACAAATTAACCTTAAAAAATTGCCCTTTCATTCCAATCTCGAACATGGGATTCGATCAACTCCACCGCCCGACTCGCGCCATCCTCGCCTCGCATCTTTCGACGGGCGGCTTGGGCGCGCTCACCTGCGGCTGGACTCGAAGCCTCGGCGATCGCCCGCGTCAATCGTTCAACCGTGAGATTCTTTATAAGAATGGGTTTTGGTCCAGCGCCGATCGCATGGACACGTCTTCCCCAAAACGGCTGATCGCCAGTGAACGGCACAACAATATTTGGAATCCCAGCGCGCAACCCGGCAGAAGTTGTCCCTGCCCCACCATGGTGAACGACCATCTTACAACGCGGCAACAACCAATCATGCGGAGCGGATTCGAGATACAGCAAATCTTTTGACGAAGATTGATTCACGCCTCCCCATCCCGAAAGGATAATTCCGCGATGATTGGTTTGCTTCAATGAATCACGAACGATCTCATCAATTCGTCTCGCATCACGATTGACCATACTCCCAAACGAAACGCAAATGGGTTTTTCTCCTGATTCCAAAAAGGATTGCAACTCATGTGGTGGTTGATAGGATGAATCAACAAAGTCGAAATAGAAGTATCCCGTCACGTGGACATTTGCCTTCCACTCTGCCGAAGGGGGTAAAACGCTGGGGCTCCACGCGCACAGGATCAAGGTTGGAGGGCGAAGCGGATCGTCGTCAAACGGGAAATAAAGTTTCCGCTTGGGGAATCCTGCGCGGCGGCGGACTTGTTCATATCCAAATGTGGCAGTCCATTTTGAAATTCGACTGGAAGCATAGTGTGAAAAATAATTCAACGCGCGGAGTTTCAGATCGGGCATGGCGACGTTGGGATAATCGCCCGTTGGCGTGAACATTGGGAAAGTTTGGATGTGAACGTCGGGGATATTTTTTTCGCAGGCAATGGTGTGCGCGCCGACCGCGTGCGCAAACGTGTGGATGATGAGATCCGCATCGCGGCAGGCTTCATCGGTTTGACGCGCAACATCGGCGCCGATGGCTACGGCATGATCCATCATCTCGCGCATTTGTTTGAACGGATTGAAACCGACATTGTTCAAGCGGCGACTCAAATCTTCGGGGTCGCCTGCCAAAGGGACGAACGAAATGCCGTATCCCTCAATAAGGTTTTTGAAGCGACCCGGCGCGGCAAGTTTGACTGAATGCCCGCGAGCCATCAAGCCAAGTGAAAGCGGAAGAAACGGTTGGACGTCGCCGCGCGAACCGTAGGTGAGGATGGTGATGTTCATTTATTGTTTTGGGTGATCGTTCTTTCTTTCCAATCTCGGGCGTGCGACTCGATCAATTCTACCGCGCGCATCACACCATTTTCTTTATAAATGGACTGACCAAGCACACGCGCGTGGTGACGAATATTATCTCCGCTTGCTTCGCTGATGGCTTGAGTCAATCGTTCAACAGAAAGGCGCTTTACCAAAATTGGTTTAGGTGCGGCGCCCACCGCCTGGACTCTCCGCGCCCAAAACGGTTGATCGGTCATGAACGGGACGACAACTTGCGGGATGCCCGCTCGAAGACCGGCGGCAACTGTCCCTGCGCCGCCGTGATGGATAAGCATTTTACAGCGCGGCAAAAGCCAATCATGCGGAGCGGATTCGATGTAGAGCAGATCATTGGAGGAATTCTTACGAGCGCCTCCCCATCCCGACAAGATGATCCCACGTTGACCTGTCTTCGTCAGAGCTTCACGAACGATACGGTCAATCTTTTCCGCATCACGATTAACCATGCTCCCAAACGAAACGCAAACGGGAGGTTCGCCCGCATCTAGAAAGTTTTGCAATTCAGTTGACGGTTGAAACGATTCGGCTTTTTCAAAGAAGAAATATCCCATCACGTGGACATTCGCCGACCATTCTTTCGAAGGTGGGATAAGGCTGGGGCTCCACGCGCACAGCATCAAGGTCGGGGGGCGAAGCGCTGTCCTGAGTTTATCGAAGGGCGATGTTTTGTCAAAGGGGAAATAAAGTTTGCGTTGGGGGAGTCCCGCGCGGCGGCTGATGTGTCGAAATCCAAAACGCGACAGCCACCAAATAATTTTTATCCCCGCGACGTGTGTGAAATAATTCAACGCGCGGAGTTTCAGGTCGGGCAACACAACACTCGGATAATCGCCCGTTGGCGCGAACATCGGAAAGGTTTGCACGTGGACATCGGGGATATTCATCTCTCGCGCGCGGGTGTGACCGTCAACCATGTGCGAAAAAGCGTGGATGATGAGGTCGGCATCTTTGCACGCCTCGGCGCTTTGCTGGAACACGTCCGCGCCGACTTCGAGCGCGTGCGCATACCCCTCGCGCAACATTTTGAAAATACTGTTGCGGGCATCGTTGATGCGAAGAATCGCCGCACCGGGATCACCCGGCAAAGGGACGAATTCTATGCCATACCCTTCGACCAAATCCTCGAAGCGACTCGGCGCGGCAAGTTTGACTGAATGTCCGCGTGACATCAATTTGACAGACAATGGAAGAAACGGCTGGACATCTCCGCGCGAGCCATAGGTGAGGATGACGATCTTCATGCGAATATTTTACCTTGCGGAAAATGCTATACTCAAAAAGTTCTTGGCGCAGTTGCACTGTCGCATGAACAGATCGCATCAAGGAGACATTATGGCAAAGATAGGCATCATCCACCCTGGCGAGATGGGAGTTTCCATCGCCGCGTCCGCCGTCAATAGCGGACATGAAGTCTATTGGGTTTCAGAAAACCGCAGTGATAAGACTCGCCGCCGCGCGGAAAAATATAATTTGATTGAAGTTGAATCAATGAAACGGCTTTGCGACACCGTCGAGATCATCTTCAGCGTCTGTCCTCCACATGTGGCGGGGGATGTTGCGAAGTCGGTGATTGACTGCGGCTTCAACGGATATTATCTCGACGCCAATGCCATATCACCACAACGGGCAAAGAGAATTGGAGAATTGTTATCCGCCAACGATATCCGTTTCATTGACGGAGGCATCATCGGCGGGCCCGCGTGGACACCAAAAGAGACCGTTCTTTATTTATCTGGGAAAGATGCAATAGTCATCGCCGATTGCTTTTCAAACGGACCGCTTGAAACGAAGATCATTGGGAATGAAATCGGAAAGGCATCCGCGCTCAAGATGTGCTACGCGGCTTACTCGAAAGGGACAACCGCCCTGCTCAGCGCAATTCTCGCAACCGCCGAGTCGCTCGGTGTGCGCGATGAGTTATACAAACAATGGGATGCGGACGATCCCAATTTTTCAGAACAAGCAAACCGCCGAGCGACGCGCGTCACTGCCAAAGCATGGAGATTCGAAGGCGAGATGCATGAGATCGCGTCCACATTTGAAGAGGCAGGTTTGCCCCGCGGATTCCACGAAGCGGCGGCGGAGATTTATCGTCGCATGGCGGGGTTCAAAGATGCGGCTGAAACTCCAAAGTTGGAAGAGGCGTTAGAAGCGTTGCTCAAGTAGCGGGAATAACCAACATGAATCAACACCTTCGCCAAAAATGAGATGAAAAAGAAATACTGGGTCTCCCGTAATTAACGGGAAAGAGCTTCACCACGAAGGGCACAAAGTACACAAAGGCAAAAAAGAGCCTAGATTCCTTGGGTTTTCCTTTGTGACCGTCGTGTCCTTTGTGTTTGAAAAAAAGGTTTCCCGTTCAAAACGGTAGAGCCGAAATACTTTAGCGTTTACGCAGTTGAACCTGTTGCGCCGTAGTTGCACTGCGGCGGCGGCAGTACAACTGCCCGCCAACTGAGCAAGTCCTGTACTTGAAAACCGATGATACCGAAGCAGGCATTCGCACCCAGATCTACCAAGCTACCCTGCTCAACCGTGAATTTGTTTCACCAATCAACGTCGTGGCGATTTTGAAAACCAATCTTTTCAGCCAGAAGCAGGCGCATGTGATTTTGTTCGGCGCCGATCGATAGATCTGGACGAAGATGAAGAAGCGGGTGATAATTCCATTGCGCGTTTTTTATCAAAGAATCTGTTTGGTACAATCCCCCGCATGTTTCGCCGCGCCGATCGCTTCATATATTACCTATTCATCACTCTCGCGCTCGCCTCCTGTTCCCCCTCGGCGATCACGCCCTACCCCACGTACGATCCCTTCGCGCCGGTGACCGGGCAGGCATTCACGCCCGCGCCGCCTCAACCCGGCGAAATCATCCAACCCACAAAAACACCCTCGGGACCCACGCCCACGCGCGCGCCAATTTCAGTGACGATCCCCACGCGCAACCCAAACTCATCATTCACCGCGCCAACACCCGACGCGCCGCACCCGCTCCCGCCGCCGCGCGAATTTGTCGATCAATACACCGTTCAAGCCGGAGACTCCCTAGGGAGTATTTCTCAAACGTACGGCATCACGCTCGAGGCGTTGATGCAGGCAAACGGGTTGAATGAAGCGTCGGTGTTATCCGTCGGTCAGGCGATCAACATCCCCCCGGTCGTCACGGACCCGATCCCCGGTTCAAAGTTCAAATTGATTCCCGACTCGGAGTTGATCTACGGACCCGCCGCTATTGCGTTCGACCTCGACACCTACCTCAAAAGCAAAGGCGGCTACCTGGGCAATTACGTGCAGGATGTGAACGGCGCCTACCTGAGCGGCTCGCAGATCATCCTGCGCGTCGCGCAAAATTACTCCGTCAACCCGCGCTTGCTCGTTGCCATCCTCGAATATCGAAGCGGATGGGTCACCAACCCCGTGCCGGCGAATGTGGATTATCCGATGGGCTACTACGACGATTATTACGCGGGTTTGTATCGTCAAGCCGCGTGGGCGGCGGATAATTTAAATCGCGGCTATTATTCATGGCGCGTCAACGCCCTCGGCACATTGCCCCTCAACGATGGGACCTACGCGCCCATGGATCCCACCATCAACGCGGGCACCGCCGCCGTTCAATATTTTTTCTCGCTCTTCAACGACCGAGCCACATGGGATTTCGATGTGAGCCAGCTCGGTTTTTATCAAACCTACAATGCGCTCTTCGGCTTTCCCTTCGACTACGATATCGCTTCGCATCTCCCAGTGAATTTGACTCAGCCTCCCATGCAACTTCCCTTTACCCCCGGCGCGACCTGGTCCTTCACCGGCGGTCCCCACGGCGGGTGGGATAACGGCTCAGCCTGGGGCGCGTTAGACTTTGCCCCACCGGGCGAAGCCGCAGGATGCGCGCAAAGCGAGGCGTGGGTTGTGGCGGTTGCGGATGGATACATCGTCCGCTCGAACGATGGCGCCGTCGTTCAGGACTTGGATAACGACGGTTACGAACAAACCGGCTGGACCGTTTTATACATGCACATTGAAACCCGCGACCGGGTTCAACCCGGCGCATACGTCTACGCCGGAGAGGTCATCGGGCATCCCTCTTGCGAAGGCGGCATCTCGAACGCGACCCATCTTCACCTCGCGCGCAGATACAACGGTGAATGGATTCCCGCCGATGGGAATCTTCCGTTCACCCTGGATGGATGGGTCTCCAGCGGCGATGGCATTTTATATAACGGCTGGCTCACACGCGGGTCTACCGTCTTGCAAGCGGAAGAGGGAATATTCGAAGGCGTCAATCAAATTTCGAGATAACATCCGCATACCGCGGACCTGTGGCGCAACAGGTTACCTTGAACTGCTTGAAGGTATAATCCCCATTGTGAAACGCGCGTTTATCATTCTGACCCTTACAACCGTTATACTTTCGTCATGCCGGGGAAATTCCTCCTCGCTATGGGGACAATACCAAACCCCCACTCCTAGTGGCGGACCGGCTGTCGATCAAGCGCCGGTCTTCGAAGCCCTGCCCACGCCAACCACGGCTCCGACGACTCCGCCTCCCCCGTTGACCGCAACACCGACCTCATTATTAAGTTCGTTCGTCACACAGCCGGCGGCGAGTTCCACGCCGACGAATTTTTTAACTCCCACACAACCCGGGGCGACGATTCTGTATTACTCTCAAGACGGCGATTGGCTCCCCGCTGTGGCGCGCAGATATAAGGTGGAAGCGAACGAGATCACCTCCCCGAAGATCCTTCCCGCAGAGGGAATCCTCGACACCGGCACTCTGCTCATCATCCCAGACCGCCGCGATAAAGCGGCGCAATACACATCGCATGCGCAACTCATCCCCGACAGCGAAATTATTTTTTCCATCAGCGCGCTAGACTTCGACGTTGCCCAGTACACGCGGAACGCCGGCGGATATTTATCCACGTACCGCGAATATCTCGGCTCGACCGGTTGGATGACCGGCGCCGCCGCCCTCGAACGCTCGGCGCTGGAAAATTCGATCAACCCGCGCCTCCTGCTTGCCATTCTCGATTATGAGGCGCAATGGGTGCGCGGCGCGCCTTCCGATGACTTTCACAAAACCTATCCTCTCGGCTACGAAAATTTTCGCAACAAAGGCATGTTTCTGCAATTTGGCTGGGCGATCAATCAACTTTCCACAGGCTACTACGGCTGGCGGAACGGGAAACTGACCCAGATCACTTTCGAAGACGGAACCCGGTATCAACTCGATCCGTCCTTGAACGCCGGCACAGTTGCCATCATGTACTACTTTTCGAAACAACACAGTCTCAACGAATGGTTGAGGATCATAGACCCGAACAGCGGCTTCGCGTTATTCTACGCCAATATGTTTGGCGACCCGTGGTCGCGCGCAGATGGCGCAGGACCGATCTACCCGCCCAGCCTCGCGCAACCGGAGATGACCCTGCCTTTTGAAATGAACACCGAGTGGGCATACACCGGCGGACCGCACAGCGCATGGGGCGATGAGGGCGCGCTGGCGGCTGTCGACTTCGCCCCCTCTACCGCCAAGAGCGGGTGCGCGGTATCCGACTCGTGGGTGCTGGCGATGGCGCCCGGCTTGGTGGTGCGCTCGGGGAACGGCATCGTGATCATCGACCTCGACGGCGACGGGCACGAACAAACCGGCTGGAACATCATGTACTTGCACGTGGCAAACAAGGGGCGGGTGACGTTGGGCACATGGGTGGACCAAAACGACCACATCGGTCACCCCTCGTGTGAAGGCGGCATCTCGACCGGCACGCATACTCACGTGGCAAGGAAGTACAACGGCGAATGGATCATTGCGGACGGCGGCATCCCCTGGGTGCTAAGCGGCTGGACAGTGATCGCCGGCGATAAAGCCTACCTCGGCAAACTCGTCAACGGCAATCGCGTCGTCACAGCAGATGTATACGGTCAATCGAAATCGCTCATTGTTCGTGAAGACGATGATAATTAAGAACAATTTTAAACACAAAGGCGGCGTGTTGAGCTTGCCGAAACAACACAACAGTCACAAAGGAAATCTGCGGGAAAAGATCTTGTTCATCCTTCGTCCAACCTTAGAGTACTTTGCGACCTTCGTGTTTCAAGCGGGCTTAATTCTTGCAATCTTTATCACTTCCTGCGCGCCGCGCGAACCGAATACCGCCATCCAAAACATCATCACACCGCTTGCGCCGACGGTCATTCCCGCGCCGACCTCGGGCAGACCGCAATATCAACCCGGCGAACTGGTGGAGTACATCGCCCAAAACGGAGACAACCTGCCCGCGTTGGCGAAGCGCTTCAACACCTCGGTGGATGAAATCTTCAAAGCGAATCCGATCATCCCGCGCGACGCGACCACCATGCCCGTCGGCTTGCCGATGAAGATTCCAATTTATTATCTTCCGCTATGGGGCACCGAATTTCAAAGCATCCCCGATCACGCCTTCGTGAACGGACCCGCGCAGATCGGTTTCAACGCCAGCGCGTTCGTATCGTCTACCAACGGCTGGCTCAAAGAATATCGCGCGTATGCGGGCGGAAGAAACCGCACCGGCGCCGAACTGGTAGAGTATGTCGCCGTCAACTATAGCCTCAGCCCGCGCCTACTGCTTGCCCTGCTCGAATATCAAAGCGGCGCGCTCACCCAACCCGAACCGCCCAAAGAAAAATACCTGCTTGGTTTTCGCCGCGCGTTTTACGACTCGCCGTATCTGCAACTCGTCATTGCCGCCAATATTCTGAACAACGGATATTACGGCTGGCGCAGCGGCAACCTGACCGAGTTCGAACTCACCGACCGATCCTTAACCCGACCCGACCCATGGCAGAATGCGGGATCGGTGGCGCTTCAATATTATTTTTCACGCTTGCGCTCCGGGGATGAATACCACGCTTCGATCGGACGGGACGGGCTGGCTCGCACCTATTCGGCTTTTTTCGGCAACCCCTGGCTCGATTCCCCCATCGTCATCCCCGGCAGTCTTCGCCAACCGGAGTTGCGCTTCCCGTTTCTGCCCGGTCATGTGTGGGCATACACCAGCGGACCGCACACCGGCTGGGGCGCCGGTCAACCCTACGCCGCCCTCGATTTCGCGCCCGCATCAGACACCTCCGGCTGTTACACCGTGGCGCGTGATTTGTACGCAACAGCCATGGCAGACGGACTCATCGTCCGCGCGGATGTGGATGGCGTGATCCTAGACCTCGACAAAGACGGCGATGAACGCACCGGCTGGGCTTTGTATTACCTGCACACCGCCACCGATTCGCGCGTGACCGTAGGGACAGAGGTAAAAGCCGGCGACCCGATCGGTTATCCCTCCTGCGAAGGCGGCTCGTCCACAGGGACTCACATCCACGTGGCGCGCAAATACAACGGCGAATGGATTCTCGCAGACGGGACGCTCGCCTTCGACCTCGAAGGCTGGGTGGCGGACGGCGAGGAACGCGATGGCACGCTTACGCGAGGAGCGCAAGTAATCACCGCCTGCGAATGTTCCGACTTTGGGACGCGCGTGGAATCTGAGGCGCGTTGATTTGATTCACCCAGATTACGCAGTAAAGATCGTAACGCGAGATTTTGCTCTTTTCTAAATTAATCGAGCAATAAACTAAACCACTCCCGAAATACATCGGGACATGTGAGACACAGAGAAGAGCAATAAAAAAAAACTCCGTGACTCAGTGTCTCCGTGGTTCAAAAGAAAGCAGAAGGATTGCTCGGTTTAATTGTTGATCTGCAATATCTCGCGTTTAGGCTGTTCTTGCGCAAGAGCGACATGAATGTCGCATTACGAGAATCAAATCGACTTCAACTGCGCAACATCAGTTATTCAGTCAAACCCTGCCACACGCCCTGATGCGTCAATCGTTTATTTCCATCTTCTTCATCTTCATAAATTTCATACATCAAGTCCATCGGGATGACTTGCTCGAGCATCGCGCTGGCGGGACAGTATTTCGTGGCGGCAAGTTCGATACAGCGCAAGACAGCATCCTCGCTTACCTGTTTGCCGGTGACGACAAATGTGATGCTGGCGCGGGTAAACACTTTCGGAAAATCAGGCGAGCGCGGACCGTCAAACTTCACTTCAAACCCAGTCACCTGTTGGCGTTTCTTCTGCAACACGGAGATAACATCCATCGCCTGGCAACCGATCAGCCCTAAGGCAATCAACTCCATCGGGCGGACTCCGCTGTCACTGCCGCCCAGAGTCGACTCCGCATCCATTTGAAGCGGGAAGCCTGAGGGACCTGCGCCGATAAATTTCATTCCATCTTGCCAGTTGACTGATGCTTTCATTGTGTTCTCCGATAATTTGTAGCGCGAGATAGTATCTCGCGCTACGTTAGTTCTCTAGGATGATCGGCGCAACGTATTTCTCGAGCGCGCGTTTTTCGATTCCGCCCATCCACTGTAAACGGACTGTTCCACTGCGATCGATCACATACGAGGATGGAAGCCCAAGCGTTTTGAATGCCTGTTCCGTCGCGATATACGTTGGGTCGAGCCAGATGGGAAATGTCAATTCAAAGTCTTTTGCGAATTGAGCCACATCTTCGGTCGGGTCGCCGTCATTGACCGCGATGATGGTGAAACCTTCTTTTGCATACTTGTTGTAAAACGCTTGAAGCGCGGGCATTTCTTCTTTGCATGGCTCGCACCATGTTGCCCACAAGTTGACCAGCACAACCTGCCCGCGATAGTCTGCGAGGGAATGCGAAACGCCGTCGAGGTCGGCGAGGGTCAGTTCGGGGGCGGGATAGTTCGCCGCGGCCGGGACAACCGTAAGGTCGGGGCGAGGCGGGAGGTTGCGATAGAGATAAAAAGCGGAGGCGGTGATGAGGGCAACTCCCAACCCAATCAGCAGGAATGGGATGGCTTTTTGGAAATCACGCGCGGGTTGAATCTCGTTCATGGTTTTGGCAAGTATACCCGTCGATTCGAGCCGGGGGCAAATTCAGGAAGAATGTCATGCAAAATATGATGTTTGCCACTGGATGGGTTTTATCCGCCTTGATTAACATGTTTAGATGGGTTTTGACGTTCATCACCTGCCGATCTTCGACGCCTTGAGCGAGGAACATTTCAGCGCATTAGAGCCGCTCCTGGAAACTATTTCTTGCCCCGCCGGGGATTTCGTCATTGAGCAGGATACGCCCGCCGAATATTTGTATATCGTCCTCAGCGGCGCAGTTCAGATCTCCTTTAAACCCTACGATGGAATGCCCATCACGATCTCTCACGTAGAATCTGGGGGGCTGTTCGGCTGGTCGGCGGTGATCGGAAGCGGGAAATATACCTCGTCTGTGATTGCCATTGAACCTTTAGAGGCGGCGCGAATACGCGGGAGCGATCTGCGGAAATTGACAAAGAGGAATCCCGAAGCCGGGCGCGAAATCATGAATAGCCTCGCCGAGGCTATTTCAACGCGCTGGAAGGATGCGCGCGAGCAAGTGAAATTGATTCTTGAGAAGGGGATGGAGTAGGGCGGGATAATCTCCCGCCCTACAAGATGTTTACACCGGTTTCCTGAAAAACTTCAACACGAAATATCCGCCGAGGAGGATGAGGACGGCGGGCCAGAGGTATTCCATCCAGCCGACCACGTCTGCGCTGAGGAACGCGCCGAAGATCAGCAGGGCGATGCCGGGGAAGAATGCCCAACTGCGTCCGCTTCCGCCGGGGAGGATGGCGACGAGGAGGAAGGTGATGCCAAGCCCGAGGAAGAGGAAGCCGCCGTTGTCCATGCCGGTGAGTTCATCGAGCGCGGAGATCGCGCCGAGCGTGAGCAGAACGCCGGCAGGGATGATCGCCCACCAGCGACTCGTATCGGTGGCATAGACCCAGATGAAAGCAAGGCTGATGCCCGCGAAGAACACAAGCCCATCGAAGGCTTCGAGTGAGTCAGGTAAAAACGACGAGGCGGCAAGCCCGATCAATGTGAACGCGGGGAACGCCGCCCACCAATTATTGTTGCGATCTTTGATGAGCAGGTAGAGGAAGAACACTCCCACCAAGCCCCAAATCGCTCCCCAAAAAATTCCGCTGACGTTCGAAATGATGTTCAGGTTTTCGAGAAAGATCAACACGCCGCCGAACACCATCAAGAGTCCGATCCATAAACGAGGGTCGTATTTTTTCATTTGATTCTCCATTTTAAAACACCATGTCATGCTGAGCCCCGAACGGGCGAAGCATCTCCGTCACAACAACGGAGACTCTTCGCTATCGCTCAGAGTGACATGCCGTAATTATTTAACCGTCACCGAACCCAGCCCGCCTTCGAAGTTGATCTCGGCGCGGTTGACTGCCGAATCAAAATCGGGGGATTGATAAAAACCTGCATCAACTTTGGGAAAGCGGTTCGTGTCCACGTTCATCGAGTTCATGCCGCCATCAAAGCGAACACGCGCCGCGACGCCGTCGGGGACGCGAATGTCGAACGAAGCCGCGCCAGCCTCCACGTCGAGAAGAGAAACGCCGCGCGCGGGCATGGTCAACTTCACGCTGCTGGCTCCCGTCGAGATTTCGATGCGCGTCGCTTGCACATCCTTCAGATCAATATCGAAACTACTCGCGCCTGCGTTGATCTCCAACGCGACGGGGACTTCCTGCGTGATCTGATAACGCCAGACGCCGGACGAGGGACCAATAAACGGGATCATCGAGGGTCCCGCTCCAATCTCGACGTTCAGCCTGTCTCCGTCCATTCGGCTTTCGGTGTTCATCCCAACCGCCGACGATCCGATGATGGCTTTCCCAGTTGGCGCGCCGCCGCTGATCTGAATCTGACCCGCGCCATGCGAGAATTCGTAGCGCACGCTTTTCGCGGATTGCAGTGCAAACGAAAACGTGTCATCGTCGCTGATGTCTGGCTTCCAGAACACGTTGAGGATGATCCAGCCGCCGACGAGGATCAGCGCGAGCGGAAAGATAAAACTGAAGACGTTCGTGATGATGCCCCGCGCTTGCAGAAAAAACAAAACGCCGAGCAAGATGATGAACGAGCCCCAGAATAAATTACCCCGTCTCATGATGACCTCCGCCCCGCCAAAAGCCGCGCGCGAGGACGAACAGCCCTAACAAGATGAGCAGGATTGCCACGCCGTATTCGCCGAGGAATTTGAGATCGCCGAGGAATGTGCCGAAGACGAGGAACAGTACCGCGCTGAACGCGATGGTGCGAAGCCCACTGCTTATGTTGCGCCGCGTGTTTTCTCCGAGTATGCCGGCAAGGATGGAGCCAACGCCGACGAAGCCGGGGATGAGCGTCCACATGTACGACCATGACGAATAATCGTCAACGCGCTCTTGATACAACAAGATTCCGCCGATGCCCGCGACGATGGAAGCGGGAACTGCCATGCCGGGCGCGCCAGTGAGCAAGCCAATGACGAGGATCAACGCGCCCGCCGCGATGGTCCACATGGCGCCGGTCATGTTTTCGGTGAAGGCTTGCAGTGAAGGGACTTGTCTCGTCGCCACCAGCCAGCCGCCGACCGCGATGAGCAGGATGCCGAGAAATAGGTTGGAACGGTTTTTCATAGTTTCATTCTCCTCTTGTAAAGTAAACACTCTGAGTTGATTTACGTTGTTGGTATTTGGAAGTTTCATGAGACATGTCATGCTGAGGGCGTTCGTTGCCCGAAGCATCTCCCATATGTGGAGCAGAGACCCTTCGGTCGCTGAAAACCGCTCCCTCAGGGTGACATGTCAAAGTATTGCCTTTGCCAATGCTTCCAAGCCTTCGAGGTCGTCCAAGTCGAGCCATTGCAGCATGATGCGTTGCAGACCGACCTCTTCCAATTTGTGAAGTTGATCTTTCGCTTGACTCGCGTTCCCTGCGATAAGTCCGCGCGATTGCAGGTCTTCGAGAGTCCGCTTTCGGGCTGAGACTTTTTCTTTCAAGGAAGAATCATCTTTGCCGAAGACACATCCCGTCATCATCGAGCGCCGCACGGATTCGGGTTTGCGTCCTGCGGCAATGAGCATCTCGCTGAGGAATTTGTTCTTCTGAGCAAAAACTTCGGGAGTCAACGTCACACAATTCCATTCGGCGGCGTATTTCACCACATAACCCAACGTCCGTTTGCCGCTTCCACCGACGAGAATACGCGGTCCACCTTTGCGTTGTGGGTGCGGAAGAAGAGTCGCGCCGCGGAGTTGGTAATATTTTCCGTCGAACGTGACAGGCTCATCGCTTTGAAGCAAGCGCGTGACGACTTCCATGCCTTCTTCAAAACGATCGAAGCGCGGTTTCATGTCGAGCAAGTCGAAGCCGAAGAGAGCATGTTCACGATCCTGCCAGCCCGCGCCGAGACCGAGAGTCAATCGTCCATTCGAGAGATCGTCCACTGCGGATGCCATGCGGGCGGTGAACGCGGGATGTCGAAACGAGAACGGCGTCACCAGCGGACCAAATTCGATCCGTTTCGTGTTGTCGGCGAGCCATGTGAGGGACGTCCACAGTTCGAGCGACTCAAAGTCGGGCGGGTTCGAGTTGGTGAAATGGTCGGAACGGAACAAGCCGACGAAGCCGAGTTCTTCGACAAGTTTGACGATTCTCTGCCAGCGAGACCACGTCAGTCCGTTTTGACCTTCGAGCATGATGGCAATTTCGAGCATGGAATCTCCTCTCGTTTGCTCAGGCGGCGTCCCCGCCGCCGAGGACGGCGGCTTGAGCAGTTAAAGAATTTCGAACGCAGCACTTTTCGAATCGAAACCCCGAAGGGGTCAAATGATTGTAGAACTTGGAAATTCAACGTGTACAACCCCGAAGGGGTGTCAGATGGTGAAAATTATGTCATCCCTTCGGGATTTGGGAAACGTTACGCAAAATTCTAGAATCCTTTCATCCCTTCGGGATTGTGTCCGCTGGGACATTTACGAAATTAACTTCGGCAACGACAACCACTTTCCTTTTTGTTTGGGGTGTTCGGATTCGACGATGACTTTTTTCTGAACCAAACCAGCAATGGCTCGCGCGAGCAATTCTTTTTTCCAGCCGAAGAGCTTTGCCGCATCGGATTCGGTCGCCGCGCCGACGGAGTCGAAATAGAGTTCGAGCAATTTCGCGCGCGCCGCGTTTTCGCCAATTTTCCGCGCTTGTTCGGGCAACTTCGGGAAATGACGCGGGACGATCTCGTAGATGTGCGAATACTTCCATGCGCCTGCTTGCGCCACGCCGACGGGGAGAATTTTGAAATCGGCTTGCAAAACTTCCAACGCTTTGTTGAACTCGGAGTCTTTCGCATTTGATAATTTCGCGGCTTTGCGAAGGTCGAGCGTGTTCATCGCGCCTTCGTTCAGCAACGTTTCGTACACCTGCTTCGCGGATTGAGTCAACCTCCCCTCTTCATAGGCAAGCAGATAATCTTCCTCGGGCGAGCCATAGTTTTCAGAGAGCGCGTAAAAATACGGCGCGATCTCGAGCGAGATCATCGTCGCTTTTTTGCGGAGAATTTTTCCGTAATACCAAATCTTTTTATCGAGCGCGTTATCTTTCCAGCCCCACGTGATGTGACCGGGATCATCATGCGCATCAGCGACGGGACGATTGCCTGCAACGGCTGTCCACAGCGAGGGCAGGTCAATCCCTTTGATGGGCCAGAAGTAGACGAAGCCGCGCGCGTCTACGAACTTCAATGCTGAGGCAGGCGAGGCAAGCCTCCGCTGGGGAGGCAGGTTGAACGTCCGCGCGCGAAGCGTTTGTAATTTTTTCAAGTCAATGGTGGGCATGATGTCCTGTAAAAACCTGACAGGTTTCCGATGAGACTCGATCCATCATAGCGCTTCGGCGGACAGATGTCACGACAGGAGCGCGCGCAATAAAACCTGTCAGGTTTGGATTCTTCGTGGATTATAATCCTCGACATGAAAGTCCTATTTATTTTTCTTGATGGGATCGGATTGGGCGAGAACAATCCCGAAACGAATCCGTTTGCGCGGGCGAAGATGCCGAATTTGAACGCGTTGTTGGGCGGACGTTCGCTCGTGAGAGATTCCGCGCCGTTCGACGGGGAACATGCTTCGCTTCGCGCCATTGACGCTGGTGTGGGCGTGGACGGTTTGCCGCAGTCTGCGACGGGACAGGCGATGTTGTTGACGGGGAAAAATATTTCGGCTGAACTTGGTTATCACTACGGACCGAAACCGAATCCCGAAGTGGCGGCGTATTTGGATGGCGAGACGTTGTTCTCGAAATGCGTCGCCGCAGGGAAGCGAGCGGCGCTGCTCAACGCGTATCCGCCGCGCTATTTTCAGGGAATCGACTCGGGCAAGCGGCTGTACTCATCTATTCCGCTGGCGGTGACGAACGCCGGGCTCGAGTTGTTCACGTATGAAGATCTAGTTGCGGGGCGCGCGCTCTCGGCTGATTTCACCGGCGAAGGCTGGCGGACAATGCTCGGCTTCCCCGACGCGCCGGTGATGGACTCGCGCGAAGCCGGGCGAAAGTTGATCTCGCTGGCGATGGACTATGATTTTTCGTTCTTCGAATATTGGGCGAGCGATTATGCCGGGCATAAGCAACAGATGGAAACGGCGATTGGGCTGATGGAATCGTTTGATGGGGTGGTTGGGGGGATGGTGGAGGAGCTGAAGGATGAAGGAGGAAGGATGAAGGAGGAAGGGAAGAAAGTGGAAAGTGGGGAGTGGAAGGATGAGTTGTTGGTGTTGGTGACTTCGGATCATGGGAATATGGAGGATGTGTCCACGCGCAAGCACACGGGTGCGGATGTGCCGTTGATCGTGCTCGGGAGCAAGTCGGCGCGGGAGAAGTTTATGCGCGGGATGACGGACTTGACCAACGTCGCGCCGAGGGTTTGGAGGATGGTGGATGGTTTCTAATTAAAAGAGGAGGATTATTGCTATGCCAAGGAGACGAAGATTTAGCAGATTTACTAAACGAGAAATTCAATCTCTTGGAATATTAATTTTGGCTACTCCTGTAATAATTGGGGGTTGTGTCTTAATGTATTTCATGTATGCGATTGCTAAATGGCTCAACAATACTTTCGGGATGCCAGGCGAATACATCTTTAGCTTCGCTCTAATATCAAGTGCAATTCTATTTATTGGCATATCCATTGCATTACTTATTGTTTATGAAAGACAAAAAGAGAGAAAGTATAAAGGAATTAATATTGCAAATATTGATGCTATGGATGGGATTGGGTTTGAACGCTACTTGCAGAAATTACTAACCAGCAAAGGTTATATTGTAAATATGACGAGTGCAAGCGGTGATCTTGGGGTTGATCTTGTTGCTATTAAAAATGATAGGAAAATAGCAATTCAAGCCAAACGATATAACTCAAATGTTTCCCGTCGTGCTATTAGCGACGCTGTGGCTGGAATGCATCATTATGGATGCAATCAAGCTATGGTCATTACAAATAGCTACTTCTCGCCGGGCGCAATCACTCTAGCACAGTCAACGAATTGTATCTTGGTTGACCGCGATACACTTGCTGAATGGATTAATGAATTTCAAAATACAGAACCCCAAATTGTTCAACAACCTAGGGATGCATAGCGACTCGCCCACAAAGGAAGGTTCGAAATAGTAAAAATGTTTGAAGAACCACCCCTACCCGTCTTGCTATATCATAAATGCCCTTCCAACCTAGACAGGCAATTTGAAATCATACGTGAATGTGGATATAACCCGGTACATCTCGCTGATGTCAAGGGCTATTTTGAAAAGCCAAGTAAACTCCCAGAAGATAATCTTGTTCTTACTTTCGATGATGCTCTTCAGGATTTCTACGACATCGCAGTGCCCTTGATTAAGCGTTTCAATTTCCCAGCTACAGTTTGTGTTCCAACAGGCTGTATTTCTGATCATCATCTACATCGCAAAATGGATAATTGGAAAAACAACGAGGATTCCACCAACCCTATCATGACATGGGATGAGCTTAGAGAACTGAAGCGACTTACAGCAGTTGACGGCAAAGGCTTAATTGAGTTTTCTTCTCATTCAGTCCAACATACGAATCTCAATGACATTGAATTTGATAAAGATGCGCTTCGATATGAAATTGAAAACAGCAAGTTAACGCTGAAGCGTCTTCTAGAGATTGAAGACCCTATATTCTTTTGTTTTCCTTACGGTGGTGGTGAAGGGAAGCCATTACCAACAGAATTGTTAATCGAAGCTGGCTATGCGGGAGCACTGATGGTATGTGGAGAGAAATGGGGTCAATATCGTATTTCGAGACATGCGCCGGAAGACAATGACGAAAACAAACTTGAACTATGGCTCAATGAGCAAAAAGATATTGCACAAAGTTTCAACGCGAGCTAAAAAAGTGTACTCTTTCTTGGTAGCTCAAGCGGACAAAATTACTTACACAAACCTCATAAACACCTGATTGGCGAGCAGGCGGGTGCGAGGGGTGAGCCTTAAGACCTCCGAGTTTTTGAAAAACTCGGAGGTCTTGGATTCAACCAGCCCCAACCTCAACAACTCGTCAATTTCTTTTCCATAGACCTCACGCAGGGATGTGCCAAAGCGATTCGCAAATTCGGATTCGGAGATGCCTTCTTGTGTCAGGCGCAAACCAGTCATCATGAATTCGGACATGTCGTCTTGGAGGGTTTGTTTGTGGTGATTCACCGTTACCGGGGTAAGGGGGAAATCGTATTGCGGACTGCGTACTGCGTATTGCGTAAGTCGCTCGATGTAGGTTTTGATACGCAACACGTTGGAGTAGCGGTAGCCGTCCGCGTATCCGTGCGCGCCGGCGCCAAAGGCGAGGTAGGGAAGACTGCGCCAGTATTGGAGGTTGTGCTTACAGGCAAAAGCGGGAGCCCAAGGTTGCAGGTCAAAGGTCGAAGGTCTGACTTTTGACTTTTGACCTTTGACTTCTTTTGCCCAGTTACTAATCTCATATTGCTTGTACCCATTTGCTTCGAGTGTCTCACTCGCCCATTCGTACATTTCCGCGGCGAGATCGGGATCGGGCAATGGCATCAATCCTTTTGCGGACCATCTGCCAAACGGCGTGCCGTGTTCGAGGGTCAACGCGTAGGCGGAGATGTGTTCGGGGCGCAGGTCGAGAATCCGCTGGAGGGAGGTTTGCCATGTTTGCAGAGTCTGCTCGGGCAAGCCGTAGATGAGATCGAGATTCAAATTATCGAATCCCGCCTTGCGCGCGGAGGTCACGGCTTGGATGACGTCGAAGAAGTCGTGAGTCCGCTCCAACATGCGGAGTTCTTCCATGTTGGCAGATTGCACGCCGAAACTGATGCGGTTGATCCCGATGGAGCGCAAAGCCTGCAAATCGGCAAATGAGACCGTGCCGGGATTCGCTTCGATGGTGATCTCCGCGTCGTCGGTCAAGGTGAAGTTGGCGCGAATGCTTCGGAAAATTGAATCAAATTGACTTGGGGAAAGAAGCGAGGGAGTCCCGCCGCCGAAGAATATTGTGTGGATAGTTCGATGGTTAGATAGTTCGGTAGTCAAGTGGTTTTGAAGTTGTTGACCAACAAAGTTGATTTCCTGAATCAAGGCGTCCACATATGCGGGGATCAATGCTTCCTGTCCCGCGTAGGTGTTGAAGTCACAGTAAGCGCAGCGATGCGCGCAAAATGGGATGTGAAAATAGAGGCTGTACACGGGGAATGTTTTACCACAAGTGCAAGTAAAATAGACGCCATCCGCAGATCACACTTAAACCGCTAAGTTCGCCAGGAGCGCGAAGAAAACCTTTAAAAACTTGGCGTTCTTCGCGCCCTTCGCGGTAAAAATTGTTTCAATCTGCGAAATCTGTGGATTATTTATGACAACGCCCATGCAAAACAGAGATCAATTCGCAAAACTAATTCTCCTCACCGCGCTCCTCTTCGGCTTGATGATCCGACTCGCCGCGCTGATCAGCGCTGGCGGTCCCGTCAACGACGGCGGACTCTTCTTCCAAATGACGCGCGACCTGCAAGCGAATCATTTTGCGTTGCCAGAGACGACAACCTATAACAATTCGGACATCCCGTTTGTGTATCCGCCGCTGGGGTTTTATTTGGCGGGAATAATTCAATCCGCTCTAAAAATTTCAATGTTGGATATTTTCACCCATCTCCCCGCGATTCTTTCCACGCTCGCCATCCTCGCGTTTTATTTTCTCGCGCTTCAATTTACGCAAGATACGCTTCACGCCTCCATCGCTGCGTTGTTTTATGCGATGATTCCCAAAAGTTTCGATTGGACGATCATGGGCGGAGGCGTCACGCGCGCGCCCGCGTTGGTCTTTTCATTTCTCGCGCTCGCGTTCGCATACAAATTATTGAAAACAAAAGAGCCGCGCACCATCATCCCTCTTTCGATCAGCGCGTCCTTGCTCGCGCTTACGCATCCAGAGATCACATTTCAAACCGCGTTTAGCGTGTTGATCCTCGCGCTCTTTTTCCTGCGCGACAAAAAAACTTTTTTGCATCTCCTCGCCACAACCGCGCTCACGCTCGCGCTCACTTCGCCGTGGTGGCTCACTGTCCTCCATCGTCACGGCATCGCGCCGTTTCAAGCCGCGCTCACGGCGCACCCGAAAGATTACGCCTCGTCGCTTCTGTACCTCGCTCAATTCAACCTGAGCGGCGAAGCGATTCTCGACATCGTTGCAGTTCTTGGTTTCATCGGTCTTCTTGCGGATTTCCGCCGCCGCGACTTTTTCCTCCCCGCGTGGATCGGACTCAGTTTTTTGAGCGACCCGCGCGCGGCGCCATTCGCTTCTTTGACTCCCCTCATCCTGCTCGCCGTGCGCGGACTTGATTCAACCCTCAACGGACTCGCCCGCCCCTCCCCCAACGAAGATGTGTTCGACTCGAATTTTGCTCGCCGCGTTCTGCTCGGGCTCTCGGCATATTTATTCCTCTCTGGCATGATCGCCTCGATGCAGATGGGAAATCAACTCCGACTCTTGCCCGAGGAGCGAGAAGCATTGACTTGGATTCACGATAACACGCCAGCCGACTCGCGCTTCCTCGTGTTGACCGGTGACGCGGCGTTAAGCGATCCGCTTTCGGAGTGGTTCCCCGCCCTCACCGAACGGACGAGTCTCGTCACCGCGCAAGGTCACGAGTGGACGCCCGAACTTCCACTGCTGGAAAGTTTACGCCAGTATGCACACGCGCAGTCGTGTTTGAATCAAGATATAAATTGTCTTTCAACTTGGGATTTTGATTACCTTTACATCCGCCGCATACGACCCAACGCGGAAGGCGGAATCGATTCGCAACCTTCGATCCTTGAACAAGCTTTGCGTGACTCAAATGAGTTTGTCGTTGTTTATGATTCCGATGCGTCAATTATTTTCGCGCGAGCGCTTCAAACTCTTCGGGTGAATGGCGCGGATGTCCGCGGCTTCGGGAGCGGAATCCATCAAGTCGTAGAAGCGGTCAACCAGTTTGCGCACGCCCGTCTCGCCGCCGAGGAGTTCGTAGAGAGAATGTTCGGTGCCAATCATGTGGGGATTGTAATACAACTCATCTCGTCTTTGCGAAGGCGATTGGCTTTATAATTGCACAACTTAAGCCTTTTGAGTTCATATCACTTGACAGAATAGGTGTGCTTATGTTTTGGAACAAGCTTTTCCCCAAGGATTTAAGCCGAGCAGACATATTAATTCGCCTGATAATTGCAGTAACAACAGCTTCAATTGCTGTTATAACTTTTATCAATTCACAGTCACCCAGAATAACTGTAATGAATCATCTTGCTCTTAAAGTTGACGTTTATATCGCTGGTGAATACAGAGGCCAGGTACAAGCAAACAGTAGCAGAAAATTTGCTTTATTCTCCGCGGATAAACCTGTTGAAGTCTCATGGCAAGTTATTCGTCAAAAAAATACCGAGGGCAACCCTATTGGGGATATCATGAATGGAAGCTTTAAATCTGTTGCTAATGGACAGGACGTCCCTATAACTAATATAACCACCAAAGGCGAATTTTTCTTCTTTCCAGTACTGAGCAATCAAACTAAGTATTCCTGTAAAATATATGTAAACTACAGCAAAGCCTCTGAAAAATATGTGGGCGTATTAAACCCAGGCGCAAAAAACGTATACGCAGGATACTATAAATGGATAGACGCATCGAATGTGACCTTGATTTGCAAAGATAATACTCTTTACTGGTGGGGCGATATAAAAGGTAACAGAGTAAAAGAATTGAATGTTCAAAACAAAAGTGGGATAAGTTATCTGACACTGTTTATCGAGGAGTCACCATGACCAAAGAAACAGAAGCCGTCATTTTATCCGCCGCGCGGACGCCGATTGGAAAATTTCAGGGCGCGTTGAGTTCCGTCCCTGCGACGCAACTTGGCGCGATCGCCGTGAGAGCCGCGGTGGAGCGCGCAGGCATCAACGCCGAAGAGATCGAAGAAGTCATCATGGGCAATGTGGTGCAGGCGGGCGAGGGTCAGGCTCCCGCGCGGCAATCGGGAATCCTCAGCGGCATCCCTGCCACGGTCAGTGCGAGCACGATCAACAAAGTCTGCGGGTCGGGGTTGAAAGCCGCGATGATGGCGAGTCAGGCTGTACGGGCGGGCGATGCGTCGCTCTTCGTCGCGGGCGGATTCGAATCGATGAGTCGCGCTCCGTTTCTCGTCGCGGGTCGTTCGGGCGAATTAAAATTTGGAGACCAGCCGCTCACCGACGCGCTTCTCAAAGACGGCTTGTGGGATCCGTTCGAAAATTGGAGCATGGGCAACGCGGCTGAATTTATTGCGGATGAATACGAGGTGACGCGCGAGGCGATGGACAACTTTGCGCTTCGCTCGCACGGGAAGGCTGTTGAGGCGCAAGCGGCGGGCCGATTCGCGCCTGAGATCGTCCCCGTCCGAATCGAATCGCGCAAAGGCGAAGTGATCGTGGACACGGACGAAGGTCCGCGCAAAGATTCGACTCTCGAGGCGTTATCCAAACTCAAGCCCGCGTTCAAAGCAAATGGAAAAGTAACTCCTGGAAATTCCTCCCCGATGAACGACGGCGGCGCGGCGGTTGTGATCGCTTCGCGCGCGTATGCTGAGAAAAATAAATTGAAGCCGATGGCGCGCGTGGTGGGTTATGCACAAGCCGCAGTCGAACCGAAATATTTGTTCGCCGCGCCCGCTCATGCGATTCCGAAATTGTTGAAAAAAATTGACTGGAAATTATCCGACGTGGACCTCATCGAACTCAACGAAGCCTTCGCCGCGCAAGTTCTCGCGGACGGGTACGCGCTCGCAGACCAAGGCTGGGACTGGGACAAGGTCAACGTCAACGGCGGCGCAATTGCATTGGGGCATCCACTCGGCGCAAGCGGCGCGCGTGTGCTGACAACGTTGTTGTATGCTTTGAAAGATCGCGGATTGAAGCGCGGGATTGCATCATTATGTTTGGGAGGCGGCGAGGCGGTGGCGATGGCGGTGGAGGTGGAGTGAGTGGTAAGTAGTAATTGGAGATTAGAGACTGGAGACTGAGGAACGGAGAATTAGAGGATTAGAGAATTGCGAGTGTACAGAAGTGTTGCAAACAAGTAACACGGTGGTTGAGTAGTCCCGCGATGCTTGTCGCGGGATGTATCGAAACCACAGGTACGCATACTAAATTTTGTAACATAAAATATTTTGGTTACTGGTGGTCTCGACTGCTTGCGATTGACCACCGAGGGATGAATGCAATGGATAAACAAGAACGCAACGAAAAGATCGAACTTTATGGCGATGGATATTCCATGCTCATGGAGACTCTCAAAGACATCCCGCGCGAGATGTGGAAGTTCAAGCCCGAGCCGAAAGAGTGGAGCGTGCATGAGGTGTTGGTGCATTTGGCAGATTCAGAATCAAACGCCGCATTGCGCGCTCGCAAGTTGATCGTCGAGCCAGGCGGCGCGTTCATGGGATACGATCAGGACAAGTGGGCAATCGAACTTGATTATCACGACCAAAGTTGGGAGGACGCGCTGGAAGTCGTGAGGCTTGTCCGCAAAACGACATATGCATTGCTCAAAAAACAACCTGATGAAGTTTTTGAACACACGGGGAAGCATCCGCAATATGATGAACCCTACACGTTCGAGAAGTGGCTGAATATTTATTCGGCGCATATTCCTGGACACATTGAGCAGATAATGAACAATTACAGAATTTGGAGAGATAAAGTCGGATAGTCACATGGTCAGATGGTCGCATGGTCAAATCGTTGGATGGTCATTAACATCAGTCGTGAAGGAAAAATGAAAATTGAAAAGTTTGAGGACATTCGGGCGTGGCAACAGGCGAGAGAATTGACAAATCAGGTTTATGACTTGACCGAGCAGGTCAGATTCTCAAAAGACTTTCGCTTACGAGACCAAATTCAGGGAGCCGCTGGTTCGATCATGCACAACATCGCGGAAGGTTTCGACGATGGGTCCGACATAGAATTCATCCGCTTTTTGAAATATGCCCGACGTTCTGCTAGCGAAGTTCAATCCGAAATCTATCTTGCGCTCGATCGTAAATACGTAAGTGCCGAAGACTTCCAACGGGTTTACGATATGGCAACAACAACGAAGAAATCCGTCAACGCTTTCATCGCATACTTACGAAAATCCAAACGCGGACCGACCGCATCGCAATAGGGCTACGAGACAATACGACCAGGAGACCATATGACTATTCGACGAATTTTCGTAATAGGCGCAGGCACCATGGGCAACGGCATCGCGCAAGTCGCGGCGACATCGGGGTATCAAGTCACCTGCATGGACGTTCAGTCCGCCGCGCTGGAGAAAGCCAAAGCCGCGATTGCCAAGTCCACGAGCAAGTTGCTCGAAAAAGGGACGATCACCGCTGAGGGCAAAGCCTCCGCCGACGCGATTCAATATGTGTCGAACATGGACACGATGAAAGGCGCGGACTTTGTCATCGAAGCCGCGACGGAGAACCCCGAACTGAAATTCAAAATTTTCAAAGACATGGACGCCAACGCGCGCGAGGATGTGATTCTGGCGAGCAACACGTCGTCTATTTCGATCACGAAAATCGCCGCGCAGACGGAACGTCCCGACAGAGTGATCGGGATGCACTTCATGAATCCCGTGCCGTTGATGAAACTGGTAGAGGTCATCAAAGGTCTCGCCACCAGCGAAGAGACTCTCGCCACAACGCTGGAACTGTGCAAGGTCCTGGGCAAGGAAGCGTGGGAGGCGAACGACGCGCCAGGCTTCATCTCGAATCGCATTTTGTGCCCGATGATCAACGAAGCGATCTTCGCCCTGCAAGAGGGAGTCGGCACGAAAGAAGCGATTGACGCGGTGATGAAACTCGGCATGAATCATCCGATGGGTCCGCTCACGCTCGCGGATTTGATCGGTCTCGACGTGGTGCTCTTCATCATTGAAGTCCTCCACCGCGACCTCGGCGAAGACAAATACCGCCCCGCGCCTCTGCTCCGCAAGATGGTGGATGCAGGGTATTTGGGGAGGAAATCGGGGAGAGGGTTTTATACGTATCAGTGAGCAGCTATCAGTGATCAGTTAGCAGTTGGGTTGTGCTATACTTTTGACCATCAGCAAGAAGGTTTATTGGCTCTACCGTTATTAACGGGAAAGCCCAAAAACCTTAGCCACGGATTTCACAAATTCACACGGAGTGTTTAAAAAAATCGTGAAAATCCGTGGAAAAGAATCTTCCTGCGAGTCGCAACCCCGTCAGAAACGGGAGAGCCGATTTATTCTATGACCACCACTTAAGTCACCGCAGAAGTCTTTTGGACTGCATTTAAAGTTCTACCTGCCGAAGAAAAACGCGCCGCTCTTCAGAATAACCCTTTACGAATTCCAACCGCGAAGAAACAAATGAGCTTGTCCTCCCTTCACACACGTTTGCACTGAGCCTGTTGAAGTATTCGTGATCCCACTCGAGGACGGCTATTTCTCCCCCTTGTGAGAAATGCCCGCAAGACAGAGCAATCGTCATGTTCCATAACCCAACTACCCCAATTAAAAACAACCTACAACCTTTTAGGGTCTGTAAATTAATAACTTCCCGTGTTTTTGTTCGCGCGCAGTTGCACTGCGAGCGGGATGCAGTGCAACTGCATCCCCAACAGGGAATTTATATTTTTACGAACCCTTAGCAAGACAACAAGGCGTTTTATTGAAACACTGTTTACTGTTCCAGCCACCCGACAGATTCACCTTTGGACACCTGCCCCAGCGCCGCCCGCAAGGGCAGGTGAAAACGCAGACGGACTCAGATTTTTTGGGGAGGCTACTCTGAACAATCCATCTGTATCGGCGATTTCAGCGTTCGCGCCGCACTGGCGCTCGGCGCAAATGTCTGCGTCTTGTTTTATATCTGTCAGGTAGGTAGTTTACTGTTCACCCATTAAGGAGACGATATCATGTTCCGCAAAACGTTTTCCCTGGTTGCCCTGCTGACGCTGGCGCTCTCAGCCTGCGCGGCGGGAGGAACGTCCACACCTGACGAGAATCCAACCACTCTTCCCGCGCCCGCGTCTGAGGCAAATCTCCCCTCGCCTGCCGCGCCCGCTTCCAAAGCAAGCGCCACATCATCCGCCGCGCCTACAGCCAAGTCGAATTCGTCAGGTTGTGCCGACAGCGCCGCCTTCGTGTCCGATGTGACCGTGCCAGATAACACCAACCTCGATCAAAGCGAAGCGTTCGTCAAAACCTGGCGCGTGAAAAATACCGGCACCTGCGCCTGGACCGACAAATACACGCTTGTATTCACCAGCGGCGAACAAATGGGCGCGCCAGATTCCAAGCCGCTCAGCGCCACGCAACCGGGCAAAACACTGGATATATCTGTGAACATGATCGCGCCGGCGAAAGACGCCGCCTACCGAGGCGACTACGAACTGCGCAACCCTGCCGGCGAAGCCATGCCGATCGACAACGGCACCTCGCTGTGGATCATCATCACCGTCGGGACGGCAACCACCGCGTCAGGCGGACCTGGGTCTGCTTCGGCAACTTGCGCGTTTACCGTCAGTTCAACGAACACGAGCGCGGTCGTGGATGCGGTCAACGCCTACCGCGCAGATAACGGCCTCCCGGCGTTAACCGTCAACCCCGCGTTAACCGCCGCCGCGCAAGCGCACAGCAACGACATGGCATGCAACAGCCTATTCGTCCACAGCGGGTCAGACGGCTCCACGCCGCAATCACGCGCCACCGCCGCCGGATATTCCGGCGCAGTGACCGAAAATGTGTATGGGCGCAACCCGCCACCCTCCGGGCAAGAGGTGGTCGCATGGTGGGCAACCGACCAAACCGATCCAAGGCATGGACAAAATCTGCTCACCACAAAATATACAGAGGTTGGCGTGGGGTATTCATTCTTCGGTGATTTTGGATATTACGCAGTGGTCTTCGGAGCGCCCTAGCGAACCGAGGGATGAGGCGAAGCAAGTGTGTGTGAAAACCCTCTTCACCATAGAGAACACAGAGACCGCAGAGAGAAAACCTCAAAATCTCTGCGGTCTCTGTGTCTTTACACACCGAAATAGCCGCTCCCTTAACCGCGCCGAACAACCACAGGGTGACGCCTTCGGGTACAATCCATGCCGCGCCGCAACAGGCGCAGGAGATTGAATGATTTCCCCTCAAAAATCGATCCACTACGAAAGATACGAATTCAAAAAATGGGAAGGCTACGACGCTGAGACCATCGTCGAAGCGCCGGTGTCGCTCACCGTCAACGGGGAGGTCTGGCTGACGTTTATGTGCACCCCGGTCGATCTCGAAGCCATGGCGGTTGGGTTCCTGTACAACGAAAACATCATCCAGCGCATGGATGAGGTTGCCGATGTGCGCTTGTGCGAACACGGCGACAACGTGGATGTGTGGCTCAATCGGAGTGTGGAACAGCCCAAATCGTGGAAGAGAACGTCGGGTTGCGCGGGCGGGCTGACCGCGGTGGAAACCCTCGCCCGTGTGGAGGTCTCATTCAAATCCCACGAGCCTCAATTCGATCCTGAACAAATCAGCGCTCTGGTGGAAGATCTTTTTGCCGCGCAGGAACTCTATCGCGAGACCGGCGGGGTTCACACTTCTGCGCTCAGTAATGGGGAAAAGATCGTTTACTCCGCGGAAGATATCGGCAGGCACAACACGCTCGATAAGATTGCGGGACAGTGCGTGCTGAACAATGAATTCCCCGAAACAAAAATTCTCATCAGCACCGGGCGCATTAGTTCCGAGATGCTTCAAAAAGCCGCGCGGCTGGGCGCGCCGATCCTAATCTCGCGCACCTCGCCGAGTTCGCTCTCGATCGAAATGGCTGAATTGTATGGGATCACATTGATCGGATATGCGCGAAGGCACAGGTTCAACGTATATTCCAATGGGCAAAGGGTCAAGTCGCTTCGCTAGCCGGCAGTTCATGCCGACCGGTTCCGATGAGGCTCATAGCGCCTGGCAAATCGCGCCGATAGAACTTTCGTGAAGCCTTGTCAATTGTGATTTATAACATCGGCGAGGGATCGATCGCGATCGCGCAGGTTTGGTCTCCCGCGGCGATGCATGTTTGTTCTTCCACGTGGAAGATCTTCCCTCCGCTCAACCAATACAAGGCTTCTTGCAATAACCCGACCGCCAGATGACAGACCGGTTCATGCGACCGCCTCTCCCAACACAAGGGACAGCGTTCGATGTGCCAAAGCAAAGTGTTCCCATTTTCCTCGATCCGCACGCGCTGGTCGGTGAACTTATTGAACAGTTCGGCAAACGCCCGCGCGCCCGCGTTTAACTTGGCGGGCAGGGGCAACAGTCGGAACGCCATCTCGGTCAGCCCCATTTGCCCGCTATATTGGCGGACTCCGTAATTGAAACAGGCGCGCCCGATGCGGGTCGCCAGCCCGCGTCCGCCGTGCGGACCGTAGACCTGCTCCAACGTTCCGCCCAGCGCGCTTACGGTGGAAAAGGGAAAATTCAGTTTCGAATCATCGGCTGGGTAATTTTCGATCAATGTTTTATGGGAGGAAAGATTCAACACGGCGTTGACGCCGTTGCGCCCCATCACTTCTTCCATGGATAGCAAAATGATCCGCCCCATACGATTCGGATAATGGAAGGTGTCGATCATGATGTTACAAGGTCACCGAGGGTGATGTTTTTTGTGGAACAGCCCGGGGGGAGGTCTTTCGCGCGAGTGCGGCGCTATCTTGGTCGAGGAAGGCTTTAAGTTTTTCTGCAAACACGCGCGGCTCTTCGAGCATGGGGAAGTGGCCCAGTAGGGGGAATCGTTCGACCTGCGCATGAGCGATTCCCTGTTGCATGGGTTGCCATTGCTTGGGGTGCACGATAATATCTCGGTCGCCGTAGATGCCCAAGGCGGGCACTTTGACCTGGTCTAGCATGGGTCGTAGATCCGTTCGACGAAGGGAAGCAATCGAAAGGAGGAATGATTCGACGGTCGTCCGCGAGAGGTCGCGGTCCATCATTTCCGCGAAGCGTTCGTCGCGACAGATGAAGGGCGAAGCGACTCGCACGCCAAAGCGGAAGACGCCCATCATGTTGAAGAGCATGAAGGCAATGGGTTTGTATCCAGCCAGTTTCAACGGGATAGCCAGCGAGGAGCCGATGATCGGCGAGCCGACCACGACTACTTTGCTGACGCGTTCGGGATAGCGGATCGCCACCGAGAGGCTGACCGTGCCTCCCATACTGTGACCAACCAGCGGCGCATGCGAGATGCCCAACTGCTCCATGAACTGGTTGACCAGGCTGACAAAATCTTGTATGGCGTAGGTCTCGCGCTTCTTGCCCGATTCGCCAAAACCCCAAAAGTCGAGCGCGTAGGTGCGGTAGGATTTACCGAGGTATGCCATCGTTTCCTGCCACAGGCCCCACGAGCCCAGCCAGCCATGCAGGAGGATGACGGGCTTGCCGCGCCCGAACACCTCATAATGAACGATTCCTTGATCGGTGGTTATGGAAGACACAGAAAATTATTTCAAATCTGCGAGAACGTTGGTAAGCAGTTCGACGAGCACGGTCTTGACAGTGCCTTTGTCGGTGGCAACGCACGGCAGAAGTTTTACTTTTCCGTCGAGGCGCAGGGCGTGGCGCATGTCCTCAAGGTCCCAGGCGTCTTCCATATCCTGCTTGTTTGCGGCGACCACATAAGGGGTGGGCGCGTAGGCGCGGAAGGTTTCGAGGATCGAGCGCGCTTCGCGGAAGGTTTCGGGGCGGGTGCTGTCGACCATCACAATGAAGCCGAGCATGCCTTCGGAAAGGATTTCCCACATGAAGTCGAAGCGTTTTTGACCGGGCGTTCCGAAAAGATACAGCACGAGATCGTCGTTCACGGTAATGCGACCGAAGTCCATCGCCACGGTTGTCGCTTCTTTGACGGATTTCTCCGCCGCGTTGGAAATTTTACGCTCTGTCGAAACCACATCGATCTCGCTGACCGATTGGATAAATTCCGTCTTGCCCGCGCTGAACGGACCGGTAACGACCATTTTGACTGTTTGCATAATAACTTATCCTTCCGCCTGTTCCTTTAAAGCGAGCGTATTCGCCCGATCAATTTGTTCACCAGCGACTTCTGTTCCGCTTTATCCTGCGTCGGGAACATCTTCGGGCTTTGTTGAACGACCATCCCTTCGGGACGAACGATCTCCACCAGCCCAGCCTGTAACAAGCCGTAAACGATCCGTCGAATTTCGATATCGTTCATCTTGTTGGTCTGCGCGATCTGCTTCATTGAGTTCTTGGGGTTGATGAATGAAACCACGCGCCACTCTTCCACGCTCAGGTTCACGTTCTTCATTGGGCGGTCGGTGAACTTCAACGCCATATCGAGGCTGGGGATCTCGTCTTGCAACTGCTCCCACTCGCGCAATTGGCGCGAACCTTCGATAATGATGTTTTCCAGGTCAAGCCGCACGTTGATGCGGTCTTCGGGCGCCATCATTTCACTTTCGAAGCGGAAGAACCCTTCCACCCAGGTGAACAGGCGGCGAAGCGCGTCGGTAAAATACGATTGCAGGTTGGCGAGGATTTCCTCCTGCGACAAATACCCCGCGTTGATGAGCAACAATCCCAGTTCTTTGTCGTTGATCTTGCCCGCGCGCTCGACGATGGCGCGATATTGATTGACGGTCAATTTATTGGCTTTGTGAAGGACCGCCGCAAGGCTCCCATCGTCCTGCCCTACTTTGGCGTATGCCAGTTTCCCATCGCGGAACGACACGTACGCCTGCTCGCTGGGTCCATCCACCACGAGGGTGCCGGTTTTTTGAGCAAGATTGATCAAGTTGAGCAGTTGAGTAATAGTGAAATCGCGTAAGTTGCCGCGCAGAGCCATGGTTGCCTCAATAAAATCTCCCACCGTGGGAGATTGAAAGATTATACTTGCAAGCGAGGGAACACGTCAAACAAAATGGCTGTTTCCGCAATTGTCAAAAAAGAGAGGTGGGAAATTGTCCGAAAGCCCGGTGGATGCGTCTCGCGCGGGTGTCTCAAATGATTTTTCGGGAAACCACGTTTGCTGTCGGTGCGTTAGATTACCGTACGGTAATCAGTCGGTGTGTATAATTCGCGTCTCATGCAACGATTAACAGGCATCCTTCTCATTGCCCTCTCTGCCGCCGCCTTTGGAACGCTCGCCATTTTCGGTCGCTACGCCTATGCCGCCGGCATGGATACATTTACCGTTCTGTTCCTCCGTTTTTCGCTGGCGGCAATCCTGATGGGGATTTTGCTGGTGGCGCGGCGCGAATCACTGCCGCGGGGAAAAATACTCGCCCAATTGATTGGGATGGGCGCGTTCGGGTATGTTGGACAATCGTTCCTGTATCTCACGGCGATCCAATACGCCTCAGCGGGACTCGTCGCGCTGCTGTTGTACCTGTATCCATTCTTTGTGCTGATCCTTTCGGCGATCGTGTTCCACGAGCGGATAACGCGCATCAAGGTCGTGGCGCTCGCGCTTGCGTTGGCTGGCACCGCATTGACCGTTGATCCGCAAGGCGGGCAGGCGATTGGCGCGGTGATGGCAATCGCCGCCGCGGCGATCTACTCGGTCTATATCATCGTCGGCGCAAATGTGATGAGGCGCGTCTCGCCGGTGCAATCGTCCACGGTAATCTTTGCGTCGGCAGGCGCGGTGTTCGGAACGATGATGGCGTTCGAGGGGGCGCATCTGCCAACGACAAACTCCGGCTGGTTTACCGTGGCTGGCATTGTGTTCATTGCGACCGCGATTCCCGTCGTCGCATTTTTAGCGGGGCTGGAACGTGTCGGACCGACCAACGCGGCGATGCTCTCCACTCTGGAACCGGTTGTGACGGTTATTTTAGGGGCAAGCTTGTTCGGCGAGCAACTTTCTCCCACCGGGTTGGCGGGAGGCGGGTTGATCCTGCTTGCCGTTCTTTTATTGACGAGGGGTGAAATCGCGGCGCGAGCCAGCGCCGAACCCGATTAAGTTGTACAATACGTTTGGAACGAAGATTCAAGAGACCGATCGGTTTGCCCGGCAAGTCTCGCGGAATCTGTCTTGACACAGTGAAACTGCGTCAGGAACTTGTTCTCGCATGGAGCTTTGATCGTCAGGCGGGGATGCATCCGGCACAAGAGGCTCCGGAGGAAGATCATGAAGCCTGGATTTCCAAACATGGTTCGCGCGATGGCGTCGATGTTCCTTGTGTGCATCCTGTTCACTCGTGAAGTTTCCCATCCGCAAGCGAAAATTTCATCCTCCAAACAAATATCATTCACGGGGATCAGCCTGCTAGCCAACATCGAAACTGTGGGGGTTGTGGCAAGCGGCGCGAACCTGCCACCCTCCGCCGAATTGTTCTATCGACAAACCGGGACGATCGATTGGAAACGCGGACATCCTCTTAAACGAATCGATGATGGCAGGCTGGCGGGCAGTGTCTTCGGGCTGTCCCCCTCCACATCGTACGATGTGAGGGTTGTGGATGGGGGCAGTGAAATTGCCGGCGTTGTTGTCACGCAACCCGATGAAATCTCGTTCACGCCGACTGTCGTCCTGCGCGTTAACGATGATGCGGCGCCCGGTGGAAACGGCTCAGTCGCCGCGCCGTACCGAACAATTCAAGAAGCGGTCAATGCGGCAGTCGCCGGTACCCAAATCCTTGTAGCAGACGGGGTGTATCGTGAAAACGTCCAGTTCCCCGCTTCGGGAACGCCGGGGAACTGGATCCAGGTCAAGGCGGAGGGAGGAGGCGCCATCCTCGAAGGGGCAGATACTCTTTCGGGCAGTGTCTGGACTCAAGCAGTGGGAAAATCCAATATCTGGTTTACACAAATAGGCGGCGCCATCGGTTATCTCGCGCGGGACGGCAAGCGCATGTATCAATACGAATCGATGAACGGGTTGAATAACGGCATAGGACATAACAACGCGCCGATTGCCGAGGGTTGGTTTTTTGAAGCGGCAACCTTGCGGCTTTATGCGCGTTCCGCGGACGATCCGGCGGCGCGCGCCTGGCAAGCGCCGCGTTTCAACCATGCTTTTGATGTGAACGGGCGCGAATGGATCTGGATCGAAGGATTCGAAATGCGCTTTTACGGCACGCGCACCGATGGGTGCGGCGTGTGTTCTTTGAATTCATCTCATGTAGTGATCCGCCGCAACAAGATCCACAACATGCAACTGGGCATATTTATCAATTGGACGGGCGGCGAAAACCTCGGCAACGATACGCGCATCGAGCACAACGAAATCTACGATCCGACAGCGGGCAATTGGCAATGGGACGCCGTGAAAGGAAGCGCGCACGAGGGAACGGGCATCGTCTTACGCGGGCATAACGGCGCCATCGCGCGCGGGAATCAGATCCATCATATCTTCAATGGAATCTACACCGGCGTTTCCGGACCTGCGGGCGAAGACCCAGCCATTGCTTTCGATGCGGATATCTACAATAACCGCATATACGATATCGCCGATGACGGTTTGGAACCCGAAGGCGCGTGCATTAATCAGCGCTTCCGCAACAACACCATCGACCGCGCCTTTAGCGGCATTTCGCTTGCGCCGATCACAGTGGGTCCCGTGTGGGTGACGCGCAACACCATCACGAATTTCACGAACAAAGCGTTCAAATGGGATCGCAACTCAGACGGCGCGGTGATGATCTATCACAATACCGCATGGACGAATTCGCCCGACGCCAACGGCATGGATCTGATCAGCCCCATTCATAACACCGTCATGCGCAACAATATTTTTCAAGTGAGCGGGTTTACATTTTCCGAAAAGACCAGCGGCTCGACCAACAACGATTGGAACAACGACAACCTCTATAACACCCGCGCCTCGAGCAATCCGCATTTCAAATGGGAAAACGCAAATTACAACCGCATCGGCAATTTCTGCAAGGCATCGGGACTCGAGTGCGCCGGTACCGACTCGCCACCGGGGCTGGCGAACCCCACCGGCGGAAACTTCACCCTGAGCGCATCCAGCCCGAACGTGGATCGAGGCGTTTCCATCCCCGGCATCAACGATTCGTACAGCGGCTCGGCGCCCGATCGCGGCGCGTTCGAATTTGGCGCGGTATTCACATCCACGCCTACGCTATTCCCAACACTCACTTCAACATCGACCGCGATCTTTCAAACGCCGACTCCCATAGTCACCCCGTCCATCACGCCATTCCCGGTCACGCAGATAGCCACAACTGGACTCCCGCCGACTCAAACCACGCCAAGCCTGACGCCGTTCCCGGTCGATTCACCCCCGACAGTGCTATCTGTCACGCGCGTGGACGCATCTCCCGCCAATTCAGCCATCGTCCGCTTCCGCGTGGTATTTTCTGAACATGTGACCGGCGTGGATTGGTCTGCGCCGTTTGTAGATTTTGTGTTGACCACAGCCGGAGTCGGCGGCGCTTCAATCGCGGGGGTTACACCGGAAATGGGCGCGAGCTATGTGGTGCAAGTGAACACCGGCACAGGCAATGGGACGATTCAACTGCATGTGCTGGACGACGACAGCATCCGCGACTCGATCAATCAGCCGCTTGGCGGCGTGGGTGCCGGCAATGGAAATTTCTTAAATGGTGAAATATACGCGATCAACAAGCCCGCGCTAATCCCTGTCACTGTAGTTTTCAGGTCGGTCGGGTCAAACGACGGTTGGATCCTTGAATCACAAAAGACCAGCGAGCGCGGCGGAACACGCAACGCGTCCGAGTCCACATTCATCCTCGGCGACGATAACCGCGACCGGCAATATATTTCCATCCTTCACTTTTCGACGGCTTCGCTGCCCGATAACGCCGTTGTGACCAAAGTGACGCTGATGATCCGCAGTCAGAGTTACATGGGAACCAACCCGTTCACCACGCACCAGAACATCGTCGTGGACATACGAAAGGGATATTTCGGCTCCTCCGGTGTGCTGGGGGTCAATAGCCTCGACCGCGGAGATTTTCAAGCGCCAGCCAGCCTGAGCAGTGCGGGGATGATCCTCAATAACCCGATCATCGACTGGTATTGGGCGGCATTAGATCCATCCGCGTTGCAATATATCAATTTAACCGGCGTGACCGAGTTCCGCTTGCGCTTCCAACTTCCTGATAACGCGGACCGGGGCAACGATTGGATTCGGTTTTATAGCGGAAATTACTACTCCGCCACATCACACCCGATCTTGCAAGTTGAGTACTACGTTCCGTAGCAATTAGTTCTCCAACGCCCCGCCGCAAACCAACACAGAAACACAGCGACCGATCGAATTCCCATCTTTGATCGCTTCGCGCGCATGGCGCGCCATGCCGGCAAAAAAGCACAGCGTTTGGCGCGTTGCGTCTTCTTCAATGGATTTCAGCGCGCCGAGCGCGTTCGCCTGCCTGCCGCGCTCCGCAGAGACCAACGCATGAACCAGACGGCTTTCCAGCGCGACCATGCCGTCATTCAGCATACCTTCTGTTTTGGTCAATACCTCTTCCGCTTCCACCGTCTCCCCGAGACCCAAACACGCGAGCGCGAGGTGATTGCGAAGGTATGTGTTGAGTTGCGGGTCTGCCGCGGCGCCGGGGAGCGACGATGCCTCCTCCAGCCGCAGACGCGCCTCATCGAATTCTCCCAACCCCAGCAGGATCATCCCCAAGGTGTCGAGGTAAGACGCGCGCCAGCGCGTTTCGCCGGTCTCTTCGGTTTGTTTGAGCAGGCGTTCCATAACTTGCCGCGCCTCTGCGGCGCGTCCGGTTCCGAGCAGAACTTGCGCGCGCTGGTTATCGGTGGTCGCCTCGCCTTGCGCATCGCCGATCAACCGCTTCAATTTTCTCGCCTTGTCTAAAAGTTCCAACGCCTCGGCGGGACGCGCTTGCAAATGATAGATCGCGCCGAGCGCGTTCAAGATTTTTCCGAGCGCAAAGATATCGCCCAGCGCTTGCGTCGCATCCAGAATTTCCTCATACGTTTGGCGGGCGTCGTCGAGTTCGCCTTGATCGAAGCGCAAACCGCCGATATTGCCTTTGATGCGAAACGCCGTGCGCAGATTGCCCGCCAACAGCGCCGCGTCTTCCGCATTGCGCCAATGGGCGAGCGCGGCGGGGATGTCGCGCCGGATGTGCGAGACGATACCCAGCGTGTTGTAAGCCATGGTCCGCGCGCCCGCCACGAGTTGGATGTGAGTATGTTCCAGCGGTTCGGCGAGATCGAGCGCGCGCTGGGCAAGCCCTGCCGCGTCGTCGAAGCGCGATTGGATCAGCCTCAAGGTGCAGCGAACGGCATACGCCTCGGCGAGCAGGCTGGGATCCGGATTCGAGGCGGCGATACGTTCGGCTTCGTCGCACAGTTGATCTGCCTCCGCCGCTTTCCCGCGCTGTAACAAGAATCGGGCGAGTCGCAAAGAGATCGAGAAGCGCTCCGGCGGCAAAGCGTCTGCCGCGTTGGCAAGCGACAACGCCTGACGAAAATCTGCCTCGGCTTCGGCGGCTCGTCGTCCGCTCATCAGCAGTTGACCGCGATAGGAAAGGAGTTGCGCTTCCAGTGGAGCGTTCCACGCGGGAGTGTTGCGAGTTCGATTCAACATGGAGGCGATCAGATCGGCGGCGTACTCGCCCTGCCCGGTCGAATCCCAATGCAGATGCGCAGACCGAACGTATTGCAACACTTCCGGCACGTCGTTCGCCTGCGTAAGATGATGGAGCGCTTCCAGCGAATGCGGGGCAACCGCGCGGAGATGTCGCGCCGCGAGTTCGTGAAGCGCGCGATGCAATTCCGGGCGCGCGTTCAAGATCGCTTCGAGATGTTCCTTCAAAAGCGGGTGTAGCCGCGCTTCGACAGGGTTATCGAAGAATTGTCGTTTTTGCAACACAGACAACGCCTCGTCCAACGCTGTCGCCAACTCCGCCTCGCGCAAGCGTTGGACGATGTCAATATCGAGCAGGTTGACGGGTTGCCTGAAAATCGAGATCAACGAAAGGAGGTTCAATGCGGAGGGCGGGAGTCCTTGCAGGGCATTCTCCACAAGAAAAGATGCGACTTCGCGCTGTGTGGAAAGCGCTCGCAGGAATTGATCCGTATGCGCGGGCTCGCGCCGAATGGCTTGGCTCGCCAACTTCAACATCATCGGGTTGCCCTGCGTGATCTCGAACAGGGAATGGAACGCATCGTCGGCAAGCGACACATCGAGCGACTTCGCCAATTCGCGCGATTCTTTTTCGCTCATCCCGGTCAACAGGATCGCCTCGGCGCCCGCGATCGCAACGCGCTCGCGCGAAGCGAACAGGAAGCGCGAGCGGCTTTCGCCGATCAGATTCTCGGTCATCGCAACCGCTTGCTCGCGAGCGGCGAGATGATGAAATTCATCCACGCAGACAAGAGGTTGTAAAGAACGCAGATGCTCCGCAAGAGACGAGAGCGCCGCTTCGATGGGAAGCCCGCCCGGTTGGATCCACAGCGCGGCGTCTTCGACCCCTTGCGCCACGAGGAATAACGCCAATTGCCGCAGGAGCGTTTCAAACGGCGCAGGGTCTGCCCTGTGAGCCGTATGCCAGAACACCGGCTGTTTCGACTCGTACGCGCGTCTCATGATCGCGCCGCAGAGCGCGCTTTTTCCGACGCCGGGAAACCCATACACTAAAACAACGCGGTTTCGCTCCAGCGCGCCTTGAATCGAATCTGCCACAGACTGGCGAGCGACCTGCGAGCCCATCGTTGAGGGGATCGCCTCCAATATCCCCATCTCTTCCACCTGAGACTCATCCTCATCGCCTGCCTGCAAAGACCGGCGCGCTAATTCGACGAGTCGCTTCGCCAATTCAGGCTGATCGTCCAACTCCAGCGCGGGAATGAATCGCGCGCGCACCATTTCGAGATCGGGCAGGCGATGATTGTGTTCAAGGCGCGAAATTTGCGCCTCGCCGTATCCGACCGCGATGCCGAGATCGCGCTGACCCAACCCGGCGCGCAAACGAAGATATTTTAGGAACGAGCCGAAATCATCAGACTCCCCGCTTATTCGGTCGGATCCTGTCTGATTTTTCTTCATGCGGAAATTATAAACCGAAGAAAACTGGAAAATTATGTCATGTGGTTTTGCATGTGATTTGCTATTCTGAGCGTAATGCAAACGCGGCGCGTGTACCGAAAGTTGGTTCGCAAAAAGGACGGGAGCGGTTGGCAGGTTTCGTGGAGCGAAGTCCCTACCGAGCCATCCGTCACTCGCGCGGATTCGCATAAGGAGAAGCCAATGAAAAACCGATCCGTCCGCTGGGGATGTTTTCTGGGAATCCTGCTCGTCCTCTTCCTCGTTGTTGGAGGGGGCGGGCTGTTGCTTGTACGGTCGAGCCCGCCCGCCTTCGAGGAACCGTTGGATTCTTCCATTCTTGTTTTCATCACTTCTCCCGCCAGCGGAGAGGAAGTGAGCGCGGGCGATTATGTTTCCGTCAGCGCGCAGGCTGTCGCGCCCGACTCCATCGCCGGCATCGAACTGTTCGTGGATGGCAAGCCGTTCGGGTCGGCAAACCCGCCGGATACCGCCGCGTGGACGTGGCAGGCATTTACGCCCGGCATTCACACATTCACCGCGCGCGCCACCAACGCCAAAGGCGAGACCGGGAATTCACAGACCGTTATCGTCAATGTTTTGGCGGGCAACGGCGTGATACAGGTATTTGCCGGGGAAAATCAAACCCCAAATGAGATCGGTTCGGGATACGGCGCGTCGCCTGAAGAAATACAAAAGACGAATCCGCAACTTGACCCGAACGCCCCACTGCCAGATGGGCAACCGGTGAAGATTCCTGTCGGGCAGGGCGCGCCCGGCGGAGGGTCCGCGCCGGGAGGCGGGCAAGGCGCCGGACTGGAATTTATTCCGGTCTACATTTCATGGACGTTCACTCCCCTACAACCCGTTGACGATTCGTATTGCTACACATCCGCTGGAAACGGCATCTGGGAAAAAATGCCGAAGCCGCCGTTTAGTTTTTTAGACGACATCAATCCGTACGCGCAATTCGATGTGATCTTCCCCAACCAAACGGGGGTCATTCAAGCGCAGTGCTGGGGCTGGCTTGCCGGCGCATTGAAATTCCTCGGGCAGGGAGAAGCAAAATTCGACGTTCTCAATCCTTCCGCAGAGGTGACGATCAGCGGCGAAGGATTTGTGTTGAAAGGCTTGCCAAAACTCCCGCCGATCAAGGAGGATAAATTTTTAGGCGTGAACAGCGTGCCTCCGCCATACGCGCTTCGAGAACCTTCCAACGCGGCAGATTGCCTCGCGCATGGAGACCCGATCGTGGCGGGATTCTTATGTCCCGGGATCATGAACGCCAAGGTGAAACAAAACATTATTTTGGAATGGGAATGGAAGCCCGAAGCCTGCTGGCCCGGCTTTTGTCAATATGGCGCGACTGAAATTGCCGGGTATGGCGTGTATGAGATTGACCCGGCGACTCAAGCGAAAAAATTTCTGGCAGACGTTCACCCCTCCGCCATGCGGGTCGCCTTCCTGCCGCTGCCGTGGGGAGCAAAATGCTACGGCGTGGAGGCATACATCGATTACCCCGGTATGGGCGTTTCGGAAATGGCTACGTATTGTCCCGGGCAACCGCCCGCTGCGAAAAAAGTAACGATCACGCCAGCGGCGCAATGGCTAACCACCGGCGGGCAATGGATTCAAGACGGCGACTGCGACGATTACGGCGGGGCAGATACCTATAAATATAAGAATCAAAACAACGGTTTCGGCAACCAAAACAGGCAGGTCCTGGTGGGTTCGTACATCGTGGATGACGATGACTGTTATCGTGAAGGACACTATTCCGCAGGCGTCAAATTCGATATCAGTTTAAGCCTGCCGCCGAACGCGGTCGTTCAAAACGCCGATCTGCGATTTTCAACAGTGTTCATGAACTACGGCGCCACCGGCTTAGCCGCGCCAAAACCCGCCTCGTGCATCAGCGCCATAGGCAAAGCAAAAAAAGATTGGAGCGGGCTGAGCGCGGACATACATTTTGCAAGCAGTCCATCATTGACGTCCCTAACGTACAACACTCCTCTCACATCCATGTCCAATTACATGAATCAAGCCAGCGTGACGCAGGCGGTGGTTGATTGGATAAAGGATCCATCCAGCAATCACGGCTTCATCATCGCGCCAGCCGCCGCCCCGCATCCGTATGATGATGGGTCCGGCTCATGCCTCTCCGGGCTGGGCAATTTCCAATTGGATATTTACTATTTCGCCCCATAGGGCAGGAGAAAATAATGAACGCAAGAAAAAAATGTATCATCTTCCTGTTCGTCCTTGCGCTGATTTCGGCATGCGCGCCAACCTCCGCTGAAAACAACGGGTTGTCCAATACGCCGCAAGCGTGGTTCGACGCGCCTCTACCCGGGACGATCCACGTTCCGCCTAACCCGTGCCTCATCGTCGCGCATGGCGCGTCGCCGGCGGGCATTGCGCAATTCGAGCTTACGATCAACGGCGCGAACGCTCTTGCCCTCTCTAGCCCCGATACGAGCGGGTCGCTCGTCACCCTCACGCAAGACTGCGGAGTGACCGAACCCGGCGAATATTTTCTGCAACTCCGCGCGCAAGATAACGCCGGGAATTGGTCCGCCTACGCGGAGACCAGCCTGATCATCGAGGGCGGAACTTCAACCTCCACACCCGCGCCCGCTTCAGCGGACTGCATTGACAAGTTGGATGTCGTATCCGAGTCCCCATTGCAGAAGTCCCACATGTTGCCTGGACAGCAATTTACCAAAACATGGACGATTCAGAATACGGGAACTTGCGTGTGGAACGCAGACTATCGTTTCGTTTTTACCGGCGGACCGTCGCCATCCGAGGGCGGCTCGCCCATGAGCGTGTCGTTGGATTTGCCTTTCGGCTCTCTCGTATCCGTCCCGGTGCCTCCCGGTCAGCAGGTTATCATCCCGCTCCCTCAAACCGCGCCCTTGACGGATGGCTGGTACGTGGGCGCATGGAATCTAGTCGCCCCGAATGGCGGCAAGATACCCATCACATTCGGCGGCGGAGGCTCGATGCCAAGTATGTATGCGGATATTGTGGTCCAAGCCGGAACTCCCACGCCTCCGGCTGGCAATATCACAGTAGAACGCATCTCCACGAACCTCGTCTACCTCGGCGGCGCAAACTGCGGACCCACAGAGGTCACTTTCGTGGCGCGCGCTGTCTCGCCTAACGCCATCACAGCCGTCGTGTTATTCTATCGCTTTCAAACAAACAATTCCTCGACAGAGTTTCAGGGCATTGCGATGAACCCCATAGGCGGCGATCTGTACGAACGGACGATCAACCCCACATCCGCGTTGGGAGGCGCGGTTCCGTTCGACGCGGCAACACTGCAATACCAGATCGTCATCCAGCAAACTGACGGCGGTACGTCCATCCGCACGCCGGTATTTTCCGACATTACCGCGCAAGCCTGCGGAGGCGGCTCGACCCCCTCCTGCTCGCAATACACCGACAAACGCGCCTGTATCTCCAATGGCTGTAATTGGGCGGAGATTCCCGGCGTGGTTCCGATCTACGAGTGCCGCGCTCCATGAACATCGCCGACAAACTGGCTGTCCCTGTGTTCGTCATCGCTGGCGGAATGGCGTATGCCGCCGAAGAGTTCAACATGCCGCATCTCATTCCGCTTGCGCTGGGACTCTTCGGCTCCTTCGGCGTTCTGCTGGGAATCGAAACGTTCGCCAATGGCGAGATCAGGCTGTTCAACCGGCGGCACAGCAGGCGCGAATATTTTTCCGGGTTGCCCGCGCGATTGTTCGGCGTGATCATCTTCCTGTTTGGGGCGGGCGTTACGTTGTACGCCTTTCTCGAATGGACGAGTCCCGGCGCGGCAGGCGGTTATCTCTCAGGCTTGGTTGGGTCTTCGCGCGGATGGGGCATCCTGCTCGTCGCCTTTGGCTTTTTCACCCTGCTCTTCGGGCTGATCCGCTTGATCGCCGGCAGCGGCAGACGTCCCGAAGAAAGAAGCGGAGCCGTCGACTTTGGATATCGCGCGCGCGGGCTGATCAATATCGCCATCAGCCTGATCGCATTGGCGGCGGGAATCTGGTTGATGGTGAAATGAGGCGCCACGCCCATTCGCGCGATGGCATCAACGGAGAGACAACATGAAAAAAAGATTTTTCAGCCTGTTTATTCTGCTTCTCTCTACCGTACATGTGCACCGCTAAGTGTCGCCATGGCGCCATGCGACACCCGCAAAGAACGCAAAGAAAACCTTTTTAACCTGGCGACCTTAGCGTGCTTTGCGGTAAAAATCTTCTCATGTACGGTAGAGAATTCTGCTTTTCCTTTTTATAAAACAGGACTTACGCAGTTGGCGGGCAGTTGTACTGCCGCCGCCGCAGCGCAACTACGGCGCAACAGGTTCAACTGCGTCAGTCCTATAAAACCGCAATTTGTGACCGCGCGCGGTATAGCATAAGCAAGAACTCCGAGTTTTTGAAAAACTCGGAGTTCTACATTTTTACACCAACATCAACGCGGGCGTTTCCAAATACTTCGCCAGCGACTGCATGAACTGCGCCGCCTCCGCCCCATCACTAACGCGGTGGTCAACGGACACAGTCGCTTTCATGCGCCAGCCCACTTTCAACTCGCCACTTTCCACAACAGGAACCTCGCGCGCAGAACCGACGGCAAGGATCGCCGCTTCGGGCGGGTTGACGATGGCGATGAAGTTTTCCACATCGTACATGCCCAAGTTTGAGATCGAGAACGTCGAGCCTTCGATGTCATCGGGCTTGACCTTGCCATCACGCGCGCGCGCGACTTTTTGCTTCACATCCGCAGAGATTTGGCGGAGAGGCAGTTGATCCGTGTTCTTGTTTACGACGGTCAACAGACCGCCAGTCACCGCTACCGCGACTCCGACATTCACCGCGCCGTGACGGACGACTTTATCGCCCGCGAAGGTCGCGTTGAGGTTCGGGAATTCGCGCAACGCCAGCGCAACCGCTTTGACGATGAAATCGTTGACCGAAAGTTTTTCGTTATCGGGCAAATATTCGTTGACTTGTTTTCGCATCGCCATGACCGCGCCCATGTTGTATTCGTGGCTCACGTAGAAATGCGGAACGGACGTTTTCGATTCCGTCATGCGGCGAGCGATGGCTTGGCGGAGTTTAGTGAGTTGGACGGTCTCGTCGTCGGGAGTGCCTTGTAATTGGTAATTGGTAATTGGGCGCGTAGACTGATTACTGCTGACTGATGACTTATCACTGATAACTAATTCCACGTCTTTGCGAACCACGCGCCCGCCGGGACCTGTCCCTTGGAGTTGGGCGAGGTTGATGTTGTTATCGCGGGCGATCTTCTTTGCAAGAGGCGACGCTTTGATCTCTGGCGACTGACCATGGACGATGGACGATGCTTGAGGCGTGGAAACTGTCGAGGGAACTGAAGCAGATTGCCCCGGCGATTGAACCGGCTTTTCATCCGCCACACTTTCCTCTTTCTTCTTTCCACTTTCCACTTTCGACTGCCCACTGCTCACTGACCGCGAAGCGTGTTCACTGACAACTTCCCCCGCAACACCAACCACCGCAATCGGCGCGTTTACCGGCACAACATCGCCTTGATTGACGATGAGTTGCAGAACAACGCCGCCCGCAGGCGACTCGACTTCCACAGTGGCTTTGTCGGTTTCGATCTCGGCAAGCACATCACCCTTGTTGATATTTTCGCCAACCTGTTTCACCCAGCGGACGAGCGTGCCCTCCGCCATGTCGAAACCAAGTTTGGGCATGTTGATCGTTTCAGCCATTATCGCAAGACCTCCTTTGCCGCGGCGATGATGTCTGGCACTTGCGGCAATGCGGCTTGTTCGAGCGCGCGATTATATGGAAGCGGAACTTCTTTTTGTGCAACGCGGATGATAGGCGCATCAACATAATCGAATGCTTCTTCGTACATGCGGCTGACAATTTCACTGCCAACGCCGTACGACTTCCAACCTTCTTCGACGACAATCGCGCGATTCGTTTTCTTGAACGATTCGAGAACGGGCTCCATATCGAGCGGACGCAACGTGCGCAGGTCAACGATCTCTGCTTCGATTCCTTCTTTGGATAATTCATCCGCGGCTTTCATCGAAAGTTCGAGACCTTTGCAATACGTGACGATGGTGAGGTCTTTGCCCGCGCGTTGCACTTTGGATTTTCCAATCGGGATAAGATACTCGCCCTCGGGGACATCACCGCGGACTTGATACATCGTCGCGTGTTCGATGAATAAAATCGGGTCATTCGACCGTATGGCTGATTTCAGTAATCCTTTGGCATCTTCCGGCGTTCCCGGCGACACGACCTTGAGACCGGGGAAGTGCGCGAAGATCGCGTCGGGCGTTTGCGAGTGCGTCGCGCCGAGTTGACGTCCGCCTCCGCCGACCGCGCGAATCACCATCGGGACAGTGAACTGTCCGCCAAACATATAATGCAACTTGGGCGCCTGGTTGACGATGTAATCCATCGCCGAAAAGGCGAAGTTGATCGTCATCAATTCCGCAATGGGACGTTGTCCCACCATCGCCGCGCCGATCGCCGCGCCGACAATCGCATTTTCCGCGATGGGCGTATCTTTGACTCGGTCTGCGCCGTATTTATCGTAAAAACCTTTGGTCACCGCGTACGTGCCGCCCCACACGCCCACTTCCTCGCCCATAATGAAGACGGCGGGATCGCGGTCCATTTCTTCCATGAGGGCTTGCGAGATCGCCTCGCGCATTGTAATTTTTGCCATGTTAAATCCTCGTCGAGAGAGATTAGATGATTAGAGATTAGATGATTAGTTGTTTTCAGGCACTATTCTCTACTCTCTATTTATCTGCTCTCTTGCTCCACATAAACGTTCGTAAACAATTCTTCCAACGCGGGTTCGGGGGAGGTCTCGGCGAATTCAACCGCCTTGTTCACTTCCTCTTCCACGCGGGCTTCGATCTCATCCAAACCCTTGCGGGTGGATGCCTTCGTGTCCAATAGATATTTGTTGAAAATACCGATGGGGTCGTTTTCCTGCCATTGCTTGACCTCTTCCGCTTTGCGATAACGTTCGGGGTCGCCCATCGAATGTCCGCGGAAACGATAGGTATCCACCTCCAGAAAATAGGGCTGACCTTCCTTCCGAACGTACTGTATCGCCTCTTTTGCCGCTTCATAGACAGCCATCACATCCATGCCGTTGACTTCCGCATTCTTCATGGCGTACCCTTCGGCTTTTTGGCGGATATCGGAAACAGCCGAGGCGCGTTCCACCGATGTGCCCATGCCGTATTGATTGTTCTCGCACACCCACAACACGCGCAAGCCCCAGGTCTTCGCTAAATTCAACGCTTCGTGGAAGTAGCCGATGTTGGTCGCGCCATCGCCGAACATACAAATGGTCACGTTGTCGTTTTTCGCATACTGGTCGCCGAGGGCGAGTCCCGCCGCGATGGGTAAGTGTCCGCCGACGATGGCATGCCCGCCCCACATGTTTTTTTCCACGCTTGCCATGTGCATCGAACCGCCCTTGCCCTTCGACATCCCGGTTGCCTTGCCGAGTAATTCCGCCATCACTTCATCGGCGGAAAGCCCGCAATTGATGGCGACGCCGTGATCGCGGTAGGCGGTGATGACGCGGTCGCGCGGTTCGCGCGCCGCGATCAAACCGGTTGACACGGCTTCCTGCCCGATATACAAGTGCATGAAACCGCCGATCTTGCCCGCCTGGTACAGTTCCGCGCCGCGTTCTTCCACGCGGCGAATTAGCACCATTTGGTGATACATATCTAATTGCTGTTCTTTCTTCATTGATTGTGCTCCACTGGATTAAGATCTCGCGTTTTGGGGCTTACACAAAAACAACACCAGAGAGCCTCTGGCGTTGTGGTTCTCGTAATTCCGAACGGCATTATATCAGGGTTTCTTACGTTGTTTTCCCCTCCGAGTGATATTGCGCTTGCGCGAAGATCCTTTACGCAATTCCGGCGCGACCATTGAATTCTTCTCCGTTTTTTGTAATAGACTTCTTGCGAAAGTCATTTTTGCCACAGAGAACACAGAGAAAAAGAGCCTTTCTCAAAGGTCTCTGTGGACTCTGCGGCTAAGTTGGAGACACTTATGCAAGAGGTCAAATAAACAAAGCAGTGACCCGCCATATCACTTATCACTTTCAATTCAAGGAGAAGAGAATGAAACTTTCACCCCCTAAAACGATCACTTTCTGGATCGGCGTTGTTCTCGGTTTGCTCGGTCTGCTCGGCGGCATTGGCGTCGTTGGCGCCCTAGCTGGTTATGCATTCTGGCTCGCCTTTGCCGGCTTTGCCGTTCTCGCCCTCGGCTTGCTTGTCAACGGTCTGTAAATAATTCAACTGGCGGATCACAAACTCCCCGCGATGCGCGGGGAGTTTTTATTTTGGGATACAATCGAGCAACAGGATGTTTACAGCAAAGGAGAAACAATGGAGCGCATCCAAATTTTGCTCGGCGTTCAATCTCTGCTTGCGATCTTTGTCTCATTCAACCGCCTCACAGACTGGTTCAACGGGTATGTTCTGCCGAACGAATTCCTGCGCTGGGTGGACTTGAACAACGTCATCGTCGCGTTGGTCAGCATGGTGGCGGGATATTTGCTGAAGAAAACGCTCGAATACAACTCCCCTGCCCGCGAGGGACGCGCGCACATGGCGTGGAATTTAGTTTTCTTCATCGGGGTATTCCTCTCAGCCGTGAGTTATGGCTTCCATGAATTGGGGAATTACCTGCACTTCCGCTTCTGTTTAGAGGATACGACGAGCGACCTGTGCCGCATCGTCATCTTCAACGATGACGAGTTCAGTCACTGGCTGTTCTTCGCGGGGTTCATCATGGTCAACGCGGCGATCCTGTTTGTGCAAAATATCTTTCCGCATCAAGGAGAGGTCAAAGGCGGCGACATCGCCCTGCTATTGTTGAACTCGCTCTTCTTAGGCTTGGGCGTGATGGCAAACCTCGGCTTTGAAACCATTGGTTTGGATTTGTATATCGTCGCATTACTCGCCATCGTTGCGGCATTCTTGCTCTGGCGAAGAGGCAAACAGCCCATGTTCATCTACTACACGTCCGCATATTGGCTGGGACTGATAGGCAGTTTGATCGCGCAGGCGTTCAGATAGTTTATTTACAAAAGGGAAAACAACATGACAACAGAGAACATTCTCCAAAACGCAACGGACGAGCAACTCGGTCTGGCAGTGTTCGAGAATCTGTACGACTTGTTTCGCGCCATGGCAAACGACCTGCCCGACGGAAAATTGATCGAAAACGAAACACTATCGCGTCATCTTTCGTTTCCGTCCAATCCCATGTTCAAAGGAGTATGGAAAACAAGATTGTCAGAAAAGGAAGTAGACGCGGCCATCGACGAGACCATCGCGTGGTTCAAAGAGCAAAACGCTCCCTTTTTCTTTTGGTGGACAGGCGGAGGCACGACCCCCAAAGATTTAGAAGAACGACTTGCCCAGCGCGGTTTGCTCTCGATGGCAGAACAAACTCAGGAACTCGCAAAAGGGATTCTTTCCACAGAACAAGGTTCTCCCTGCATGGTTGCCGAACTGAGCAAGATGAACGAAACGATTCTCGCAAAAACGCCGCCAGGCTTTGCGATCAACGAGGTCGAAAACGAAACGCAACTATACGATTTCAAGAACGTATTTGTGGAAACCTATGCGATTCCCGAATGGGCAGGGCAGGCATGGGTGGACGCAACGCTGAAGATCGGCATCGGCAAAACTCGCTGGAGGATGTTCGTTGGATATTTGAACGGAAGCCCCGTTGCGACCAATATGCTTTTCAACGGCGCGGGTGTTGCCAGCGTCTATGCAGTGGCGACGATACCCTCCGCGCAGGGGAAAGGTATCGGCGCGGCGATCACGCTCAAACCATTGCTCGAAGCGCGCGACAAAGACGGGCACAAATATGCCGTATTGTTTTCTAGTGAAATGGGCGTCAAAGTCTATGAACGGATTGGTTTTCGCCTGACGAATCTCCGCATTAACCGTTACCTCTGGCGGAACGGATAAACTCACAGCATCGTATCCTGTCGCTGTGGTGTTCTACCAGTGAAACACAAAGGAGACAAAATGGACTATCTTCATCTCGTCTTGCGTATCATTCACATCGGCGCGGGCGTGTTTTGGGTAGGCGGCGTGTTGATGATGACGTTCTTTATCGCGCCCACGCTGGGAGCCATCGGCGAAGGCGGACCGAAATTCGTCGCCCACCTCGTGAAGAATTTGAAGTTCACCACACGCATGTCCATCGCGGCTGGGTTGACGGCTCTGGCCGGGGCGTGGCTGTACTGGATCGATTCAAGCGGATTCCAATCCGCGTGGATGATGTCGAGCGTGGGCACCGGATTCGGACTCGGTTCATTCTTCGGGGCGGTTGGATTCATCTTCGGAATCCTGATCGGCCGCACAACGAATGCGTTAGTCAATCTTGGCGGGCAGGTGCAGGGCAAACCTTCGGCTGAGCAAATGACTCAACTTCAAACGCTGCAAAGACGTCAGGGATTGTATTCGCGCATTGCATCGATTTCACTGATCCTGTCAGTGCTTTTCATGGCGATGGCGCGGTTTCTGGTATTTTAGGCGCAGATGAAGTCTAGAAAATTCAAAGCGTTGCTCGCGGTTCTTTTTCTCGCGCTCGTCACGTCGGTGATCGTCAACCCGAAAGCGCCGCCCACGCGGTATTATGATGACGCGCTGCGCACGCTGGTCATCGCGCATCAGGGCGGAGACGGCGTGTGGCCCGGCGACACCATGTTCGCGTTTGAACAAGCCGTCCAGATTGGAGCAGACGTCCTTGAGATGGACGCGCACATCACGAAGGACGGTCACATCGTGTTGATGCACGATGAGAAAGTGGATCGCACCACCGACGGCGCGGGTCTCATCGAAGAAATGACGCTGGATGAAATCAAAAAACTTGACGCGGCGTACGATTGGTCAACCGATGAAGGGAAAACGTTTCCGTATCGCGGGCAGGGAATCCAAGCGCCGACATTGGAAGAGGTCTTCCAACGGTTTCCACAGATGCGTTATGTGATCGAGATCAAGCTGACAAATAACCCGATAGACAAACCGTTGTGCGATTTGATCCGCCAATACAACATGCAGGATAAAGCGCTGATCGGTTCATTCCACGATGAGGCAATGAAAAACTTCCGCGCCACATGTCCCGAAGTAGCGACGTCCGCTTCGCGCACCGAGGTGAGAAATTATGTTTTGCTGGGAAAGGTTTTTCTCTGGGGGTTTTATGTGCCGCGCTTTCAAACGATCCAACCGCCCTGGGACCCCGAAGAGTCGCTGGGCATCCAGATCATGACCGAACGATTCGTGCGCGAGTCGCACGCCAAGAACATCCGCGTCGAACCATGGACAGTGGACGACCCCGAGCTGATGAAACTGTACATCGAATGGGGCGTGGATGGTATCATTACCGACAGACCCGACCTGCTGGTCGAAGCGCTGGGAAAATAAGAACCGCCCTAACTGGAGACACACATGAAAAGTATTTTCAGTTTCTTTCTCGATATTGAAAAATTGATTTACAAGATCCTGATGTGGTTCATCCTCGTCCCCAAGACGTTGGTAAAGATCACACTCAACCCCGCCTGGGCGCCAGACTATGTGAAGGAGGAGTTGGAGAAAGATCAAACGCCGTTCGACGAATATATTTCCCCCATCATCCTGTTACTGGTGGTCGCGCTAATTCCAGCGGTGGCGTTTAACCTACTACCGACGTTCGGCGCGTCGATCAGTTCGCCCGCCGAAACGCAACCCACCACAGACCGCGTCCTTTCGTTTGAAGTGCGAACGGATTTCCGCTCTTCCTCCAAGGAAATGGATTATTTTCACACCTGGACGGTATCGAGGGTGGGTTCTGCCTCAACGGGGAGTGGCAACCAGGTCATCAAAACCGAAATCCATTATCCGCAGGGACCTGTCAACTTTATCGAGGAGATCGATGACAACACGGTCAAAGATAAGTTCCTGTTTACGTTCCAGGACCCCGGCGAGTATCTGGTCGCTGTATCGGCTGGCAAGTTTGATCCTGATAAGTTCGACGCGGCGAGCCAGCAAGGGATTGTTACCGAGATCCACCCATCCACGTTGCGGGTGATCGTTCCAGTCAAACTGGACGACCCGATCGTGATCTCTAATGAGGAGCGAACCAAAGATACAGAAGCCGCCAACCCGGAGGGGCTCGAATCGTTCACCTCCTCGGTGCAACGAGAGAATACGCTCTTCCTCGCGATTGCCCTCATGCTGCCCCCGCTTTTCTTTGCCCTTGCCACGCGGCTCTTTATTACCGCCATCGGCGAAGATACGCTCAAGGAAAGTTTTTATACCCAGTGTTATTACTTTTCACCGTTGAGTTTGGCGATTTGGGCAAGTTATTACGCCAGATATTTCTTTACCTCCGACGCGTACTTTTTTGCCTCCGGCAACCTTGCCTTGCAGATCATCTGGTTGCCGACCTTGCTCGCCGCGCTGTGGTTCGTCCGCGCGGAGGTGAAGACCATCGAAGACGCGCGCGGACTCAACGGTATTCGCTCCCTCGCCGTCACCCTTATTTGTATCGCCATCATGCTGTTCGCGGCAAGCGGCATCTTTCAATTTGCCACACTCCAGGATGATGTCCGCTTACTCGCCATCCGTAGCTACCCGATTCTGGCGGCGACCATGATCGCCGGGTTTGGTCTGGCTTGGTATCGCCGCCGCAGAAGCCGAAACGAGTTCATGAAACCCAGTCACTTTGTGGGGATCGCGGTAAACGCCGTGGTGTTGATCGCGTTGTTGGGTTTTGTCTCGGCGCGTTTTGGGGCGCAGACACAATCGAATGCGGTCCCATCCACTGAACCGCCGCAAGCCACCGCCACCGAACTGGCGGGAGCCACACAACCGTCCACCATCCCCTCTGTCCCCTCGAACCCATCGACCTCAACACCAGAAGCGCAAGACACTCCCACGACAGAACCAGCGGAAAGCCCCACACCGACGCTGAATCCGTTTTATGTGGATGAATTCAATACCGATCTCACCAAATGGTCTACCTTTATGACCAGCGGAGACTCACGAATGGTGATTCCACCGGTCGTGGATCGCGGCGTGCTTCCGCTGCAACTGTTGCAAGTGGACGACCGGGTCGGGCAATACTATCTCATCAACGACGCCTTCTCGTATTCAGACGTTAAAGTGGAAGCGGTGGCGACAAACCGAGGCAACAACTCCAACGGGGTGGGTTTGATCTGTCGCTACAGCAATGTCGGTTGGTATGAAGCCCAGATTTCCAACTCGCAGAGGTTCGCCATTTATGTGGTGGACAGCGTGGGGCTTGTCAGCCAGGGGTACAACGAGGTGCTCACAGGCGAATCGTCTGCCATCCGTTCCGGTCCTTCCACCAATGTCTACACCCTGACGTGCAAAGGCAAAACGATCAGCCTTTCGGTCAACGGCGAACTCGTGGGCGAGTTTGAAGATACCTATTTAGGTCTCACAGACGGCAAGATCGGGCTTTCGATCTGGTCGCCGCAGACCTTGCCGGTCATTGTGGATATCGAGACGCTGACGGTCAGCGCGCCGGAGTAAAAGTAGGCAAGGAAACAGATAGAGATGTAAACAAAGAGCGCCGAGTCTCCTCAGCGCTCTTTTCATACTTCATAATTCATCCTTCGCCCTTGTCTCTACCCCACCCACACCGTTCGATCTTCAAACGAGGGACGCAGTTTCGATTCCGGTATTCCTTCGGGATAGCCGATATACAAAAACGCGATCAGATGTTGGTCGGGGGCAAAGCCTAAAAACTCTTTCACCTTCGAATCCAGCGCCCATTCGCCTGTGCGCCACTTGGCGGCGAGTCCTTCGGCTTCGGCGGCGAGCAAAATGTTTTGGCACGCCGCGCTCACTGCCATGATGTTTTCGATCTCCAACACTTTCGGTTCGGCGGGCTTATCCACGCCGACGGCGATGATGAGCGGCGCGCGGCGAGGCAATGCGCGGGTTTTCTCTAACGCCTCCGCTGGCAGATCAGGATGACGGTCCGCGAAAGAAGCGGCGAACACCTCTCCCAAGTTATTGAGTCCGCTTCCCGTCAACACCGCGAATCGCCAGGGTCTTACCTTATAATGATTCGGCGCCTGCGCGGCCGCGCTCAATAATTTTTCGATCACCGCGCGCGGAACTTCATCCTGCTTTACTTTTGCATTACTCTGTCTGTGATGAATTGCTTCAATGACGTCCATGAAATCCTCCAGCCTATTGATACAATTGTGGCAAAGGTTCTTACCCATGAAAATTTTTTATTCCGAAACGCATCGCAAGCATGACCCATCGTTTGAACTATTTGACGGCGGCTTGCGCGCGCCGTATCTCGAAAACCCCGACCGCATGGATCGTATCCTGAACGCTCTGCGCGAAACAGATTGGGCGGAGATACGGGAACCGTCGGATTTTGGACTCGACCCGATTCTCGCCGCGCACGACAAAGACTACATTGCGTTCCTCGCCTCTTGCTGGACGGAATGGCTGGAGACAAAGCCCAAAGATCCCTCCCTCTTTTTGCCTGCCACGTTCGCTCTTCGGCATCACCCCCAAAAGCCGAAGTCGTTGCTCGGGCGCGGCGGATATTACATCATGGATCTGAGCGCGTGCATCGTCGAAGGGACATACCAAGCCGCATTGGCTTCTGCGAATTGCGCGCTCAGCGCGGCTGAATCAATTATTCAATCCACCGCTTCGCCCTCCTCTTCATCCTTCAGAATTCAGCCTTCATCCTTTGCCCTATGCCGCCCGCCCGGTCATCACGCCGGCAAAGATTACGCGGGCGGATATTGCTTCATCAACAACGCGGCAGTTGCCGCGCATTGGTTGTCTTCCAAAGGAAACGTCGCGGTGATCGACATTGATTACCACTGCGGCAACGGCACACAAGATATTTTCTATGAACGCAACGATGTGTTGACCATTTCCATCCATGCCGACCCCGACTTTGAGTACCCGAGTTATTTCGGTTTTGCCAACGAACGCGGCAAGGATCAAGGCTTGGGCTTTCATCACAACTTCCCCTTACCCAAAGGCACGGACGATGGATCATATCTCGCCGTGTTGGATCGCGCGCTGGAGTTGATCCGCGAATACAAACCCGCGCATCTCGTTGTTTCTGCCGGCATGGACATTTACGCCGACGACCCGCTTGGCACGATCAAAGTATCGACCGAGGGCATCCGCGAGATCGGCAGACGCATCGCCTCATTGAATCTTCCTTCTGTGATCGTGATGGAGGGCGGATACAATAATGAGGCGCTGGGCAGGAACATCACAGCCTTTCTTGGAGAGTTCAAATGAAAAAACCTTTATCACAAAGGCTTGTATTGAGCGAAGTCGAAATGACACCAAGCACACAAAGTGAAACTCTACGGAAAGGCGATTCAATTATCGCTCGTCCAACCTTAGTGACCTTTGTGTCCTTCGTGTTAAAAAGGTCTCCTGCTGTCTTTGTCCTGATAATCATACTTACAGCCTGCGGAGTATCGCCCGTTGCGCAAGCGACACCGACCGCCACCGCCATCGTTGTCCCACCGACAGACACTCCTCAACCCACGCTCACCTTCGCGCCGACCGAAACATTCACCCCGACAATTACCTTCACGCCAAGCATCACCCCGACGTTCACGATCACATCCACGCCGACATTTTCATTCCCTGTGGTTACGGTCAACAAACAAGCGCATTGCCGCTACGGTCCCTCGCAAGCCTATCTCCACGCCGCAGACTTGTACCCCGGCGATGTTGGCACAGCGCGCCAGCGATTTCTATATAGCAAATGGCTGTACGTGAAATTCGACAAACTGGATTATTTCTGCTGGGTCGCGCCATCCGTTGTGGATGTGGTCGGCGATGTGACCACGCTGGAGTACAAAGAACTTTATCTGCAATCCATCGGGAGCAACATGTACGGTCCGCCGCAGAACGTGTTTGCGGTCCGCGATGGGAAAAAAGTTACGATCCATTGGGACAAGGTCGTGATGACCAACGACGACGACCGCGGCTACCTCCTCGAACTGTTCGTCTGCCAAAACGGCGCGTATATTTGGTGGACCGATTCATACCCCGATCAATTCAAAACCAGTTACACAGTCACCGACGAAGCGGGTTGCAACTTCCCCTCTTCAGGAAAACTATACACCGTCGAAAAGCATGGATTCTCCGAAGCGGCGATTATCCACTGGCCCCCGCCGTAGATATTTTTCAAAGCATGAATCGAAATGCCATCTTCACTCCTTTAATTCTTCTCGCGTTCACAGCGTGCCATGCCAACGCGCCGCAACCTCCATTGCCGACTGCGACACAGACGGACTCTTCCCCCACTGCGACTTTCACCGCCCCACCGACTCTGACCGCCACCCCGCAACCGCATCGTCCGCCGGTTCAACTTGGTCCAAACCAGACGGATTTTCCGACGGGCGTCAATCCGCTCACGGGGCTTGAGGTGCACGACCCGTCGTTGTTAGACCTTCCCGCAGTGTTAGTTTCCATCAGTAACATGCCCGTCACAGCCCGTCCGCAAGCGGGACCCGCGTTCGCGCCGTGGATCTTCGAGTTTTACATCGGCGAAGGCTCCACGCGATTCATGGGCGTGTTCTACGGCGACAATTTGCGCGCGATTCCCAACGTCACTGGCGGATGCAAGGTGCGCGAGGAAGTCTTCTTTCCAACAGGGCATTGGATCGGCAACCGCATCTGGCTCGATGAAAACGCAGATGGCGCGCAAGACAGTTGGGAAGCGGGAGTTGGGGGAGTCTGCGTCCGCTTGCTGGATGCGAACAGCCGAAATATTCTGAGCGAAACGACAACCGATTCGAACGGCTATTTCGCGTTCGATCATCCGCGCGTTGATGCGATCATCCAAGTCGTCAAACCCGATTCGTATCAATTCACGTTGCAAAATGTTGGCGATGAGGATTCCGATTCGGATGCGGATGCCGAAGGTGAGATAAAAGTCCCCGCAGGCGAATCAACTGTCCCGTATGTTGACGCGGGGTTCGTCCTCCAAAAAATCCCAACGATGACGCCGAGTCCTGTCGTGACGGGAACTCCATCGAATTGGTTTTTTCCGTTTGAGTCGTATGTTGGTCCCGTTCGGTCGGGGCGACTCACGTACAACCAGATCGGCGGGATGTTTCCGAATAGTTGTCTCGTGTATGCGAGCGCGGCGTGGGACATCGGCGAGCAACTTGATTCGTGCGAGATCGTTTATGGTGTGGATAAAACCACGCCTAACAGCGCGTTGCTCACGCGTACGCGGCTGCGCGAACTCGCAAAGAATGCGTTGAACCCGCGGCAACCTGTGAATTATTCGGGAAATGTTTTTTCTGAATCGCTTCCCGAAGGCGGACGCGCCGCGAACTTCATCAAAGTTTTCTACAATTCGTTCACGCAATCAGGCTGGCAATACGACCCGATCTCGCAAACATTTTTGCGTCTGACAGACCAAGCCGATCAAACGGGAAATTTATTCCCCGCAACAGATCGCTTGACGGGCAGACAAATGGCGTTTGAAAACGTGATCGTGTTGTTTGCAGAACATTCACGCTATCGTCATAATCAACTTGAGATTTTATTAGGCGCGGGTCAAAAGGGAGTCGCGTACTTATTTCGTGATGGACAAGTTTTTAGAATCCAATGGTCAACATTGAATCGTGAATACGAGAAGACGACAGGTTTGCTTCGTCCGATCTATTTTGTCGATTCGTTCAACAACCCCATTCCTCTCCACCCAGGCAGAACGTGGATTCATTTGATGACTCCATTTTCATCTGTGAGCGATCAGGGCAACAGCGCGTGGCTGGCGCAATTTGTCCAACCCGCCGACCCGTTGGATACGCCGACGCCGTGAAAGGCAAGGGAGGATTAGAGAATTAGAAGATTAGAGGATTAGAGATTGGAGACTGGAGATTGGAGATTGGAGACTGGAGACTGGAGATTTATGAATTTCTATGCCGCAAAACTAAAATTCCTTTTCGAGAAAAAGGCGAATCCATCCCAAGCCGCGCCGATGAAGAAGTATATGCGCGATCAGTTCGAATATTTGGGAATCAAATCTCCGCAGGTGAAGGAGTTGCTTCGGGAGCATGTGAAACTTCATGGCATGCCAACGCTTGAGGAGATGGACGAGATCGCTCTCGACTTGTGGAGCCTGCCTCAGCGCGAATTTCAATATGTTGCGATGAGTTTGATGGAGAGGCTGGAAAAGAAACTGCCCGAGTCGTCTATCAAAACGCTGGAATATATGATCACGCACAAATCATGGTGGGATACGGTGGACAACATCGCGCACATCGTCGGCGCGCATTTTCGCCGCTTCCCTGATGTGAAGGAAAAATATCTCGCCAAATGGCGTAAGTCAAAAAATATCTGGCTCAGGCGCACGGCGATTCTGTTTCAACTCGACTACAAGAAAGAAACGGATTTTGTTCTGCTGTGCAATATCATCCGCGAAAACCTCGGCTCGGACGAATTCTTCATCAACAAAGCCATCGGCTGGGCATTGCGCCAATATGCGCGAGAGGACCCAAACGCGGTGAAAAGGTTTGTGAAGGAAACCGACCTGCATCCCCTCAGTCGGCGCGAGGCGATGAAGCACCTCGCCTAATGTCGTTGCAAGACCCGATAGGGTCGAAGCAATCTCCTCGACGTTGAGGAGATTGCTTCTCGAAGACTCGCAACGACATTAGCGATTCCTCAAAAACTTCGTTGCGTCTGAAAAGTGATTTTTGAGATAATCGTGCACGGCGGAGTCTATTTCCATTTCGTCCAGCGCTTTGTGCATACACCATTCCCATTGACTACTTTCCGTCTCGCCGATGGAGAATGGCGCATGACGCATTCGTAAAGCAGGATGACCACGCGACTCGATGTAGAGTTGCGGTCCGCCCGACCAGCCTGTGAGAAACATGAAAAGTTTTTCACGCGATTGTTTCAAACTCTTCGGGTGAATCGCGCGGATGTCTGCGGCTTCGGGTGAGGTATCCATCAAATCGTAGAAGCGGTCAACGAGTTTGCGTACGCCCGTCTCGCCGCCGAGGAGTTCGTAGAGGGAGTGTTCGGAGTCGATCATTAGAAAGAACTACCCCACCACCCGCATCTCCCTCGGCATATCGGACAACACGTCCGCGCCCGAGTCGGTGATGACAACATTGTCCTCGATGCGTACGCCGTTTCGTCCAGCCAGATAAATCCCAGGCTCAACCGTGAACGCCATGCCGGGTTCGAGCAATTGCATATTGTCGCCGCGCATGTAGGGGTCTTCGTGTCCCTCCATGCCAATGCCGTGACCGGTGCGATGCGTGAAATATTTTCCGTAGCCAGATTGTGCGATCACCTCGCGCGCGGCTTTATCCACATTTGCGCACGGGACGCCCGGCTTCGAGGCGGCGCGACCAGCCGCGTTCGCTTCCTGCACGATCTTGTGGATTTTTTCATATTCGGCATCCACCTCGCCCACTGCAAACGTTCGCGTGAGGTCGGAGATATACCCATCGCGCGCCGCACCCCAATCCACCACAAGCAAATCGCCCGCTTGTAATTTTCTTTCCGTCGGCGAGGCGTGCGGATTTGCCGAGTTCGGTCCCGCTGAAACGATGGGACTGAATGGCATTTCAGGATCGGAACCATGCTTGAACAATTGCATCATCAACTCTGCCGCCACCTCTTTTTCGCTCATGCCAATTTTGATGAACGGAATCGTCGCCTCGAGCGCGGACTGGGCGATCTGCACCGCGCGGCGCATGGCTTCCACTTCCGTTCGATCTTTTCGCAAGCGGAGTTGGGATAGCGCATCGCCCGCGTCGGGGAAGTCCGCTTCGGGGGCGGCGTTCTTCACATAATTGAATTCCAGCAGACGCAATTGCCGCGACTCAACGCCAACCCACTTCCCATCGAGATCGAGAGCCTGTGCCGCCTTGCGGAACGCCGCATCCCATTCGGCTGGGTTTTCGGGATACGAAAACACTTGCAGTTTGTATGGAAGATTTGCCACCTTTTGCAATTCCAATTCAGGGAGGACAAGCGCGGGGGTTTGATCTTTCGCGAAAAAAAACACGACAGGACGCTCCATCAAGTGGAAGTTCAGCCCGGTGAGATACTTGAGGGTTGGACCCGGATTCAGGATAACTGAATCAAGTCCCCCCGTCCGAAGTGAAGCGTTGAGTTTGTCCAAGCGAGTTTGAGTCATGTGAGTCTCCTTTAGCATGTTATCGCGTTGAGCGGAGCGTAGCGCAGTCGAAACGCAGGGATGGCGTGTACGTGTGTCCTTCGACTGCGGGACTTCGACGTACACTCAGTCCCTCCGCTCAGGACGAAAAGTTAATCCAAATTATGATTCTTCTTCGAGAAGAAATACGTGATCCAATCCACTGCAACGGGGAAGAGCGTGTCGAACGTGGTGATGATGCGGAACCACCACGGGATGACCAGCGTGCGGCGCGGACGTTTGGCAACTTCGACAACGCGCCGAGCGACATATTCAGAAGTGAGATGCGGATACTTGATGCGCCTGATCGTTTTGCGCGCTTGCGTGCGTTCGAGTTTATCGCCGAACTCAGTGACGGCGGGACCGGGATAAATGCCCGAAACTTTGATGCCGAGGTGACTCACTTCGCGGCGAAGCGCGTCGGTGAACGCGCGCGCGCCGAATTTGCTGGCGGCATACGATGTGATCGTGGGCGCGGCAATGAGACCAGCGACAGACACCATGTTGATGACGTGACCTTCGCCGCGTTCGAGCATGTGAGGCAGAACCGCGCGCGTGACGAGCATCGTGCCGATGAGGTTGACGCGGATCAGCGTTTCGATATCGCGTTCAGGTTTGAGGTTCTCGAACCAGTTGACCGCGCCATAGCCCGCGTTGTTGAAAAGGATGTCAATGCGACCGTAGAGATCGAGCGCGGTCTGCACCATCACTTCGATCTCGGCGCGTTCTGAAACATCCACAGGGATGGCAAGCGCTTCGCCGCCTTTGCTTTGGATCTCCGCCGCGAGGGCTTGCAAGCGATCGAGGCGGCGCGCGGTGAGGATGACTTTGCATCCTTCTGCGGCAAAAAGTTTCGCGGCATCTTCGCCGAATCCCGACGATGCGCCAGTGATGAGAACGACTTTGTTTTTGAGTGAGATGGTCATATAAAAAATTCCGTTGGTTGAGTAGTCCCGTCGCGCTGAGCGGAGCGATAGCGAAGTCGAAGCGGCGCGAGACGTATCGAAACCAACGATGTTCAAGTGAAATTTTGTAACAAAAACTGCTTTACGCACTGGTGGTTTCGACTGCCTGCGCTCAACCACCGAGTTATTTTGAATTTACTCGCTCTCTTCTTGCGTCTCTTCTTTATTTTGCTTCTTCGGCCTTGGAGGTTCGATGACCGCATCTTTGCCGAGCGCGATCTGCAAGACATCGTCCATGTGCTTGACGGGGATGATCTTCAATTCCGATTTCGCGGTCTTCGGAAGTTCGGTCAAGTCTTTGAGATTCTTTTCAGGGAGGATCACGGTCTTCAACCCGGCGCGATGCGCGGCTAGGACTTTTTCACGCACGCCGCCGATGGGCAGGATGCGCCCGCGCAAGGTGATCTCGCCCGTCATGCCGACGTGTTTGAACACGGGACGACCCGTGAGCGCGGAGATGATCGCGGTCGCCATCGTGATTCCAGCCGACGGTCCGTCTTTCGGAATCGCGCCTTCGGGCATGTGGACGTGAATGTCCATGCGCTCGAAGACTTCCAAATCAATTTTCAATTCTGCGGCGCGCGATTTGATATACGTCAGCGCGGCTTGACCCGACTCTTGCATCACGTCGCCCATCTGGCCCGTCATCTGCAATCCGCCTTTGCCCTCCAGCACAGCAACTTCGACAGGCATGATCTCTCCGCCGTTTTCCGTCCACGCGAGGGATGTGACCACGCCCACTTCATCCGTGCGCTCGGCTTCGGGCTGAAAGACTTGTTGCGGACCGAGATATTTTTCAATCGCGTCTGCCTTGATCGCCGACTCAAACTTCTTCCCCTCCGCTTTCATGCGCGCCACCTTGCGACAAATCTTGCCAAGTTCGCGTTCCAAATTGCGGACACCCGCTTCATACGTGTACTCGCGGATAATCTTCCGCACCGCGTCGGCTTCAAACGTGAGGCTGAGTTCCTCCACGCCATTCTCTTCCACCTGACGAGGGATCAAATAGCGGTTCGCAATTTCGAGTTTCTCTTCTTCGATGTAGCCAGGGAACTCGATCACTTCCATGCGATCCAACAACGGGGACGGAATGCTTCCCAGTGAATTCGCCGTTGTCACGAACATGACCTTCGAGAGGTCAAACGGCAATTCCAAATAATGATCGCTGAACGTGTTGTTCTGTTCGGGGTCTAACACTTCAAGCATCGCGGAAGCGGGGTCGCCGCGAAAATCGGAGTACAACTTGTCAATTTCATCCAGCATGAACAGCGGATTCGATGTGCCTGCTCGTTTCATGGTTTGGATGATTCGTCCGGGCAACGCGCCAATATACGTGCGGCGATGTCCGCGAATCTCGGCTTCGTCGCGCACGCCGCCAAGCGATACGCGCGCAAATTTTCGTCCAAGCGCTTCGGCTATGGATCGTCCAAGCGAAGTTTTTCCAACTCCAGGCGGACCGACAAAACACAGGATCGGTTGACGTTCCTTCTTCGGCTTCAACGAACGGACAGCGATGTATTCCAGAATCCGTTCTTTGGCTTTCTTGAGTCCGTAGTGATCGCGCTCCAATGTTTTGCCCGCGTTCTTCACGTCGAGATTATCGGGCGAGAAATTCGACCACGGCAGTTCGAGAATCCAATCAATGTACGTGCGGATGATTCCCACTTCGGGCGCCATCGGCGGCATTTGATTCAGGCGTTCGAGTTCCTTCATTGCGACCAATTTCGCTTCGTCGGGAAGATTCGCGGCGTCGAGTCGCTTCTTCAAATCGTTCGCGTCGCGCGTGAAGATGTCGCCTTCGCCCAACTCGTTTTGGATCTGCCGCATCTGTTCGCGCAGATAAAACTCGCGCTGACTCTTGTCCACTTCGCTTTGCACCTTCGAGTGGATCTCGTCTTCGAGCTCGAGCACGTCCACTTCTTGCGCGAGAATTTTGTTCAACGCTTGCAATCGTCCGCGCACATCGAGCAACATCAACAAACTTTGCTTGGCTTCGTAATTCAACGACAGGGACGTGGCGAGCATATCCGCAAGCCAGCCTGGCTCGGAAATATTCATCGCGAACAAATGCGCTTCTTCGGGAATCGAACGATCCAACTGCACACAACGATCGAAGAGATCCAAAGCCGAACGCATGAGCGCGCTCGTTTGGCGGTCGGCAGTTTGAGGTTCCGCAATGACGCGGGCTCGCACTTTCAAATAGGGCACACTGCGCACGAACTCCACAACTTCCACTCGGCGGCGTCCCTGCACAAGCGCGGAGTGCGAGCCGTCTGGCATGGCGAGCAAACGCCCCACTGCCATCTCCACGCCAACGGGCAGAAAATCTTCGACGCTAGGGTTATCAATGTCCGCGTCGCGTTGCGTCAGCCCGATCACGGTCTGCCCTTTGCGTTGAGCCTCCTCCACCGCGAGCAGTGACGATTCGCGCCCGATAAAAATCGGCGAGACCATGCGCGGGAACACGACCAGATCGCGCAACGGCAACACCGCGGCTTCGATCATGCCGCCAGCATCAGGCTCGCGATTCGCAATGCGATACAACTCCTCCGTGCGTTGAGAGAGGGTCAGATCAAAATTTTCTTCTTCGGTCCAATCTTTTGGGTGACTCATTCGTCCTCTTCATCACATCCCTAAATCCCTGACGAATGAGGAACAAAGGGGTAATGAGTTTCGTTGGCTAACTTTAAGAACAATTCGTAATTACAAGGTATTTTATCCTGTATCACAAAAATCTGTTTATGAATTTAGGGTGTCCCGTAATCAACGGGAAAGAGCCTCACCACGAAGGACACAAAGTCTTGCGTTGAGTTCGTCGAAGCGACACAAAGGGGGGAAAAGAGCCTAGATTCCTTGTGTTTTTCCTTTGTGACCGTCGTGTCCTTTGTGTTTGAAAAATGGTTTCCCGTTAAAAACGGTAGAGCCTGAATTTACATCTTATATCAGTCTTGGCGAAAAAAAAACATCGGATACAATTCAGTCGCACAAATACATATGGAGGAGTAACAGCGTGAAATCCCATAACACACAAATAACCATACTTATCGCGGATGATCACCCCTTGGCGCGCGCCGGCATTCGAACTTTGCTTTCACAAGCAAAGGATATGGAAATCATTGGGGAAGCACAGGACGGATATGAAGCGCAGATACTTGTAACCAAACTCCGCCCGCAAGTCTTAATCCTTGATTTGAAAATGCCCGGGTTGCGCGCTTCAGAACTTGAAAAGTGGGTGCGGGAACAATACCCCGAAATCATTACCCTGGTTTTAACAGCACACGACCGAGATTCCTACCTAGCCGCGATGATGGACGCAGGCGCCGCCGGGTACTTAAGCAAGGAAGAATCCGAAGAACGATTAATTGGCGCAATCCGCCGCGCCGTAAACGGAGAAATAATTTTTGATAAGGCGCAACGCGATAGGGCAAAACGATGGCGCAATGATGTAGGAAGTAAAATTGATCAATTGACTCCTCGCGAATTTGAAGTTCTCCAATTTCTCGCAAAAGGCATGGATAACAAAGAAATCGGGAAATCTCTTGAGATCAGCGCAAAAACGGTCGCGTATCATATCACTCGTATCATAGCAAAATTACAAGTGAAATCGAGACAAGAAGCCACGGTTTGGGCGTTGCAACATTTGTCTGACAACCTCGAATAATTCCCAAGGTCAGACCTCGAAATATTCCCAGTGCCAAATAAGAAGAGGGGTATAAAATCGTCTTGTAGCATAATCAACATCCGACAGAAGCATGATCTAATCGCCAAAACTCAGTATCCAACTTGAAGGAGATCATAATGTATCGAAAGATTCTTTTTGTGATGATCGTTCTCGCACTGTTAGCGCACCCCACGCGGAACGCGCTAGCCCTTTGTAGCGGAAGCGGTTGCAACGGTACTGACCCAGCAACTACAGGTTGTTCAGCTGATGGAGTAACGGTTCGGCAAAAATGGCCCTATGGGAATCCAGGCCCTATCAAAGTTGAACTAAGAAGATCAGATACTTGTGTTACTTTCTGGGCACGCACGTGGAACTATTCAGCTTTTTACTACTACAATAATGCGACTTTGAAAAATTACTATTGGGAGCAAAGATGGTCTCCACCCAACGACTCCACGTATTCAGATCAACAATCTGGAAATAGCGGCTTTCAAGCGTGCGGCGATTATTCTACATCACCCATAACCTGGCCTGTAAACAGCCCTAGCTGGAAATGCACATCTACTTATTAAAGGAGTTAGCATGTTTAAGCAACAAAAAACTACCACAACTATATGGTTAATTGTATTGGTTGCAATTGCTGGACTGATTTTCCAAATCACAGAAGCATCGGCGCGAGAGAATATGAGGTACTTCACCCAGCCAGACTTTGAGACATTAAATCTTGCAAACCAAGCGAATCAGGTAACGGTAAGCGACATAACATTCCGACTGATTGCGGCTCATCAGAGCGGCGAAAATTATCAAGTGGATCTATGCTTTACTTTGCCAGATAGCCGAGACTGGCTCATTGCAAATCGTGGCGACGAAGTAATACTCAGCATAACTGACGAGATCTTCTTTCCTGTTGAGGAGGGAACGATTAATTGGATACCATCACCTGATGGCAGGAAGATAGAGCGTTGTGAATACTTACTTTTCCCCGTTGTCGTTGACAAAGATGCGCAAGATGTTAAATTGACCCTTCGGCAAATCTCAGTATCCCCGCCCGAGATGCTGGATTGTCCAGCAATTCAAAACAAACTGGACGAAGCAAATAGCGGTATAAAGATTAGGTGTAATGTCGGCAATGGGCAGTCAGGCATTGATATTCTTGCAAAACCTTCTAGCATGACGGAACTGGCCGCGCGAAATATAGCGTACGAGGTTATCGCAGATGCGCGTCTTGGGCCTTGGGAATTTGAAATCAAAGGCTCCACACCATAGAGTCGCCTGGCTACTGCTACTACAGATATCAATAATATACGGCACGCAAGGAAATTGTGCGCTTCCCTTGCGTGCCGTAGCCATTAGGAATAGCAATGCAAAAAAACTTATCTAAGATTCGAATTAGTCGTTTATTCGGACTTCTACTGTCTTTTCTTATCGGTCTCTTAATCGGCTCTACGTTGAGTACCTACTCATTGCAAGAAACTCCATCCAATGCATATCCAAGCATTCATGCTAACGGGCTCAATATGGAACTAACGAGGTCTCAACCCGAGGGAATAAATTATCGCCTTGAAATTTGTTATGATCTTCCAGATGCAAGCGATTGGATGTTGACCAGCCCTAATAACCCCGAATCTACCTATATACAATTCGACGAGTATCAGATTTCCCCAATCGAAGAAGGCACCATAAGATGGTTATATTCCAGCGAAGGTGAGGTAACCGGTCGTTGCCAGTATCTAATTTTTGTGCGTCCCGATCCTACATTTCGGGAGATCACATTAGTAATAAACAGTATATTCTTGTACGAAATAGATTATTCTGATTGTGAAATATTGCGCCTCCAAATGGCTGAAAAACACCAATTTATTGGGTTCGAGTGCATGGAAGTAACAGGAATAAAAAATATAGCCCTGGTTCGGACGCCGATAGAATACTTTGGCGATAGGACCTTGAGAAATACTTTCAGAGATTTGATGACCAGGCAACATAATGGGCCTTGGAGTTTCACGTTTTTAATTGACTCTCCCTAGTATTACAGCGCGAGGTCACGCTCAAAGCCGCCGTCCCCAGCGGCGTTTTGCGCCGGCTCCCTGCGCCGGGGACGGCGTAGGGAGCCGCTTTGCGTTGTAATACTAGCGACATAAACAACAACTGCAACATGAGCGATCCTGAAGCGCCTCATATGGTTATTGACGCCGTTCATACACAGGTGGAGTAAATGCAATCACAGCGTAGAAATCATACCATCTTGTGTTTTATTTCTTCCATGCTCTCATCACTTCCGCCGTAACAAACATGCTTCCAGCGGACAACACAATGCTGCCATCTTTTGCGGATAACTCCAACGCCCGCCTCAACGCAGACTCAACGGGACTCACCGCTTCATATGGTACCTCAGCCTGCCTCGCCAATTCGACGATTCTCTCCTCCTCCAGCGCCCGCGGATGGTCGGCGCGCGTGACGATGAGTCGCTTAATCTTCGGTTTCATCGCGGCGAACATCCCAGGGATGTTCTTATCCTCCGACGCGCCGAAGATGAGATAGGCTTTCTTGTCTGGAAAGTAAGTGTCAAGCGTCTCGCGCAACTTCACAAACGAATCTTCATTGTGCGCCGAATCAAAAATGACAGGCGGATCGCGCCGCGCCACTTCAAATCTCGCTCGCCATTTCACTTGCGCAAATCCTTTTTGAATCGCCTCGTCTGAAACATCCAGCCCGCTGACCTTGAGCACGGCATATGCAGTCGCCGCGTTTTCGAGTTGATGTCTTCCGAGTAAAGGCAGTTGAAGGTCGAAGGTTGAAAGTCGAAGGTCGTCAACGATGCGTAGTGATTGTCCATCCAATGAGGAAGCAATGGATTCAAACTCCGGAACGCGGACTTCAGTCCGCTTATTAGAAGAACTGAAAGTCCGCTCATTAGGCGGACTAAAAGTCCGCGCTCCGATATTCGGATAGACTTTTATATCTTTCCCAACCAAAGTGAAACTCGAATCCTCCAGTCTGGCTACGCGCTCCAAAACTGCGAGGGCTTCTTCTTTTTGAGAAGAGGAAACCACAGGCACGCCATGTTTAATAATCCCCGCTTTCTCCCCCGCGATCTTCGCCAGCGTATCCCCCAGCACAGCCATGTGATCGTAAGACAGCGACGTGATGACCGAAGCTCTCGGCGTGACGATGTTCGTCGCGTCGAGTCTGCCTCCCAAGCCGACCTCGATCACCGCCGCGTTGCATCCCTGCTTTGCGAACGCGAGAAACCCAAGCGCGGTTGTAATTTCAAAAGTCGTCAACTTCGGAATTTTCGCAACAGCGGGTTTGATCTCCTCCACCAACTCAACCAACAACTCGCGTGAGATTGGCTCGCCATCCGCTTGAATCCGCTCGCAGAAATCCAACAAATGCGGAGATGTGTACAACCCAACTTTATATCCCGCCGCCTTCAAACCCGAAGCACACAACGCGCACACCGATCCCTTCCCCTTCGTCCCTGCCACGTGAATGATGGGATACATGTTCTGCGGGTTGCCGAGTTCTTCCATCAACGCGTACATGCGGTCAAGGTTAAACTCCGCCTTGGCAAGTTCAGAGGAATGTTTCAGGCTATAATCCACGAACGAGTAGAGATAGTCGAGGGCTTTGTTGTATTCGGCTTCGATGTCCATGCGAGGGATTGTAAATCGCAAATCGAAAATCGTAAATCGAAAAATCCCCATGCTCGCCACCCTCACCAGTCACCTCCATCTCCCCGCCTGCGCCTCCCCCAAACAAAAGCGCGCTTGACAGCAACGACATAAAAGACGATAATGCTCATTGTGTACACAATGAGCATTATGTGATTTGGAGGCTGAAATGACCATTTTTATCGGCGCAAGAGACCTTCGGCAGAAGTTTGCTGAAATTCTCGGCAAAGTCGGTTTTGGAGGCGATGTGGCTGTCGTGGAAAAGTCGGGCAAACCTATGGCGGCGATCATCCCCATCGAGATGTACCAGAAACTGGTGGCAGAACGCGAAGCGCGCTTCCAGATCGTGGATAAGATTCGCAATCAACAGGCAGAGCGCCCTATGAGCGAAATCGAAGAGGATGTTGCCGCGGCAATCAAACGCGCCAGGGAGTAACCTATGCTGCGGGTGGTTATAGATACCAACATCCTCATTAGCGCGTTGCTTTCAAAGAAAGCCGCTCCAGCAAAGATCATGGATGCCTGGCGGGAGAGGAAATTCATCGTTATCACCAGCGAATCGGCAATTCATGAAGCGGAACGAGTGATGGCGGAGCTTGCCTCTTCAGGTAAGTATTCCATCGCAAACGAAGACATACAATCCATGTCGAATCTGCTTCGCGAAGACGCGCTTTTGGTTTCTGGTCAAGCAGATGCGCAAGGCACCGTTCCCCAAGACCCCGACGATGAAAAATTTATCGCCATTGCCTTGGAAGGCGAAGCAACTGTCATTGTGAGCGGCGACCATCATTTATTGGATTTGGGCAAGTACGAAAATATTTCAATCCAAACGGCTCGTCAATTTCTTGACTCGCTTCACTCCGAAACTTCGGCATGATCGCCACCCTCACGATTCACCTCCACCTCCCCGCTTGCGCCTCCCTCAAACAAAAGCGCGGACGGATCAAGCCGCTCGTTTCGCGTTTGCACCGCGAGTTCAACGTCTCCGTCGCGGAGATGGACTTGCAGGACAAATGGGATGAGGCGATCATCGTCTGCGCGATGGTGGGGAATGATGTTGCATTTTTACAATCCGCGTTGGGGAATGTGGCAAAATGGGTGGAAGCGAATTGGACGGATGGGGATGTGTGGGACGCGAAGATCGAAATGCTTTAAACACAAAGGACACAAAGTACACTAAGGTTTTCCTTTATGACCGTCGTGTCATTTCGGCAGGCTCAACGCATCGCCTTTGTGTTTAGAAAAGGAGTCTTATGGATTTAGGCTTGAAAAACAAACGCGCATTCGTGGCAAGTTCCTCACGTGGACTTGGCTTTGCCGCCGCGTTACTCCTCGCGAAAGAAGGTTGCCGCGTGGCGGTGAATAGCCGCGAGGAGGCAAATGCAAAACGCGCGGCGGAAACGATAAGCAAAGAAACTGGCGCGCAAGTGATCAGTTTGGCTGGCGATGTGAGTCTGCCCGCTGTGCCTGAGAAGTTGATTCGGCAAACCGTGGATGCCTTTGGCGGGCTGGACATCCTCATCACCAACGCTGGCGGACCGAAATCGGGTTCGATCGATTCGCTCGACGATGCCGCGTGGCAAAAAGGGATTGACCTGTGCCTAATGAGTCATGTGAGATTGATCAAAGCCGCGTTGCCGCATCTGCGAAAATCCGATTCGGCGAGCGTGTTGACGGTCACATCGTATTCGGTCAAACAACCGATCCCGAATTTGCTCATCTCGAACAGCGTCCGCGCGGCGACGGCGGGACTGACCAAGTCGCTGGCGTTGGAACTGGGCAGGGAGGGAATCCGTTTAAACTCCATTCTGCCGGGCTGGACGGAGACGGAACGAGTCGAAGAGTTGATGAAGGCTCGAGGAGAGAAGAACCAGACCTCCCCGTCGGATGAGAAGCGTATGCAAGTTGAATCCACCGCGCTCGGCAGGATGGCGCGTCCCGAAGAGTTTGCCAACGCCGCCGTCTTCCTCGTCTCGCCCGCCGCGTCATACATCACGGGTGTTTTGCTGAACGTGGACGGCGGCATCATCCAGGGCACGTTTTGATGAAAAGATATTTATTGATCATCGTACTCTTCCTTGCCAGTTGCGCGCCTCAAGCGACTCCCGCGCCGACATCGCCGCCATTCACAGCCAGCGATGCGCAGGTATTGCTGACCCAGTTCTTCGACCTGTTGAACGCAAAGCAATATGCCAAAGCCGATCTTTTCTACGGCGGCGAGTATGAGCAATTGCAGGTTTTCAATGCGGCGGCAGACCCCGAAGATCATGCCGCGCTGTGGAGTTGGGCTTGTGAGAACGCGGGATTACAATGCCTGACCGTTCGCACAGCTACGCTACAGAACTCTGATGGCGGCGCTTTCACCTTTCTGGTGGAATTCAACAACCCGGACGGAAGTTTGTTTGTGTTGGGTCCGTGTTGCGGCGCGGAGGAAACCGAGATGCCGCCCGTTTCGCAATTCGAATATCGCGTATCGCGCGGAAGCGACGGGCAATTCCGCGTGATGGAGTTGCCTCCCTACGTTCCATAACATGATCCGTTTACCCAACCGCTTCCTGCTTTTCATGGCGTGCGTCGCCTATCTCGTTTCGACCTACCTGGTGTTATACGCCAGCGCATCCGACGTTCCCGTTCCACGGTGGGCGGGGTATCTCGATGTGGGCGTAGTCTTGCTCATCGTATTTCTCAGTTTTATGATCTTCTGGAAAGGCAAAGATAATCCTCGATTTCTACCAGCCTATCTCGCCGCGCTCAACATCGTGCCGTTGATATTCCTGGGGATGTGGGTCTATCGCGACTCGCTTGATTTCAACATCCTGCTCCCCGGGCTGGCGTGGCGGACATTTCTCTTTTTGCATACCCTGCCGTATGCGTTGAACGTGTGGAAACCCGAGAAGCCGAATGAATAAATTTTCCTTTTTAGCGCGCACCTCCATTTTGATCGCAACCTTCTTCGGTTTGGACAAAGTCCTCGCCTTCGCGCGCGTGGGTATCATCTCACGCATTTACACAGACGAAGTCGGTATGCTGGACGTATTCAACTCCGCCAACAACGTGCCCGATGTGTTATTTGCGCTCATCTCGGGCGGCGCGCTTTCGATGGCATTCATCCCCTTGATGAGCGACTATCTCACCACGAAAGGACGCGAAGCCGCATGGGACCTGTTCTCGCGCGTTGCCAATCTCGCGTTTCTTGTCACAGGCGCGGTGGCGGCGTTGGTCTTTATTTTCGCGCAACAACTTGTGGATCACGTGATCGTACCGGGATTCACCGCAGAGCAGCGCCTGCTCGTGGCAGACCTCATGCGCTTGAACCTCGTCAGCACGATCATCTTTTCGATCAGCGGGTTGGTGATGGCAAGCCTGCAAGCCAACCAGCATTTCCTCCTGCCCGCGCTCGCGCCCACCATGTACAACATCGGTCAAATTTTCGGGGCGATCATGTTTGTGCCGCGCTTCGGCATTCAAGGTCTCGTGTACGGGGTCATCCTCGGCGCGGCGTTGCACCTCGCAGTGCAAGTCCCCGCGTTGCACAAATTTGGTTTCAAATGGACTCCTGTGCTTGACCTGCGTCACACCGGCTTGCTCGAAGCGCTCAAACTGCTCGGTCCGCGTTTGCTCACCATGGGAGGCATTCAACTCATCGTCATCGCCCGAGACTATCTCGCCTCGTTGACCGGGCAGGAGGGCGCGGTCACCTCGCTCGCCTTCGGTTGGATGATCATGCAAGTGCCGGAGACTCTGCTGGGGACGGCGATAGCCACCGCCATGCTCCCCACACTTTCAGAATTCGCTTCACGCGACAAGTGGCATGAGTTCCGCCTGGCGATCGAACGCGCCCTTCGAGTTTTGATCGCCCTCACCATCCCCATTGCGGCGGTGATGGCGGCGGGGATCAATCCGCTTGTCCGCGCCGCATTCGGCTTCGAAGCGGAAATGTCCGCGCTGATCACGTGGACGACGCGCGCCTACCTCATCACGTTGACAGGCTATTCGATCCACGAGATCGCGGCGCGTTCGTTCTATGCGCGCAAGGAGCCGATCTTCCCGCTATACGCGGTCGTTTTGAGGCTCGGGCTATTCATCGGCATCGGTTCTCTTGGCATCACGATGTTCAAACCTATCGGAGCCCCGGTCATTGCCTTTGCGGAGATCGCCCTGCTCATCGAATCCATCTTCCTCTTCATCTGGCTCAGCAAGCGGATGCATGAACCCATCGTGGTGTGGAGCGCGGTCATCAAAGGTTTGGTCGCGGCGGTCATCGGCGGCACGACAGCCTACCTGCTGGCGGTTTACATCCCCGGCTCCGCAGTGGTGACCGCGCTACTCGGTATGGTCATCGGCGGACTCGTCTGCCTGCCCATCATCTGGTCGGAAATTAAATTGTTGTTAAAACTCTAAAATCAACGCTGATATAATCTTCTGTCGTGTAGGGGACGTTCTCCCCTGGCGCCACCCGCCAGGGCAGGTGTAACGTCCCGTTGGCGTGAGAGAACGCCAACTACACCCCCAAAAATGAAAAGAGAAAAAAATTCAAATGTCTGAAGATCTTGGAAGCACACAACCAAACATCAAAGTTACCAAACCCGGTCGCGGCAAACGATTCCTGCTCAACGCGCTGGGCGTGATCGTTCTCCTTGCCATTGCCATGTTTAGCGGGTTTCGTTCCGGCATCGGCACACGCCAGGGGTATCAAGCCTCGGTGATGAGCGAACAACTCAGCGAGCAATTCACCTTTGCGCTGGTGGACATTCAATTCGGACGATACGAAAACGCCAAACAGCGCCTCGAGTGGATCATCCAGCACGACCCATCCTTTCCCGACGCGCAACAGCAATTGACCAACGTGCTGGTGTTGATGAACCAGCCAACGCCCACTCCGACTCCCTCGCTCACGCCCACGCCAGATTTCAGCGGCGCGGAGGAAGCCTACGCGCGCGCGCAACAACTCATCGCGGCGCAAGATTGGCCCAGCGCCATCGGCGCGCTCGATGAAATGCGCAAACTCGATCCAACCTATCAAACCTCCCTCGTAGACGGCATGTACTACTTCGCCCTGCGCAACTACGGCGTGAACCTCATCAATTCGGGGAATCTCGAAGGCGGCATTTATCAGATCGCGCTGGCGGAACGATTCGGAACCATCGACCGCGACGCCAACGGATTGCGCGAAGGCGCGCGTATCTACCTCATCGGCGCGTCGTTCTGGGAATTGGATTGGCAACAAGCCGTCTTTTACTTCGACCAGGTGTATCGCGGCTGGGCGGGTCTGTGGGATGGCACCATGTACGCCACCACCCGCTATCAATTTGCCTCCATGCGCTACGGAGACGAACTGCTTGCCAAAGGCGATTACTGCGGCGCGTATACCCAATACACCAACGCGCAGGGAGTCGGCGCGCTCGATAGCGCCGCTCAAAAAGGACTTAACGAAGCCACAGAAGCCTGCTACCCTGCCACCGCCACACCCGAGCCTTTGATACCCACCGAAACCCCAACCACCGGCGGACCGCCGCCCGCCGATACGCCAACCGAAACGCCGACTGAAACGCCAATCCCATCACCATGACGCCTCCCCCCAACTGGGCGATCGTAATCACCTATTGGCTTCATTTTATTGCCACGGTCATGTGGGTGGGCAACCTTTCAGCCATCGCGTTCCTCCTCCTGCCCGCCATGAAGCGCGCGCTTGAAACGAACGCGCAACTCGCATTGATCGAAGCCATTCAAAAACGATTCGAACCCCTCGCATGGTTCAGCCTCAGTTTGCTGGTTCTCACCGGCTTATTCCAAATGAGCGTCAACCCGCACTACGATGGCTTTCTATCCACCAGCACGCAATGGTCGCTGGCAATCCTCGCCAAACATCTTCTTGGCATGTTCGTGATCGTCGCCACCGCCATCCAAACCTGGGACGTGACCCCCGCCCTGCACCGCGCCCTCGTCAAATCGAAAAAAACAGACAATTCACAAGAACTTGAATCCCTGCGCCGCCGCGAGACGATGCTCATTCAAATCAACCTCGTTTTGGGGATATTCCTCCTCGCCGCGACGGCTGTCGCAAGAGCGGCATAGTGGTTGGGATGTCCTGAGAAAGCATTTTTTCAACACGCAAAACAGGGGCTGTCTAAAAAGGGGAGGACAGCCCCTCCTCAGTTGGGGAAAAGTTTAATACAATAGGGAGATGAACAACCGAAACCTCACCTTCAAGCCGTACGCAATGG
>WBZR01000343.1_pt1:2500-77550 | contig 77550 bp, 50 predicted proteins | sample 5204231 | NCBI WGS metagenome assembly WBZR01 (sample SAMN12412403, study PRJNA552823) | activated sludge metagenome | isolation source: activated sludge from anammox sidestream of wastewater treatment plant... | place: USA: Virginia | collected 2017-08 | reverse complement strand
TCGCCTCCATCCTCGACCTGCTCGGACTCCCGCATGCCATCTACTACGACCTCGCTGCCACCGCTCGATTTGACCTCCGGGTTTCAGCGAAATGAGAGCAGTCAGCTGGATGAATCGGTTCCGGCGCATCCCTGCCCGCCGGGATCCGGAATAAGGACTCGCCGAACTGCCTTGCCTTCCTTCACGTGGCCTGTGCTCTCATCGTTTTCCGGGCTTCATGGTTGTTCGGAACGGCTCTAAGGGGGCCTGATTACTTCATCCGCCAGAACGGAATGTGACGACACTGATTACACTTGACAACTCGCCCGGTGTGGCGTACACTGTTAATAATGGAGTTACTTTGCGACGAAGATTGGTGATCGTTGGCTTGACCATCGTCACCGGCTCGACCACCCCCGGAGTTCCAACTCGGGCCTGCCTCTGTCACGGCATGACAGACTGCAGCAGATGACTGAGTTCGTGACGATAGCCGTGGGCCTGACTCGCACCTATCCTACTCCCAGCCGGCAAAAGTAGTTGATTCACTCGCAAACAAAGTGACGCTAGGAAGACTCGTCATGCATGTGAACATGACCGACCTGGCAGCAATCAGCTTGTTGACAAGCGTTATCATCGGTACACAAGTACACAACAGCGAATTGTCAAGTGACTCACTAGACACTGTGAGTGATGACGTGACTTTACCGTGCCAATATGAAGGTCCGGAATGGCCGCAGGAGTGTCAATTCGGCATCAATGTTGAAGTATATAATCCAGGAGCACACCCAAATTCGACGTTTGCATCGCTAGAGCAGGCGATATTGGCTGCAGATGCCATTACTCCTTATGGATGTGTGGAGATTGTCGAAGGGCAATACTCTGAGAATGTAGCCTTGACAGGGATCAACGACGTTACGATCTTCGGGCGTGGCGACAACACGATCATCAATGGGTCGATGGCTTTCGGCGACTTCTCCAACCTTCACCTAGCGAAGTTCTCAATAGACTCCGCGCAGGGCTCTAATACGTCGGGTATAGTATTGGTGGGAGGTTCGCATGCTCAGATTGACCGTGTTCGAATTTCCAATTCCAGAGGCACAGGCCTATTTGTAGCCGATAGTTCAGACATTTCGATTCATCATATCGTTTCAAGAGATAGCGGCCAGACAATCTATGGATCTGGTATCGCCATCTATTCATCAAACAGCGTGAATATTGAATGCAACACGACACATGCCAATCACGGTCAAGGCATCGACATTGATTCCAGTTCACAGATATTGTGAACGGCAATCTTTCTCAATGGAATTGCGACACAGGAATTGGTGTTAGCGATCTTTCCACGCGTTGTTATCCCGATCACAATGCGTCCTTTAGTGCTGGGTGTATGATCGTTGAGGTGTGTTCGATCAAATCAGCCTATATTTGGATAACCTGGAATGAGTCGCACGGCAACGCGTCCAGTGGAATCGGGAGTGATGGAGCAGACGGACTCTACATATTGAATAGTGTTATTCACGATAACGGCACCTGGAACTGTGATGTCGGATCATCAAGGACAGGGATCTATCTCCTAACCACATACAATTTTCTTGTCCGCAATAACAATGTGTATGGAGCCCATCCATGCGCCGGCATTGTGGTCAACAAGTGTAGAAGCGGAGAGGTAGTCAACAATACGGTTCTAGGCAGCGAGATCGCCGGGATGAACGATGGTGTTGTGTATCCTGCCGCTGTGTGTGGACATATCTTCTCGGACTTGGCAGGAACATCGGGTGGAGGATCGGGGTGTGTGAATAGCTGTAACGTCCCTTATGTTGGATGTGGTGGGTGGACGTCCGTGTATAACTCCTTCACGGATGCCAATCAATATTACCTCAATTGCTGTCGCTGTGGCGGTGTCCCTGCGCCGACAGCAACTGCCAATCCCGCGATCCCCACCGTGATTGTTCAGTGCACACCACCCTTGGCCACACCAACGCCTCGTTCGCCGATTAGCCCAGCAGCTTATCTCACCGCAACCATAACACCTCCATATGCATCAACTCAATCCGCATACGACGCGCGATAGACTGAAGTTGGGGCACACAGGAGTGAGCAATGCTAGATCAATCTTTTGATGTCGCAATGAGAAAACTTCGATCTTTCGTTCCACCTGCCGGCTGGGACGGTGACATTTTTCTGCTGCCGCAGGATCACATGCGTGATATTTACAATCTAATTCTGCAGTATCAACCCACTTCATGTTTGGAGTTGGGGACTGGATTTGGTGCAACTTCATGTGTCATTGCAGCGGCCCTGGAGCGCAATGGACACGGACAACTGGTCACCGTCGATCGAGTCCTGCACGACCCGGTCAACGTAAATGTGTTATTGAATCACGTTCGCGGCAATATCGATCGCGTCGAAACTATTGTCGATGAGTTGGGGTACAACTGGTGGCTCGCAGAAGTACTTGCACAGCAAACAGACACAAGGACCGGGCAAGTCAATGAGATCTTTGATTTGTGCTTTCTCGATGGCGCGCATGAGTGGGAAACTGACGCACTCGCGTTTTTATTGGCGGTCAGATTGCTAAGGCCTGGAGGGTGGATGGTATTGGATGATCTAAATTTCTCCCTGCGATCGCTCGATTGGCGTGCCGAATACCGAGACAGGAGTGATCGAGAGTTGGATTCATTTCAAATCAAAATGATATTCGATCTGCTACTTTCAAATCACAAGGACTTTGGGTACATAGGAGTGTCTGCCGACCAACGAATGGTGTGGGCTCGGAAGCTAAGACCCGCTCTGAGCCTCTTTGGACTGACTGATCGAATCAAGAGCACGGTGCGCAAGCGGATCACTCGATAGGCACGTTTCAAACCGTGTACCTGCTTCAATCCAGGCCCGTCGGCGATTGGGAGGACGGCTCCGCCCGTTTCCCGGCTCCATGGGTACAGGCGCCGTCCGCTCTTGGTCGGCCGCGGCCGGCGCTCGCCGTTGGCCTGGGCGCCGGCGGCCACCAGTGGCAGCGGTTCACCTGGGGTGAGAGATCAGGCAGAAGCCTTGCAGCGGGGGCCGCATGTACCATGCGTTCGCCCCGGCCTTCCTTCAGGATTGTCCCATTCTGGCCCGCGGAGGCCGGCCCTCACCCCCTGACCCTGAGGGCGCGACACAGCGCGTCGACAGAGACGCCGTTCCTGGGAGATATGTGTTGTGAAATAGCCCGCGTCTGCGATGTGTCACGCCCTCAGCCCCCTGACCATACTCCCAAACAGCTGGGAGAGGAGACGCTGTCAGCCCAAGCAGTGCTGAAGTCCGAGCATGGGACGACCCTGGCAATCCTTTACCTTTTCCAGGTTCCGGTTTATTCTTTCGGCCTGGGCCCAGCGCCGGCCGCCGGACCGGGCCTTACCGAGGTCGAAACGCCGGCCGCCGACGGCGCCGACCACCCCGATGGAGTGTTGTCCACCATGACCATACCCACCCACCTGCGATACACCGCCGAGCACGAGTGGCTCGACGTCACCGACGACGGCCTGGCGCGTGTGGGCATCACCGCCTTCGCCCAGGACCAGCTCGGCGACGTCGTGTACGTCGACGTGCCGGCCGCGGGCGCGACCGTCCGCGCCGGCAAGCCGTTCGGCGTGGTCGAGAGCGTCAAGGCCGCGAGCGACCTCTACAGCCCGCTCACCGGCACGGTGGTCGAGGTCAACGGCCAGCTCGTCGACCACCCGGAGCTGGTCAACGCCGACCCCTACGGCGAGGGTTGGATGGTGGTGGTGCGCCCGGCCGATGCCGCCGAGCTCGACGGCCTCCTCGACGCCGCGGCCTACGCCGCGCTGACGGCCGAGGGCTAGGCATGGGTGTGACGGTCGGGCGCGACCCGGTCGCGCTCGAGGGGATCCGGCGCCGGCTCGCCGTCTGGAGCATCCGCACGACGACGGCCGCGGGCAGCGGCCACCCCTCGACCTGCCTCAGCGCCTCGCACCTCGTCGCCGCCCTGTTCTTCGGCGACGTCCTGCGGTACGACGCGGCGCGCCCGGACTGGCCGGACCGCGACCGGTTCGTGCTCAGCAAGGGCCACGGCGCGCCCATCCTGTACGCCGCGCTGGCCGAGCTCGGCGCCTTCCCGACCGAGCGGCTCATGGAGCTGCGGACCATCGGCAGCCCGCTGGAGGGCCACCCCAACGCGCGGCGCCTGCCGTGGGTCGAGGCGTCCACCGGCTCGCTCGGCCAGGGGCTGTCGCTCGGCCTGGGCATGGCGCTGGCCGGGCGCGTGCAGGGCCGGGCCTTCCGGACGTTCGTCCTGACGGGCGACGGCGAGCTCGACGAGGGGCAGGTGTGGGAGGCGGCCATGGCCGCCGCCAAGTACGCCACCGACAACCTGGTGGCCATCGTCGACCGCAACGGCATGCAGCAGACCGGCGCCAGCGACGCGGTGCTGCCGCTCGAGCCGCTGGCGGACAAGTGGCGCGCCTTCGGGTGGGAGACGTTCGAGATCGACGGGCACGACTGGGGCGCGATCTTCTCCGCGCTCGACGCGGCCGTCGCGGTCCGCGGCCGGCCGGCCGTCGTCATCGCCCGCACCGTCAAGGGCTACGGCGTGTCGCAGATCGAGGCCGACCCCGGCAACAAGTTCCACGGCGTGCCGCTGAAGGCCGACGAGGCCGAGCGCGCCATCCGCGAGATCGAGGGCGCATGAACATCGGCGCGCGCATCGGGCTGCCCATCGGCGACGCGACCCGGTCGGCGTTCGGCGACACGCTGGCGGAGCTCGGGGCCGAGTACCCCTCGCTGGTGGTGGTCGACGGCGACGTCGGGAACTCGACCTACACCGAGCGGTTCGGGCGCCGCTACCCCGAGCGGTTCTTCAACGTCGGCATCGCCGAGAGCAACATGGTCGGCGTCGCCGCCGGGCTGGCGCTCTCCGGGCACATCGCCGTCACGTCGAGCTTCGCGGCCTTCCTGACGTGCAACGGGTTCGACCAGATCCGGATGTGCGTCGGCTTCGCCCACACCAACGTCAAGCTCGTCGGCAGCCACTGCGGCATCTCGCTCGGCGAGGACGGGCCGAGCCAGATGGGCATCGAGGACCTGGCGCTGATGTGCGCCGTCCCCGGCATGGTGGTGCTGTCGCCGGCCGACGCGGCCAGCGCCCGCGTGCTGACGCGGCAGATGATCGCGCACGTCGGGCCGGTCTACATGCGCACCGGCCGCCCCAAGGTCCCGGTCATCTACCCCGCCGACCCGGACCTGCAGATCGGGCGCGCCGAGACCGTCCGCCAGGGCGGCGACGTCACGCTGGTCGCGACCGGGTTGATGGTGGCGGCGGCGCTCGAGGCCGCCCACGACCTGGCGCGCGACGGCATCGAGGCGCGGGTGCTCGACGTGCACACGGTCAAGCCGATCGACCGCGCCGCCGTCGTCGCCGCGGCGCGCGAGACCGGCGGCATCGTCACGGCGGAAAGCCACCTCTTGAACGGCGGTCTCGGCAGCATGGTGGCGCGCGTCGTGGCCCGTGAGGCGCCCTGCCGCATGGGCTTCGTCGGCCTCGACGACACCTACGCCGAGAGCGGCAAGCCCGACGACGTCCTCGCCAAGTTCGGCCTGAGCGCCGCGGCCATCGCCGCCGAGGCCCGCCGGGTGCTCGGTTGAACGGCCGATCCGGGTCGCGCTGACGGCCGGGGGCGCGGCCCTCGGCAAGACGAGACGTTCGAGACAAGGTCAAGGCAATGGCAATCCTGTCGGCATATCGCACCACGGTCGGCAAGAAGATCGTCATGGCGGTCACGGGGCTGATCTGGGTCGGCTACGTGGTCCTCCACATGTTCGGCAACCTCAAGTTCTTCAACGGCGCCGGCGACGGGCTGGGCACCATCAACGCGTGGGCGCACTTCCTGCGCGTCTTCGGGCAGGAGGTCGTCGGCTACGCCGGCGTGCTGTGGCTCGCGCGGGTGGTGTTGCTGGTGGCGCTGGTGCTGCACGTCGCCACGGCCATCCAGCTCAAGCGCCTCAACGGGGCCAGCCGGCCGGTGGCCTACCAGCGGCGCGGCTACCTCCAGACCGACCTTCCGGCGCGGTCGATGTGGTGGGGCGGGGTGTTCATCCTGATGTTCGTGGTCTACCACGTGCTGCACATGACCGCCGGAACCGTGCACCCGGCGTTCGTCGAGGGCGACGTCTTCCACAACCTGACGGTGGGCCTCGGCGAGCCGCTGGCGGGGGCGTTCTACCTGACGGCGATGGTGGCCCTGGGGCTGCACCTGTACCACGGCACGTGGAGCGTGTTCCAGACGCTGGGCGTCGACGTGTTCGACCGTTCGAGCGCGATCCGGCGGGCCGGCCAGGCGCTGGCGCTGGTGATCGCCGGCGGCTTCATGCTGGTGCCGCTGTCGATCCTGCTCGGCTTCATGCGCTGAGGCCCGGGCGCCCGAGGGGCGGGTCCGACCGGACCCACCCGGTGACCGTCGCGGGGGCGCGCCGACGCCGCCCGCCGCGCGCGACGACGGAGGTGACGACGACCATGACCGAAGTGATGCAGACACCGCGGATCAAGCGGATGACGGCGGCCCCGGCGTGGGGCGAGTCCGACGCGCAACCGGACGGCCACGTGCCCCCCGGCCCGATCCACGAGAAGTGGCAGAAGCACCGGTTCGCGATGAAGCTGCTCAACCCGGCCAACCGGCGCAAGTACACCGTGGTGGTCGTGGGCTCGGGGCTGGCGGGCGGGGGCGCCGCGGCGGCGCTCGGCGAGCTGGGCTACAACGTCAAGTGCTTCTGCTACCAGGACAGCCCGCGCCGCGCCCACAGCATCGCGGCGCAGGGCGGCATCAACGCCGCCAAGAACTACCGCAACGACGGCGACAGCGTCTACCGCCTGTTCTACGACACCGTCAAGGGCGGCGACTTCCGCGCCCGCGAGGCCAACGTGCACCGCCTGGCGGAGCTGTCGCTCAACATCATCGACCAGTGCGTGGCCGTCGGCGTGCCGTTCGCGCGCGAGTACGGCGGGCTGCTCGACACGCGCTCGTTCGGCGGGGCGCAGGTGGCGCGCACGTTCTACGCCCGCGGCCAGACCGGCCAGCAGCTCCTGCTCGGCGTCTACCAGGCCCTCGAGCGCCAGATCGAGCGCGGCGCGGTGACGATGTACGGCCGGCACGAGATGCTCGACCTCGTGCTCGTCGACGGCGTCGCGCGCGGGGTGGTCGCGCGCGACCTCGTCACCGGCGCGATCGAGCCGCACGCGGCCGACGCGGTGGTGCTGTGCACGGGGGGCTACGGCAACGTCTACAACCTGTCGACCTACGCGCGCGGCGCCAACGCCACGGCGGTGTGGCGCGCGCACAAGCGCGGCGCGCTCTTCGCCAACCCGTGCTTCGTCCAGATCCACCCGACGTGCATCCCGGTCAAGGGCGACTACCAGAGCAAGCTGACCCTCATGAGCGAGTCGGTGCGCAACGACGGCCGCTGCTGGGTGCCGGTGAAGCCCGGCGACACGCGGGCGCCGGGCGCCATCCCGGAGGCCGAGCGCGACTACTACCTCGAGCGGATGTACCCGAGCTTCGGCAACCTGGCGCCGCGCGACATCGCGTCGCGCGCGGCCAAGCGCGTGTGCGACGAGGGCCGGGGCGTCGGGCCGGGCGGCCTGGGCGTCTACCTCGACCTCGGCGACGCCATCCGCCGCCTGGGCGAGGACGTCATCCGCGCGCGCTACGGCAACCTGATGGAGATGTACGAGGACATCACCGGCGAGAACCCGTACCGGGTGCCGATGCGGATCTTCCCGGCCGTGCACTACACCATGGGCGGGCTGTGGGTGGACTACAACCTGATGAGCAACGTGCCGGGGCTGTTCGTCGGCGGCGAGGCGAACTTCTCGGACCACGGCGCCAACCGGCTGGGGGCCAGCGCCCTGATGCAGGGGCTGGCGGACGGCTACTTCGTCCTGCCCGCGACGGTGCCGGACTACCTGGCGCGCGCAGGGTCCGTGCCGCTCAGCACCGACCACCCGGCCTTCCGGACGGCGACGGCCGAGGTCGAGGACCGCGCGCGCCGGCTGCTCGGGATCCACGGCTCGCGAACGGTGAGCGCGTTCCACCGCGACCTCGGCAAGCTGATGTGGGACCACTGCGGCATGGCGCGCCACGACGCCGGGCTGCGCGAGGCGCTGGCGCGAATCCCGGAGCTGCGCGAGGCGTTCTGGCGCGACGTCCGCGTGCCGGGCGAAGGCGGCGAGCTCAACCAGGAGCTCGAGAAGGCCGGACGCGTCGCCGACTTCCTCGAGCTGGCCGAGCTCATCGTCACCGATGCGCTGCACCGCACCGAGAGCTGTGGCGGCCACTTCCGCGAAGAGAGCCAGACGCCGGAGGGCGAGGCGCTGCGCGACGACGCGCACTTCAGCTACGTCGCGGCCTGGCGCCACAACGCCGACGGGCCGCCGGTGCTGCTCAAGGAGCCGCTGGTGTTCGAGAACGTCCCGCTCGCCGTGCGCAGCTACAAGTAGGGGAACGCGCGACATGAACCTGACGCTCAAGGTCTGGCGGCAAGAGGGGCCGCAGGCGCCCGGCCGCTTCGAGACGTACGCGGCGCGCGACATCGAGGCCGACATGTCGTTCCTCGAGATGCTCGACATCGTCAACGAGGGCATCATCCTCGCCGGCGGCGACCCCATCGCCTTCGACCACGACTGCCGCGAGGGCATCTGCGGCATGTGCGGCCTGGTCATCGACGGCCTGGCGCACGGGCCGCGCCAGTGCACCACGTGCCAGCTCTACATGCGCAACTTCCGCGACGGCGACACCATCACGGTCGAGCCGTGGCGGGTGCGGGCGTTCCCGGTGGTCAAGGACCTCGTGGTCGACCGCGGCGCGCTCGACCGGATCATCGCCGCCGGCGGCTACGTCAGCGCGGGCACCGGCAGCGCGCCGGACGCCAACGGCACGCTGATCCCCAAGCCCGACGCCGACGCGGCCTTCGACGCGGCGGTGTGCATCGGCTGCGGCGCGTGCGCGGCGGCCTGCCCCAACGGCTCGGCGATGCTGTTCACGGCGGCCAAGGTCAGCCACCTCTCGCACCTGCCACAGGGGCAGCCCGAGCGCTACGCGCGGGTGGTGCGGATGGTCGAACGGATGGACGAGGAGGGCTTCGGCGGCTGCACCAACCACGGGGAGTGCGCGGGGGTGTGCCCGGCCAAGATCGACATGGGGGTGATCGCCCGGCTCAACCGCGACCTGTTGGTGGCGACGCTGAAGGGTGGCGGCTGAACCCGGCCTGCGCATCGGCATCAGCGGCGCGCCGGCGAGCACGCTGCGCAGCGGGAGCCACCACGCGGTGGCGCGCTGCCGCGCGCTCGGCATCGACGCCCTGGAGATGGCCTGGGTCCACAGCGTCACGCTGACCGAGGCGGCGGGCCGGCGCGTGCGGGCCGCGGCGGCGGCCCACGACGTGGCGCTGTCGGTGCACGCGCCGTACTACATCAACCTCAACAGCGCGGAGCCCGACAAGCGCGCGGACAGCATCGCGCGCATCGTGCGCGCCGGACAGGCGGCGGCGTGGGCGGGCGCCCGGAACGTGGTGCTGCACCTGGCGTGGTACCACGCCGACGCGCCGGCGGAGGTGCTGAACCGGGTCGCGGACGGGCTGGCGGAGGCGTCGGCGCGGCTGGCTTCGCTGGGCGTGGTGGTGGGGCGCGACGTCGTGCTGCGGCCGGAGGTCATGGGGCGGCGCAGCCAGTTCGGGGACCTCGACGAGGTCCTGGCCCTGTGCCGCCGCGTTTCGGGCACGGCGCCGTGCATCGACATCGCCCACCTGCACGCCCGGACGGGCGGCTGGAACGCGCCGGCGGCGTTCGACGCGCTGTGGGACACGGTGGTGGGCGCGCTGGGGCCGGCGGCGCTCGACGACGTGCACGTGCACATCTCGGGCATCGCCTACGGGCCGGAGGGCGAGAAGAAGCACCTGCCGTTCGGCGAGGCCGACCTGGACTACCGCGGCTTCCTGGCGTCGCTGCACGCCCGCGGCGCGCGCGGCCTCGTCATCGTCGAGAGCCCGGCCCGCGAGGACGACGTGCTGCTGCTGATGGACGCGTGGGCGGGGCTGGCGGGGAGCACCGAGGCGGACGGGTAGGTCGACCGGCACGGCCGCCGGTCTCCGGGACCGCGCCAGCGGCCGTGCCGGCCGTTCCGGGCAGGCCGCCGGTCTCCGGGACCGCGCCAGCGGCCGTGCCGGCCGTGCCGGTCGTTCCGGGCAGGCCGCCGGTCTCCGGGACCGCGCCAGCGGCCGTGCCGATTAGCCGAGGTTGCGCAGCCGGAAACGCTGGATCTTGCCGGTTGCCGTCTTGGGCAGCCCCGGCACGAACACGATCCACCGGGGCCGCTTGTACTCGGCCATGTGGTCGCGGCAATGCGCGATCAGCGCGCGTTCGAGCGCCTCGCCGGCCTCGAAGCCTTCGCGCACCACGACGAACGCCTTGGGCTTGACGAGGTCGCGCTCGTCGGCCTGCCCGATGACCGCGCACTCCAACACGGCCTCGTGCCCGAGCAGCGCGCTCTCGACCTCGACGGGCGACACCCAGATGCCGCCGACCTTGAGCATGTCGTCGGACCGCCCGCAGTGCCAGTAGTAGCCGTCGGCGTCGACGCGGTACTTGTCGCCGGTGTTGAGCCACTCGCCGAGGAAGGTCTGCTGGCTGCGCGCGTACTGGTGCAGGTAGGCCAGCGAGGCCGTCTCGCCGCGCACCAGGAGGTTGCCGACCTCGCCCGGCGGCACGTCGTCGCCGCCCTCGTCGACGATGCGGAGCCCGTAGCCGTCGAACGGCTTGCCGCTCGACCCCGGCCGGATGTCGCCCGGGCGGTTGGACAAGAAGATGTGGTAGTTCTCGGTCGACCCGATGCCGTCGATGATGTCCAGGCCCGTCCGCTCCTTCCAGGCGTGCCAGATCGGCGCCGGCAGCGACTCGCCGGCCGACACGCACAGCCGCAAGCTCGAGAGGTCGTGCGCGGTCGTCAGGTCGTCCATGGCCAGGAGCATGCTGTACCCGGTCGGGGCGTTGTAGAGGATGGTCGGCCGGTACTGCTCGATGTGGCGCAGCACGTTCGCCGCCGCGGCGGGCGGGCCGGGGTAGAGCACGATGCTGGCGCCGACGTACCACGGGAAGATCAGGTTGCCGCCGGTGCCGAACGTGAAGAACAGCTTGGCGACGGCGAAGGTGCGGTCGCTCTCGCGCAGGCCGAGGACGTTGACGCCCCAGAGCTGCGCGGTCAGCGGCAGGTCCTTGTGGGCGTGCAGGATGCCCTTGGGCTCGCCGGTGGTGCCGCTGCTGTAGTTGAGGCAGCAGATGTCCTCGCGGTGGGTGGCCTCGGCTTCGAGCATGGTCGGCTTGTCGACGATCCACTCGCGGAAGCCGACGACGCCGGCGGCGGGGTCGGTCGGGCCCCCGATGACGACGATGTGCCGCAGGTGCGGCAGCTCGGCGCGCACCTCGAGGATCTTGGGCAGGATCATGGCGTGCACGAACGCCACCGACGCCCGGCAGTCGCGGAAGATGTAGGCGTACTCGCGCGCCGTGAGCAGGGTGTTGAGGCTGGCGGCGACGGCGCCGATCTTCAGCGTGCCGAAGAAGGCGGCCACCCAGTCGGGCCCGTCGAGCGACAGCACGACGACGTGGTCGCCGTGGCCGACGCCGAGGCCGCGCAGGCCGTTGCCGACCTGGTTGACGGCGCTCGACATCTGCGCGAACGTCACGGTGCGCTCGTCGCTGTAGAGCGCCACCTTGTCGGCGCGCTCTGGAAGGTTGCGCTCGAGGATGTCGACGGCGTTGTAGTACAGCGGCAGGTCGGCGGCGCGCATGGGGCGGTCTCCTCCAAGGGGTGGCGGTGGCTTGGGCTGACGGCATAGTATAGACAGGATGCGGGCGGCGGCGGCGATCAGCCTGATCGGTGCGGGCGATCAGCCTGATCGGTGCGGGCGATCAGCCTGATCGGTGCGGGCGATCAGCCTGATCGGCGTGGGCGATCAGCCTGATCGGCGTGGGCGATCAGCCTGATCGGCGTGGGCGATCAGCCTGATCGGCGTGGGCGATCAGCCTGATCGCCGCCGGTCGTCCGCCCGATGGCCCACGCCCTCAGCCCAGGGCCGGCGCCCCGGCCGCCTCCCGCCCCAGCAGCTCCCGCGCGATCACGATGCGCTGGATGTGGCTCGTGCCCTCGTAGATCTGCAGGCCCTTGATGTCGCGCCAGTGCCGCTCCACCGGGTAGGCGTTGGAGTAGCCCCGGCCGCCGTGGATCAGCACCGCCTGGTCCGCCGCCCGCAGCGCCGCCTCCGTCGCGAACAGCTTGGCCATCGACGTCTCGCGCGTCGTCGGGCGGCCCTGGTCCTTGAGCCACGCCGCGCGGTACACCAGGAGCCGCGCCGCCTCGACCTCCGCCGCCATGTCCGCCAGCGCCGCCTGGATCATCTCGAAGTCGCCGATGCGCCGGCCGAACGCCCGGCGCGCCCGCGCGAAGTCCACCGACGCCTCGAGGCACGCCTGCCCGACCCCCACCGCGCCCGCCGCCACCCCCAGCCGGCCGTGGTCCAGCGCGCCCATCGCGACCCGGAAGCCGCCTCCGGGCGCGCCGAGGACGGCGTCGGCGCCGACGCGGACGCCCCGCAGCTCGATCACCGCGTGGTCGCTGGCGCGATGCCCCAGCTCGCGGCCGGGCATCTTCGAGCGCCCGAAGCCCGGCGTGTCGGTCGGCACGAGGAACGCGCAGATCTGGCGGTGCGGCTTGTCGGGGGGCGCCGCGATGCCCGGGTCGCGCGCGAACACCAGCGCCAGGTGCGCCAGGTTGCCGTTGGTGATCCAGATCTTCGTGCCGTCGAGCACCCAGCCGTCGCCGTCGCGCACCGCCGTCGTCGCGATCGCCGCCGCGTCCGACCCCGCCTCGGGCTCCGTCAGGCAGTAGCAGCCGATCGCCTCGCCCGTCGCCAGCCGCGGCAGCCAGGCGCGCTTCTGCGCCTCCGTCCCGTGATCGCGCAGGCACAGCCCGACCAGCCCGCCGTGCACCGCCAGGAAGCCCCGCACCGAGGAGTCCGCCCAGCCCAGCGCCTCGTACACCAGCGCGAAGCTGACGTGGTCCAGCCCGCTGCCGCCATAGGCCGGGTCGATCGGCCCGGCCAGGAAGCCGAGCTCGCCCATGCGGCGGACGAGGTGCACCGCGACCGCACCGGCCTCGTCGGCCGCGCGGGCGACCGGCGCGACCTCGTCGCGGGCGAAGGCCACGGCGCGGTCGCGGACGGCGGCCTGGGCCGGCGTCAGGTCGAAGCGCATCGCAGCCGTCCCGCGCGGTGCCGCATGCCTATGCCTCGTCCGGCAGCACGGCGTAGCCGTCGACCTCGATCACGGCGTCGGGCTCGAAGAAGCCCGTGACGCCGAGGAGCATCATCGCCGGATAGTGCTTGCCGAAGTGCTTGCGCCAGACCGCGCCGAGCGCGCGGCGGTGGTTGCGATAGGCGTCGAGGTCCGCCACGTAGAAGTGCAGCTTGACGACGTCCTCCGGCCGGCCGCCGGCCGCGTCGACGACCGCGAGGATGTTCGCCAGCGCCAGGTCGGTCTGGGCGACGAGGTCGCCGGGGGCGACGATCCGCCCGTCGGCGTCCATCCCGTTCTGCCCCGCCAGCCACAGGATGCGCCCGCCGCGCGTGGCGATGCCGTGCGCGAAGCCGACCGGCGGCGCGAGCGCGGGTGGGTCGACGACCACCCGCTCGAACGGCGTGCCGCTCACGCCGTCACCGCCCCACCCACCGCGGCTCGGTCTTGCCCGTGAACGCCGCGTGGAAGACCCGGTGGTCCTCGGCCATCATCAGGAGCGCCTGTGCCTCGGCCTCGCTCTCGATGGCGGCGATGAGGTCCATGTGCAGCTCGGTCTGGATGCGGCGCTTGGTCATGCGGATCGCCTGCGTCGGGCCCTCGGCCAGGCGGCGCGCCCAGGCCTGGGCGGTCGGCAGCACGTCGTCCGGCGGCACGACGCGGTTGACGAGCCCCCAGCGCTCCGCCGTCGCCGCGTCGACCTTGTCGCCGAACATCAGGATCTCGTTGGCCCGGCCCAGGCCGACGATCTTGGGCAGGAGGTACGCCGCCCCCATGTCCGCGCCCGTCAGGCCGACCTTGGTGAAGAGGAAGGCGAAGCTCGCCTTGTCGCTGGCGATCCGCAGGTCGCTCGCCAGCGCCAGCACCGCCCCCGCGCCGGCCGCGACGCCGTTGACGGCGGCCACGATCGGCTTGTCGAGCAGCCGCATGTTGCGCACCGTGATGCCGGTCATCCGCGTGAAGTCGAGGTGGTCCTTGACGTCGGCGTCGAGCAGCTGCCCGATGATCTCGTGGACGTCGCCGCCCGAGCAAAACGCGCGGCCCTCGCCCGTCAGCACGATCGCCTTGACGGCGTCGTCGTAGCGCAGGGCCTCCATGAGGTCGCGGAGCTGGGCGTAGATGCCGAGCGTGATCGCGTTGAGCACGTCGGGCCGGTTGAACGTGATCGTGGCCACGCCGGCGTCGTCGACGCGGTAGTCGAAGTCGAAGGGCATCGCGGAGGCTCCACGGAGGTCGGCGGGTTGGTCGGGCGGCGGTCGATCGCGTCCGACCGCCGCCCGCGTATTGTGGACCGCTCAGCCCGTCCCGGCAAGCGCCGTCGCCCCGGCGTCCACCGGGATGGCGGCGCCGGTGATCGACCCGGCGTCGTCGCGGACGAGCATGCGGACGACCACCGCGACCTCGTCGGGGCGGACCAGCCGCCGCTGCGGGCTCATCGCCGTGATGGCGGCGCGCGCCGCCTCCGCGTCGCGGCCCGTCCGGCTGACGATGTTGGCCACCGAGGCGTCGGTCATCGGGGTGTCGACGTAGCCCGGCGCCACGAGGTTGACGGTGATGCCGGCGCGCGCCCACTCGGCCGCCAGCGCCCGGGTCAAGCCGAGCACGCCGTGCTTGGCCGCGGTGTACGCGGCGATGTAGCGCGCCCCGGTGAGGCTGGCCACCGAGCCGACGTTGACGACGCGGCCCCAGCCGGCGGCCAGCATCGCCGGCGCGCACGCCTTGGTGACGAGGTAGGTCCCGGTCAGGTTCACCGCCAGCATCCGGTGCCAGAGGTCGTCGGGGTGCCCGTCGAGCTTGTGGCTGGCGGCCGCGCCGGCGTTGTTGACGAGCACAAGCGGCGCGCCGAGGTCGGCCGTGACGCGCGCGACGAGCCGCCCGACGTCCGCCGCGTCCGTCACGTCGGCCGCGACGGCGAGCGCCCGGCCGCCGGCCGCCGCGACCTCGGCGGCGACGGCGTCGATCTCGGCCTGCGACCGCGCCGACAGCGCCACCGCGTGCCCGTCGGCCGCCAGCGCGAGCGCGATCGCCCGGCCGATGCCGCGCCCGCCGCCGGTGACGAGGGCGGCGGGGGGGCGGGTGTCGGTCGGGGTTACCATCGTCGTGCCTTCATCGGCTGTGCCTGTTCAGCCCAGGTCGGCAGCGTTGGGCCGGGCCGAGCAGATGCGCCGATGATGCCCCGGATGCCGCCGACGATGGCCCGGTCCCGGCAGGGGCAGGTTTGACACCTGCCCCGCATACGTTCGGCAGGGGGTGACGCGCGGCTGAACAGGTACGTCGCCAATTCTACACCCGGTCCCCATCCGCGCCCCCCACCGGTCCGATCCCGAGGTCGACGCCGTCGCCCAGCGCGTAGTCCTCCGGCACCGCGACCTCGACCGCCCGCGACGGCGCCGAGCGCAAGCCCGCGAAGTCGTAGGCGCGCACGTGGTAGGCGTAGCGGTTGCCGGCCAGCGCGAACGCGTCGACGTGCCGCCGCGCCGTCACGCTCGTCAGGTGCGCGAACGGGCCGTCGTTGACGCGCCGGAACACCTGGTAGCCGTAGACCCCGAACGGGTCGATCGCGCGCTCCCAGGCCAGCGCCACCTGGCCGCCCGGGCGCAGCTCGGCCCGCAGATCCCCGTCGGTCGGCCAGGTCGGCGGGTCGACGTCCTCGGGGTGGGCGGTCGGCGCGTGCGGCGCGTCCTTCGGCCACAGCACGCACCGCACCTGCCGGAAGTTCTCGTCGAGCGCCTTGCAGACGTTGCCGTAGACGCAGCGGACGATGCGGTCGTCGTGGCCGCGCCGGGCCTTCCGCGGCCAGTCCGGGTCCGCCAGGAGCGCGCGCGCCAGCCCGATCATGTCGGCCTCGCCGGCACGCAGGATGCGCTCGGCCAGCGCGGGCGTCGGGACCTTGCCCGCGGCCACCACCGGCGTCGCGTGGCCGTGCGCGCGCAGGAACGACCGGATGCCGGCCGCGAGGTAGACGTTGGCGCCGTCGGGGTACTGCGCCGCCGGCATCGTCCGGTCGCCGCTGTAGCCCGTGTAGGGGTAGAGCGGCTCGCCCGGCTTGGGCACGGCATCCTCGAACTTGCCGCCGGCCGAGATCGAGAGGTAGTCGACCCCGAGCTGCGCCATGCGCAACCCGATCTGCGTCGACTCCGCCAGCCCGTAGCCTCCCTTGACGCACTCCTCGCCGTCGAACCGCACGCCCACGGGGTAGTCGTCGCCGACCGCGCGGCGGACGGCGAGGACGACCTCGGTCGCCAAGCGCATCCGGCCCTCGAGGCTGCGCCCGCCGTAGGCGTCGTGCCGGCGGTTCAGGCGCGAAAGGAAGCTCGACAGCGTGTAGGCGTGCGCCATGTGCAGCTCGACCGCGTCGTAGCCGGCCGCGCGCGTGCGCGCCGCCGCCGCCGCGTACGCGTCGACGATGCCGCGGAGCTCGGCCGCGCCAAGCATGTCGACCGTCTGGCGCCACCCGCTGCGGGCGATCTTGAGGAAGTGGATGATCTGGAGCGCCACCTTCGACGGGCCGGCGTCGCGCACGCGATCGACCAGGGCGCGGTGGCCGGGCACGAACCGGTCGTCGCCGAGGCGCAGGAGCGGCCCGCTGCGCGCCTCGTGGACCGCCGTGGCCTCGACCACGATCAGCCCGGCCCCGCCCGCGGCGAAGCGCGCGTAGCGCTCGACGATCGGCGCGTTGACGACGCCGTCCTCGCCCGACAGGCGCGTGACCATGGCCGTGAGGACGATGCGGTTGGGGACCACGAGGCCGCGCAGGTCGATCGGCTCGAACAGGCGCCCGGGAGGCGCGGCTGGCGTTGGCGATGAGGTCACCCGGACGAGTATAGGGAGGCGCCAGGGTGGCGTCAACGGCGAGCCCGTGCGCATCGACGTGAGGCAGCGGCACCATCCCGGGGCCGCGGGCTTCCAGCCCGCCGCGTCACCGTGCGGGCAAGATGCCCGCGGTCCCAGGGTCCGGCCACCGGCGCCCCAGGGTGCCGCCGCCACCGTGTGGTATCATCGGGCGCGCCGCCGCCTGCGCTCGATCCGCCACGCCATCGCGGAGGACGAACCACGTGACCCCGACACCCACCCCAACCCCCGCCGAAGCCACGCCGGCCGCCGCGGCCACGTCAACGGCCACGGCCACGCCGTCTGCCGACGCCCCGCCGGCCGCCGCGCTCGACGCGTGGCGCGTCCTCAGCCTCGACCTGCCGCGGCTGCACGCCGACCTGGCCGCCGGCCGCCCCGACGCCTTCGCCGCCCGCCTCGCCGCGCTCCCCCCCCTGACGGGCGCCGACCTCGACGCCCTGGCGGATGACCTCGCGCGGCTCGCCGCGCTCGACGTCCTGATGGTCGAGGCCGTCGCCCGGCGCCACCGGCTGGACCTCCCGCCGCGCACCGCCGCGGCCGTGGCCGACGCCGTCGGTGCCGTCGCGCGGCGCTGCGGCATCCCGCCGATCCTGTCGTACCCGCTCTACATCCGCGTCAACCCCACCGACATGGCCGCGATCCGGCGCTTCACGCCGCTGGCGGCCGAGTTCCGGTTCATCCGCATGCACCGGCTCATCGAGGACGTCTTCGACCGGCTGATCGCCGGCCTCGACCGCGTCCTCGATGCGCCGGACCGCGCCGCCGCGCTCGCCGCCGCCATGCCGGGCCTGCGCGCCGACTTCCGGCTGGTCAACCGGACGATGGCCGCCTTCCGCAGCCCGGCCCGGATCGACCGCCACGCGTTCGTCGACGGCTTCCGGCCGTACTTCGAGCCCGTGCTGGACCCGGCCACCGGGCGGACCGTCCTCGAGGGCCCGAGCGGCCTCCAGTCGCCGACGTACCGCATCATCGCCATGCAGATCGGCTACCGCGACCGCGTGATGGACGGATGGACCGACCGGATCGCCGCGTGCCACGACCCCGCGACCCGCGCACGGCTGGCCGCGGCCCGGGCCGCGCGCGACGCCGGCCGTTCGCTCACCGCGGTGTGCGACGCCGTGCTCGGCCCGGCGCCCGACCTGCCGCACCTGCACCCGGCCTACGCCGCCGACATCCCCGCGCTCCTCGGCGCCGCGCTGGCCGGCGGCTACGTGTCGCCCGACATCGTGGCCACCTTCGCGCACTTCGCGCTGCCGCTCGGCGAGTGGCCGGCCGAGGCGCCGGCCGACGGCGAGGCGCCGCCCCGCATGGCCGCGCCGCCCGTCGCTCCCGTCGGCCGTGCGACGCTGGCCGACCTGGCCGAGATCGAGGCCATGCTCTTCGGGATGCACCTCGAGCACGCCGCCGTGGCCGCGGTGCAGATCGGGGCCGTGCGCGGCACCGGCGGCACGTCGGGCGTGGAGTTCCTCCTGCTCGCGACGTTCCGGCGCGCGTTCCCGCGGCTGTGGCTGTCCGGGCTCGGCGCGAACCTCGCGGGCGGGCTTGGGGGATGAGCTCGGGAGCGCGCCGTCCCGCCTACATCCCGTTCGTCTTATCCGGCCAGCGGACGAAGAAACCATCGCTCCAGACGATGTCCTCGTCGTAGTCGGTCGGCGGGAAGGCGCCAATGACATAGTTCAGCCCGGACCCGGAATACGCCCCGTCCCGGCCCGGGCTTCGGATGGCCATGACCTGTCGATTGAGCACGTTGACAACGTCGAGATGGTACGCGTAGCGGTTGCCCCAGCCGTCTGCTTCGGGAACCTCCTGAATGTACGTCGGCACCAGGACCTTTTCGAGCTCCGAACGCGAGATCTCGGGGATCACGCTCAGATCGACCGGTGAGCCGCTAGCGTAATCAAATTGAATCGGCACGGCAAGCGCAGACAAGGCCAGCGCCGGGCGCCAAACGCCGGGCGACCCGTCCGCGCCCGAAATCCAAGGCCGCGCGCGGATGGCCGCGACGGCTCGCAGCGATCCGGCGTCAGGCGGCGCGGCGCCCACCTGATCGGTCAGCCACGAGAACATGGCAGTGCCGACGTTCCGCAAGTCTTTCACCGTTTGCGCCTGAGCACTGGCATCCGTGAAGGCAGCGTCGGTGGTGCCATCGGAGACCACCGGGGTTGGAGCGAGCCCGTCGTCCGCCGCCCCGTCGGCGCCCGCTTCGGTGGTGGTTTCGACGGCCGTTTCGGCGGTGGCTTCGGCGACCGGCGCGAGGTCCCCGGCCGCCTCCTCGACGGTGGGCGGCTCCGCCGCCGGCGCCTCGCCGGGCAGCGCGAGGTTCCCGCCCTGGCAGGCGGCGAGCACGAAGACGAGCGGCAGTTGGGACCATCGGGTGGACAGGCGCATGTGGACATCGCGTGATGTGCGTCGGTGTCGGCCTCGTCCGGATCGACGCGGCCTGCGGCATGCCGGCGATTGTATCGATCGAGCGACCACAGTCAACCGGGCGACGGGGGTCGGCACGGTGCGTGCCGCCGAGCCGCGAGCGTCGCATCGGGCGCAGGCGACGGTGCACACGCCCGCGTCGTCAGCGCCAGTACCCCACCACGTAGCTCGTCACCGGCCCGCCCGCCACGTCCGGGAGCTGGCTGCCATCGAAACGGGCCCGCGGCGTGAAGCGCACGGCGTCCAACCGATCGAGCGCGCCGAGCACCACCGCGAGCGCCCCCCGGCCGTCGAGGTGCGCCGCGTCGAACGCCCGGATCCGCGCCAGGTCGAACGCCCGCAGCGCGTCGAGCGTCACGCGGTCGTTCGCCCGAGCCACGGCCGACGACGCGACGTGCGCGAAATCCGCCGACAGCACCAGCACCGTGTCGCCGCCGGTCGCGGGCCCGCCCGCGATCTCCGCCACCGTCGCGCCCAGGGCCGCCAGCTCGCGCGGGCGCGGGTCGTTGCGCACCGCCAGCGGGACCAGGGCGGCGTCCGGGAAGTAATACCGCACCGCCGGCACGAGGCCGGCGATCGCGTGCTCCTGGCCGGTCAGCCGCGCGTCGCGCCGCACCAGCCCGGTCGCCAGCAGCCGATCGACCGCCGCCGGGTCGCCGGCCAGCATCCCGAACGGCGTGCGCCACGCGCCGGCGGCCGTCGTGGCCGGCGCCGCCCCGGCGTGGGCGTGGTCCGGGCCGATCAGGACCACGCGCCCCACCCGCCGCGTCGCCGCCAGGTCACGCAGCCCGGCCGCGATGAGCGCGCCGGCCGGCCAGTGGTGGGGGACGACGATGGCGCGCGCGCCCGGCATGGGATTCGGCCCGCCCGCCAGCCGGGCCCGGCCGCGCGCGAAGGCCCGCGCGTCGAAGACATCGGGCGCGGCCGGGACGATCGGGAGATCCGCGGCGTCGCCGGCGGCCGGGGTCGAGCGGGGCGCGGGCTGGAGGGTGGTCGTGCCCGGCCACGGCGGCGCCGGCCGGACCGTCGCCCCCACGCCCGCCGTCCCGGCCGCGTCGCCCCCCTCGGCCGCCAGCGCCAAGGCCGGCGCGGCGGCGGCCAGCACCAGGACCGCCGCCGCGCCGCACCGACCGATCACTTCACCTCGACCGTCGCCGCGCCCGACACGTTCGCGCTCTCCGGCGCCCGCTGCGCCTGGATCAGCGCCGGCTCGGCCGCGAACACGCCCTTGCCCATGACCCGCGCGTAGTACTTCAGCGGCTTGCCCTCGCGCCCGCGGTCCACGCAAAAGCTGACGCGCTGGCCGTCGACGCTGTACGGGTAGTCCGGCTCCGTGCCCTCCTCGACGAACGTGATGCCGCGCTGGTAGGGCTGCGTCACCGGCACGAGGCCGCTGGGCAAGAGGTCGGTCACCTGGTAGCACCCGTCGACGGCCTTGGGGCCGAGCGCGAAGCCGAGCGTCACGCGCACGAGGTCGCCCGGGGCGACCTCGACCACGCCGCCTTCGGCCCCGGCCCCGCCCGGCGCCGCCTCCACCGGGGCCGCGACGACATCCGCGGTGGCCCCGGCGAGGAACGACCGCGACACGGTCACCTCGGGGTCGCTCGCCAGCGCCGCCGGGTCGAACGGCGCCAGCGCCGTCACGGCCACGCCCAGCTTGCCGTCGGTCACCGCGAGCCCCAGCTCCGCCAGCTGCGCCGCCGTCAGGCGCAGGGTCACCGCGCCGGCGTCGGCCAGCGTGGCCGACCGGCTCGCGCCCGCCTCGGTGTAGCGGTAGCCCGCCGGCGTCGAGGCCAGGCGCGGCAGCGCCTCGGCCAGGAAGGCCGCCTGCTCGAGCACGTGCAGCGTGTCGGGGCTGGCGTTGTCGAGGGTGTACTGGAACAGCGCGGGGGCCAGGTCGTCGCCGAGCATCGCGCCGAGCACCGCCGCGAGCGCGGTCGCGGCCAGGACGTCGGCCTGGTCGTCGCCGACGTTCAGGCGCGCCGCCGCGCCGCGGCCCTGCGCCTGCTCGGCGATGAGCCCGCCGTACAGCCGGCGCGCCGTCGCCTCGTCGCCGAGCTCGGCCGCGGCCAGGCCGGCGTACAGCTTCTCGATCGGCGTCAGGTCGGCCTGGGCCGCGAGCGACGCCACCTCCGGCAGCACCGGCTGGCCGAGCGCCGCCAGCCCGAACAGCGCCGCCGCGGCGCGCGCCCGGTCGGTGTCGGGGGCGTCGACCTGCTTGAACAGGTAGCTGGCGAGCGCCTCGCGGCCCACGGCGTCCGGCGCCACGGCGGCGGCGCGCACGCTGGCGTCGAGGTCCGTGCCGCCGTACGGCAACAGCGCCAGGCCGCCGTCGGTGGTCCGGTAGGCCCCCGCGTGCAGCGCGGGGCCGCCGATCTCGTCGTCGAAGTAGGCGGCCGCCATCGCCCGGGCCGCGTGGCGCGCCACGGCGGCGTCGAGCCGGTCCGACCACCCCGTCGCCAGCGCGCGCACGGCCCCGTAGTAGCGCCCGCGGTTGAGGTCGGTCAGCGTCACCACCACCGCCTGCCCGTCGTCGACCGCCGGCGGCGTGAACGCCCCGCCGGCATCGACCTCGGCATAGGTCGTGGTGGCGCGCGCCAAGCGCGACGGGACGACGTCGACGACCCGCTCGACGCTGTCCGACCGGTCGCCGGCGGTGACCGTGATCGCGAGGGCGTGCCGGCCCGGGACGAGCGCCGGCAGCGGGATGTCGACCGCTTCGAACGCCGAGCCCTCCGCCGCGAGCGTCTCGCCGGTCAGCGTCGGCGCCGCCACCTCGAAGCGCACGGCGTCGCCGGCCGCAAGCGCCGCGCCGAAGGCCCGCAGCCGCAGCGCCGGGCGGTCGGCGGCGAGGTACGTCTGGTTGAGCGTGGCGTCGGCGAAGAGCGGCAGCGTGACAGCCACCAGCCCCGTGCCGGCCCCGGCCCACAGGTCGTCGGTCAGCGCCAGGCCGGCCACCCGCCACGACGTCAGGTTGTCGGGCAGGTCCATCGTCACCGACGCCCGGCCGTCGGCGCCGGTGGTCACGCGCTCGAAGAGCGCCGTGTCCTTGAACGTGTCGCGCATGCCACCGCCCCCGCCGCCCTCGGCGCCCATCGCGCCCTTCGGCGCCTGGTGCGACGCGTAGCTGCTGAGGATGCCGGAGCCGACGGAGCGGTACAGGGCGTCGAGCAGGCCAAGGCTGTCGAGGGCGCCCTGGCCCTGCATGCGGAAGATCGCGTCGTCGACGGCGCTGAGCAGCACTTCCGCCTGCACCGGCTCGCCGGCGGCGTCGGTGACCACGACGTTCACCGTCGCGGTCTCGCCCGGGGCGTAGCTCGGCTGGTCGGACGAGACGTTCACGGTCAGCCCGCGCGTCGCATGGTCCAATCGGGCGACCAGCGGGTAGCGGACCTCGCGGTACGTCCCGTCGGCGAACTGGACGGCCGCGAGGTTGACGTTGGGGACGTGGGCGTCGGCGAACGCGAACGAGAAGCGCGGGCCGGACTGGACGGTGTAGTCGCGGATGTCGTTCCGGGCCTGCACGAACAGGAAGCGGGCGCCGTCCCCGTCGTCGAGGGTCGCGCCGTCGCGCCGCATCTCGGCCGTCACGGTGTCGCCGATGGCGTACGGGCCCCGCGTGAGCTCGGCGAGCTCGGTCAGCCCCCCCGGCACCCGCGTGCCGCCGCCGTCGACGTACAGGAGCTGGGCGGTCGCCCGCCCGTCGGCGTCGCGGGTGCTCGCCACCACCTCGTACGAGCGCCCCGCCTGAACCGGGAAGTCGAGCGCGAACGCACCGGCCGCGTCGGTGGTCGTGTCGAACGTCCCGATCGGCGTCCGGTTCTCGACGTACTCGTACTGCTTCACCACCTGCTTGGTGATGGGGTCGTACGTCTCGCCGGTCTCGCGCCGCTCCCACGCCACCTCCTCGACGCGCGCCGACACCGCGCCCCCGGCGATCGGGTCGGCGCGGTAGTCGTCGAGGTGCTTGGCGGTCCCGTCGTTGATCCGCGCGAGATCGACGGCGCGCAGCGTCCCGGTGACCGTGCCGGTGGCGCCCTCGACCCGGGCCTGGGCCTCGAGCGAGACCGCGGCGTTGAACACGCGGACGGTGGCGTTGCCCCCGATGTCGCCTTCCTCGGCGAGCACCGGCGCGAGCATCACGCTGGCCCAACGCACGTCGCCGAAGATCGGGCTCTCGGCGGAGCCGACCGTCGACGTGTACGTCAACGTGGCCCGCCCGGCCGTGTCGGTGGTCAGCTCGCCCTCGACGTCGCCGTTGTAGCGCAGCCCGACGCCGGGCACCGGGCTGCCTTCGAAGAACGCCGCGGAGATGTCGAAGTCGACCGACTCGCCGGCCAGGATGGCCTGCCGGCTCGGCGCCACGTCGATCTTGTAGGCGGGCTTGACGAAGTCCTGCACCTCGAACCACTGCGACAGGACGACCAGGTCGCCCACCATCACCCGCAGCTGGTAGGAGCCCGGCGCCACGCCGGCGATCGGCAGCGCGCCGATGAACGTCCCGCTCGGCCCCGCCTCGACGGTCGTGCGCGCGGCGACGGCCGGGCCGTAGTCGATGCCCGACATCGCCACCGCGTCGCCCGCCACGATGTCGACGGCGAGCGTGCGCGCGGCGGGCGGCTCGTCGCGGTGGCGGACGACCCCCCAGAAGTGGACGGTGTCGGTGGGCCGGTACATCCAGCGGTCGCTGTAGACATAGCGCCAGTAGCGGGTGGCGTCGCCGCGCTCGGCGAACTCCTGCATCCCGGCGGTGTGCTGGGCGTTCTGGAACGCATCACCCAACGGCACCACGACCTCGGCGCCCCCGGCGGCCACGACCAGCGTGCCGGTCGCCGCAGGCATCGTCGCGCCCGGCGGCCAGCCGGCCGGCACCTCGCCCACCAATCCCGGCGGGGTGTCGATGAACGCCACGCCGTCGTCGCCCGTCGTCCCCGCCGCCGCGTCGGCGCCGGCGACCCGGATCTCCGCGCCGGCCACCGGCTGGCCCGTCGACGCGTCGTTGGCCCACACCAGCGTCTTGGCGGCGCTGACCGCGACGTACGGCGCAAGGTCGGTGACCTGCAGCCAGGCCTGCAGCGGCAGGTCCCCCAGCCGCCCGTCGACGAGGTAGCGGCCGGCGGGGAGGGGCTCCGGGAATCGGACGAGCAGCTCGCCGACGGTGCCGATGGGCTCGAGCGTGGCCTCGAAGCGCACGGCCTCGGTCAACGCCGGCCGCGCGGGGTCGACGGCGATGCCCGTGCGGCTGTCGCGCGCCCAGGCCGGCACGGCCTTGAGCGTGTCGAGCGCCGCCACGAAGGTGGGCAGGTCGGGATAGCGATACACCGTGACGGCCAACGGGCGGCCGGCGTATGGGCTCGTGGCCTCGCCGGCATAGCTGAACACGCTGAGCGCGGGCGCCGCGCCGGTCGGCGCCTCCCACAACGGGCGGAAGAACTGCGGCGGGGTCTCCGACGGCGTCACGTCGGACGCCGCGGCCGTCTTGAACTGGAACTGGTACGGCTCGGCCAGCGTGTCGTCCGCGCCGGCGAGCCCCACCCCGGCGTCGAGGCGGACCGTATAGAGCGTGGCCGGCGCCAGCGACGCCGGCACGAACACGGCCGTCCGCTTGCGAACCTCGACCCGACCCTCGACCGGCGGGTCGATCGACAGCCGCTCCGCGACGCCGGTCATGCCCGCGTGGCTGAACACCAGCTCGATGCCGGTCGTCAGCGGCACCTCGGTGCTGCGGTCCGCCGGCAGCGTCTGCACGACGCGCAACGGGCGGCGGGTCTGGAACGCCCACGACTGGACGGCACGACCGCCGGTCGAGCGGTCGTGCATCTCGAAGCGGTAGACGGCGCCCTCGGCCAACGGGATGTTGGGCACGACGCGGAAGCGCGCCACCGGGTCCTCCGCCGCGTACGCGCGCCGCGGGCCGCCGGCCGGCGCGGCCGCCTGCGCCTCGGTGACGTCGAACGAGACCGGCGGCCAGACGCGCAGCAGCGCCTTGACGGCCTCGGCGTCGATGGCTTCGGCCGATGCGAGCACGAAGCCCGTGTCGGCGGCCACGCCGGTGGCGTCGGCTGCCGTCGCGGTGAGGTCGAAGCACGCCACCGTCTCGGACGGGGTCACCGGCGCCCAGTCGGCGGAGCCGGCGCCCGTGGCGGGGTCGATGGTCGCGGCGCCGCTGCAGCGGGCGCTGATCGACACCTCCGGGACCTCGGGGACGGGCGTCGCGTCGGGGGCGGGGGTCGACCCGCCGCGGCACGCGGCGGCGAGCGTCAAGGTGACGAACGCGAGCGCACGCGCGCCCCGGCGCGGCGGTCGTGGTCGGCGAAGGCGCGGCAAGGACAGGGACGGCTGCATGGCAGGGACTTCTCCTCGCTGTCTGTGTGATGGTCGGCTTTCAACGCTGTCGGTCGAACTGCGGCGGCGGCACGCCGTCGGTGGCATGCGCCAGCACCGGAGCGGGGGCATGACCACCCGACGCCGCGCAGGGCGGGCCGCCGGTGCTCGACGCGCCCCTGTGATATACGTCGTTCACGCCTCGAAATGGACGACGGTGGCGCCGTCGCCGCCCTCGCCCTTGCCGCCGCCGCGGACGCGCTGGACGAAGCGGTAGTGGCGCAGGGCCTCACGCACGGCGGCCTTCATCGCGCCGGTGCCGTGCCCGTGGATCACGCGGACCCACGGCAAGCCGGCCAGGAGGGCCTCGCCGAGGTAGCGGTCCATCGCGTCCAGGCCGTCGTCGACGCGCATCCCGCGCAGGTCGAGCTCGATCGGCACCGTGGCGGGCGCCGCCGCCGACCGGACGAGCTTGGCGTCGGGCGCCAGACGCTCCGGCGGCGGCCCCAGCACCTCGACCTCGGCCAGCGGTGCCGACATCTTCATGCGCCCGACCTGGACCTCGACCGCATCGCCGAGGACGCGCACGACCTCGCCGGTCTGGTTGAACCGCACCAGGCGGACCTGCGCCCCGGGCACCAGCGCGGCGCGCTCGGGCGCCACGACCTCGGCGGGGCGGGGCATCTCGGAGGCCAGGATGGTGCCGATCTCGTCGAGCGACGCACGCACCGCGCCGAGCGCCTCGGTCGTCGGCACGTCGCGCTCGGCGCGGCGCATCAGCTTGCGCAGGGCCTGGCGGGCGGCGTCGAGCTCCCCCTCGGCTTGCGCGCGCGCCTGGCGCAGGAGGTCGGTGCGCTCGATCTCGAAGTCGCGCACGCCCTGCTCCAGGCGGCGCGCCCAGGTCTCGGCCTCGTGGCGCGCCGAAGCGGCCGCCGCGCGGTCGGCCACGGTCTGGTCGCGCAGCGCCTTGATCTCGGCGAGCAGGTCCTCCATCGCCACGTCGGTGACCGCGAGCCCGCCGCGCGCCGCGGCGATGATCGGCGCCGGCAGCCCCAGGCGCTCGGCGATGGCCAGCGCGTTGGAACGGCCCGGGATCCCGATCGTCAGCTCGTAGGTCGGGCGCAAGGTCTCGAGATCGAACTCGACCGAGGCGTTGGCCACGCCGGGCGTGCCGTGGGCGTATACCTTGAGCTCGGAGTAGTGCGTCGACGCCGCGGTGGCGATGCCGCGGGCGCGCAGCGCGTCGAGGATCGCCGCCGCCAGCGCCGCGCCCTCGACCGGGTCGGTGCCGGCGCCAAGCTCGTCCAGGAGGACGAGCGACGCACCGGTCGCCTCGCCGAGGATGCCGACGATGTTCGTCAAGTGGCCCGAGAACGTCGAGAGCGACTGCTCGATCGACTGCTCGTCGCCGATGTCGGCGTACACGCCGTCGAAGACCGCGAGGCGCGCGCCCTCGCCGGCCGGGACCTGCAGCCCGGATTGCGCCATGAGCGTCAGGAGGCCGATGGTCTTCAGCGAGACCGTCTTGCCGCCGGTGTTGGGCCCGGTGATGATGAGCTGTCGGAAGTCCTCACCCACCCGCACGTCCACCGCGACGATGTGCTCGGGGTCGATCAGCGGGTGGCGGGCCGCCGGGTAGTCGAGGAACGGCCGGTCGGCGTCGAGGACCTCGGGCGTCACCGCCCGCAGCGCATACCCGTAGCCGGCCATCGCGAACGCAAGATCGAGGTCGGCCAGGGCGGCGATGGTGTCACGCAGCGCGTCGGCCTCGGCCGCGACGTCGCCGGCCAGCTCGCGCAGGATGCGGTCGACCTCCCGCTCCTCCTCGATCTCGAGCTGCCGGAGGTGGTTGCCGGCCTCGACGACCCCGAGCGGCTCGACGAACAACGTGGCGCCGCTGTCGGACACGTCGTGCACCACGCCCGGCACCCGACCGCGGAAGTCGCTCTTGACCGGGATGACGTAGCGGCCGTTGCGCTGCGTGACCAGCGGCTCCTGCAGGTACTCGCGCGCGCTGCCCATGATGCCGTCGATCTGGCGGCGCATCCGCTCGTGCGCCGTACGCATCTCGGTGCGGATGCGCCGCAGGTTGGGGCTGGCGCGGTCGACGACCTCGCCGGCCTCGTCGAACACCGCGTGGATGGCATCGTAGAGCGCGCTGCACGGCTCGAGCCGTTCGGCCAACGCCCCGAGCCCGGGCCAGCGGGCGCGCTCGCGTCCGATCGCCTTGCCCATGCGCCGCGCGGCGCCGAGCGTGTCGCGGATCTCGAGCAGCTCGCGCGGCAGGAGGATCTTGCCGCGCAGCGCGCCTTCGATCTCGTCACGGAGGTCGTGCGCGCCCTCGAGCCCCGGATTGCCCCGGCGGTCGGCGTACTCCCGCGCCTCGGCCGTCAGGCCCAGCCGGCGCCGCACCTCCGGGGCGTCGGTCGACGGCGCGAGGTCGAGCGCCAGCCGCCGGCCGCCGGAAAACACGGTGTGGTCGGCAAGCCGGCGGCGCACCTTGTCGAACTCGAGCACGGCGAGGGACTTCGCGTTCATTGCATGGATGATAGGTCGAGCGGCCGCGCAAGGGGAAGTCCGGGACGGCCGGCAGCCTCGGTGCCGGGGCCCTGGCGGCGATGGCTTAAGGGAACCGCCGCGTGCGTTCAGCCGTCCGGGTCGACCTTAAGGTTTGACGCGGCGGTGCGGCCACATCCAGTGGTGTTGGCGCGACCCCGGTACGAAATAACCCTGTTGACACAACAGAAAAATAACGATATGATGGAGCAACACAGAGCAACGCCGTGCAAGACGGAGCAACGATGACCAGCTACCTGTCGACCCAAGAAGTGGCGGACCGGTTGGGGGTGAGCGTGTTCACCATCCGGCGCTACATCCGCACCGGCAAGCTGCGCGCGGTCAAGCTCGACGGCTTGTATCGGCTGAGCCACGACGACGTGAAGGAATTCCTGCAAACGCGCGAGATCTACCTGGGTCCCGTCCCGACGGGGTCTGGTCCGCACTCCCCACCGGCGCCAGATCCGGCGGGGCCCGGGTCGTAGTCGGTCTCGGCCGAACGACCGCCCTCTCGCGACCATCGCCATCCGCAACGCCCGCCGAAAGGGGAAGGCCATGCACCACCTCCGATCCATCCGCCGCGCGGCGCTCGCCGCCGCGCTCGCCCTGGCCGTGGGCACCGCCCTGGCACCGTCCGGCGCGATGCCGGCGCAGGCCTCCCCCTGGGGGCAGGGCACCGTGCACGTCGTCCAGCTCGGCGAGACGCTGACCGGCATCGCCGCGCGCTACGGCGTCAGCGCCGAGGCCATCGCCGCTGCCAACGGCATCTTCAACTGGAACTACATCTTTGCCGGCCAGGCGTTGACGATCCCCGGCACCTTCCGCCCGCCGGCCCCCGGCCACGGCGGCCCGCCCCATGCCGGCGGATACCATGTCGTCCGTCTCGGCGAGACGCTCTACGGCATCGCGTGGCAGTACGGCACGTCGGTGTCCGCCATCCTCGCGGCCAACGACATCCTCAACCCCGACTACATCTACGCCGGCCAGCGGCTCGTCATCCCCGGCCTGGGCAGCCCGCCCAGCCCGGGCCACGGCCGCCCGCCGCCGTACGAAGCGCCGCCGACGGGCTGCGGCCGCACCTACATCGTCAAGCCCGGCGACACGCTCAGCGGCATCGCGGCATGGCACGGCACGACGAGCTACGCGCTCGCCGCGGCGAACGCCATCGCGTACCCGTACATCATCTACCCAGGGCAGGGCCTCCACATCCCGTGCCACGGCCACCGCCCGCCCGGCCCCAAGCCGGACGGCCGCCCGCGGCCCAAGCCGACGGCGCGCCCGAACCTCCAGCCGGCCGCGTGCGCCCGCGAGGTGCAGATCGTGAGCCCGCGGGAGGGCGAGCACGTCAGCGGCAGCCTGCAGATCATGGGCACCGCCGACATCCCGAACTTCCAGTTCTACAAGCTCGAGTACGCGATGGGCCACGTGCCGCTCGACAGTGCCTTTGCCAGCATCGGCCACACCGTGGGCGACCCGGTGCGCGACGGCGTGCTGCGGTCGTGGTACGTCGGGAACATGCCGGCCGGCGCGTACACGCTGCGGTTGACGGCCGTCGACAACTCCGGCAACTTCCCGCGGCCGTGCAACGTGCGCTTCTTCATCGACCGCTGACCGCCCCGGTCGTCGGTTGACCGGCGGAGGCGCCGCTCCCGCGCCGTGCGCACGGCGCGGGAGCGGCCTCTGCCGACGCCGCCGGCCGCCGGTCCCTTGCCTGGGGACATCGCGATGACCACCGACCGTCGCCACGCCTGCGTGGCCGTGCTGTTCGCCGCGGGGCTGGCGTTCGGCGCCACGCCCGGCCGCGCCGCCGCCCAGGCCCGCGTGCCGGTCGCGCCCGGGCTCGGCCACCTCGGGGTGCACGTCGTGCAGCCCGGCGAGTCGCTCTACCGCCTGGCCCGGCGCTACGGCATGCCCGCGCCCGACCTCGCGCGGCTCAACGCCACCGGCGATACGCCGCTGCTGCTGCCGGGGCGTGCGTTGTGGGTCCCGCTGAGCCGGGCCCACAACGTACGGGCCGGCGCGCCGGCCGGCGGGGCGCCGGGGCGCGGGGTGCGCGCCGCGGCGGTGCCCGACACCTACGTCATCGCGGCGGGCGACACGCTCTTCGGCATCGCCGAGCGCTTCGGCGTCGGCGTCGACGACCTCAAGCGCTGGAACGGGCTGCCGGTCGACGGCAGCATCCGCGCCGGCGACACGCTGGTCGTGGCGGATGGCACGCCGAGCGACACGGTGGCTTCCGACGGCGGCGCGCGCCGCGGGACGCCCGCGGCCCGGCGGCCGGCCCGCGCGGGCGGCGCGGCCACGACGCGCACGCACACCGTGGTCGCGGGCGAGACGCTGTCGTCGATCGCGGCCGACCACGGCGTCACCGCGGGCGAGCTGAGCCGGCTGAACGCGCTGGCCGACGCCGACGCGCTCCGGCCGGGCCAGACGCTGGCGATCCCGGCGCCGGGCGCGGGGCCGGCCGCGGCGAGCGGCGACAAGCGCATCGAGATCGACGTCAGCGAACAGCGCATGTACGTCTGGCAGGGCGAGACGCTGGTGTGGAACTTCGTCGTGTCGACGGGCCTGCCGGGCTACCCCACGCGGCGCGGGACGTTCGAGGTTCAGAGCCGGATCCCGAACGCCTGGTCCTCCGCCTGGCAGCTGTGGATGCCTCACTGGCTGGGCATCTACTGGGCCGGCGGCAGCGAGAACGGCATCCACGCGCTGCCGATCGTCAACGGCCAGCGGCTCTGGGGCGGTTATCTCGGGTCGCCCATCAGCTACGGGTGCGTGGTGCTCGGCACCGAGGACGCCGAGCAGCTCTACGAATGGGCCGACATCGGGACGCCGGTGACCATCCGCGACTGACCTGGGCCGTGGCTCGCGCCATCGGCGCCGGCACCGTCCGCGGCGCGGGGAAGCGACTCGATCGCGGCGCCGGGTGCGGCGAGGTCCTCGACCTTCAGCTCCAGACGCCGGGTTCCCTGCCACACGTTGACCCCGAGGGTGAACACGACGTCGATCCGGTCCCCGATCGCGCCGAAGTCCGCGCCGCGGTGGAACGCGACGGCCTCGAGCGGGCCGGATGTCCGCCCCCCGTCGAGGCGCAACCCGAGGTGTTGGCGGGCGCTGCCGAACGTCCGCCGGCTCAGGACGCTCGCGCCGCGCCACACGAGGAGCGGGGCGGGGTTGCCCTGGCCGTACGGCTCGAGGGCTTCGAGCGCCGCCGCGAGCGGCCAGTCGACATCGGCCGCCTCGACCTCCGCTGCGATGTCGAGCGCCGGGCGCAGGTCGAGGCCGCGCAGCGCCTCGGCCGCCAACGCCGAGAGCCGATCACGCAGGGCGCCGAGGTTCGACCGGTGGACCGTGAACCCCGCGGCGCGGGCGTGCCCGCCGTGCCTCAGCAGCAGGTCGGCCACCTGGTCGAGCCCCGCGACCATGTCGAACTCCGGGATCGACCGGGCCGAGCCCCGCGCGACGTCGCCGTCGATCCGCAGCACCGCGGCCGGACGGTAGTGCCGTTCGACGAGCCGCCCGGCCACCAGCCCTACGACGCCGAGCGGCACGTCGGGGCTGACGTCGAGCAAGAACGGCGCATCCGTGTGGCCGGCCAGGCGCGCTTCGGCGGCCTGCGCCGCCTCGTCTTGCGCGGCCCGCCGTTCGGTGTTGTGGCGCTCGATCGACGCCGCGAGGCGCGCCGCCTCGGCGGCGTCGCGGGTGAGCAGCAGGTCCAGCGCCGTGCGCGCGTCGTCGACCCGTCCGGCGGCGTTGATCCGGGGGCCGAGGTCGTAGCCCAGCGCGCGCGCGGTGACGGCGTCGGGCCGCAGGCCGGACGCGTCGATCAGGGCGCGCAGCCCGGGGCGCGACGTGGTCCGCAGTCGCTCCAACCCGCGGTGGACGATCGAGCGGTTCTCGCCGACCAGCGGGACCATGTCGGCGACCGTGCCGAGCGCGGCGAGGTCGAGCAGATCGACCTCGTCGAGCCCGCTGGCCGCGCCGCGCCGCGTCCGGCGCTCGACCCGCAAGAGGGCTTGTGCGAGCTTGAAGGCCAGGCCGACGCCGGCCAGGTCGTGGTAGCCATAACGGCAGTCGGGGCGCCGTGGGTTGATGACCGCCGTCGCCGCCGGCAGGTCGCGCGGCAGCGCGTGGTGGTCGGTGACGATGACCTCCAGACCGCGCCGCGCCACGGCGTCGATCTCGCGCGCGGCGCGGATGCCGCAGTCCACGGTCACCACGAGGCGCACGCCCTGCCGCGCCAGCGCTTCGAGCGCATGGGCGTGCACCCCGTAGCCGTCGCGCTCGCGGTGCGGGATGAACTGGCGCACGTCGGCGGCGCCGACTGCCGTCAGGGCTTCGGTTAGGAGGGCCGTGGCGGTGACGCCGTCGGCATCGTAGTCGCCGTAGACGGCGATCGGCTCACCGCCGCGGATGGCCTGGCGCAGCCGGGCGACGGCCGCGTCCATGCCGGCCATCCGAAAGGGGTTGTCGTCGCCGGGGGATCGGTCGAGGCAGGCGCGCGCCGCCGCGGGGTCCGCCAGCCCGAGCGCCGCCAGGACGCGGACCACGACCGGGTGCGTGTCCGCCAGGGCCTGCACGAGCGGCTCGGGCGGGGACGGCGCCAACCGCCAACGTCTGGTGGGGCGAAGCGGCGGTGGGGCCATGACGGCATTATACGGTGTGCCACCGGCCGCTTCCAAGCCCCTCGGCGACGCGCCGGCGCCCGTCTTCCGACAGCCGCGCGACACGCACCGAACGGGCTCCACCCGACGACGGTGCACGTCCCTGCGGGGCGCGGGATATAATCCCACCATGGCCGAACCAGTGCCGGACGCCGTCACGGTCATCGCCACGGTGTTCAACGAGATCGCCAGCATCGACCGCCTCGTCGCGTCGCTCGCCGCTCAGAGCCGTCGTCCCGACGAGGTCGTGATCGTCGACGGCGGCTCGACCGACGGCACTTGGGAGCGGTTGCAGGCGCTGTCGCGCGACGGCCCGCTGCCGATCGTGGCCGTTGCGCGTCCCGGGTCGAACATCTCGGCCGGCCGCAACGCCGCCATCGCCGTCGCGCGCGGCCCGGTCATCGCGGCGACCGACGCCGGCGTGCGGCTCGCGCCCGAGTGGTTGGCGGCGATCACCGCGCCCTTCGCGCACGGCGCGCGGGTCGTCGCCGGCTTCTTCGCCGCAGACCCGCACGGGGCGTTCGAGACCGCCCTGGGCGCAGCGACGCTGCCCGAGCTGGACGACGTCGACCCCGGCACGTTCCTCCCTTCGAGCCGCTCGGTCGCCTTCACCCGGGCCGCATGGGCCGACGCCGGCGGCTATCCCGAGTGGCTCGACTACTGCGAGGACCTGGTCTTCGACTTCCGGGTGCTGGCGCTGCACGGCCCCGCCGCGTTCGCGCCGGCGGCGCTGGCGTGGTTCCGGCCACGCCCCAGCTTGCGCGCCTTCGTGCGCCAGTACTACCTGTATGCCCGCGGCGACGGCAAGGCAGGCCTCTGGCCGATGCGCCACGCCGTCCGCTACGGCACCTACGGCGTCGTGGCCCCGTGCCTCGCCGTGGCCGGGGCGCGCCTGCACGCCGTGGCGTGGCTCGGACTGGCAGCCGGCCTGGCATGGATGCTGCGCCCGGCCTATCGACGGCTCGCCCGCCAGTGGGGCCCGCTGTCACCGGTCGCACGGTTGCGGAGCGTGGCCTGGGTGCCGATCATCCGCGTTGCCGGCGACATCGCCAAGATGGCCGGCTACCCGGTGGGCCTCGCATGGCGTCGCCGCCACCGGCCACCGGAATGGCGCCCGCGGCCGGGCGCCGGGAGGCGTTGAGATGTGCGATCGCCCGATCCTCGATGTCCGCCCGTGCGGGCGGGCGCCGGCGCCCGGACGACGGGGGCTCGCCGTGGGCGCCGTGATCGTCGCCGCCGTGTTGGCCGGCCCGAGCCGCACGCCGTTTCCGGCCGGGGCGCAAGGCCCGACCCCGACGGAGTCCCCCACGGCGGTCGCGACGCCGACGCCGGCGCCGCCCCCGCCGCCGTCGATCGCGGGCCGGTGGTCGATCACCCGCACGTGGTATCGCCGCTGCCCCGGCTGTGGCGCGGCGGTCACGCTGACGACCCCGTGGACGATCGAGCAGGCCGGCAGCGCCGTCCGGGTCGATCGCGGGCCGCGCGGCGCCGTGGTCGTCGACGCTTCCGGGAACGCGTGGCTCGCGCTCGAGGGCCTGGAGCTGGGCGCCACCAGCACGTTCCGGTTCTGGTATGCGTCGCTGCGCGTCGCCGGCGACGGCAACGGCTTCGAGGGCGCGTTCGACGGCTCGGAGCACGCGTCCAACCCATGCGGCGAGCGGCCGCCGACGGTGACGTGCTTCGCCTCGGTCGGGTGGATCCGGGGTCGGCGCCTCGACGCCGCGGCCACCGCGACGCCGCCTGCCACCGACACGCCGAGCGCCGCCGCGACCGCCTCGCCGACCGCCACCCCCCCACCGGCGCCGACGGCCGCCTCGCCGACGGCCACCGTCTCGGCGTCGCCGACCGCGACCGCGGCCACGCCCACGTCCACGAGCACCCCCACCGCCGCGCCCACCGCACGCGCCACCGCCCGGTCGGGCACGCGCTGCTGGCTGCCGTCGGTGTCCAACGACCGCTGAGGGCGTGACCCGTCGGGTCGACGGAGGCGCCGTTCCTGGGACCGCGGGCGGCGGCCGATTTGTCGGGGCCACCGCCCGTTAATATAATGGTCTGGTTGAACTCACACCAGCAGGAGACCAACCATGGCTGACACCAAGACGCTGCAGGCCGCCCCGCGGTCGGTGACCGGCAAGAAGGTCGCCGACCTCCGCCGGGCGGGTCTGACGCCGGTGGTGGTTTACGGCCCCGGCATCGCACCGGCGCACCTGCAGACCAACACCAAGGCGTTGATCCGCGAGCTCCATCTGGCGCGACCCGGCGATCGCTTCGACCTCGAGGTCGAGGGCGAGGCCAGGCCGCGCTCCGTGGTGCTCCAGGACGTCCAGCAGCACGTGACCAAGCTCACGCCGCTCCACGTGGACTTCCTCCAGCGCTGACGCGATACGCGCCGCGGTGCCTGCGGCGCGACCGGCATCGTTCCGACGCGGGTGTGCCTTTCGGCCACCCGCGTCTCGCGTCCCGGGCGACGCGACGGCATCCCCGGAACCCCTCGGTGGTATAATGGGGGGCAGGGCATGCCGGCCCGCGATGTCGGAGCCACCGATGCCGCCGGCGACGGCACGAGCCCTGCAAGGAGCGTGCAACGCGTGTTCAGTCCCCTCAACTCTCTGCTGGGCCTCTTCTCGCGCGATATCGGCATCGACCTCGGTACCGCCAACACCCTCGTGATGATCCGGGGCGAAGGCATCGTGATCAACGAGCCTTCGTACGTGGCCATCGAAAAGCGCAGCCGCAAGGTGCTGGCCATCGGTGCCGAAGCCAAGAAGATGGTCGGCCGGACGCCGGGCAACATCGTCGCCATCCGGCCGCTGCGCGACGGGGTGATCTCGGACTTCGACATCACCGAGAAGATGCTCGTGCACTTCATCCGCAAGGTGCACGACAAGGGCTTCAACCCCATGCCCAAGCCCCGCGTGGTGCTCGGCATCCCCAGCGGAGTCACCGAGGTCGAGAAGCGCGCCGTGCACGACGCCGCGATCAGCGCCGGGGCGCGCCAGGCGTTCTTGATCGAGGAGCCGATGGCCGCGGCCATCGGCGCCAACCTGCCGGTCACCCAGTCGACGGGCAGCATGATCATCGACATCGGGGGGGGCACGACCGAGGTGGCCGTCATCTCGCTCGGCGGCATCGTCGTGTCGCGCAGCCTGCGCGTGGCGGGCGACGAGATGGACGAGGCCATCATCGCCTTCGCCCGGCAACGCTACAACCTCAGCATCGGCGAGCGCATGGCCGAGATGCTCAAGCACGAAATCGGCTCGGCCTACCCGCTCGAGCCGGAGCTGACGATGGCGATGCGCGGCCGCAACCTGTTGACCGGGCTGCCGCAGTCGGTCGAGGTGTCGTCGATCGACATCCGCGAGGCGCTGTCGCAGCCGGTGCAGACCATCGTCGACGTCATCAAGGACGCCATCGACGAGACGCCGCCCGAGCTCATCGCCGACCTGATGGAGCACGGCATCGTGCTGGCGGGCGGCGGCGCCCTCCTGCGCGGCTTTGCCAAACGGTTGGAGGAAGAGTCGCGCATCGAGGTCAAGGTGGCCAAGCATCCGCTGGCATGCGTCGCGCGCGGCGCCGGGCTCGTGCTCGAGGACCTCGACACGCTCGCGACGGTGCTCGCCAGCACCCAGCGCGCATCGCTGATGGGCGAGCAGCGCGGCTGAGCGGCCCGGCGAGCGGTAGCGGGGCACGAAAGGGGGGGCTTGACCACCGATGAAGCATCGCACGCATGACCGCCAGTACCTGTGGATGGCGCTCGTCGTGCTGGGGCTCTCGAGCGCCATCGTCGAGCACGTCCCGGGCGTCAGGCCGCTCACCGAAGCCGCCGGCCGCGCGCTCACCCCCGTGCAGACGGCGCTCACGCGGGCGACGGCCCGCGTTCACGGCATCCTCGGCGGCAGCCGCGATCTCGAGGCGCTGAACGCCGAGATCCTGCGGCTGGAGGACGAAAACGCCCGGCTCAAGACCGACAACCTTCGACTCGCCAGCTTGCAGCGCGAGGTGCGCGACCTGCGCGCCCTCATGGACTTCCGCAACGCCCGCCCCGACCTCGACCTGATGGGCACCAGCATCGTCGGCAGCGTGGCGGGCTGGGAGCCGGGCCACCTGACCCGATCGGTCAAGCTCGACGTCGGCGCGTCGCAGGGCGTCAAGACGCGGATGACCGTGGCCAACCACCGCGGGTTGATCGGGCAGGTGATCCGCGTGTCCGAGCATTGGTCGGATGTCCTTCTGATCACCGACCCCACCAGCGCCGTCTCCGCACGCATCGATCGGTCGCGCGAGGCGGGCATGGTGTTCGGCTCGCCCAACGGCGACCTCGTGATGCGTTACGTGCCGCAGAACCAGGCCGACATGCCCCCGAAGATCCAGGTGGGCGACCTCGTCTTCACCAGCGGCCAGTCGCAGCGCTTCCCGCCCCAGATCCTCATCGGGCAGGTCGTCGACGTGCGGCAGGACGACTACGACACGTTCCAGGAAGCGGTGATCCGCCCGTCGGTCGACTTCAACGCCCTCGAGACGGCGATGCTCATCACGGCCTGGACCGCCCCGCTCGATGCCGATGCCGAGGACACGGCCGTGGCCCCGTCGCCCGCCGTGCCAGCGGCCGGCCGCGGCGCGGCGCGTCCGACGGGCGCCGCCGGGAGCACCGACCGGTGATCCCGTCGCTCGGCGTCGAGTCGCCGCGCGTCGGCAACGCGGCACCCTACATCAGCGCACCGGTGCTGGGGGCGATCGTGCTCGCCCAGACCACGGTGATGCACCGCGCGATGATCGGCAGCACGCCGCCGTCGCTGCCGCTGGTGGCCGTGATCAGCTGGGGCCTGCTGCGCGGGCCCGTCCCGGCCCTCTGGTGGGCGGTGGGGCTCGGGCTGATGCTTGACGTCGTGTCGCCGCAGCCCGCCGGATTCCACTCCCTGCCGCTGGTCGGCGTGGCCGCGGTCGGCGTGCTGCTCGGGCGCCGGCTGTTCTCAACGAACCTGCTCTTGCCGCTCGGCCTTGTCGCGTTCGGCACCGCCCTGTTCAGCTTGTTCCAGTACGGCCTGCTGGCCATCGAGCACCGCCTGGACTGGGCGTGGCGACCCTGGGTGGACGCCACGCTGCCGCTGCTCGTGCTCAATCTGGCCTGGCTCCCTGCGGTCTACCTGGCGCTGCGCTGGCTGGCCCGGCGGCTCGGCGCGCCCGCGATGGGTTGGGAGCGTTGATGCGTGCACCGCGATCCGGCCAGCTGTCGGCGCGCCTGCGGTGGATGCGCGTCGTCGCCGCGATCGCCTTCTCGGTGCTGATCGCGCGGCTGGGGCACATCCAGTTCGTGCGCGGCGCCGAGCTGCGCGACCTCGCCCGCAACAACCGCTTCGCCGAGCACGAGATCGCCGCCGACCGGGGCGTGATCTACGACAGCCAGGGACGGCAGGTCGTCTTCAACCGCCCGCAGTTCACCATCGGCATCGTCCCCGCCGCGCTGCCGGAAGACCCCCGCGCCCTGGCCGCCGTGCTGGCACGGGTCGGCGCGGCGCTGGACCTGCCGGTGGCCGCGCAGGGAACCGCGGTCTCCGCCGTGGCCGGTGGGCCGGCGGTCGGCGACGGACCGCCGCCCGACGCCGGCGACGGCCGCCCGAGCCTCGAGAGCTTCCTGTACGACGACGGGCGGCTGGTCCGCTCGTGGTCGCGCATCCCGATCCCGCGGACCCTGGCCCGTGAGCGTGCGTTCGACCTGATGGAGGACGCCATCCAGCTGCCGGGCGTCATCATCGGCGAGTCGTCGGTGCGCGAGTACGCCACCGGGCCGGCGCTCGCCCACATCCTCGGCTTCACCGGCAGCATCCCCGAGCACGAGATCGACGCCTATCGCGCCGACGGATACGCCATCTACGACGTCGTCGGGCGCACCGGCGTCGAGTACACGTACGAGGACGTGCTGCGCGGGCGCAAGGGGCGCAAGGTGGTGATGGTCGACGCCATGGGGCACCCGCTGGCCGACGTCTCGCAGCCGTTGGACCCCGAGCCCGGGCACGCGCTGCGCCTGACCCTCGACGTCAAGTTCCAGCAGCAGGCCGAGGCGGCGCTGCAGCACGGCCTCGACCGCATCGGCGCGCGCTCCGGGGCGGTGGTCGCCATCGACCCCCGCAACGGGGCCATCCGGGCGTTGGTCTCGTTGCCGACCTACGACAACAACATGTTCTCCACCGGTGCCAGCCCGGCCGAGTTCGCCGAGCTGCTCGCCGATCCGGACAAGCCGCTGCTCAATCGGGCCATCTCGGGTCAATTCGCCCCGGGGTCGACGTACAAGCTCATCACGGCCGCCGCCGCCCTGCAAGAGGGCGTCATCGACGGCTCGACCCGCATCGTCGATCCCGGGGTGATCTACCTGCCGAACCAGTACAACCCCGAGATCCGCTACCCGTTCGTCTGCTGGCACCGCGGAGGCCACGGCGCGCTCGACGTCGTCGGCGCCATCGCCAACTCGTGCGACGTGTTCTTCTACGAGATCTCCGGCGGCAACGCCCCGGGGCGGCGCGAGATCTCCGGGCTGGGCAGCGCGCGCCTCGAGCGCTACGCCCGCCTGTTCGGCCTGGGCGCCACCACCGAGGTGGACCTGCTGGGTGAGGCGGCCGGACGCGTCCCCACCCCTAAATGGCTCGAGGAGTGGTTCGACCTGTTCTGGGGCACGGGCCAGACCTACATCACGGGCATCGGCCAGGGCTACTCGCTCGTGACGCCCCTCCAGATGGCCAACGTGACCGCCGCGGTGGCCAACGGCGGGGTGTTGTATCGCCCGCACGTCGTCGAAGCGGTGACGGACACCGCCGGCCGCCCCGTTCCGGTCACGCTGCCCGACGGCACCCGGCTCGACCGGCCGGGCGGCGTGCTGCGCCGCCTGCCGGTCGACCCTGCCCACCTGGCGCTGATCCGGCAGGGCATGGCGGCCGCCGTGCGGTCCGGCACCGCCCAGCCCGCTTGGACGCACCTGCCGACCGAGATCCGCGTGGCCGGCAAGACGGGCACCGCCGAGTTCTGCGACCCGATCCGCATCGACGACGGGACCCCGGAGGGCAAGGCGGACTGCCGCCGCGACCGCGACGGCTACCTCCTGACCCACGCCTGGTTCGTCGCGTTCGCGCCGGTCGAGCAGCCCGAGATCGCGCTGGCCGTGTTCGTCGACGGCTCGGGCCTCACCCGCATCATCGAGGGGTCGCGCGAGGCCGCGCCGATTGCCGCCGACGTGTTGCGGGCCTACTTCGGGCTGCCCGAACGCCGGCCCACGGCCCCGGCGGCCACGCCGTGCGACGGCTGCGCTGCGCCGGCCCCTGCCGGTGCCGCGTCCGTGCCGACGGAAGCCCCGTGATGGCGCGCCTGTCCGACCCGGCCGAGCGCGAGGTGCCGACGCCGCCGCGGCCCCCGGTCTCGATCAAGGGGCGCGGCGACGGGCTGCGCATCGCGGTGGCGCCGGCCGACGCCGCTGCCGTCGAAGCCAGCCTCCGCCAACAGCTCGCGGCGCGCGCCGGCCAGTTCTTCCTCGATGCGGCGGTGACGCTCGAGGTGCCGGCCGAACCCCTGGACCTCGACCTGGCGGCGCGCCTCGCGGACATCGTCCGCGACGCCGGGCTGCGCGTGACGGCCGTGGTCGCCGCCCCGCACGGCGGCCGGGGGGCCGAGGCGCCGCGCGCGCCGTCGCCCCCGCCCCCGCCCGTCCCGGCCGATGCGGCCCTCGTCGTCCACCGGACGCTGCGCAGCGGCCAGCGCGTGGCGCACGCCGGCCCGGTGGTCGTGATCGGCGACGTCAACGCCGGCGCCGAAGTGATCGCCGGTGGGAGCGTGATCGTCTGGGGCCGGCTGCGCGGCATCGTCGAGGCCGGGCTCGCCGACCAGGCCGGCCGCCCTGCCGAGACGGTGGTGTGCGCGCTCGACCTCGCGCCCACCCAGCTCCGCATCGGCGCGGCGATCGCCCGGGCGCCCGAGGAGCCCGGCCGCGTCCCCGTGCCCGAGATCGCTCGAACGCGCGACGGAAGGATCGTGGTCGAAGCCTGGCATTGAGGAGCCTCGGGCCATGACTGCCTCGGCGCCAACCTCGGCCTCCCATCGGCGCGCACCTTCCGCTTGCGCTTCCCCGCCCATCATCGAGAAGGAACCATGAACGTCACCGATTACGTCCCGCAACGCGCGATGGTCATCGTCGCGCATCCCGACGACATCGAGTTCGGCTGTGCCGGCACCGTGGCCCGCTGGGTTCGCCATGGCGCAGAGGTGTGTTATGTCGTTTGCACCAGCGGCGACGCCGGCATCGCCGACGTCGCGCTGAGCCGGCCGCAGGCGGCCGCGATCCGCGAGGCCGAGCAGCGCGCGGCCGCCGAGCACGTCGGCGTCCGCGAGGTGGTCTTCCTCGGCGAACCCGACGGCGTCGTCGTCAACACGCTCGACTTGCGCAAGGCGCTGGTCCGCCAGATTCGCCGCTTCAAGCCCGAGGTCGTGGTGACCATGGATCCCACCGTCCTCTACGTGCGCGGCGAGTACATCAACCACCCGGACCACAGGGCCGTCGGGACGGCGGCGATCGACGCGGTCTTCCCGGCCGCAGGCCAGCCGCACGTGTTCCAGGAGCTGGCGGACGAGGGCCTGGCCCCGCACAAGGTGCGCAAGGTCTACGTGATCGGGTTCGCCGAGGGCGACGCCGTCGTCGACATCGGCGACACCTTCGACCTCAAGATCGCCGCGCTGCGGGCGCACGCCAGCCAGATGGGCGAGTGGGACCCCGCCCCGCGCCTGCGCGAGTGGGCCGAGCGCACCGGCGCGGGGCACGGCGTCGCGCTGGCCGAGGGCTTCAAGGTCGTCACGCTCATCGGCGACGAGGACTGGGCGGCCCGGTCCACGGGCGCGTGAGCCGCCTCGTGCCGGCCAGCCACCGGCTGTGCCTGGCGCCGATGATGGACTGCACCGACCGCCACTGCCGGTACTTCGTGCGGCAGATCTCGCGGCACGTCCGACTGTACACCGAGATGGTCACCGTCCAGGCGATCCTGCGGGGCCGACGCGACCGGCTCTTGGCCTTCGACGCGGCCGAGCACCCGGTCGCGCTGCAGCTCGGCGGCGACGACCCGGCAGCGCTGGCGATGTGCGCGCGCATCGGCGAAGAGCTCGGCTACGACGAGATCAACCTCAACGTCGGCTGCCCGAGCCCGCGGGTACGGCACGGGGCCTTCGGGGCGTGCCTCATGCTTCGCCCCGAGGCGGTGGCCGACGCGGTGGCGGCGATGCGCGCGCGCGTGCGCGTGCCGGTGACCGTCAAGCACCGCATCGGCGTCGACGACCGCGACGCCTACGACGACATGGCGCGGTTCGTCGAGGTCGTGGCGGCCGCGGGTTGCGACGCGTTCATCGTCCACGCCCGCAAGGCGTGGCTCGACGGGCTCAGCCCGCGCCAGAACCGCGAGATCCCGCCGCTGCGTCACGCCGACGTGCACCGCTTGAAGCGCGACCGCCCGGACCTGGTGATCGTGACCAACGGCGGCATCGTCGCGCTCGACGCAGCCGAGGACCACCTGCGGCATGTCGACGGCGTGATGATCGGACGGGCCGCGTACGACCAGCCCTACCTGCTGGCCGAGGCCGACCGGCGGATCCTGGGCGACGGGTCGGCCGAGGCGCCCAGCCGATCCGAGGTCGTCGCGCGCATGCTGCCCTACATCGCGCGCGAGGTGGCGGCCGGCGAGCCGCTCGCCCGCATCACGCTGCACATGCGCGGGCTGTTCCACGGCGCGCCGCGCGCCGGGCTCTGGCGGCGTCACCTGTCGGAGCACGCACGCCAGCCAGGGGCCGGCGTGGGTGTGGTGGCCGACGCGCTGGCGCTCGTCGACCGTTAGACGGCAGGCCGGACGCAGCGCGAACGGTGCGGCCGCAGCGGTCCGACTGTCGCGGCCCGTCGACCGCGCATCATCTCCCGCTGCCGGGCGACGCCTGCGGCGCCGGCAGGAACGGCTTCGGCATGTGCAACGGGAACGTCGTCGGCCGCGGCAGGAACGGCTTCGGCATGTAGATCGGGAACGTCGTCGGCCGCGGCAAGAACGGCTTCGGCATGTAGATCGGGATCGTCGTCGGCCGCGGCAGGAACGGCTTCGGCATGTAGATCACGCGGCCCGGGGGCGTCGGGGACGGCGTCGGCGATGGCGACGGGGACGGCGACGGGGACGGCGTCCCCGTCGGCGTCGCGGTCGGCGAGGATGTCCGCGTCGGCGTCGCCGTCGGCGATGCCGACGGCGTGCGGCTCGGGGTGGCCGTCGGCGTCGGCGATGGGGTCGCGGACGGTGTCGCGGACGGCGAAGGCGTGGGACTCGGCGTCGGCGAGCCGGTCGCCGACGGGGTGGGCGACGGCGTTCGCGTCGGCGTCACGGTCGGCGGCGGCAGCGACGGCGTCACCGACGGCGTCGCTGTCGCCGACGCTGTGGGAGACGGCGTTCGCGTCGGCGTCGCAGACGGTGTCGGCGTCGCGGTCGGCGTCAGCGTCGCGGTCGGCGTCGGAGAGGCCGTCGGCGTCGGCGTCTCGGACGGCGTCGGCGTCGCGGTCGGCGTCGGCGTCATGGACGGCGTCGGCGTCGCGGACGGCGTCGGAGAGGCCGTCGGCGTCGGGGTCGGCGTCGGGGTGTGCGTGAACGTCGGGGTCACGGTCGGCGGGGGCAGCGACGGCGTCACCGACGGCGTCGCCGTCCGCGTCGGCGTCGCGGTATCGGTTGGCGTCGACGTGCGCGTGGCCGTCGGCGTCGCGGTCGACGATGGCGTCGGCGTCGCGGTGCGGGTCGGCGACGGCGTGTCCGTCGGGGTCGGGGTCGGCGTGTCGGTCGCCGTCGCCGACGGCGTCGGCGAGGCCGTCGGCGAGACGGTGCCCGGGACGCCGCACGGGGGCAGCGACGGGATCGAGCGGACCACCCGCGTGGTCCGGGCGCCGGCCCGATCGTAGGAGTACGCGATGCCGATCTGCACCGGGTCGCCGGGTTGGTACCGGTAGTTGTTGGGCCACGCCACGGTGTACACGCGCGGCACGATGTTGTCGTGGACGCGCACCACGATGTCGGTCGTGTTGCCGGGCGGTCGATGGATCACCGAGAAGCGCACCGACACGCAGTCGTGGATGCCCATGTAGAGCGGCTGGTCGACCACGGGGGGCGCGTTGACGTTCGGGATGAGGTCCACGCGGTCGCCGCGCACGTTGACCAGATAGAGCTCCTGCAGCCACGGATCCACGGTCAGGCAGATCAAGGCCTCGCACCGGTTGAGCGCCAGCTTGAACGTGGTCGGGGGGTAGCCGGTGGAGGTGGGTGCGGCCTGGCCGAGGGGGTTCGGGAGCGGGCGCGCGACGATCGCGCCGACGCTCCAACCGGCGCCGAGCGCGGCCAACAAGACGGCAAATACGGCGCTCTTGCTCAAATGGTCCCCCCGCAGCGCGCCCCCGTCACAAACCGCCTTGCCCGAGGCGACCGCGCCACGCCATATAGAACGCGCCAGGCCGACGATAGATACGTGCGGGAGCGTGCAATCGCCGCGTCACGGCGCCAGACAGGCCAGACGGTCCCGCACGGCGGAAAACGCCCGCGCCAGGTCGGCCGTCGTCGGCGACTCGAGAAAGTCGCCCGGCGCCGAGGCCACGGCCCGCATGAGGTCGCGGTCGATCGTCGGCCCCAGGCCGATGGGATAGACCCGCGCGCCCGCAGCCTTGAGGCGGTCGGCGCGGTCGAGCACGGTGGCCGCGGGCACGTCGCCCGCCTGCAAGCCGTCGGTGAGCACCACGACCACCGCTCGCGCTCCCGGGCGGCCTTGCGCGGCGACGAGCGCTTCGGCCGCCTCGAGGCCGGCGTCGATGCGGGTGCCCGGCGACGTGGCCACGGCGGCGAGCCCGGCGGCGAGGGACGCGCGATCGGCGGTGAGGCCGGTCATCGATCGTGCGACCCGGTTGAAGGCGACCACGGCGGCCCGGTCGGGGCCGAGCGTCAAGAGGTCGATGAACCCGGCCGCGGCCGACCGCGCGGCGGCCAGCTTGGTGGTGCCGCCCCCGGCGGGCTCGTTCATGCTGTCCGAGGCGTCGAGCACCAGCACGACGTCGAGCGGCACCGCCGGGCGCAGACAGGCGCCGCCCGTGGCCGACGGCAGGAAGGCGCGCCGCGTCAGGCTCGCGCGGTCCCAAACCTTGACCTCCGGCACCGGGAACGTCAGACGGCCGGCGTGCCCGAGGGCGTCGCGGTACGTTGCGGTCGCCTCGACGTTGGTGGGCCACGTGCCCACCGCGAGCGGTTCGAGCCGGTAGCGCAGGTCGACGCCCGTGGCGGCGTCCGTCGCGCCCAACACCCAGGTCAGGGCGTGGTCCTCCGGGTCGTATCGCGCGGGCGGCGCGGCGGAGCCCGGCACGTAGCGCATGTTGGCGGGGAGCGCATCGCGGACCGACACGGTCTCGAACAACCCCGGCTCCGGCCGCGCGTCCCCCAACCGGGCCGCCAACACGGCGAGCGCCGCGGCGTCGGGGTCGACGACCACGGCGTCGGGTGCCCCGAGCACGAGCGCAAGGCTGGCGGCGCGCTCGCGCGCATAGCCGCGCCCGGGGAACACCAGCACGTGCACGGCGATGCCGGCCGCGCGGACGTCGGCCACCGCCGCCGCGATGCTGCCCTTGTAATCGCCGTCGGTGGCGACGACGATCAGCGCCGTGGCGTCCGGATCGCGGCGCGGTCCGGTGAGCTCGACCCGCGCCGCGTCCAGCCCGGCCGCCAGACGGCTGTCGCCCCATCCCGCGAGCGCGGCCACGCGCCGCGCGATCCACGGCAGGTCGCGGCCAAGCGGGGCCTCCAGCACGGCATCGTCCGCGAACGTGGCCAGCCCGACGTCGGTCGAGGCCGGGTCGACGCGGCCGAGCAGCGCCAGCACGCCGTCCCGTGCGCGGTCGAGGCTGCTGTCGCCGTTCATCGAGCGCGACGTGTCGACGACGAGCATCACCTGCGCCCGCCCGCGCCGATCGGGGCACCGCCCCGCCACCGCGAGGCGGACCTCGACGGTGTCGCCCAGCGGCACGACGCGGGGCGAGGCGGTCTTGTCGGGCAGCGCGAGGCAGGCGCCGGGCGGCGGGGCGACGTCGGCCATCGGCAGGGCGGCGACCGGGGCGAAGACCCAGATGCCCGCCCGCCGGAGCACGCGCAGCGGCGGGTCGGTCGGCTCCGGCGCCGGCACGGCGTCGACCCACGGCACGAACACGCGCCCGTCGTCGCCGACGTCGATGTCGAGCCCGACGGCGGCCACGTCCGGCAGCCGCCACAGCGCGCCGAGCGCGCCGGTGGCATCGTAGCGCAGGCCCCACCGGCGGCCCAGCACGAAGACGTCCCCGTCCGGTCCTGCCGCCAGCGCCACCGGCGCGTCGTGCACCGGCCATGCGCCGCGCGGGGTGCCGTCCAGCGCGTACACCCACACCCGCCCGCGGCCGGCATCGGCCAGAAAGACCGTGTCGCCTTCGAGCGCGATGTCGACCGGCACGCCGGGCGCGTCGGCGCCGGGGTCGTCATGGTAGGTCCAACGCCGGCTCAGGCCCCCGTCGCGGCTCAGGACGTGCACCACGCCCGCGCCGGTGTCGAGCACCGCCACCCGTCCGGCATCGGCGTCGGCCGCCGCGAGGCGCGACGCCTCCCCGGCCGCCGCCGCGCCGGCCACATCGAGGGTGGCCGGCATGACCGTCCACGCCGGGAATCCGTCGTCGGGGCGGCGCTCCACCAACCCCGGATCGACGGTGTACACGTCGTGGCCGTCGGCCGCGACGTCGCGGGCCCACCACGCGGTCGAGACGTCGGTGGCCCACACCGTGGCCAGCCCGCTGCACACCCCGAGCTGCGCGGTCGGCGCACCGGCAGGCGACCAGCGCTGGACGGCTTGGGGCTGGTCGGTCGTCGTGCCGGTGCGGTACGTCCACACGCCCGTCGCGGCGTCCCACGTCCGCGTGAAGCGGCCCTGCAGGAGCACCGGGCCACGCGCGGCGATGGCCACGCGCTGCGGGTGAGCAGGCCCCTCGAGCTCGGGCCGGTCGAGGGCGCCGACCAAGCGCGGCGCCGCGGGAGCGACCGGCGGGTCGAACACCAGCACGCCCTGGGCATGGCAGTGCGCGGCGCTGGCCAGCAGCCGGCCGTCGGGCGCGGCCGCCAGGTGGAGCACGGCGTTGGCGCCGGGCGCGTGCACCTGGCCGGCGGGGCCAGCCCACAGCGCCGCCGTGTCGCCGAGCGCGAAGACCTCGACGTTGCGCGCGACGAAGGCTCCGTCCGACGCGGCCGCCACGTCGTCGGCGGCGTTGAACGGCACCGTATGGCGGTAGGCGTGGTCTGCCGCGTAGACCACCACCCCGGCGACGGGCGCGGGGGCGTCCGCCGGCGCACGCGGGCCCGTGGGCCGCCACGACGGCAGCGGCGTCGGCACGGGGCCGGGGTCGCTGCCGCCGGGGTTGGGCAGGCGGTTGACGACGTACACCGTCCCGTCGGGGCCGACATCGACCCCGACGGGGAAGAACAGCGGCCGGTCGTCGAGCGTCGCCGACCGGCGCCCGGACGCGTCCAACACGTCGACCCCGCCCTTCGTCGGCGGCGGGCGCTCCCGCGGCGGAGGGGTCGCCGCCGTCGCCGACTGCGCGCGCGTCAGGTAGATGCGCCCGTCGGGGCCGACGGCGACATCGTTGTAGTCGAGGTCGGCGCCGAATCGTGCGCGCACCCTGCCGTCCGGCGCCAGCCGGGCGACCGTGCTGACGTAGCGGCCGTCGTCCGGGGCCGAGCTGAGGACGTACACGTCGCCGTCCGGGCCGGCGTCGATGCGCCGCGCGGTCCACGTCCGGCCGTCGTCCGGCGCCGCGAGTCGGAAGACCGCCCGTGCGCGGGCGTCCGGCGCCAGCACGTGGACGGCCTGGTGGCGCCGGTCGAGGACGAAAGCGGTGCCGTCGGGCGCCACCGCGATGTCGGCCGCGTGGCCGTAGCGTCCGGCGGTGAGGCGCCAGGGGGCGTTCCCCCAGGTGTCCACCCAGGCGTACGTCGCGATGCCGCCGGCCGCGACGCGCTCGGGCGCCGCGGCGGAGGGCATCGCCGCGGGCGCCTGGGCGGCCCCCGCGAACGCCAGGGCCGCGGCGAGCAGCGCCGCCCGCGGCCGGGCGCGGGCTACCGCCAGCTCTCCAGCCACGGCAGGCCGATGCGGAACCCCTCGCGCGTCGGCCCCGCCGTCGGCGTGGCCGTCCGCGGGCGCGCGGTGGCCGTGGCCGTCGCGGGCGGCGTCGTCGTCAGCCGGGTGCTCGGGTCGCACACCGCAGGCCGGCCCATCGCCGCCGCGATCGCCCCGAACTCGGTGTACGGCGTGATCACGTCGCCGCCGAACGGCAGCTCCCAGAACCCGCCCGGCTCGGCGATGCCGCGCAGGAGCGGGTACTGCGCGATCGATCCGACCGCGATGTGGTAGTGCTTCACGCCGAGGAGGTTGAGGGCCGTCGCACGTGCGCTGGCCACGCCCGGGTTGGGCATCATCGGGCCGTCGGTGATGCTGATGGTCAACACCTGCGAGCCCGGCCGGTGCCGCGGGGTCTTCATCTCGCGCCCGACCTCGACGTACGCCAGGTCCAGGCGCGCCGTGTTGTCGCGCATGGTGATGCGGTCGACGCCGGTGAGGATCGCCTCGCGGTCGTCGGTCAACACCTGGAACACCTGCGCCGTATCGCCGTAGCCGATCACGGACGCGGTGTCCTTGCCGAGGCTGAGCTGGTCGAGCACCCGCTCGACGCCCCGCCGGATGGCCGTGCGCGAGTCGACGCCGTTGAGCGTGGCGCCGGCGAGGCAGTTGCTGTCGTCGATCAGGAAGAACACCTCGAGCTGCATCGGCGGGCAGTCGGCCTTGACGATGACCTGCGGGATCGGGAACAGCACGCTCCCGGGCAGCCCCTTGCGGTCGACGATCTCGGCACGCGCCTCGACGTTCGTCGGCCACGTGCCGACCTGTTGCGGCTGGAGCGTGTAGGTGATGCCGCCGGCCGGCATGGGGCCGGCGAACGTCCAGACCAGCACGGTCTCGCCCGACGGCTGCTTGGTCATGGTCGTCGGCGCCGGCACGGCCGAACCGTCGACATAGCGCATGTTGGCGGGCACGACGTCGGTGATGGTCAGGGCGACGACCTCGTTGACCTGCAAGCGGATGGCCAGCTCGGCGTAGAGCTCGGCGAGCTTGCTGGTGTCGCGGACGTTGAAGTACAGGTCGGGGCGGCTGGCGGCCGGCTCGAGGCCGGGATCGCACTCGCCCCCGGCGCAGAACGTGACCACCGTGACCTTGGCGTCCTTGGCGCGCGCCGCCGCCACCGGCACCGGGTCCGCCGGCACGGTGTTGACGCCGTCGGTCAAGACGATCATCGCCATCTCATGGCCCTGCGGGTCGCGCAGCAGCTCCTTGAGCGCCACATCGATGGCGCCCGAGATGTTGGTCCGGCCGCCGGGCTGGAGCAGGTCGATCTTGCCCTCGATCAACGCCTTGTCGTGCGTCAACCCGCTGAACAAGCCCGCGGTCTCGTTGAACGCCACCAGCCCCACGCGCGACACCGTCATGTCGGTCTTCTCGAGGAACCGCCGCGCGGCCACCTTGGCGTTGGCGAGCTTGCTGTCGTCGCCCATCGAGTTGGACTGGTCCATGACGAGCATGACGTCGACCGGCACCGGAGTGCTCTCGCGCTCGCACGACGAGGCCAGGGTCAGCGTGACCTGCACGGTCTCGCCGAGGTTGATCCACTTGGGGGGCGCCGGGGCGGCATGCTTGTCGGGCGTGAGCAGGCATTGGCTGCGGTCCTGCGCCGCGACCGGCACCACCAAACCGACGACGAACGCGGCCGCGAGCGTGGCGGTCACCGCGGCGAACGTCTTGAACGACGGGGGGGTCGAGAGCGCTGTCCGCATCCATGCCTCCTGGTTCTGACGGCAAGGGCCGATGGTCGTTGAGGGGACGTGATCGACGTCCGCGCGGTTGCGCGTGCAATAACGCTCGAAGGTGTTCAATTGTGACACGCCCGGGCGTGCCAAGCAACCCCACGCGCGACGGCCTACAGAGGGAGTTTGACCCGCCGTCGGCGCCCCTCCCTACTCGCCTGCCGGCCCGCGTCGGCGGAAGATCGCGACCCCGTCGCGCTCGTACACGGCCACGAGCCCGGGAGCCCGACGCAGCCGCGCGGCCGTGAACGCCCCGCGCGTCCCGCGGGACGCCGGGCCGACGTAGATGTACTCGGCGCCGGAGGCGGCCATCGCCGTTGCCAGCCGCGCGTCGTCCAGGCCGTCGCCGCGCGCGATCACCGCGGCGGTGGCGTTGACGGCGTGTACCGCTGCCGGCGCGCCGTAGGTGTACAGCGCGGGCGGCATCGTCGTCGTGCGGCCCGCCAGGAGCGGGAGCCAGTAGCCCCCGTCGAGCCCGCGGTACGTGCCGAGGTGCCACGGGGCGGTGGCGACGACGAAGCGCGCCGAGGGCGGCGTGTTGGCGCGGATCCAATCGGCGGCCGCCACGTCCGCGGCCTCGACGATGACCGTGCGCGGGTTGACGATGTCCCGCATCCGCCACGCGCCGACGAGCGCGATGCCGACGACGGCGAAGGCCGGCACCAGACGGGCGCCGCGCCGTTCGGGTGGATCACTGCCTGTCCGGGCTCGCCGGAGCGCCCAGCCCACCAGGGCCGCGCCGGCCACCTGCGCGACGGCGGGCCACGCCCCGTCCATGGAAGGCGCCGTGCGGGTCCACGGGTTCTCGGCACCGCCCAGGGCCGCGGCCAGCCAGCCCGGCGCGCCCCGCGCCGCCCATGCGCCCACCGCCGTCAGCGTCCCGCCGGCCACGGCCATGGCCCGCGCCCGCGGCGCCGTGCCGCCGGCGCCCGCCATGGCCGCGTCGACCACCGCTTCGAGCCACCACGCCGCCCCCCACGCCACCGGCAGGTAGAGGCTGATGGCCAGCGAAAAGGGCGGCAGCATCCAGCTCGCCGCCAGGCCGATCCAGCCGGGCGCCACCAACAGCATCGCCGCCGCCAGGCCGGCGCCGACGGCCCACGCGGCGCGGCGGCCGCGGCAGGCCGCCAGCAGCCAGCCGGCCCATGCCAGCCGCTGCCAGAAGCCGCTGGTGCCTTGGGTGAAGAGCCAGCCCTGCCCGGCGGAGAGCCCGATGGCGTCGACCGTCTCGGCAGGGCCCCTCGCCCAGTCCGGCGAGACCGACGCCAGGGCCGCCATCCCGGGCGCCAGGTGGCGCAGCGCCCACGGCGCCGCCAGCGCCAGCGCGGCGCACGCGACGAGGGCGAGGCGCCCGAGCGGCGCGCGGGCGCCCGACGTGCGCCCGACCAGGCCGGCGGCGACGGCCGCGGCGACGCCGAGCCCGAAGAACACGCTGACCCGGTAGTGCACCAGCACCAGGCCGGCGCTCGCCGCCGCCGCGAGCGCGAGCGGCCCGAGCTGCGCGCGCCGCGCCGGCGCCCCCGATGCGCCGGCGTGGCCGCCGGTGTCCGATGCGCCGGGCGGCCGCACCGCATCGGCGACCAGCGCCCACACGACCGGCAGCGCGACGAGGCCGGCAAGCTGGGTGTAGCGTGCCCACGAGACGAAGTATGCGGGGAACCAGAACAGGCTGGCCGGCACCGCGGCGGCGAGCAGCGCGGCGGCGGGGCGGCGGACCAGGCGGAGGGCGGCGGCATACGTCGTCAGCGCCGCGGCGGCGCCGAGCGCCTGGCCGGTCCACAACACGGCCCAGCGCGCGGGCGTGTCCGCCAGCCAGGCGACGGCAGCGGCCAGCGCGTGGAACCCGAAGTGGTAGTAGAAGCCGTCGACGGCCAGGTAGGGTCGGTATCCCGACGGCACGGCGCCCGTGTCGGCGATGAGCTGGGCCACGAGCGTGTGGTGCAGGCCGTCGACCCATGCCGGCGCCACGAGGTCGCGTGCCTGCCAGACGCGCAGCGCCATGGCGATGGCCAGGATCGCGACGGCGGCGGCCGACTCGGGCGCCGTGCGCGACAGGCGCGGGGCGCGAGCCGCAAACGCGGGGCTCGGGTCGGGCGGGCGACCGTCGACCGCCTGCCGCCGCAGGCCGACGCCGTGCCGGGCCCGGCGCAGCGTGCCGGCCGCGAGCCAGACGCCGGCCATGGTCAACCCGATGCCGAGCGTCACGGGTGACCATCGCCACCCCGCGAGCGTGCTCCAGAGCAGCACCAGCGGCCACACGACGACGCTCGCGCCGACCGCCAGCGCCAACCGCTCCAGGCCCCGGCTCGGGTGCCCGGCCAGCCGGAGCGCCGCGGCGCCCGGGACGACCGCCACCACGGCGAGCGCGGCGGCGAGCCGCACCGCGGCCAGCGGGTCGGTCAAGTCGGGGGCGTCAGTCCTCGGCGGCGGCGAGCGCCGGGCGATCGGACCGGTGCCGCCAGATCAGGGCGACCGAGGCCGCGACGATGCTGGCCACGGACACGATCTGCGCGACCGGGATGCCGGCCCACGTCCAGGCGTCGGGGCGCTGGAGCTCGACCAGGTAGCGCCCCGCCGGATACAGGATGAGGTAGAGCAGGACGAGGTCGCCGTGGCGCAGCCGATCGTCCCAGCGATGGGCGATGTAGCTCAGCACGAAGAACGACAGCACGCTCCACAGCGACTCGTAGAGGAACGACGGGTGGAAGCGCGTCGACTCCGGCTCGGCGGCGAACTGCGGCAGGCGGTACTCCGGCGCGATCGGGATGCCCCACGGCAGCTTGGTCGGGTTGCCGTAGAGCTCCTGGTTGAACCAGTTGCCCCAGCGCCCGATCGCCTGGCCGAGCGGCACGCCCACGACGCAGATGTCGGCCCACTCCCGGAACGACAGCTTGGCCCACCGCGTGTAGAGCCACAACCCGAGCAGCCCGCCCACCACGGCGCCGTAGATGCCCAGGCCGCGCAGGCCCCCGTCCCAAAACGCGACGATCGACATCGGGTCCTTGAGGTAGCCCGACAGGCTCGTCCCGCCGCCGGCCGGCGACGAGACCACGTGGTACAGCCGGGCACCCAACAGGCCGAGGATCATGCAGGGGATGAGCGCGTTCCACACGTGGTCCGGGTTGTGCCCGTGGCGCCGCGCCTCGCGGTCCGCCACGTACGCAGCGGCCAGCGTGCCGAGCGTCACCATGAGACCGTACCAGTACACCGGGCGGTCGATGAACGGGATGACGAATGCTTCGGGATCGGGCGGCAGCGGCATGCGGGCGCTCCAGGCGTGTCTCGCAGGATCGGTGGCGCGATTATATCGGCGTGCCCGGGGGTGGTCAATGCGGCCGGCCACGGTCCGCCGTTCGGCCGATGCCGGCGTACGCGGATTCGCGGTGGCACCCCGTTCGAGCTGGGCGTAAAATGATCTGTGGAACCAAGACGTCGCACCGGTGGTCGCACCCGGCGTGCGCGCCGCGCAGGCGGTTGTCCGCGGCCCCGGTCGACCGACGAACGTCAACGCCGACAGCAAGAACGGAGGCATGCGATGGACAACGGCAACGTCGTGGTCAAGCCCGAGAACAAGGAGCCCGGGTTGGCCCAGTGGCGCAACCCCTGGGCGGCCATGGAAGAGATCGAGAACGAGATGGACCGGTGGTTCGACCGTCCATGGCCGCGGCTGCCGCGGCTGTGGGGCCGGCTGATGCGGCGCCCGGAAGGTCCCGCCGGTTGGGCGCCGAAGATCGACGTATACGCCAAGGACGGCAAGCTGCACGTCAAGGCCGACCTGCCCGGCATGCGCAAGGAGGACATCGACGTCGAGCTCATCGACGGCGCGCTGGTCATCAAGGGCGAGCGCCGCGACGAGAGCGAGGTCAAGGAAGAGCACTACTACCGGGCCGAGCGCCGCTACGGCAGCTTCTTCCGCCAGGTCCCGCTGCCCGAAGGCGCCGACGTCGACAAGGTCGAGGCCTCCTTCAAGGACGGCGTCCTCGAGGTCAGCGTGCCGCTGCCCGTGGCCGCCAAGGCCGAGGCCAAGAAGATCGCCATCGGCTGAACCCCGTGGAGGCGCGGCGGCCCCGACCCGAGCCGCCGCGCCTCCACGGTGCTCCCGCGCCCGCCCGCGCACCATGCGGCGGGCAACCTCGACAGGCCCACCGGCGTACAATCCGAGTGCACCCCGCCGGCGGCGCCGCCTTGCCCACGGGCATCGCGCACCTCCGGTCCCGCTTCGCACAAGGAGACGCCCATGGGCTTTTTCCTCGGCGCCGTGCTGGGCTTCATCGCGTGGTTCCTGGCGCGGTACCTCCTGGCCGGCCTCTATTCGGTGGACCAGAACGAACGGGCGGTCAAGACCAGCTTCGGCCGCGCGCAGCGCATCGACGCGCTGACCACGCTCGACGACCCGATCGCCGAACCCCTCTCCGCCGAGCACCGCGAGCGCGACGCCTGCCCGCAGGTGCGGGTGATCCCCCCCGGCGGCCCGTACTTCAAGTGGCCGTGGGAGGAGGTCCACAAGGTCGGCATCGCCACCGAGACCGTCAACATGGCGTGGGACCCGCAGGTGCCGACCGCCAACCAGGGCGGCACCGTGCTCGAGGCGGTCACCAAGGATCAGCTCAACACCGGCCTGACCGGCCAGATCCGCTACCGCGTTTCGGAGCGGAACCTCTACGGCTACCTCTTCGGCGTCAAGGACCCGCTGGCCCACGTCATGGGCTACTTCGTCGCGGTCCTGCGCGAGCGGATCGCGAACTTCGAGGCCCCGGCCGTCGACGCCGACGCGGCCGCCGCCGCCATCGCCGGCGGCATGTCGCCCGATGCCACGGTCGTCACCGGCATCTCGATCAACGACATCCGCAAGAACCTGCGCGACCTCAACGAGCACATGGACCGCGAGTGCCTGTCGTCGGCCGCGCGGTACGGCGTCGTGCTCGACGCGTCGCTGATCACCGGCATCGACCCCCCGCCCGAGGTCGAGTCGGCGCTGGCGGCCATCAACACCGCCTACAACCAGGTGTCGAGCGACATCAGCCTGGCACAGGCGGCGGCCGACCAGAAGATCGTCCAATCGAAGCGCGCCGTCGAGATCGAGACGCTGAAGGCCCAGGCCGAGGTCGAGCCGCTGGTCAAGCTCGCCGACCAGCTCCGGGCGCTCAAGGCGGCCGACCCGGGCGCGCTCAAGGCCTACCTGCGCAACGTGCGGCTCGCCCTGCTGGACAAGGCGGGCACCATCCTGATGGAGGACCGGCCATGACCGACTTCCTGATCGGCTTCGTCGTGACGTTCGTCGGCTGCGCGATCCTGGTGCCGGTGGTGTTCGCGATCATCCGGCTGTTCGGGTTGTACGCCATCGTCCCCGAACGGACGTGCTTCGTGTACGTCCTCTTCGGCAAGGTGCTGGCGGTGCTCGACGAGCCGGGCCTGCACTTCCTGCCGGCCCGCCTCGGCTGGCGCGCCGGCGTGGTCAACTGGCTGGGCACGCGCTACGAGGTCGACATGCGGCTCGACCAGCAGTACCTGCGCAGCCAACCGGTCAACTCCGAGGAGGGCGCGCCGATGGGCATCGGCATCTGGTACGAGATGTTCATCAGCGACCCGGTGGCCTACTTGTTCAAGAACACCGACCCGAGAGGCTCGCTGGCCGCCAACGTCAGCAACTCGGCGGTGCGGTGCCTCAGCAACCTGCCGCTGGCGGGCATGCTGATCAACCGGCACGCGATGAGCCACACCGTGCGCCAAGAGGTCTCGCCGAAGTCGCACGAGTGGGGCTACAAGCTGGGCTCGGTGTACGTGCGCAAGGTGCACTTCCGCGACCACGACATGATCCGCCAGATCGAGAGCAAGGTCGTCAACCGCCTGCGGCAGGTCACCAGCGCGATCAAACAGGACGGCGCCAACCAGGTCAGCATCATCGCCAGCAGCGCCGAGCGGCAGGCGGCGGTGGAGTTCGCCAAGGCGGCGGCGATCCGGCCGAAGATCGTCGGCGACGCGCTGGCGGAGATCGCGCGCGACCCCGAGGTCGCGGGCGCGCTCTTCACGGTGCTCGAGACCCAGCGCATGACGGCCAGCAGCGCGCGCCTGGTGCTGCTCCCGCGCGAGCCGGGGCTCCTGGCGCAGCTCATGGTGCCGCCGGCGGAGGGCGCCGCCGGGTGACGGCGGCGGGCCCGACGCCGGCCGGGGTGCCGCGCCGGCCCTCGAATGCCGACCGCCTCCCGCGGGCGCGAGACCCGAGAGAGGCGGTCGGCGGGTCCGACGGGGCGGCGAGCCTGGCGGCGGCGGCCTTCGGCCGGGCGGGCCGGCGCCGGCGCGCCCGGAATCGCCGGGCGCGCCGGCCGCTCCGCTACTGGTCGATCTCCTCGCCGTTGCCGGCCCAGCACATGAAGATCGGCTTGCCCGGGCAGCCCGGTGCGAACGACGCCGGGTCGTTGGGATCGGAGCCCTTCTCGAGCTCGCAGCGGTCGTTGGCGCTGTCGCGGTCGCTGTCCCACATCAACGGGCGCGTGCGGTACAGCTTGACCTCGTCGCCGTCGGGCAGGCCGTCGTCGTCGCTGTCGCGGTCGAGCGGGTTCGTCAGGTGGACGTGGACCTCGTCGGCGTTCGTCAGGGTGTCGCGGTCCTCGTCGAGGGTCGGGTCGACGCGCGTGTAGCGCCAGGTGTCGCCCTCGAAGGCCTCGTTGTAGAGGTTCTTGATGGCGCCGGGTGCCAGCGCGACCTCGACCGGTCCGAGCGGCGGTGCCGCGAACCCGGTGAACACGTAGGGCCCCTCGCGGCTGCCCGTGACCGCCGTCGCCGCCACGCCGTTGACCGTCAGGTCGCCGGCCTTCACCCCGGTCACCGACTGGTCGAAGACCACGGTGTAGCGCTCCAGCGGCGCGTCCATGAAGCGGAACAGGCGGAACGGCACCTGGTAGGTCGCGTGCGGCGGGTAGTGTTGACCGAACTGCTCCGGGCCGTGCGGCGCGGCCGGGGCGAACGTGCCCGCGCCGCGCGCGAAGTTGGCGGCGGCGAAGAACACCGACATCCGCTCCTGCGAGATGATGTCGACGAAGTTGTGCCAGCGCCAGAACAGGGGGTCGCGCGGCGACCACTGCGGGTTCAGCATGTCGCCGCCGACGCCGGTGTGCACGCCGTTGTGCCAGGTGTGGGTCACGGCGCAGCCCAGGAGCGTGCGGTTGGACGGGAAGTCGCGCAGGCGGCGCTGGCCGGACTGCGAGTCGCACGGCAGGCCGTTGTTGCCGCGGGTCGGCGTGCCGCCCCCGATGGTGAACCAGCTCGGCTTCATCAGCGGGGTGTACGTGGCCCCGCGCGCCAGGTGGTCGATGTCGACGCCGCGCGGGATCGAGGTGCCGGAGTCCCAGATGCCGACCGGCGGGTAGCCGAACTCGGCGCGCCAGCTGTTGAACCGGTCGAGGTATTGCCGGTGGAAGTCGAAGAACAGCGTGCCGTCGTAGCCGAAGCCCTGGAACGGGTACGTGGCGTGCCACAACGTGTGCTCGACGAGCACGGCCTGGCTGTGGTTGCCGTTGTAGTAGTCCTCGGCCTGCCGGTTGATGTTGGTGTTGTTGCGCTCGACGTTGAGGGTCAGCGTGTCGGTGCACGTGCCGTTCGGGGTGGTCACCGTCACCGACACGGTGCGCGGCTGCGGCCCGGCGTTGTTGGGGTGCCGCTGGTTGGGCTCGGGCTTCCAGTAGAAGCCGAGCGTCCGCGCCTGGAAGTCGCCGGCCTGCATCGGGATGACGCTCCACTGCTGGCGCGTGCTCTCGCGGTAGTCGCGGATGATCTCGCCCGACACGGCCCACTGGTACGAGAGCTGCTGGCCGCCACCGGTCACGTTGGCCGTGAACTGCGCCAGCTCGGCGACGTTGGCCTGCGACGGCCGCGGGCTGATCTGCACGCCGCACACCGGCGGCGGGGGCGGCGGGGGGATCGTCGCGGTCGGCGGGGCCGGGATCGTCGGCGGCGGCGTCCCCGGCGTGCCCGGCGTCGGGGGCAGCCACGGCGTGGCGGTGGGCAAGGCCGGCGTCGGCGGCAGCCACGCCGTCGGGGTGGGACCGCCGGGCGGCGGGCACGCGCCGCAGCCGGTCTGCTTGTTGCCGAAGAGGATCGGGTTCAGCGACTCGCCCGGGTAGCATCCGATCGTGACGCTCTGCGTCGCGGGGCGCGTGGCGTACCAGCCGGTGCGGGCCTCCTCGGTGATGTAGTACGTGCCCGGCGCGCTGACCACGAACTCGAAGCGGCCGTTGCCGTCGGTGGCGGCCGTGTACGACTGCGGCCCGGTCAGCGTGATGCCCCAGCCGGGGATCGGCGGCTCGGTGCCGGGGTTCCACGGCGTGAGCGGGCAGCCGTCCCAGATGCCGTTGCCGTTGTCGTCCTGGAACTTGTAGCCGACGACGCGCGTGCCGCCGGCGGCCACGCGGAACGAGCACTCGTCGCGCATGATGTACGAGCCCACCTGGGCGGTGAGGCGGACGGTCTCGTCGCCCACCGGGGGCGAGATCTTCAGGCCACCGATCGTCACGGGCTGGTTGAGCGGCACCTGGCGGTTGTAGACCAGGCGCGGCTGGCCGCCGGGCACGATGTCCTCGACCTGGGCGTACGCTTGCGGGCCCGGGGGGCCGTCGATGCGGAACTGGAGCTGCACCGGGTCGCCGACGAAGTACAGCGGGTCCTGCTGGTCCTGCAGGCATCCGCGGTCGCTCTGGATCGAGCCGGTGTAGCTCGGCGCGGCGTCTTGCGTCTGGCCGTAGAGGGGCACGGTGACGGTCGGGGTGTTGGTGGCATTGCACCGGACGACGAGGTAGTCCTGATACGACCCCGGCCCCGTCGGCCGGAACTGCAGGTTGACGGTGTACGACTGCCCCGGCGGGATGGCGACGTTGCCGACGTTGGGCGTGTAGAGGGCGAACGGCGACGCCGACCCGCCCTGGATGCCGAGGGTGTTGAGGTACAGCGGCGCCTGCCCGATGTTGCGCAGCGTGACGCCGCGCTGGATCGCGCCGTTCAGCGGCGCCGTCCCGAAGTCGACCTTGCCCGGCGCATAGTCGACGGTCGGGCTGGCGGCCGGGGCGACGCCGTAGGTGCACCCCACGGTGTGGGCCGGCGCGGCCTGGCCGGGCACGTACGCCGTCAGCTCGAGCCGGCCGTCGCCGGCGGCATCGCCCGCCGTGGTGTCGAACGCGTACGGCTGCCCGCCGGGGATGCGCTGGCGGTCGACGAGGACTTGCGCCGGCCGGCCGGGGGCATTGAGCGTGAGCGATACGTCGGCCTCGGGCAGCCCGGACACGCCGAACTGGACGCGCATCGCCTCGCCGATGGTATAGCGCGGATCGCCGCCGCCCTCACGGCAGCCGCGGTCGGTCTGGAGGGTCGCGGACACGTCGGGGCGCGTCTCGACGCGGCGGTAGCCGAACAGCACGTCGGCGGCGGGGCCCTGCGCCAGATCGACCTTGAGGTCGACGCTCGTCGGGCGCGTCGGCACCCAACCCCCGGGCGGCGTCTGGGCGAGGTGGTAGAGGTCGGTGGTGTCGACGTCGAACTGGAATCGGCCGTTGCCGTCGGGCGTCGCCGCGCGCGGGCGCCCCTGGGAGTCCTTGAGGTCGACCGGCCAGCCCGCGATGCCGGCCTCGCCGACGTCGCGCTGCCCATCCCCGTCGCGGTCCTCGAACACGTAGCCGACGATGCTCTGGCGCGCGCCGAGGACGTGCAGCCGCAGGCGGACCACGGCCTTGGCGCCGAGGTCGACCTGGCCGTCGTTGACCACCGCCACGAGGTCGACCTCGAGCGGCTGCCCGGGGGCCGTCGGATGGGCCGTCGGGGCGTAGCGGAAGCGGGCGTTGATCTCGCCCTGGGCGTTGAGCGGCTCGCCCGTCTCGTTGCCCGCGGCGTCGAGCCGGCGCAGCGTCATCCCATCTTGCTGGCCGTCGAGCACGAGCCGGACATACGGGAGCTGGGGCAGGCCGGGCGCCTCGACGAACGCCCGCACGCTCTCGACGAAGGCGTCGCCCGCCCGGATGCTGCAGTCCAGCGCCGGCGGGTCGGACTGCTCGGAGCGGACGCACCCGGCGGCCATGCCGGTCACGAGCGACAGCACCGCGGGCTGGTCGGCGTCGCCGGCGCCCGCGCCGCGGTCGGCCGAGCGCGGGGCAAAGGACGCCCGCGCGCCCACCGACGGCACGGACAGCGTCGATGGACCGGGGCGCGCGGCGCCGTGCGCCGCGGCCCTGCCGGCGTCGCGCGAATCGCCCGTCGTGTGCGCCGGCGCGTCGGGCCGGCCGGCCGCCGCGCCGGGCTCCCCCGGCCGCGCGGCCGCCAGCCGCGCCTCAGGCGCCACGGCCGGCAGCAGCCATGCCGCCGCCACCGCCGCGATCAGCAACCATCCGCCAACCGAAGACCGCTTCCTGCCCCAGTGCATCATGTTCACGTTCTCCCTGAAATCCAATCGGCCGAATCCGCCAGCGCGCGTGCCGAAATGCGTGTCCGGTTCCCGGCCGCGTATCGGCCCACCGGATCGAGCGGGATTAACGGTGGCCGGCAGGGGCTGTTATGCCGTGAAGCGCGCGGCGAACGGAGGAACCGTCGGGCGGGGCGTGCGCCCGGCATCGGGTAGGGGCAGGTTTCAAGCCTGCCCTCCACGCGCCGACCCCACACGCCCGCCACACGCCCGCGGGCACGGAAACCCCTATGTATGCCTGCACCCGAGGCCCATGTACGACGTGGTCGAGGGTCTACCTACACCTCAGCCCCTGGTCTACATGGCACCGCAGACCCGAACCTCGGCCGCCGCAGCGCCACGGCCACGCCGCCTCGACACCGGCGCGTTCCCGCACGGGCCGCGGGAAACGGCATCCCCGGGGACGCGGGGGGATCGTCGTCCCCGGGGATGCGGCCGATGCCGGGCGCCCGGCCCAAGGCGTCGATCGACGCCGAAGGACGGTTACCGCCCGCCCCAGAACGCCGAGGGCGGGCACGGCAGGTCGCGGGCGACCGAGCGGTAGATCGTCTCGAGCGTCGCCGGGTCGGCGGCGCGGAACGCGAAGTCCGGCCGGCTGGCCATCTGGACGAGCGCGTCGACGTCGAGGTCGTCGCCCAGCCCGATCGTGAACACCACCACGCCGCGCGCCTTGGCCACCGCCGCCCGCGCCACCGCCGCCGTCACGGGCTGCGGGTTGGACCGCCCGTCGGTGAGCAGCACGATCACCGGCTGGTTCGTCGCCGCGTGCCGCGGCCCCGCCAGCTCGTCGTCGGCCGCCTCGACGGCGCACACCAGGCACGTCTGCTGCGCCAGCGGGATGGCGGCCAGCGCCGCGGCCAGCGCCTGGGCGTCCGACGTCAGCCCTTGCGCCACCCGCGCCTCGGCGTTGAACGTCACCACCGCCGCCTGGTCGCCGCGGGCCAGGTCGAGCTCGCCGATGAACGCCCGCGCGGCGTTGCGCGCCGCGTCGATCTTGGTCGTGCCGCCGGCGATCGGCTCGAGCATGCTGGTCGAGGCGTCGATGATCAGCACGGCGTCGACCCGCCGGCGCTCCGGGGCGCACGACTCGCCGAGCGCCAGCGGCAGGTACACCGGCCGCGGCTTGGGCGTCGGCGTCGCCGTCGGGGTGTGGGTCGCCGTCGGCGTCGGCGTGTCGGTCGGCGTCGCCGTCGCCGTCGGGGTGTGCGTCGGCGTCGGGGTGTCGGTGGGGGTGGGCGTGTCGGTCGGCGTCGGGGTGTCGGACGGCGTCGGCGACGGCGGGATGCACAGCCCGGTGACGGTGATCGGCGCCGACGCCATCGGCACGCGCCGCTTGAAGCCCTCGGTGTCCTCGAGGTCCATCCAGCCCTCGACGGGCAGCAGCCCCTCTTGCGCCGGTTGGACGCGGTACGTCACCTCGCGCGGGCCCATCTTGCGGAAGGGGACGTAGTCCCAGCGCAGCTCGGTCTCGCCGGTCGTCGCGGTCACCACGGCGGCGGGGGGCGGGATCGCCGAGCCCGGCACGTAGGCCAGCCCGGCCGGAAGCCGCTGGGTCAGCGTCACGTCCCGCACCAGCTCTTCGTCCTTGCCGGTCTGGATGTCGCGGAACTCACGGATCATGATGTTCGCGAACACGTCGTAGGCGTCGAACTTGGTGGCCGTGTAGCGCTGGTTGTCCTGCATGTAGAGGAAGAAGCCGCACAGCAGCGTGGCCTCGGCCGTGCAGCCGAGGAAGAAGTTGCGGGTCCGGGCGCGGATGACGGCCTTGGCGCGGAGCACGAGCGACGTGTACTCCCGGGTGTCGAGCGTCGATCCCTCGCGCGAGCCGAAGAAGACGATGACCTCCATGCACGGGGGTTGGCCGTTGGTCTCGCGGGCGCGCTTGGCGCCGTCGAGCATGCGGACGGCCATCTGGGCCGCTTCCGGATACGGGCCGCCGTCCTGGTCGAGACCGTACTGGGCCAGCCCGACGACGAGGCGCGCGCGATCGAGGTTGGTGGTCATCTCGAGCGCCACACGCGGGCGATCGGCGTCGTAGCGGATGGCGCCGGCCTGGACGAGGAAGGTGCGGTTGTGGGCGCGCTCGTACTCCTTCTGGTAGCGCTGGAGCTCCTGGAACATGCGCGCGGCGACGAGGCCGGACCAGATGTTGGCGCCGGACTCGTCGGGCTGGATGATGACGATGCTGAGGCCGCCCTGGCAGAACGGGCACGCGGGCTCCAGCCGGACGGTCGTGGTGACGGTGTCGCAGATGCGGACGGTGTTCGCCGACAGCGTCGACGTCACGACGCCGGTGCACTGGCTGAGGTGCGCCTCCTGGGTGGGGCGCCCGGGCGTGGCGCGGGGGGCCTGGGCGTGGGTGGGCGACGGTGCGGGCACGAGCTGGGCGGCGGCGAAGAGGGCGGCGCCGCAGACGAGGGTGGCGAGTCGGACGGCTTGGGCGTGCATGGCGTTGTGCTCCTGAAGGTCGGTCCCCGGCGCGGGCGTGGGCCCGGTGGCTTGCCGGTCGGCGCGGCGCATGCGAAGCCTTGGTGCGATGGCGGTCGTCGGGTCAGGAACGACGGTGTTCCGGGCAGTTGCGATCGCAAAAGACACCAAAACCGACGCTAGTCTACCATGCCTGACAATCACCGTCAACGGTACGGTGAGGCGGGGCGGCAGAACTGAGGGCCGTGGTGCGCGGGGACAGGCCGGCCGCACCGGAGGGTCCGGTCAGCCACCGACGACGGGTTCGGGGGCGCTTGTGACGTTCGCGGCCCGTCGCGGGTCGTAGCCACCGGTACCACGCATCGACACGGGGGCACGCGGACCGCCGCGGCACGCGCCAGGCCGCCCCCGAACCATCTTCCGCGCCAACGCGCTGCACCCAGGAGTGAACCGTCCATGTCACGCCACACCATTGGCCTCCAACGCGTCGCTGCGCTCGCCGCCGCCGCCGCGGTGCTCGCCGCCATCGCCGGGGCGCCGGCGGCGCCGGCCGCCCGGGCCAGCCGCCTGGCCGGCATTGCCGGTGCCGGCCAGACCGCCATCCAGGTCACGAACCTCGACGCCGCCGCCGCCGACGTCACGGCGGCGTTCTACCGGCAGGGCGGCGGGCCGCCGGTCTCGGTCACCCGCACCGGCCTCGGGTCGCTCGGCAACCACAGCTTCTTCCTGCCGTTCGAGTCCACGCTCTCCGACGGTGCGTATGCCGTCCGGCTCACCAGCGACCGCCGGATCGCAACCATCAGCCTCACCGCGTGGAACAGCAGCCGTTCGGCGGTCGTCCAAGGCGACGTCGCGCCGTCGACGTCGGTGATCGTCCCGTTCGTCACCAAGGGCTACGTCGGCCAGACATCGCTGGTCAGCGTCCAGAACACCGACCCGTCGGCGTCCGTGAGCGCGGCGCTCGACGTGATGGCATCCGGCAGCCACGTGCCTGTGGCCTCGGCGACCCTGACGATCGGCGCCGGCACCTCCGTCACCGTCGACCTCGGCAAGCATGCGGGCTTCGCCGCGCTCGCCGCTGGCTTTCGAGGCTGGGCGCGGGTGACGGCCCCGGGTCCGGTGGCGGTGACGTCGTACGTCGACATCGGGAACATGCCGAAGGCGATCTACGGGGTCGACGGCTTGCCCGCGGCCGATGCGGCGGCGCGTCTCGCGGCGCCCGTGGTCGTCAACGACGTGGACGGCAGCACGTCGGGGATCACGATGCTCAACGTGGGAACGGATCCGGTCGACGTCGACGTCACGTACACCGGCGTCGGCGGAGCATGCGCCGGGCAGACCGTCGCGCACGATACGGCGACGCTCGGGGCCGGCGCGACCGCGGTGTTCCACCAAGGTGACGTCCCGCTCCCGGTCACCGGCCGCAGCCACTTGCCCACCGGTTGTGCGGCGGCGGCGGGGATCGTCGCCAGTGGTCCGGTCTTGGCCGTCGTGAACCTGACGTCCACATCGGCCGGCACGAGCGCCGCCTACCCCGCCCTGCGCGATGCCCAGGCCGGCCAGCAGGTGCTCCTCCCGTTGTTCCGCCGCGCCTTCCTCGGCGGGACGAGCGACCTGCACGTCGTCAACCCGTCGCAGAACGTCACGGCGACGGTGCGGCTCGAGATCCGGAACGACCGCAAGTTCGAGACATCCTTCGGCCCGTGTGGCGGCACGTGCACGGTCACCGTCGGGCCCGGCGGCGCGCATCGCTGGGCGTTCGCCGACCTCGCCGCCCTGTCGGACGGCGACTATGGCGCCGCGCGCCTGATCAGCGACGCGCCGGTCGTGGCGACGCTGTTCAACCCGATGCGGTCCGGCACGAACCCACCCAACGACGAGGTCTACAACGGGGTGCCCGTCGACGGCGATGCGCCGCAGACCCGACACGTTCCCCTGGCGCTGCGGACGGACACCAGCCTGGCGCCCACGACGACCCCGCCCGCCGGGCCGACGGCCACCCGCACCGCGCGGCCGACCCCGACGCCCGACCCGCGCGGCGTGGCAAGCCTCAACGGCATGAGCGGGCTGGCGATCTCCAACCTTTCGAGCACCGCGGCGGCCGACGTCACCGTCGACTTCGTCGACCAAAGTGGCGGGGGCACGGTGTCGATCTCGCGCACCGGCGTCCTGCCGGGCTCGCAGGTCACCATCTTCCTCCCTGCCGAGGCCACGCTGCCCGAGGACGGCGTCTTGGCGGCGCGCGTCTCGTCCAGCGTGCCGGTGGCGGCCATGGCACGGACCGACTGGCAGGCGACGGGGCACGCGGTCATGTACAACGCCCCGGCGCCCGGCACCCGCGTCATCGTGCCGTGGCTGCTCCACGACTACGTGGGGCAGACGTCGATCGTGTCGATCCAGAACACCGTCGCCGACGCCGGCGCCGATGTCACCGTCGACATCATGGAAAACGGCGGCACGCAGCCGATCGCGAGCGTGAGCTTCCCGCTCGGCGCCGGCGCGGGGACGACGTTCTCGCTCGGGACGCACCCCGACCTCGCCGGCGTCCTCCCGGCGGGCGTCCCCGCCGGACTGCTGTGGGGGAGGGTCAGCGCCGACCGGCCGGTGGCCGTGATGACGACGATCGCCAACCCCGCGTCGGCCCGGTCCGTCTACAGCCTTGCCGGGGTGCCGGAAGGCGAGGCCTTCACGACGGCCGTGACGCCGATGCTGTTCAACAACTACGCGGTCGACCCGGGCAGCGACGATGCAGGCCGGCTGACGTCGGGAATCTCGGTGCTCAACCCGGGTCCGGATCCGGTCGGCGTCAAGCTGACCTATCGCGGCGCCGATGTGTTCGGGCGCACGCATGCCTGCCAAGGGCAGACGATCGAGCACACCGACGCGAGCGGGAGCACGACCACCACCGTCGCGGCCGGCGCCGTGGTGGCCTTCTACCAGGCCAACTCCACCCTCAGCCACCTGCCCGCCAACTGCGCCGTGTCCGGCACGTTCGAGGTGACGGGCGGGGCGATCGTGGCCGGGGCGACGGTGATGAACAACGCCTTCGGCACGGCGGCGTCCGTGCCCGTGATGGCGGCGGCCCAGGCGGCGCAGCGGATCCACCTGCCCGCGGTGCGGGGCGAGCAGACGGCCGCGCGCCTCACCACGGCGATCCAGGTGCAGAACGTCGGCGACGCGCCGGCCTCCGTACAGCTCGACCTCGTGCCCGAACGCGGCGGGCCGATCGCGTGCGGGGCCGACTGCACGGCGACGATCCCGCCGCACGGCAGTCGGCTGTGGTGGCTGAACGACGTGCCGGCCTGGCCCGCCGGAATGGTCGGCGAGGCGCGGGTGACGGGCGATCGGCCGGTGGTCGCCGCCGTCGTCGACATGAGCCTTGGCCTCGCAGCGCCGCTGATCGACATGGTCGCCTACCACGGCGTGGCGGACAACGGGCGCAGCGAGCGCGCCCTGCCGCTGCTGCTCAACGGAGGGAACGTCGCGTCCGTCGGGCCGATCACGGGCCCGACCCCGACACCCGCGCCGGTCGCGCCGGAAGTCGGGCTGCCGACGACGATGCCGACGATCGCCGGCGGCCGCGTGCGCGTTCCGGTCTCGTTCAGCGCCGGCAGCCATGCGGTCGCCGAGCTGACGCTGGCGCTGGACTACGACGCGTCGTGGCTGCGGTTCGATGACACCGACGGCGACGGCGACGGCGTGCCCGACAGCGTCGCGGTGGCGCTGCCGCCCGCGTTCCGCGTCGAGGTCGACCACCGCGCCACGGCCCCCGACGCCGAGGTGAGGGTGCATGTGACGTCGCTCCATGGCGCGCCGCAAGCGCTGCCAGAGGGAAGCTGGCTGACCATCACCCTCGATGTGACCGGCCAGCCCGGCCCCGGAGCCCGGGGCATGAGCATCTCCCCCCTCAAGGGCGTGTCGATGCGCGGGCTCGACGGCCGCGACATCCCCGCCACGATGCGGGGCGGCTGGAGCCCGAACAGCCGGCGGGTGGTCTATCTGCCGGTGGCGCACCAGCGGCAGTGCCCGAACGTCGCGCGGGGCATCGGCTGCTGAAGTCCGGCACACGGCGCGGCCGCCGCGCGCGGGCAAGGCCCGCCGAGGATCGCGATCGCGAGACCGGCCCGGGGTGCGACCAGCGCACCTCGGGCCGGTCGCCGTGTGGCGGCCGCACACCCGACGGGCAGCGGGAGCCCCGGCGCCGGAACACGGGTTCTCGATCCGACACGCGCATCGGGCGCCCGCCGAACGGCCGACGCCTGCCAGGATGGGGCTACGCGGCTTTTGCCGGGCGTGTTACCCTTTGGCCATCACGCGTGTCTACCCTTCAGGACGGCCGTCGACACCCGCGCGTCCCGACCGGCGTCCCGCACGAACAACCGCCCGACCGGGCACCGTCGCCACCGCCGACGTCCCGGTCCCACCACCCGGAATCGGTTGGATTGAGCACCCTTGGCCGTCCCTGGACTGCGATCGCTCCGCCCGCGCCCCGCGCCGTCCAGCCTCGTCGACGCCGACGACGCGGCGCTGGTGCGCTGGACGCTGCGCGGCGAGAGCCGGGCGTTCGGGGCGCTGTACGAGCGGCACGCCGACCGCGTGTTCCGCTACCTTCACTTTCGCACGCGCGACACCGACCTGGCGCACGACCTGGCGCACGACGTGTTCCTCAGCGCGCTCAAGTCGCTCCCACGGCTCGAGCACCCCGAACGCTTCGGCGGTTGGCTCATGCGCATCGCGCACAACCGACTCGTCAACCACTGGGAGCGTGCGGCGAACCGCTTCGGCGGGCCGGCATGGGAGGAGGTCGACGGGACGGATGCCATGCAGCCGGGCCGGCCAGCGGGCATGACGGCGAGCGCCCCCGACCCCGCACCGACCGCCGACGACCGCCTGCACGTCGCGGCGCTCCTGGCCGACCGGCTCAGCCCCGTGCAGCACCAGATCGTGGCGCTGCGCTTCGCCGGCGGCCTGTCGCTGCGCGAAACCGCCGAGATCGTCGGCTGCACCGAGGCGGCGGCCAAGCAGCACCAGTACCGCGCCCTGCGGCAGATCCGCGACTGGCTCGAGCTGGGAGAGAAGCCTTGATCGCGGGGACCGAGCGATGAGCCGCACCGTGGAAGACGCGCTGCAAGCGTGCCTCGCGGCGATCGAGGCCGGCGCGCCCGTCGACGCCGCCTTGGGGTCGGGCCTCGACTCCGGCCCGGACGCGGGGCCCGACGCGCTCGGCGACGCGGTGCTCCGACCGCTCGTCACGGCGTCGCGCGTACTGGCCGAACGGCCCGGGATGGATCCGTCCCGTCGTGCCGCGACCCACGGCGCCCTGCTCGAAGCCGCCGCCACCCTGTATCCGCCGCCGGCGCCCGGCCTCGCGGCCCGGCTGCCTTCCGCGCCGGTCATGGCCGTCGCGGTCGGCGGCCTTCTCCTGGTGGCCATGTGGGCCTGGCGCTCGCCCGGCGGCGAATCCGCGGGCCCGGCGCCGCGCCCGCAGGCGGACGCCGTGGCCACCCGCTCGGTGACGGCACCGCGCCCGCCGATGGGGGTGCCGACGGGCCACGTCGAAGCGGCGCCCGTGGCGCCGCATGGCCGCAGGGATGCCCCGCCGCTCACCGAATCGGCGCCGTCGGGTGCCGCGCCTGCCGGGGGCCGAGCGGCGGGCGCGAGCCCGTCCCCGACAGGGCCCGGGGCCGTGGCCGACGTGCCCACGCCGGCTGCAGTCCCGCCGCGGATGGGCCCGGAGGTGGCCACCGTTGCCGCGCGTCGCCATGACGCCGCGCGCCCGGGCCTTCTCCCCGGCATCGAGCCCACCCGCTCGCCGACCGGCGATCTCGCTCCGGCGAACGCTGCGCGGGCCACCGTCGCGGCGTCCGCCACCGCGCCGGCAGCGCGGCCCGCGGTCACGGGCCGCGTGCTCGATACGCGCGGCGCCGGCATCGGGGGCGCGATGGTGACGGCCTACCGGGTCGGCTCGCCCGCGCTCTACGTGCAACGGTCCGGGGCCGACGGCGCGTATTCTCTGCGCCTCCAGCCCGGGTCGTACCGCTTCCGCGCCGCCGCGGACGGTTTTCTTGCCCAGTGGTACTCGACCGCCGCAGCGCGCGCCGACGCCGAGGTCGTCGCGGTTGCCGGCGGTCGGACGACCACCGGGATCGACTTCGTGCTCCAACCGACGCAGCACGACGGCGTGCCGGGCGGCTCCACCGGCGTCTCGGGCACGGCCCCCGGCCCACCCTCCCCAGGAGGTATGCCATGAACCAGCCTCGCTTGCCCTGCCGTCGCGGCCTCGCGGTCGCCGCCGGCGGCCTGGCCCTCGCGTGCGCCGGCGCAGCCTTCCGCACGCCGGGCCCCGCGGTCGCCGAGGACCGCGGCCGGGCCTTCGCCCAGACCGGCGGGGCCACCACCGCGGTCGCCATCCAGCCGCCGATCGCCTTCGTCGGCATCGGCGCATCGATCGCGCTGTTCGACGTGTCCGACGCCGGCCGCCCCGACGCGCTCGGCACCACGCTCCCGTTGCCCGGCGTGGCCGAGGACATGGCGATCCACGACGGCCACCTCTTTGTCGCCACCCTCGGAGCGGGCGACGGCGCGCGCCTGCACGTGTTCGACGTGCGCCGGCCGCGCGAGCCGGTGGCGGTCGGTGCGCCGCTGCCGCTGCCGGGGGAGGTCGTCGGCGCCGTGGCGGCAGGCTTTGGGCACGTCGTCGTCACCACCGCCGGCGGGGTGGTGCGCGCGGACGTCAAGGATCCCGCCCGCCCCCGCTTCGCGGCCGAGCTGCCGACCGGGGCACCGCTCGGTCGCCGACCGTCGGCCGCGGACATCGCGATCGCGCCCGACGGGATCGCGTGGATCGCGCGGCCGTGGGGGCTGTACACGCTCGATCTGGCGGACCCCTCGCCGTGGGCCGTCGCCGAGATCCACCGCCGGGCGGCACGGGCGGTGGCCACCCTGGGTCCGGACACCTACGTCGCGCTCGACGACGGGGGGCTCGAGGTCTGGCGGCCGATGCTCGACCGCGACGCCAACGACGCCACCGACGGCGTCGATCCGGCAGACGTCGCGACGATCGCCGCGGCCTCCCGCCGATCCGACGTCGCCGCCGCCACCGGGCGCGGCGCCCGGCGCACGGTGGTCGCGACACTGCCGGGCTTCGCATCGGCCCCACGCGCCATCGCGGCCCACGGCGACACGCTGTACGTCGTCGACGACGGCGGCCGACGGTGGCGCGCCTTCCGCGTCGACGCCCCGGCCGCGCCCGTGCTCGTCGCCGAGACACCGGCCGCGCTCCAGACCTCGGCGCGCGCGGCCGTGGCGGTCGCCGGCGAGGTCGTTGGCGTGGCGCTCGAGCGCGCCGGCCTCGTGACCGCCGCCGTTGACATCCCTGCCCGCCTCGGCCGCCCCGCCGTGCCGGTGCTGCCGCCGGTGCTCCATGCCAGCCTGGCCGGTCGCCGCCTGCACGCGTCGGCCGAGACCGCGGGGCTTTTCGTGGTCGACGTCGACGATCCGCGCCTGCCGCGCGTCGCCGGCGCGCTGCAGGCGGTGGCCGGCCATGAGGGCCTGGTGGCGGTCGACCCGGCGGGGCGGGTGCCCGACCTTCGCGCCGTCGACGGAAACCCGTACGGCAACCGTCACGCCGTGGCGTTCCGCAGCACCGTCGCCGTCGACGACCTCGTGTTCGCATGCACCGCGCAGGACGGCCTGCTGGCGATCGACGTGACCACGGCAGCGCATCCGGTCATCGTCGGGCACCTGTCCGACATGCCGGCCTGCCACCCGGGCACCGACATGCTGCACCGCGCCGGTGTGCTGTACCTGACCACGGACGACCGAAAGCTCGCGGTCGTCGACGTCGGCGCTCCCGCCGCCATGCGGTGGGTGGTCGACGACAGCGCGCCCCCGGTCGTCGACGTCATGGCGCTCGCGCTCGACGGCGAGCACCTGTATGCCGCCGGCTACAGCGGGCTCACGACGGGCGTGCTGCACGTGTTGAGCACCTCCGATCCCTTGCGTCCGAGGCGCGTGGCGAGCACGAGCTTCCCACAGGCCTTCACCAAGCTCGCCGTGGCCTACCGCCGCGCATACCTGTCCGGGAAGTTCGGGAGCGTCGGCGTGGTCGACTTCGCCCCACCCGCCACCCTCTTGCAGCGCCCGGGACACGACGGCATCGTCGCCGGCCGGCTCGGGATCATCGACACCCTGGTCTATGCCGCGCAGGCCGACCGGCTGGATACGCTGCTGACGTCGAGCGCCGGCACGCTCCTCCCCGTCGACCGGCTGGCGCTGCCGTGGTCGGGGGACGATCGGATCGGCGAGAGCGACGTGCAGGTCGACGCGGGCCGGATGGCGGTGCTGCGCAGCCGGGCGGGGCTGTTCACGGGCGTCGGGCCCGACGGCATCACCGATGCGCCGCCGTTCGCGGCGGCGCCGCGTACGCCGGCCGGGCCACCGCCCGCCACCGCCGCGCCACCGGCCGCGATCTGCCAGCCGCCCGCGCGGGTGGTCCTGGTCGCGGACGCGGCGGCAGGCCGGTCCTGGTCCGCCGGCGGCGTCGGGAACGGCGGCGTCGCCGGCGCCGCGCTGGGCGCGGCCATCCGGGCGTTCGTCGGCGCCATCGACGTCGGCCGGATCGAGGTCGGGCTGGGGACGTTCGACGACCAGGGCATGCTGGTGGGGATGGGGCGTGACGCGGGCGACCTCGTCGCCGCCTGGGAAGCGGCCGCGACGGCCGAGGCGCCCGCCACGGCCGGCGCGCAGCCTGGTGCCGATGCACCCACCGCCAGCGCCCCCGCCGGCCGGGTGGACCTGGGCCTCGACCTTGCCGAGGTGGCGCTGTCCGGCACCGAAGGGGCGGCGACCGAGGGCGCCGCAGTCGTCGTCTCGGTCGGGCGGCGCGACCCCGCCGACAAGGCCCGCGCGATCGCGCGGGCGGCCGAGCTGCGGGCCGCCGGCGTCGCGGTGTACGCGGTCGTGGTTGGGCCCGACGCCGACACCAGCCTGGCCGACCACCTGGCCGGCGCACCGGACCGTGCCCGGGTCGCGGCCGACCACGCGGCGCTGGCGGGGGTGCTGCAGGACGTCGGAGCGGCGGCGACGGGGTGCGCGGAGAGGTGAGGCCGATCTCCCGACGCCGGCAATCGCCGGCGATCGGCGCCCGCACCGCATGTGGCCGGTTCATCGCGGCGGCGGGGGCCACGGTCGGGAAGTGCCCTCCGCATCGCCGCGTTCGCCCTCGCGGCGCAACCATGCCGGCAGATGCGCTTCGATCGCCACCGTATCCAGCTCGGGATGAGCACGCCGCAGGCGCAGCCGTCACAACTCCACGCCGGCTTCGAAGAGATCGAAGGCGAGTCGAAGGCGTTCGGCTGACGGGGGCTTGTTGCCTGCGTCGATCGTCGATGCCATGGGTTCGCCCCTAACGGGTTACACCGGACCCTCTGCGCCGGGCCCAACGTCGCGCCTCGAGCCGGGCACGGGCACGCCAAGGCGCGCCACCTCCACCCCGGCAGACGGCCTGCAGACGGGGGAGCAGCTTGGCTTCCAACACGATTGGAACATCAGCCACGCACATTCCCTGGCGGGGCATCTGGGCGGGCCGATCGCCGCCCCACTCCCGGCTCGGCCAGCCAGCGCTGGAAGGTCGCGACGGCGTTCCGCACGCCGTCCTCGGCGCGGATCGCCGTGCCGAGCGTCGCCGCGCGTGACGCCAGCTCCGGGCTCCCGACGAGCGCCGCCAGGCCGCGGGCCAGCGCGGGCTCGGTGAGGTCGCGCCGGGCGATCGGGCGCACCCCCACCCCGAGGGCGTGCGTCCGCCGGCCCCAGAAGGGTTGGTCGGCGAAGTGCGGAATGACGAGCTGCGGCACGCCCGCGCGGAACGCGGCCCCCGTCGTACCGGCTCCGCCGTGGTGCACCACCCCCGCCATCCTCGGGAACAGCCAGGTGTGCGGCGCGGCGGGCAGGACGTAGACGTCATCGCGGTCCACGCGCCTGGGCGCCGCTGCCGATGGCGACGCCGGGGCCGCGCCCATGCCGAGGCCGGCCCAGCCTTGCGCCAGCACCGCCCGCAAGCCCTGGCGGCGCAACGCGCGCAGGATGAGGTCGCCCGTGGCCGCGCCGTCCGGGTCCGACATGCTGCCGAAGCCGACGTAGACCGGCGGCGGGCCCGCGGCGAGGAATGCGACGAGATCGGTCGGTGGCTCCCACCCGTCGTCGTCGTCGAGAAACCAGTAGCCGGTGACCGCCTTGTGCGCCGGCCAGTCCGGCGGGCGCGGCACGGCGTGGGCGCTGAAGCCGCAGAGCGTCGGGACCGCGTGGAGCCGATCGTAGTACGCGCGGCGTGTCCACGGGGGCAGGCCGAGCTCGCGCCGCCAGGCGTGGACCGTCTCCTCGAAGACCCCAAAGAGGAACCACTCTGCCAGCCGGCCCGCAAGCCGATTCAGCACGCTGTCGCGTCCGGCCAACACCGGCTGCGACGTCGCGGCGCCGCTCCGCGTCGGGTGCAGCGGTTGGAGCGCCGTCGTGAAGTACGGCTTGCCGAGCTTCTCGGCGACGGCGGTGGCGGTGGCGTCGGCCGTGAACGCCCCGACCAGGATGTCGGCATCCGCCGCCGCCCCGAGGATGGCGCGCGCGGACGTCGGGCCGAAGCGCCGGAAGAGCGCGCGCATCCGGCGGATCTCCTCGGACGGCGACCGGGCATGCGCCCACGCGATGCCGTCCGGGCTCCGCATCAGCGCCTGCATGTCGATGCCGGACGGCGCAAACACGAGGCCGTGCGCGGTGATCCAGTCGCCGAAGTCGTCGCCGGCGAGCACCGTCACCCCGAAGCCGGCGTCGCGCAGGCCGCGGCCGAGCGCGATCGCCGGCTGGACGTCGCCGCGGGTGCCGAGGGCGATGAGGAGCAAACGGTTCATGGACGGCGTTCCGTGTCCGGCCGAGGCGTCGGCGGCCCGAAGACGGCCGCCGCGGCGCGCGATCGGTCGTGCGCGAGCGCGTGGCCCCGAATTCTAGCCGGTCGACCGGCCTGGCGGAATTTGGCAATGGTCGTCGGGAGGACTAGACTCATCGCGACGTGGGGGTCAGGTGGAGCGCCCGCCACGGTTCGACAAGCTCAACAGGGAAGCCCTATCGCGCGATCCGTTCCATACGAACGCTCGTCAGGCGCCGCAGGTGCGGTCGCCGAGGCTTCCCCCGCCGGCCGGTCGCGGCGGGGTTTTCTGTTGTAGGCACCTTGACAACAGCAAAGAGGACGAGAGCGGGCCATCGCAACGATGGCGCCGTCCATGAGGACGGCTCAGTGAAGATCTTGAGCTCGCGAAAAGCGAACGAAGAGTTTGATCCTGGCTCAGGATGAACGCTGGCGGCGTGCTTAACACATGCAAGTCGAACGGGAAGCGTATCTTCGGATGGGCTTCTAGTGGCGAACGGGTGCGTAACACGTAGGAACCTGCCCCAGAGAGGGGGATAACAGCTCGAAAGGGTTGCTAATCCCGCATGACCTCGGCGACGAGGAAAGCTCCGGCGCTCTGGGATGGGCCTGCGGCCTATCAGGTAGTTGGTGGGGTAACGGCCCACCAAGCCGACGACGGGTAGGGGGCGTGAGAGCGTGGCCCCCCACACGGGAACTGAGACACGGTCCCGACGCCTACGGGCGGCAGCAGTGAGGAATCTTGCACAATGGGGGCAACCCTGATGCAGCGACGCCGCGTGCGGGATGAAGGCCTTCGGGTCGTAAACCGCTTTTCTGGGGGACGAGGAAGGACGGTACCCCAGGAATAAGTCCCGGCTAACTACGTGCCAGCAGCCGCGGTAAAACGTAGGGGGCGAGCGTTATCCGGAATCACTGGGCGTAAAGGGCGTCTAGGCGGCCGATTAAGTCTCGCGTGAAAGCTCCCGGCTCAACTGGGAGAGGGCGCGGGAAACTGGTGGGCTAGAGACTCGGAGGGGGGTGTGGAATTCCCGGTGGAGTGGTGAAATGCGTTGAGATCGGGAGGAACACCCGTGGCGAAGGCGGCACCCTGGCCGAGGTCTGACGCTGAAGCGCGACAGCGTGGGGAGCGAACGGGATTAGATACCCCGGTAGTCCACGCCGTAAACGATGACAA
>WBZR01000341.1_pt1 | contig 77803 bp, 62 predicted proteins | sample 5204231 | NCBI WGS metagenome assembly WBZR01 (sample SAMN12412403, study PRJNA552823) | activated sludge metagenome | isolation source: activated sludge from anammox sidestream of wastewater treatment plant... | place: USA: Virginia | collected 2017-08 | reverse complement strand
GGCGGTTTCGAAGCGCTGGATGCGGCGAATGCGCCAACGGGCGTTGACGATGTCGGTGACGCGGTCGGCCTCGTACTGGTCCATGGGCTTGTAGAGGGTGCGGTATTCGAGGAGGAGGGCGTCGTATTCCTCGTGAGATTCGTTGAAGAGGACGACGGCGCGGGAGGCGAGGCCGTGTTTGAGTGCGTTCTGGGAGGAGCGGGCTTTGCCCTCGGGGGTGACGGGACCGCGGGATTTTGCGCCGTTGATGCGGGAGGCTTCGGCGCGGGAGAGTTTTTTGGGGGTGGGGCCGGTGGTGGTTTCGCCGGTGGACGGTTGGTCGGCGGACGGCTCATCCGATGGGGTCTCGACGGCGGCGGGTTGATCGGTTGGGAGGTTATCCGTTGCTGGGGTTTGGATGTTGGTGGTTTCGGTATCCATAGTGCGCATGCAATCCTTTCTGGTTGGATTGTTGCATGGGGGTTGGCGGGTGGCGGGGTTTGGGATTATGGAAGTGGTTGATGGGGTGGGGTTTATGAAAATGCAATGGGTTGTGAATCAAGTTCCGCGCTCCCTTCGGGGCGCGCAGTGGCGTGGATGAAAAGGCCACAATGCGCGGCCGGGCGATTTTTCGAGTACGAGCGCGGGTGACGAACATGCAAGCGCTTGAGCCTAAGGCCGCTTAGGCAAGTTGTAGGATGAGCGACCATCGCTCCCCCCCGCACACCTCGGGGGACACCCAAAACCGGCCAATGAGGCCGCTGAGGTGTCCTCCGACTTTGGCGCAGAGCAGCGCCCGGTCGAGACCTCCTCACCAACGGTTCCGGCAGACCTACCAGCGGATCAACCGCGGGATGGTACCCCCAAACATAACCAAGGGTTGCACTCTTGAAATCCCATGGAGAAGCAGCATGCTGAGGGTTTGATTCCATCGGTCGTCCGATAGATGATCTTGTTATCGACGCGAGACCACCCAAGCTTTGAAGAAGCGCACCGAGGAATTTCGCAATTGGGTCAGCGCCTATGCCCGCAACCACAACATCCCTGTGGAGCGGGCCAAGAACGGGGTGAAGAAAGAAGCCTACGTGTTGCCCTACCTGAAGCGGTTCGAGAAGAAGAACCAGCACGGGGTCTACTTCATCTTCCAGAGCATGGAACAGGGTCCGTGCTTCCACCCCATGATGCCCAAGTATCCCACCCCGGAACCGGATTACCGCATCATCCGCCGGCAGCGCAGGATGTACACCCACCTCTACTTCTACATCCGCGATGAAGTGCTGGGACCGATGGTGATGTGTGTGGGCACGTATCTTCCGTTTCTGACCACGTATTGCTTGAACGGGCACCATTGGATCGACAGGCCGGTCCGGCGCGCGCCACGGTGGGGTTTACGGATTCGCGTTCAGCGGGGTGGATTCGGCGGTGCAAGTACGGCGACTGGAGGCCTGGTCGTTCGAACCGCCCAGACTACCACCCCGCCTTTCGCTTTTCTCGCTCGGTGAGTGTTTCGTGCAGCAGAGATTTGATGTACGTCTGGTAAGGCAGGCCCTTGCGTTCAGCCTGCTTTCGGGCCAAAGCTAAATCTGCTGCAGGAATCCTTAGCGCCACCACAGGAGCTGCCGCTTTCCTGGACGCAGCTATCCGCTCCTGCAACTTCGCCTTGGTCAACACTTGAGCCTCGCCGCTTTTCACGGCGACGAGCAGTTCTTTTCCATGCTGGTTGCGGTTCTCATACCACCACGCGGCCTCTTCCGCCTCGGTGGCGAAGACCGGCACGGCGCGCTTCGTTTTTTTCTCCAACTGCTTCTTCATTTGGGTTTCTCCAGAAAAGCCTTCCTGTCGGATACGCTAGCCGGAAAGGCGGTAATGGCACGCACCTTGCCGTTACGAATCGTCCACGCCACCGACAACAAACGGCCGCTATTCGTAAGGCCAACAGAGCGGTACCGTTCTTCGTCGCCGATCAGATTGAAGGCCAAGTCCATTGGATCGTTGTTCAGCACCTGTTCGAACTCTGCGGGCGCGACTTTGTGGGCAGCGAGGTGCTTCTTGTTCTCGTCATCCCAATCAAATTCGATTCCGCTGGCCAACTAGCCTAAATTGTATCGCAACGTATATACGTTCGCGATTGGCGCGACGCTGGCCGAATCACAGACTTTAGCGCTGGCTGTAGCTTCAGCGAGTGGTTGTGCTGTTCGTTCCGCAGAACCGGCGCGTTCGCGCGCGAGATTGGGTTTCAATCGGCACGAACGTTACGAAGCCTCGGCCAGCCTTCGGGATTGGAACGCGCAGTATGCCCGATTGCGCTTGCTTCTGCTCAGTGGTCGCCACGGCGGCCGCTCGGTTGTCGCCGCGCGACGCTGCTTTAGAGCGGGCAGCGAAGGCCCGCACCTCCGACTCGGCTATGAGCTTGGCGAAGCCGTTCTTGTGTCCTGGGGCGACTGTAAAGACGCCGTGATGAACGAGGGCGCGAACGACAACGCTCTTGACGTTCAGTACCGGCGCCGCCTCACGGAAGTTCAAGAATGTTTCCTGGCAATGGGATCGCTCGCTGACCGGTCGATACACGCGCAGATCGTCGAGGCAAAGTAGGTAACCCATGATGCCGCGAAACTGTGGTGTGCGCCCGACTGGAGCAAGCGTGCCGTTCACTACTGCGCGAATGACCGAAGCCAGTCCTGGCCCACGCCCCAAGAAGTTCTTCACGCGTGGCGGAGCGCAATGAGCGAGCCAGGCTTCACGTAGTCGCACGCCGGCGCGGCGTACCTCTCGAAAGCGTCCCGGATTCGCATCACATCCTCTCGAAGAAAGTAGGTACTGCCGACTGGAAAGTCGCAGCTTGGGCCACGCACGTACCGGATTGCGCCAGCCTCGGCGATCGACGTGGCCGTGATGTTCTTGACGCCCAGGGCTTGCTCCACTTCCGGGCGAAGCATATAGCGCGCCAGTTCGGAGTCGCGATCGGCGATCCATCGGCTCAGTGACTCTCGCTTCACCCAGCACTCTATCCGGGTAGAGACTTTCACGAACAAGCCATCGATCTGCTCTGCGCGGACCAAATCCATGATCCGATTGCTGCTCGTTCGCGCCAACTTCTCGGCTTCATGCTCACACACCGAATGTGAGTGCGCATGAACCGAAGGCGAGAAGTAACGATGGTTACCACGGATTAAGCCCTTCCATTCCGCTACCACGAAGCGCTCGAACTCTTGGCGAAGAAACGCAGACTCGGCGCCCGGTAAGACACGGAACAGATGCCGATAGAAGTTCCCGTAAAATCTACTTCGGCGCAGCGCGGCGAACCTCGTCGGGCAGCATCTTGACGGCTTCCCCGATGACCTCCAGATTGCGTACGACGGGGTCAAGAGTTTTCGAGTCCGCCGCCATGTCCTCTCTTGTGAGGCCTTTCGTGTACTGCCGAATTTTTGCGATAGCCTCCCGGATGTCCAGGAGGTAGACCCTTGCTATAGCTATAGCTATAGCTAAGCTAGAGCCGCTAGCGCCAGTTGCAGATCCGCGAGCGCCCTCTCGCACCGGCTCGTCGCGGCGTCTCTTTGCTGTACCAGGCCAGCATGCCGGGTGCGTTCCGATTCCAGTTTGCCTTCGGCCCTGAGCCGCGCTGTGCGGGCCTGGCTAGACCATGGCTAGACCGGGTGCTCGCCGCATCCCGCGCCGCTTCCGCCTGCTCCGATCGTGCTCTCGCCTCAACCAAGCTAGGCACTACCTGCTCAGACAGCCTGCTACCAGAGTCAAACGAATCGCAGCGGCACGTTCTTCAGTCTCTGCGGCAGCGAGCGCGTTCTTGGCAGCGGCAGCTTCCTGGGTGAGCTTTTCCAGGTTCCGCTGCGCCGTGCTTTCCTCGGCAACGGCCGCCTGGTGCGACTTGTCCATAGCTCTGAGTCGGCGACTCGAACCGGCAGATACGTCAGGCCGGGCACCAGGGATCTCCCCCGGTGGAAGGTCGGAAGATGACAGCGCAAGCATGCGACCCGTGGTGAAGCGCTCGCCGGCTTGGTCAGCGTTGAGATGGACGGCCCCAACCGCATATGCCCCGAAGGCGCCATAGAAATACTGATCACCAGATTTCGCCGTCACCCTGGCTTCCAGCCGACGAACGCCGTCAATGAACCAGACCGACTCCCGCGCTGCGCCAAGCGCAACGACCGGGTCAATGGCATTCCATTCGCCAGATTCTCGCTCGATGGTCGTATCCACAGCCTTCTGTCCATCGGGAGCAGACTCCTCCATACCTCCGAACTCCGGACCGAACTCGGGTTGCCAAGGATCAAGCCGAACTTTCAAGTTCCCGAATACGCGGGTGCGGTCAGAGGGTTTGGAGGATGTAGGCATGGTTGTCATATGGCGCACAAGTGTTGTGGTTCCGGCTCGTTTGCCGACTGTGCCCGCCGCGACCGGTGGGCGTTGCGTGCTCCGTCGTTCACAAAGCAGCTATTACTAAGTATACATGTTTGTTGGCTAATGTTTAGCTAAAAATACTTGAAAAAATATTTGTGCAGTGCTAGAGTAGAAATCGAGGAAGAGACTGATGGCAACCGACAAGAAAACAATGACGCTCAATCTCACTGAGGCTGAGATGCTGGCGCTGGAGAAGCTGTCAGGGGTGAAGGACCTGAGCAAGACGGCGGTGCTTCGTCAGGCGCTGCGGCTTTACCAACTAGTGGACAGTCGCCTCGCGCAGGGCGATACGCTCTATTTCGAGGACAAGGAAAAGAAGAACAAGTCGGAGCTGATGGTGCTGTGAGCGATCGAAGCCTAGCTTTCCTCAAGGACCGGCGAACCGGGCAGATGGTTGAGGCATTCGTGATCAACGATGTGTCTCGGGAGGAAGTTGAACGGGCGGAGGCTGGTTGGCGCCCCGTTTTGATCGAAAGCCGTCAGCGTGCCAGTTCGGGGTCCGGCGCGTGGCCCGAGCACGGGCATTGGGACTGGCGAAAAAAGGACACCGCGATTCAGGGATTGACTGGCTTGTATCGGATGTTCGGTGTCGAATGCGATGGCGACATGCAAGGACTGATGCTGGTTTCAACCGCTGGGCATCCCTGCCGAATTCCCGAGCAACGAGGCAAGGAACAGGTGTACGTTGATTTCGTCGCCACGGCTCCTTGGAATTCGCCTGGACTGGTGGGGGAGGCGCGCTACGGACTGGTGGGGCGCGTCCTTATCGGGGCCGCCATTCAGTTGAGCTTGGCTGAGGAATTCCGGGGCCGAGTGGGCCTTCATTCCCTGCCCCAGGCGGAGACGTTTTATGCCACCAACTGCGGGATGACCGATCTCGGAAAAGATGCGAAGAAGGAAGGGCTGCGATATTTTGAGATGACGCCTGACCAAGCCGCAGCCTTCCTAGCGTGAGGACATTATGAAATTCACTTTTGACAAGGAGTGGCTCGAGAAGCACGCTGATCGTGATGACAACCTGGAAATTGCGGCCGGTTCTTTCAGTCTGGATCAATTGCCCCCGGCGGGCATTGATCCTGGCGAGGATCCCACCGCAGTGCTTGCGTTTGGCCGCCTCATCCATTTGTCGCGCCGAAAGAGGGGGTGGTCCGTGGAGGACTTGGCCAGTGCGGCGCGGATTGAGGTCAGCGAAGCCGTGCGCATCGAGAATGATCCCAATTATGTGCCAGGCCCCCGCACGGTCTATCAGCTATCGGTTGCCTTGGATTTGCCCAAGGATCGTTTACTGCAGCTTTACGGAAACAGGATCGTTCGTGATCGATCGCTTGGGCAGCAGGCCGTTAAGTTCGCGGCGCGGTCGGAGTCGGTCCAGAAGCTGAGCCGTCAGGAGCACCAAGCCCTTGAGGAATTCGTGAAGTATTTGAATGAATCGAGGTAGAAGGACGGCGTTTGCGAAACTTCCTTTTGGATCAGTACGCCGCCGCTGATATTGATCAGCTCGTGGGCAGGGTGCTCTCTGATCTAGGCAACCCCGAACCGCCGCTGAAGCTGCCCGAGGTCCGCGAGCTTCTTCGCCTTGATAGGGCGTACTATTCATCGTCGGACGACGCCGCCATCCGGGAAGTCGCACTCAAGCTGAGTGTGGCCGGGCAGCAAGTTCTTGCGCGCCCGACCATCTTGAAAGACGCTATCGGCAAGCTGGGGTTGAAGGCCCTATTGCTGCCTGAGCGCCGTTGCATTCTCATTGATTCCGAGGCGCCGGACCTCAAGCAGCGGTGGAGCGAAGCCCACGAAATCGGCCACGCTCTCATCCCTTGGCATTCGGGCACAATGTTGGGGGACAACAAAGCCACGCTGACGCCAGCTTGCCACCAGCAGATCGAGACCGAAGCGAATTACGCCGCCGGGCAGTTACTGTTTCTAAAGGAGCGCTTCATCAACGACGCGACCAGCCTGTCGCCGGGATTCGACTCCATCAACGAGCTGCAGAGCCGCTACCAGAACACCATCACGACTACCCTGTGGCGTTACGTGGATCTGAGCCCCGGTGTGGTCGTTGGGGCCATCAGTGAGCACCCGCATCGCACCGGGCGAACGTTCTCACAAAGAAACCCGCTCCGCTACTTCATCCGATCGCGTTCCTTCAAGCAGCAGTTTTCCGGCGTAACAGAAGCCGATCTCTTCAACGGCATCCGCAAGATCTGCTCTCATGGGACGGGCGGCCTGATCGGGACCGGCTCGATACTTCTCTTCGATGCCAACGGCCAGACTCGTTCCTTTCGTTTGGACACGTTCCACAATCGAAATGAGGCGTTGACTCTCGGCTGGCTTGTGTCCGAACCTAACAATCAAAGACGAAGGGGCTCACAACCAAGCAACCGCGCCGAAGCGGGAGGAGTCAACCTCCGCCACCCGATCTCAAGACTTGCCCCAAGTGCGCCAACTGGGGCTTTCCCTGTATTCACGCTCGCAATCAAATTCCGAAGCTATCCAGCTCCGCTCCCCCACATCATCAATAACTTGGAGCGTTGTGTTTTCGAAGGATCAAGCCACACTGTTTGTTCGGCCAATTCCGAGGGGGAGGTGTAGTATGTCATTTTACCTGAACGCCATACATTTACCCCACAAGCCGAAGGTGAATCGGCACGCGAAGCCGGCATCATACCCCGCCGTTCGCGACGAACTTGGTAACCGGAAGCTCTGGGGTCCAGACCTGGAGCTTGACCCTGAGGTCGTCGATCATTCGCAGCGGAAGCGCCAACACTGACAAGCCCAGTTCCTCTCCCTGCGCTTTTCCGTCGAACATTTCCGGCGAATCAGCGTGGTCGGCCGCAAAGTCACCACCGGTCAACACCTCGAATGTCTGCGCGCGAATCCGGAGTTCTTCATACATGCGCTCGTCGTAGGTTCCGGCCAAGAAAGGTACCCCGATTTCAAGGCGGACCGACTTGGGATCCGACGCCGCCGCGCGCTCGCGGAACGTCTTGCTACCAATCCGGTCGGCGCGCCCAGTCCGCTGCTCCAACACAGCAGGATTCCATGCGAGGTCGTAGTGAACTACGTGGCGACAGTGGCGGTGCAAATCGATCCCTTCCTGACCCACCTGGGTGCAGATGAGGATCTCCGGCAAGAGCGGGGTATTGAAACCGGTGAAGATCCGGTCTCTTGTGGCAATCATGTTCCCGCCCCCGCCTTTCACCAAAGCTACGAACTGCTGGTCTCGCAAGCGAGTCGCCTGATACAGCGCCCCCCGCGCAGAACTTGCGTCGTCGATGTGCCCGCTCGAGGCCCGCAGGTCTTCCAGGAACACCCCAATTCGCTGGGCCATGCTCTCATGCTGATTCGGCAGGTTCGCAAAGAATGCCTGGGCAAGGAGTTCTCCCCACCCAGATTCATGCAAATCACTGCGGTGCGGCAGCAAACGCAACAGGACAGATTCGCGGAGCAGGGCGCGCCTGAGTGCCTGAAGGACAAGCGCTCTCGTGTACCAATCGAAGTCGCCAGCGTTGGCGTCTGCACGCGTGGTGCCGGCACCGCCCGACCTGGTCAGATACCAAAGATGTTCGTGGACGGTCCCGAGTGTATTGGCGATCCGGCCGGTAGGCTGCTGCCAGTACTTGATTGGTTCATCGCCCAGCCAGAGGCTCGGAGCAACGGCATAGGAATTGAGGACCGGAGTTTGGCGTTTGGTCAGGTCGCGTTTGGTCAGGGCGCGTTGCCGTTTGGAGCGGAGGGCCTCGGCCACCGCATTGATTTGTTCGCGGCTCGCTTCCTTCTCGCCTGTATACTTCGTGTGGCAGCCCCGCTCGTCGAACGCAGAGGATTCCTCGCTGCGCTCATCGTCCTCACCCCGGTAATAGAGGCCATACGGTTCTGCGACCCACCCCGGATCGGCGATCTCTGTCAGCAGGAGCCGGAGGCCGTCTTCCTGGTTACCCTTGGAGTTCAGGAATCGTTTGGCAACGATGTGTTCGGTTGCTCGATGCAGGAATACCCGGTCTACACGTTCCTCCGTGAGGTCGACGCCGAACTGAAGCGAGATGCGGGCCAGATCCGTGAGTTCCTCGTCATTGAGAACGAACTCTCCGGGGCGAAGCGGAAAACGCTCGCCCATCGCCCACGCGACCGACCACAAAACGCGGTCCAGCCCAAGACCGACGAGATCCCGATCACGCCCGGTCAGACGGGCACGCAGTGTCTTTAGCTGAGCTTCCCCACCCAGGCATTTCCTCTTGTACGACGCCAGTTCGTTGCGGACCTTTTCGCTTATGATGTCGCGAAGCCGTTCGGCAGTATTCACTCTGAAGCAAAAGACGAGAACTTTTTCGCCGGCGCGCCAGTGCCTGAGAACTTCGTTGACGACGACCGACATTTTGGGGTGTCTCGGATCGTGCCGCTTGTTCACCATATCGAACAACAAGTTTAGGTAGACTCGTCCGACTGGCGACTCTTTCAGAGATTCCTTGACGCGGTGGCCTTCGGAACTTTCGTGGAGCGTGGAATAGCAGCCGGTGAGATCGCTCCCAAGAGATGACCGGCCCTTGCCGCCCTTCATTTCCGAAACGCACCGCATCAAAATAAACTGCGGCAATTCTGCCTCACCTCTGATGTCCAGGCCTGGCGCGGCATGGAGTATGTGGCCGTCCGACCGCACAACAACCGCTTCGCCGTTCTGGCCAAATTCGGTTCCGATAGAGAAAAAGCGGTGTTCCGTCTGGCGGCGATGCCGAATGACCAGCTTCCCCAATTCGCTGGACAGGTCGGCATTGCAGGAGTAAAGATCGAGAGCCTCCTTCGAGAACTGCCGAATGTCCGGGTCGACTCCGGCGACGGCTGCGGCGATGATCTTCGCCATATCCACAGCCCGAGAGGTAACAACCCCTTCCAATTGAGCGAGAGATCGTAACCTGCTTCTGGCTGCCGCAAACTCCTGGGACACCCAAAGGGCAGAAATCGTCGCTGAGGACACTCGACGGGGAATCCTGGCCCAGGCTTGGCTGAAACGGCGGCTATGCGCTTCTGAGTTAGCCAGCACCGGGCGCAAAACTTCCTCTCGAAACTTAGCAAGCCGCTCACAGCGTATCGAGGACGCTGCCTGCGTCGAACAGGGGCGAATGTAGTCCGATACTTTCAGAATCTGCAGCATTTCATCAGGCCGCAGTTGAAACGGGGTGGCGGTCAGGAGCAACGCGCGCCGGACATGTGGCGCTATGTATTTCGCGAAATTGTCGAATCCGTTCGCCCCAGCGAGAGGGCCGTTCTTCCAGTTGTGAGCTTCGTCCACTACAAGGAGGGGGAAATCACGCAGGATGCTGCGGAGTGCGGCTCTCTTGTAGACGTCCGTTAGCTTCTGCAAGACAGCACTGAAGTCGTCTGTGCGATTTCGGTAGAATGGCTGCGCGAGTTCGCGGCAAGCGGAACGCAGGGACTCCAGACAATCCCAATCTTCGCCGCGGAAAGCCCTCAGGATCGTCAGCAAGTCATTCTCGCCGAACGGGAGACGCTGGTCCTCTTCTTCCGTGACCATCGTGAGCCTGTCGGCTGCCGGCCAATCTGGTGGTGCGCCTTTTAGCAACCGGTCCCGCAACTCATAGTTGAAACCGACACCCCACAGTCGAAACAGGACCCCGAGCGTGAATCGTCGTTTCAGATCGTAGTCCAGCAACTTGTTTCCACCGAACAGTCCCATGCGGGCGACGATGACCTGGGGTTGCCGGCCCGGTTTCCGGAGCGCAACAGCCAAGTCCTCAAGCCGGTCCGCCTGGACCGGAGAAAACACGAGGTCGCTCGATTGATGCTCCGGGAGCACACAACGGCGCTTGAACTCCTCGACTTCACGGACCCACTTTCGGAACAACGCATGATTGTTGGGGGTCAAAACGAGAACTCGCTGGTAACATCCCTCCAGATCTGGCTCGCTGCGCCCTCTCTTCATGTGTGCCAAGACGGAATATGCTGCCGCGAGTGCCACGAACGTCTTCCCCATCCCGACTTCGTCGGCGAGGACCTGGATTTCGAAACGGTCAAGGGAGCGTGGACTAAAAAACCGATCAAGCAAAGCGTCCACGGTGCATTGCTGGCGTGCGGCGTCTCGGGGGTCTTTAATACGGGTGCGGTCTCGGCCGAGGTCGAAGTCCTGAGAGCGTGTGATCATATGTCGAGTTTCAGGTCGGAGCCAAGGACGGTCTTCTGATAGCTGAGGAAGGCCTTGTTCGCAGAGAAGGCGTCTTTGTGGGCCGCTACAACCTGCTTTAGCAGCTGTGCGATCTTGTTCGTAGCATCCTGCAAGTGCTGCACCCAACATTCGGAAAGCCTGTCATGGACGGGGAGTTCACGGGCAGTCTGCAGGCATTTGAGAAGTTCAACCATTTGGAAGGCCGCGGCGGTGGGCGTTCGTCGCCCCGACCTCACAGCTTCGAGGATGGTCTGCGCGAGCGCGAATGGGCTGACGGGGCCCAGCAACGCTAATCGCATGGCCGGCTCCGACTGTGTCGCGCCTTTGAGATCCTGGCGTATTCCGGCCAGAGCCTCCACAAACTCACGGATTTGATAGGACTGGATGCGCGATCGATCCACACCGGCGTCGGGAGGTGCGGGCAAGCTCGAATATGGGGGCGGTCCTACAGGTGGATCGGGATCAGGGAAGAGATCTTCCCATGCGATTCTGCCCTGATAGTAGGAGAGGAGATGACCTTCCTGTATGCGCTGATTTCCGGGCGAGATTGGCAACCGAGTTCGAGCGGAGGACTCGACGTTCAGCGGGAGCGGCCGACCGCCAATACAGGCAGGCCACGAAACAAGGATTTCCTGGTCGGTGAGGAGCCTGTTGAGAACCTCGGGCGAGAGGTCCCGGATGAATGCGGACTGAGATCGATCTTGGGTCGCATCAACGTCGATGAGCGTGTCACCACGGCTGCCATCCTTGTCTAGCAGTCTTGCCGACCAACTCGAAGGCGCTATGGCAGGATTGACGTCAATCGAGAGTGCCAGTTTGTCTTCGTTTCCCACCGCCGGCGCCAAGAGAACCCGGTTGATGAATTCCGGCCATGGATCCTCTCCAGCATCGTTCTCCGGGGGACGAAGGCAATGGATGTTGCTGCTCGTCAACAGAATCGGTTGCCCTGCAGGTTCGGGAATCAAGCGGTCGAGTGCCTCTGAGCGTACCGACCGCCGGACAATGAGGCCGGCTTCAATGTTGCTATGCGTTTTATGGTCCAGAAAACCCCAGCCATGTGCAGTGAAGTTCGCCGAACCGAGGTATGCAAGACCCGTTTTGCTGCCCTCGACTAGAACGACCTTCGCGTGAAGGGACCGTCTGCCGGTAAAACCATCCATACCGCCGACTTCCTCAGAATAGATCTTCGGGCTAACCGGTTGAGCTGTCGCCGTTACGCCTAGGGCGCCCCAGTCGAACGATGTATAGCCAGCAGGCAGCACCGGCAAGATTCTCCCGTCGGGGTCCTCGAAAGCATCGGTGAGCAGTCGCAGTTCCGCATCGGCCGCGAGCGGACCTACGTTCTTCAACTCGGCCAAAAAGGCCGTTAGCGTCGTCCCCGCATCTGCGGACCAAAACGGGGACACAATCGAAATTCGCCGGATGACTTCGGCCGCAGGCCAGCGCGCGACGAACTCCGACCACAGGCGCTTTTGCCCATAGGTCCAGACGAAGGCGTTATCCGGGTCAGCCGGCCCGTTCACCCATGGCTCGACCTTGTCCAGACAGAGATCCAGAAACTTGCGGGTGTCCTGCGAAAGCCATGGAGCCAGAGCCGTCTGCATCTCAGTGAAAGCAGCCTTGACAGTGCTGGATTCCTTTCTGGCGTTGGCAGACGCTGTCAGCACGGCAACAACTTCACGATTCTGACGGTAGCCGCGCTCGGTCAGATTCGCACTGGCGACTACAAGCCGTACCGCCTTATCAAAGAGGAGAACCGTCACTTTGGCGTGGAGAGCGGCCCCACGAGGGCCAACGGCAGGCAGGAATTCCAAACGCAGGGATCGCGGTCTTCCGCGGTATCTCCGGGCTTCGGCAAGTATTGTCGCAGCCTCGACTTCACAAAGGTGCTTCTCCAGTGCGATCCGACTAGCCCAACTGCGGTCATCCCATGTTCCGAGGCCGAACACTGACGGCAGGAAATCCATCTCAAGGAAGTCCGGACGCAGGTCGTACGTTGTCGCGAACAGCCCTTGTAGACGTCCCCAGTTTGGCTCAGGAACAACTTTGTCGATGAGCTTGCGCGCAGCCACATCTTCGTTGGACTTCATGCTTGGGGTGCCCTCCCCGCGCCCAAAACAAGCGCATCAGCAGCACCAAGCCTATATGGGTGAGGCGCAAAGTCATCCGGTGAACGAAGTTCCCGGCTCGCTCCGCCGGCCCGGGTCATTGTCAGATTGACCCCTGTGTCAGTACGCTCAAGCCAGGGCATTTTCCGGCGCCCTCGATCGAATTTTCCGTGCTGAACCTCCGTGTGACGCACGATGAACGCCGTCAGAAAGGCATCGATATCATCGACCGCCGTCTGGGCTTTCTCAAGAAACTCTCGTACATCCGACAGACGATCAAGGTTTGCACGAAATACTTGGTTGGAGGCGCTGTCGAGCGTCGAAAGGAAACGGCGTACTCGTGCCGGAAACACATCTCGCACACACTGCACGACGGGGTCGCCATTCAATTCGGCGAGGGTCACGGAAGCGGCCGCGTGATGACGGCAGACCCACAGGAGCCGTTCCAACATGAGGGCGGCTACTTGATAGCACGACTCGAACTCCAGGATGCAACTGATCGCTTCGCGGAGGTCCTGGAATTCATCCTTTGATTTCAGATATCCGCGTATGCGTGCGAGCCGGCAGAGTTCCGTATCCTGGACATTGGTCCATGGATGGCGCTTAAGGAACCCGGCCATCCGAGATCTGGTCGCGTTACAGTGCAGGGCTTCAAAAAGGCATGCGGCCTCAACTGCCTTGACCTCTCCATCCACATGAGCCCGTTCACCCCACGCCTTCAACGTTGCCAGGGGAACGTCGCCGTCGTCGAGCACTGCCCGCCTAACACTGCCCGGCAATTCGGTCTCGCCTATGAACGCCTCAGCGGCTTTTTCGCCAAGGGCGGGTGTAAGCGTGAGGTCCTCCCGATTGAGGAAACGCATGCCTGCCCCGACGTTCGCATAGATGCCGATCACGCCGTACTGCACCTGCCGCGAGAGAAGTGGATATTTCGCGCTGGTCCGAGTGGCGCCGGAACGCCTGAGTTCATCAGCTTGGGCTTGGGCATAGGTGACGCCGCGGATAGCATTAGATTGATCCGGGAGTGCGAGCACGTTCGCCAACGCCCAGAAGCGCTCCAATCGCAGAATGATCTCTTGGCGTTTGCGGACCAAGTCGCGCTGCGTTATGCCAGTCGTATCACCGTTAAGGTAGATTCCAGCGCAAAGCAGGGCGAAATACCGTGGGTGAGAGGCCACGTTAGTCAGGCCTGGTAGGATTTTGTCGGCCAGAAAGAGATAGCCGCGTTCAAAACCGAGTGGATCTATGCTGGTTCCCGGCAGGTCGGACGGATCGTACGCTGTCAAGAATGTTTCTATCGTTTCAGACTCCTTGACCTGCTCCCTACGTGCAAGGCCGCAACTTGATTAAGGCTCGCGTCTTCGAGGAAAGACGGCGCTCGGTACTGCAGGCGCGGCGAAAGAAATTTTATCAGGAATCGCACACCTTCGGAACTGATACTCTGATGATAATCTGATGATACTCTAATAAATATCGATGGCACCACTACTTCGATGGCAACAACTTATGCCGTTGCGCCAATCGCCCCGCTTTGACCGCTATGTGGCGGACGCCCCACAGCACAAGTTCGACTGGCAGTCGTCTGGAGACTGCAGTCGCTGTCATCCAAACGGGAGCGTGCGCTACGTCGTCTCGCATGCGAAACTCCGTCTGGCTTGATTGTCCGGCTTGATGCGTCCTGGTTACTGACTTGTATGCCAGTTCCTTGCTGTACTGGCTCGCCCTCGTGCTGAACGCTCAGATGGTTCCCTTCCCAAGTCACTTGATATGGAATCTACAGGCCGAAGAAGCGGCGGATTTCTTTGCGGTCGTGCAGGGCATAGGGGTGGCTGGGGGCGAGGGTGAGGGCGCGGTTGATGAGGTCGAGAGCGGGCGGGCCTTGGCCGCGAAGCATGGGGATGGCGGCTGCGCCGGTGTAGACGTTGGCCAAGTGGAGTTCGGCTTCGCGGCGGATGGTTTCGAATATGTGGGCTGCGAGTTCGAGGTTGGCCTCGAAACCAGGGGTGTCGCCGGAGTCGCGGAGGGCCATGGCGAGGTTTTTCAGAAAGAAGCCGCGGAAGAGTTGGAGGGTCTGGTCATGGGCATAGTTGGGCATCTGGTCATCGAGAAGCTGAAGGGCTTCCCGGGCGATGGCGGCAGCGGCGGGAGAGTCGTTGGTGGCTAGCCGCTCGAAGTAGCGGGTTTGGAGATCGTCGAGTTTGTCGAGGATGTCGGGCAGCGCCGGAATGGCGACCGCTTCGGTTGTGCGGGCGGCGCGAGCCAGGTCCTGGAGCCGTTCAAAGAGAAGCTGCATGGAGCGGGACCAATCGGCGTCGACCAAAGCTATCCCGTTGCGATTCACGAGCGGCGCGAGAGAGCGGGGCAAGTCGCCAGACTTGGGCATTTGGGCTCCACCGACCAGAGCCGGGATGACGCCGGAGGGCTTCTTCAGGGCGTGCCGGATTTCGAGACGGAGGACGTCTTTGAGGTTGCGGAGACGGGCTTTGCCGCCAGCCGGGCCCTCGTCCAACCAATGCGGCCCGATGACGATGAGGACGGCGTCGGCGCTGGTTATGTTGTCGAGGATTTGCGGCAGGTAATCGGCGCCGAGGGCGAGGTCGTCCACGTCTTGCCAGACGCGATCGGGGCCGAAACGGAGGACGAGATGGTCCTTCAGCCGGCCGGCCCAACCTCCGGCATCGGAGCGGCGGTAGGAGAGGAAGACGCCGGGCATGGCAACCGTAAGTTTACTACGACTGTTTCCTGAATCTCTTTGCCTGGACCGGGAATCGTGGGCCGACGCATAATGAAAACGTGCCTCAGCCGGCGTGGCGCAAGGTCGCGGGACTTTGGTATCCCTGCATCTCGTTGGGTTTCGTCCTGCTCGGCATCCGGGCCATGCTGCTCGGCGCGCCGATGTGGACTGTCATCCTGCGTTGGGTGGTCGCGGCCGGCTTCTTTGTCATGGCTTTCCTGGAACAACAGGAGCGGAAGCGCTGACGGGCAACCCCTGGCTGGTCTCGGCGCTACGGCGGATCGGCAGGGATCGAAAAAGCAGCCGGCGGGCATGTGGACGGTTGCCTCCTGTCCCGCCGGGCGTCCGGTATTGGCTCCGCGCACGAGCGCCCGGTCAGGCCTTGCGGTCAAGCGCGAAGTAGGGCTTGTTGGTTTTCCACGCCCCCCGCGTAAAGTCGGGGAAGTCGATTGCCTTGGCGTTGCCCGCGATGGATTGCCCTGACAGCGGCACAACCACGCTCATCAGCAGCCCATCCTCGAGCGACAGCGGCAGCGGAGTCCTGTTGCGCACGGCTTCGAGGAACTTGTAGATCATCAAAGGGTCGGTGCCCCCGTGCCCGGCCGCCAGTTGGTCCTTTCCGTTCTTCGGATCCGCCATGGGCTTCCACCAGGCATGCTCGTACCTGTCCTGATAGGGCGGAAAGGCTTCCCACTCGTGCGCCTGTGGACTCCTGCGCCACAGGTAAATCGAATTGCGTTCTTCGCTGTAGACGCCGTCCGTACCCTGAATCATCCACCGGTTGTCATAAGGCCGGGGCAGCTGCATGTCGTTGTTGAGCACGATGGTGTTCCCGCGTTTGGTGCGGATGAGCGAAGTGACGATATCGCCCTGCGCGTAGCGGCGACGCGCAGGGGCGCTGTCCTTGCCCAGCACCTCGGCAAACATGTGATTGATGCCCAAGGAGCGCGTGGCGACGGTGATGATGTTGTCGAAGGCATCGCCGCAGTGGATGTCCATCCAACTCAGCACCGGGCCGAGACTGTGCGTCGGGTACTGGTCGCAGTTGCGGTCAATCAGCTTCCCTCCGAACCAGGTCGGGTTGCCCTTCCGGTCAAAGTACCACGGGGTGTGCAGGACGCAGTCGTGGCTGTGCGCGCAATGGCAGTGCACGATGTCGCCCAGCAGCCCGAGGCGAATCATGTTCAGCACCGCCAGGTTATCGCGCCGGAAGGACCAGTTTTCGAGCATCATGCAAGGGCTGCCGGTCTTGTCACGCGTCTCGAGCAGCGCCCAGCAGTCCTCGACGGTCTGGGCGGCGGGCACCTCCGTGGCCACGGCCTTGCCCGCGCGCATCGCGTCGAGAGCCATAGGCGTGTGGAGGTCCCACGGTGTGGCGATGATCACCACGTCCAGGTCCTTACGGTCGAGCATCCGCTTGTAGGCTTCGGGTGAACCCGTATAGGTCTCCGCCTTGGGCCGTCCGGCCGTTTGCAGAAGATCCTGCGACTTTGCGGAAGCTTCGGGCCGGACGTCGCACAGCGCCGTCACGTGGGCCCAGTCAATCCTGAGCACCCGCCCCAACAGGCTGGTTCCTCTGTTTCCGTTGCCGATGATGCCGACCCGTACCGGATTGTCCTCCGCCGCACTGGCCGAGAGAGCGGCAGCGGTGGCACCGGTGGTTGCTTTCAGGAATTCGCGCCGACGTACCATGATGGGCTCCTCCGACTGCCGAGTCTACCGGCATACGGGAGTTCTGTCAAGAAGGAACTTTCAAAAACGAATTTTTATGGCTTGAACTGCCACTCGTATTCGGGGAGTAACATTCCGTTTCGCAATTTTCTGGTTGACTTCCCGGCGCGGCCTTCCGTAGCATGGACAAAACGGAACTGATGAGCTACGTCACCACACAACGCGAGCGCGACAAAGCGGTCATCCTCAGCGTTGTGCGCAGTTTCGGACCGGTCTCGCAGGTCGAGATCCGTCACCTGACCCATCTCCGTTCGAGTTCCATCTCACAACTGGTCAATGAACTGCTTCAGGAAGGCCGCCTGAAGATCAGCGGGCGCAGCGACAACCCCACCGGGCGTAAGCAGATTCTGCTGGGCGTCAACGAAGAGCAGGGATTTCTTCTGGGCATCGAATTCGACTCCGAAACTGTTGTCGCGGGCGCGATGGATCTTTCTCCGCGCATTCGCAGCCTGGCAAAGGAGCCGACCATCCGCGACAGGGGCCTCACAGGCGTGGTGGAGCAACTGAAGCGGTGTTCCCGCCGCGCACTGGAACAGGCCGGGGTTCCGCTGTGCCGCCTGCGCGGTATCGGCATTGCGGACGTCGGGCTGGTCAATCGACGCACCGGAACCTCTGTGATGTCGTCACAGCTCGAATTCTGGCGCGATGTCCCATTGGTCCGGTTGTTCGAGGAGGAGTTCCACGTCCCGGTCTTCCTCGAAAACGCCACCCGCTGCCGCGCCAGCGCCGAACGCATGCTTGGCGCGGGCGAATCGAGCGACGACATGATTTACGTGGAATACGGCGCCGGAATCGGCGCGGCCATCTTCTCGGGTGGCAGGGTCCTGGAAGGACGGCACACGAGCGCGGGCGAGTTCGGCCACACGCATGCCGGGGCGGCGGGCACGGCATGCAAGTGCGGAAGCTTCGGATGCCTGGAAGCGGTGGCGGGAAGCCCCGCCCTGGCGAGCCGGTTTCGCGAAATCCTGCGAGAGGGGGCGTCCTCGTCGGCGCTGGCGCTGGCCGGCGGCGATGCTTCGCGGGTCACGGGGTGGGATGTGCTCGAAGCGGCCCGGTCGGGCGACAAGGTGTGCCTTCTGATTGTCGAGGAGATGTCGCGTCATCTGGCTGTCGGCCTCGGCAATCTCGTGAATCTTCTGGATCCCGCGCGTATCGTTCTCGACCAGCGGCTGGAGATTTGCGGACCGGAATTTCTCGATCAACTGCGCCGCGCCATCCGGCTCCAGGCCCTCACGCACATTACCGAAGACCTCGTGGTTTGCTACGGGACGGTTGGCGTGGAAGCCGGAGTGCTGGGCGCGGGATTGCTCAGCCTGGAGGCGCTGTTTGCCATCCCTGAATTGAAGCCGCCGCGGTTTCTGGTGGAACCCAAAGCCGTCAGCGCCATGCAGGAGCAACGCAGCGCGGGAAACTCTTCGATTCCAACATGACACTACAAATTGACGGCATCGTGCCAATCATTCCCACTCCGTTTGAAGCGAACGAGGAAATCGCCTGGGACGACCTCGACCGCCTGGTTGACTTCGCCGTAACCAGCGGCGCCTGCGCCATCTGTCTTCCCGCCTATGCGAGCGAGTTCTACAAGCTTTCCGAAGAAGAGCGCCTCGCCGTGGTCCAGAGGGCAGTGGCGCGCTCGGCCGGACGCCTGCCTGTGATCGCGCAGGTGAACTATCCTTCAGTGAAACTTGCGGTGGCCGCGGCTTCCCGCGCGCGGGAAGCCGGAGCGTCCGCGATATGCTCCGCCGCGCCACGCCTGTTCGCGATGCCGGAAGCCGATCTGCTTGCCTACTTCGATGGTCTGCTCAGGTCCATACGGCTCCCATTCGTTCTACAGGACTTCAACCCCGGCGGCCCTTCGCTCAGCGTTGCGGCGCTCGCCCGCTTGCATCGCGACCACCCTCATTTCCGTTACGTGAAACTGGAAGAACCCCTGATGGCGGGGAAGGTAGCGGCCATCCGGGAGGCGACGGACGGGGGTCTCGGTGTTTTGGAGGGCTGGGGCGGCATGTACACGCTGGAACTCGCGCCCGCGGGCATTGCCGGGGTGGTACCCGGACTGGCCCTGACGGATATTCTCAGCCGCGTCTTCCGCCTCGCGCGGCAGGGGCGCGGCGAAGAGGCCCGGCCCCTGTTCGAGGGAATTCTTCCGCAGATTCTCTACAGTCTCCAGAACATGGAACTCTTCCACCACGCCGAAAAGCAGTTATTGAAGGCGCGCGGCGTGCTGCGAAACACCACTGTGCGCAAGGCGGCCCTGACGCCAGGGCCGCATGAGCAGGAATACATCGCGCGGCTCAATGCACGTGTGCTCGAACTTGTACAGACTTTGGAGGACTTGTCTCATGCCTGAACCCGTAGTTCCAAAACCCGAAAAAGTACCCGTCGGAGTCGCCGGCCTGGGTCTGATGGGGACCAGCATCACGGCGTGCCTGCTGTCGGCGGGTCATCCCGTCACTGCCATTGAATTGAAGCCGGAACGGCGAGCCACCGCCCGGCGCCGCCTTTCGGCATTGCTTTCCGAAATGCGGCGGGAAGGCCTGCTCCGCGGCCCGGTGGAAGCCGCGCTGGGCCGTTTTGAGGTGAGCGGCGACGTCGCGCATCTCGAGGGCTCGGGTCTGGTGATCGAAGCCATCTATGAAAACCTCGAGCAGAAACGCGAACTGCTGGAGAGCATCGAGGCAACCGTCGGTGAGAAAGCGCCCATCGGGTGCAACACGTCCTCCATTCCCATATCTCTCTTGCAACAATCCGCCCGCAATCCCAAGCGGATTCTCGGAATACACTGGGCCGAACCCGCGCACACCACCCGTTTTCTCGAAGTGATCTGCGGCAAGGAAACTTCGCAGGCGCTCGCGCGCCGCGTCGTGGCGCAGGCGCGCTACTGGGGCAAGGAACCGACTCTGGTCCGCCGCGATATCCGTGGATTCATCACCAATCGCTGCTTCTATGCGCTGCTGCGGGAAGCGCTCTATCTGGTCGAGCAGGGCTACGCCACGGTCGCCGATGTCGATCGATCCCTGCGCAACGATCTCGGCTACTGGATCACGTTCGCCGGACCCTTCCGCTACCTGGACCTCACCGGCATTCCCGCCTACGACGCCGTGGCCACGGATCTCTTTCCCGAACTGTCCAACGCCAAGGAGGTTCCCGGTCCCCTGCGGCGGTTGGCGAAAGCAGGGGCCAAGGGGGTGGCGAACTCGCGAGGCTTTTATAAATACCGCGAGGGCCAGGCGGAGCGATGGGAAAAACTCTTCCTTGAATTCAGTTATCGGATTCGCGCCCTCGCTCAGGACTATCCGGAAGACGTGGGCGACCGTCCCAAGAGCGACCGAACCAAGAGAAAGACGCGCTCATGACCAGCACCATACGCCGGGCCACGGCCACGCCGGTCTCCGTACCCGCCAAACCCGACAGCTTGCACTCGCCCGGCGTGGAGGATGCCGACGCCGAATTCGCCCGCCGCTACTACATGGGCTCCACCTGGACGGCATTTCCTCTGGAAGTTAAATGGATTGTGGAAATCGAAGACGAAGCGGGACGCACCGGCATCGGCGAAACATATCGCGGCGCCGCTCGCGAGCAGGTGGAACAGGCCCTCGGCGCTGTAGTGGGCCGGGATATCTTCCGGCTCAATTGGCGCTACCTGCCGGTTGACGGGATCCGGGTTTATGATGCCATCGAGAGCGCCGTGCTGGACCTCGCCGGCCAGGCGGCGGATCTGCCCGTCTATCAACTGCTAGGCGGCGCCGTGCGAGACCGCGTCGAGTGCAGCGGGTGGACCGGCCGCCGGACCGCGGAGGATGCCGCGAGGAAAGCGCACGAGGCTATGCTGCGCGGCCATCGCGTCTTCAAGTTCAAGTGCGCCTCAGACGATAATGTGCGCGCCTGGACCGAAGCCATCCACAAACGCTGCGGCGGCGGCATCCGTGTCCTTTTGGATCCCAATCAGCGCTGGAACGACGTGGCGACAGCCCTGCGGCTCATGGAAGGCGTGCGCGCGGAGACGATGTTCGCACTGGAAGATCCCATCCGCCGCACTGATCTTGACGGCTTCCGTGAGCTGCGCAGGCGGCTGGGGATCCCCGTGTATCTGCACATCGTTCTGCCCTATGACCAACGTCCGAGCGAGATGCTTGACGCATTGAGTCTTGATGCGGTGAACGGCTTCAACTTCAATGGCTCGATGTTCCGGTTCGTCGAACTCGCGGCCACCGCGGCCTTTGCGGGACTCCCCTGCTGGCACGGCAGCGAGGTGGATCTGGGCATTCTCGAGGCGTCCGCCCTGCACGCCTGTGCCGCCGCTCCCGGGTGTATCCTGCCGTCGGACATTTTCGGCGAACTGGTGAGGGAAGACGATCTCATCGAATCGCCGATCCTATTCTCCCAAGGGCATGCGGCCGTGCCGCGGGGCGCGGGGCTCGGCGTGCGGCTGGACCGGTCCGCGCTGGCGCGGTATCAGGCCGGGGAGCCGGTTCGATTGTGACCCGCAAGCCAGCTTCGCCCGAGTCCTGGCCTCGAGAAATGTGATTCAATTGAGTCAAGTTCAGGATGACTACCCGACGAGATCTGCTTAAGGCCGCCGGCGCGACGGTCTCCTCGTCCTTGTGGGCCGGGCGCAAGCTTCCGCAACCCGGCCGGATCAAGTCGTTCTGCATCGACTTCAACTGGCACATGCAGGATGGGGAGGCGCGATGGATCAACTCCTTCGCCAAGCCGGGCCACTGGGCCGGCGCCGATCCCCAACAGCACGTAGAATGGTACGCCGCGTTAGGAGCCAACGTCATCCAGACGTTTGCCGTCTCCTGCAACGGCTATGCGTGGTACAAGGAAGGCGCCGTGCCTCCGCAGCCCGGTTTGAAGCATGACTTCCTGCCGGACATGGTCCGGCTTGGCCACAAGAAGAACATGCTGGTGACCGGATATTTTTGCGCGGGCGCCAACACCAGGTTCGCTCAGGCTCACCCGGACCTCAGCTACGGCACGCCCAGCACCCTGCACATCCCCTTTACGGATGAGTACCTCGCTTTTCTTTCGCGCTCCATCTCCGACGCCGTGCGGCGCACGGGCATGGACGGCTTCATGATTGATTGGATCTGGAACCCCAATCCCGATCTCCGCAAGAAAGGCTGGATCGAGGCGGAGCAGAAACTCTACACGCAACTCACCGGCAAGCCTTTCCCTGCCGGCGGACCGCCGGCGGGGGATGTTCTCTCCTACGAGCGCAAAGCCATGGAGCGGTGCTGGCACGCCGTGCACAAGGCGGCCAAAGATGTGCGCCGCGATTGCATTGTCTGGCTATCCTGCAGCAATCTCTCCGCGCCCACCGTGGCCGGCGCCGCCTGGTTGAAGGAAGCGGATTGGGTGATGAACGAATCGCCGAACCGCGCTTATTTCGATGCGGCCCGCAAAGCGGTGGGACAGCGGACACGGATGATCCAATGCCTTGTGGGCTGGGTGCAGCATGACGCTGGCGCCTACCTGGCCGACTCCACCACCCGAGGGATTGATCTTTACGGGTTCGCCGAGCCCAGGGACAACTCGCTGCCGCTGCCTGTGGACGAATACCTCGAGCGCGGTCCGGCGGGCTTCCCGGGTTCGGATCGGGCCTCCGCCAACGACCGGAATATCGCCGCGCTGGCGCGCTTCTACAGGGGCATGACGCCGCGATGAAGATCAGTGACATCCGGATCCGCGTGTGCCACGCCCAACACTCCGCGATGACCGATTCGGAAATGCGGGCCGGCGGAGCATCGAGCTTCGATTTCCTGGTAGTCACCATGACTACGGACGAAGGCGTTCAGGGCCACTCGATTGGGTTCGCCGGGAGGGGAGCGCGCATGGCGGGTGAGATCGCCCGTCAAGCGATGAAGCCGTTCTTCCTTGGGAAGGACCCGCTGGCGCGAGAGAGGCATTACCAGGAGTTCCGGACCTACGACCGCTGGTGGAATCACGTGCCCATTTACAGCTACGGCCCGTTCGACATCTGCCTGTGGGATATCGCCGGCAAGGTCGCGGGCCTTCCCTTGTACAGGCTGCTGGGTGAATACCGCAAGAAGGTTCCGGTCTATGCGAGTTCCTTTGTGCTCGAGGGACCGGAGGCCTATGCGCGGCAGGCTCTGGCAGTGAAGGAGCGCGGCTGGCACGCCTACAAAGTGCACCCGCCGGGAGACTTCGACCTTGATCTGGAAATCTACCGCGCGTGCCGGGAAGCGGTGGGACCGGGATTCAAACTCATGGCGGACCCGGTTTGCGCCTACAACCACCAACAGGCTCTGCGCATGGGGCGGCGCCTGGAGAAACTCGATTACTACTGGCTGGAAGAGCCGCTGTACGATACGGACTTCGGCGGGTTGCGCAAACTCGCCGCGGCGCTGGACATCCCGATCTGCGGCACGGAAGTTCTCGCCGGGAACCACTACGCTATCGCGGAGTGCATCGCCACCGGAGTGGTGGATATCGTCCGCAGCGACGTGTCCTGGAAGCATGGGGTGACGGCGGTGATGAAGACCGCTCACCTCGCCGAATCATTCGGAATGAACTGCGAGGTGCACACGGCGATCTACCATCCCCTGGAGGTGGTGAACCTGCACTGCTGCTGCGCCATGAGCAACTGCGAATTCTTTGAACTCCTGTACCCGCTGGAATACATGAACTTTGGAATGCGCACACCGCTACACATCGATGCGGAAGGATATGCTCACGCGCCTGAGACTCCCGGCGCCGGCTTCGATCCCGACTGGGACTTCATAGAGAACGCAACAGTGGAGGTGTTTTAGAAAGTCAGGAAGGATCTGTCTATGAACAGAAGGAGATTTCTGGCAGCCGCCGCGGCCGCTCCGGCGCTGGCCCAGGGGAATTCGAGCGGGGCGTGGAACGGGCGCCGGGTGTATATCGTCCCGAACTTCCACCCGGCCAGTTGCGGCTGGCTCACCAACTTCTCGAAGGAGCGTGTGTATTGCGCCAACAGCTACTTCGACCATCTGGACCGGGTGCGGGACGATCCGCAATATGCCTTCGTCCTTTCAGAAGTCAACAACATGATCGCCATGATGAACTTCAAGCCGGAGAGGATGCCCGAGTTGAAGAAGGGCATCGAGGAGCGCCGCGTGGAACTCGTGAACGGGTTCTTCCTGGAAGGGACAATCAATCTCTCCGGAGGGGAGGCGCTGGTCCGGTTGGGGGTGGAGGGTCTGCGCTGGCAGAAGAAAATCTTCGGAGTGCGGCCGCGGTTCGCCTGGACCATCGATGTCTGCGGGACACACGACCAGATGGCGCAGATTTCGGCGGGTCTTGGCCTGGAAGCGATGGTTTATACGCGAAAGAACCCCACCGGCAGCGCGGTACATTGGTCCGTCTCGCCGGACGGCACGCGCGTGCTCACCCTGTCGCCTGGCCATTACAGCGAGTTGCAGGCCGTCATGAAAACCAAAGAACCGCTGACAAGCTCGCAGATCGCCGAAGTGGAAGAATTTCTCGCCGGTAAGCTGAAGATCACGCCGGAAGCGGCGCCGGTACTGGTGCTGGCAGGCTCCGCCGACTACGCACTGGCGCCTCTTCGCAAAGAGTATCCGAGCGAGTTTCTTGCGCAGTGGAGGCAGAATCCCGAACGCCCGGAGATTGTTTTCTCCATCCTGGGCAAGTACCTGGATGAAGTACAGGCGTTGGACCGGGCAGGCAAGCTGAAGATCCCCTCGATGGCGGGAGGCACCGCCTACGATTTCAATTCCTTCTGGATCGAATGCCCGCGGGTCAAGTCCTCGTACCGCAAGTGCGAACACCTGCTCCAGGCGGCTGAAGCGTTAGCCGCGGCCGCGAGTCTGAAGACGAAGCACGCCTATCCGGCGCAGGACTTGTACAACGCCTGGACTCTCCTGTTCCTGAACATGGATCGCAACACGCTGTGGGGCTCGGCCGGCGGCATGGTTTTCGAGCACGCAACATCGTGGGACGTCAAAGACCGGTTCGATTGGGTGGAGACGAACTCCACCTCCGCCGCTGAGGCTGCCGGAGAGGCGCTGCTTCACACCGGCGACGACATCGGCCTTTACAATCCGCTGAACTGGAAGCGCCGGGACCCCGTGCTTCTGCCGCAAGGGATAAGCGGCGTCGCCGGACAGTCTGCCGGCGGGGGCATGGTCCTGTGCCAGCCGGAGATACCGTCTTTTGGAATCGGAGCCTGGAAGAAAGCCGCGGCTGCGCCCGCCGAGCCCAAGGAGATTCCGCTGCCTGCCGGCATTGAAACGAAACATTACAGGGTGCGCATCGATCCAAAGACCGGGGCGATCACATCCGTGACGCTCCGCGCAAGCGGTAGGGAGATGCTTGCCGGCCCGGCGAACGTAATGGTGGCTGACAAGCCCCGCTCTCAGAAGGGCGATCCGGGCGACCACATGCTGCCGCGCCCGGAGCGGGACCGGCTGGACTCCTCGGGCGAGCATGCCCAAACCATCCGCGTGAAGCAGGGCCCGCTGGCGACGATTGTCGAGGTCGAGGGCGAGTTCATCGGAGGCGGCATATGCCGCCGCAGCATCACCCTTCACAATGACTATCCGCGCATCGACTTCACCACCGAATTGAACGACCTGCCCAATCTGACCGTCGTGGTGGCCGAATTTCCGCTGGCGGGAGAGATCAATGAAGTGCGGCGCGGGATACCCTATGGGTTCTCCCATGGTTCCTGGGCGAAGCAGAATCCGAACCTCCACGGCTGGACGAAAGGCATTACGCCCGCGATCCGATGGTCTCACTATGCGCTATCGGGAGGCGGCGGCGCCGCCTTGCTGGACCGCGGCCTGCCCGGGCGCGAACTGAACGGCAGCACGCCGATCATTTACCTCTACAACGCCACGGACAAGTATTACGGCTACCCGAATCCCTGGCTCAGCGGAAAGGGCAGCCACACCCTGCACTATGCGCTGGTTCTTCACGACGGCGATTGGCGCGACGTTTCCATTCCGCGAATGGCTTGGGAATTCAACTGCTCGCCGCTGGTCTTTGCCGGACGCAAGGCAGCGCCCGCGTGGTCATTCCTACAGACTTCGGATAACGTCATTGTGGAGGCGCTGCGGCGGATCGGGAGCGACATCGAGGTCCGGTTCGCGGAATGCCTGGGATCGGCCGGGACGGCAGAGGTGGCGCTCTTGCTTCCGCACCAGTCAGCGAGCCGGACAGACATGAACGGCGAACACGCCAGGCCGCTCACCGGGGGACCGGTCTACAAGTTGCCCGTGAAGGCACAACAGATTGTCACACTCCGCTTCCGGACGGCGCACTCCGTACCGGAAGCCGAAGTCATCACCCGTTGGGACCCCATGGTACCCGCGGCCAAGCGTCCAATGCTTCACCAATACTCGAGCGAAAAGGGACACCCGCCCAGAGGGAATTGACCCGCGTGATGGAATCGTATGACACAAAGCAAGGCGACCCTTCGCTGAGGAAGATGACGGCTGACGGCCTGTTACGCCATGCGGTCGATGAAGACGGCGGTCCGTTGATCCACAACGGTTCGCAGGCGGAGCAACGCTCATTTGACTCCACCTGTCGCAAGTTGCACCGTTTCCTTGCTCAAGGTGGGGAGCTTCACGACGAGGGAAATCCATGAGCGGTACAAACTCCGCACGGCGCGCCTTCCTTCAGGCATCGCTCGGAACGGCGCTCCACTCGGGAGCCTCCGGCGCCTCTATGACGGAAGGGCGGGAGACCAAAGCCGCGCGTGGAGTGGTGGCGGCTGATCCACAGGACTCCGCGCGCGCCGGCGCGAAGTTGTTCGCATCCGGCGGCAATGCGATGGATGCCGCCGCGGCGGCCTGCCTGGCCTCCTGCGTGCTCGAAGTGAGCGCCACCGACATCGGCGGTTATGTGTTCGCGGCTGTGGCGCTGGAAGGCAAGTCCGGCCGCGTCTGGTCGCTCGACTCCAACTCGACCGCGCCCACCGGGGCTTCTCCCAACATGTACGACGTGGAACCGGCCGGCGCGGGCAAGCGGGGCATCAACGAGAACGAATACCAGTGTTCGGTGCCGGGGAACGTGAACATCTTCGGGCCTCTCGCCGTGGGAGTCCCGGGCGTAATGGCGGGCGTGGGGACGCTCTGGGAGCGATGGGGCCGGGCAAAGTGGCAGCAAGTGTTAACGCCCGCGCGCGAACTCCTGGACAAAGGATTTCCGTACGGGCACGTCGCGGCCGCCGCCAGAACCCGGGAAGCCGAAATCCGGCGCTTCGAGCCCACCCTCCGCCACCTGATGCCCGAAGGCAGATTGCCAAGAGCGGATGAAATCTGGCGCCGGCCGGATTTCGAAAAAACCCTGGCCCGAATCGCCTCCGCGGGCTGGCGCGACTTTTATGAAGGCGACCTCGGCCGTCGCATTGCCGACTATGTCCGCTCGGGGGGAGGCATCCTTTCCCGCACGGACATGAAGGCCTTCCGCCCGCGCCTGACGGAGCCCTACGAAACCTCTTACCGGGGGGCCAAAGTTTACAGCTCGATTTTGGCGAACGGCGGTCTCAGCGTCGCTCAGGCGTTGAACATGTTGGACCTGCTGGATCCTGCGCCTGACACCGATGCACGCTACTGGCACCGCTTGGCCGAAGTGCTGAAGCTTGTCTGGCGGGACCGCCTGCGATATCTGGGCGATCCGGACCAGGCGCAGGTCCCTGTGCGCCGCCTCCTGAGTGCCGAGTACGCGGCCGGGCGCGTGGAGACGTTGCGGACTTACCCCGATTCGGTAGATCGCCGGAGCTTTCACCCAGCCCGGCAGGCGAAAGGGACGATCCATATCTCGACGGCGGACACCGAGGGAAACCTGGTGGCGGTGACGATCTCGCACGGCGGCGATTTCGGATCGTGTGTCACGGTGCCTGGCACGGGTATCATTCTTGGACACGGAATGTGCCGCTTTGATCCGCGGCCCGGCCGCCCGAACTCGATCGGCCCCCGCAAGCGCCCCCTCAACAACACCTGCCCCACGATCCTGCGGTTGCCCGGCCGCGACGTCGCGCTCGGCCTGCGCGGAGGCCGCCGCATCGTCAGCGTCGTCACCGAAATGTGCCGCCGGATCGTCGATTTACAGGCCTCGGGATACGAGGCTGTGTCCGCTCCCCGCATCCACCTCGAGGGCCAGGAACCCATCCTCGCGCTTCCGTCTCTGGACCCCGCAGCGGTTGCGGCGCTGAGAGCCCTCGGCCACGATCTTTCCGTGCAATCCGGCATTGGTGGCAACGCCGGCGTCGCTGAGCGCTTTGCCGGCGGGACGCTGCGCGGTGGCAGTAACGTGTGGACTGCCGGCGTGAGCTAGCGCTAGCAGGCGCCCCGGCACTCCGGGCGGCTGCGGAAGAGGATTGGCGTGCCATGCGGGCTGAGGCATCCCGCTTTCCTCTGCCATTATTGGGCGGTAGACTGAATTTCAGAATGGTTTCTCCCTTCACCGCAAAGGTCGACCGGGCTTCTGTCGAGACCCAATGGATCTCGCCTACCCTTCTGCCAGAATTGCCGTTCCCCGGCACGAAGGGGTTCGGAACACTCCTCAATGACTTGGCGCCGTACCAGCCTGACGCCAGCAGAATCTCCGTGGAGACTCCCTCGAACAGAGTATCCGACGTGGAATTGCGATTCGGCTTCCGGAACGGCGAAATTCAACTGTCACTTCTTTACACAGGGTTCCGGATTATCCTGTCAACTACCTTTGGCAATGGGACTCACTGCTGAACAAGAGTGGCTCGTCCAGCATGAGAAGGATTATGCCGGCCAGTGGGTTGCGCTGGACGGGCAGCGGTTAGTTGCCTGCGGAACAGAAGGCAAGGAGGTTTTCCAGCGCGCAAAGGAAGCAGGTGTTCAAAGTCCTTTTTTGGTTTTTGTTGAAGAAGGGTCACAACCCTTTGGCGGTTGGTGATGCCTCATACCGTCATCTACGAACGCGTGGAAAAGTACCGGCAAACCGGAAGCGGCATTGTTGTTCCAATAGCTCTGCGCGCTGCCAACGCCACCATCGGGTCCACTCGCGACGCCCGGCCCTGTTGGCGGCAGTAACGTGTGGACTGCCGGCGTGAGCTAAAGCCCTGCGAGAAACAGACGCCGGAAATTCTCCGTCGTGACCCGCGCGATGGTTTCGAAGTCCGTATTGCGCAGCGCCGCGAGTTTGCGGGCCGTGTGCACTATGTGCGCGGGTTCGTTGCGTTTTCCGCGGTGCGGTACGGGCGCGAGATAGGGCGCGTCCGTTTCCACCAGCAGGCGGCCGTCGGGCGTCAGTTGCGCTGCCGCCTGCACATCCAGCGCCTTCGGGAATGTCACGATGCCGGCGAAGGAGATGTGAAAGTTGAGCTTCAGCGAGCGTTCCGCTTCGGCAGCGCCGCCGCTGAAGCAGTGCATGACGCCGCCGGGGTTGGGCGGCGCCCAGTGCTCCTCGAGCAGGGCGAAGGTGTCGTCCCAGGCTTCGCGCGTATGGATGATGACCGGCTTCCCTGCCCCGCGCGCCAGGCGAAGCTGATCAGCGAAAACCGCGCGCTGCGTCTCGCGGGGGGAAAAATCGTAGTGGTAATCGAGGCCGATCTCGCCGATGGCCGCCACTTTCGGATGCGCGAGCAGCGCCTCCAGGGCGGGAAGCGTCGCGGCCGTAGCCTTGGCGGCATCGTGCGGGTGGACGCCTACGGTGGCGTAGATGAACTCGTAGTGATCCGCGAGGCGGATGGCTGCCTCAAGATCAGGCGGTCCATCGCCCGTGCCGATAGCCAGCAGAGAGTCGACTCCCGCTGCCCGCGCACGCTCGATGGCCGCATCGCGATCATCGTCGAACTGCTCGCTGTCGAGGTGGCAGTGTGAGTCCACCAGGCTCATTTCAGACGGGCTCCCACAGGCACATCCTCGAGGAAGGCGGCAAGCACGGGCGGCCCGCCTTCGAGCGACGCGGCCACAATCATGCCTTGCGAGGTGAGCCCGCGCAGTTTCCGCGGTTCGAGGTTGGCGGCAATCACCACTTTGCGGCCGATCAACTGATCCGGCTGATAGACGAGGGCGATGCCGGCGACGATGCTGCGCGGCTGTGCTTCGCCGATGTCCACGGAAAGGTGCAGCAGCTTGTCGGCGCCCTTCACCTTTTCGGCGGTGAGCACCTTGCCCACGCGAAGATCCACCTTCACGAAATCGTCAATCGTAATGGGCGGCGCGATGGGCGCGATGTTAATCGCCCCGGCGGACTGCGGGGTCTCCCCTTTCTTTGATTTCCCCACGAGCGCAGCCTGGCGTTCCTTCTCCGCCGCCTCGAGTTCGATCATCTTCGGGATGGCCGTCCTGGCGTCGATGCGCGGGAAAACGGGACTCGGCGTTCCGATCGGCTGGCCCGGCGCAAGCTGGCCCCATGCCAACTCGTCGAGACGCACGGATTCGAGCGGCTCCGTCATGCCAAGCTGCTCCCATATCTTGCGGGCCGCATCCGGGATCACCGGCGCGAGCAGCGCCGTGGCGATGCGGACAACTTCGGCGGCGGCGTAGAGAGTGCCGTCGAGGATGCGCTGCGTCTCGCTGTCCTGCTTCTTAATGAGCGTCCACGGCGCCTGCGTGACGATGAACTTGTCCACCATGCTCAGCAACTGCCACAGAGCTTCGAGGCCCTTGGAAAACTCGAAGGCATCGAAAGAGGCGCGAAACGCGCGCAGCGTATCCCATGCCTTGCCGGCGATTTCGGCGTCGATATCGGCGTGGCCTTGCGGCACCTTTCCCAGCCGGTACTGATGGATCATGCTCAAGGTGCGCGATACAAGGTTGCCGAGCCCGTTGGCCAGGTCGGCGTTGGCCCGCGCGATGAGAGCGTCGTAGCTGAAACTCGAATCCGCGCCGAAGGGCACGTCGCGCAGCAGGAAGTAGCGCAGCGCATCGATGCCGATCACTTCCTGAATCGGCGTGGCGCGTACGATGGTCCCCCGCGACTTGCTCATCTTGGCGTCTTCCACCAACAGGAAGCCGTGAGAAAAGATCTTCTTCGGCAGGGGAAGACCGGCGGCCATGAGGAACGCCGGCCAGTAGATGGCGTGGAAACGGAGGATGTCTTTGGCGATCAGATGCAGGTCGGCCGGCCACAAATCCAGCCCATCCACCGCGCTCATGTACGTGATGAGCGCGTCGAACCAGACATAGAAGACGTGCTTGCCTTCCACGGGAACAGGGATGCCCCAGTTGATATTGGTGCGGGTGATGGACAGATCGTTCAACCCTTGCCGGACGAAAGAGATCACCTCGTTGCGGCGAATCTCCGGCTGGATGAAGCCCGGATCCTTTTCGTAAAGCTCGAGCAGCCGGTCCTCGAAAGCCGACAGCTTGAAGAAGTAGTTTTCCTCGGTGACCGTCTCCGTGGGACGTCCGCAATCCGGGCAGGGGTCGCCGGGCTTGGCGTCGTTGACGTAAAGATTGTCGTGGAAGCAGTACTGTCCGGTGTAAGCGCCCTTGTAGACGTAGCCGTTATCGAGGCAGCGCTGGAACAGCCAGCGGACCACTTTGTGATGGCGCGGATCGGAAGTGCGCATGAAGTGGTCAACGGACAAGCCTGTCTTTTTCCAGGTCTCCTCGAATTCCCTGGCGATGATGGCGGCGTATTCCGCGGGCGACTTGCCCTGAGCGAGCGCGGCGCGCTCGACGTTGAGGCCATGCTCATCGCTGCCCGTGGTGAGGACGGCATCGAAGCCCAGCATGCGCTTGAAGCGCTTGATGGTGTCGGCCACCATCGTGGAATAGAAGTGGCCCAGATGCGGGGCGGCGTTGACGTAGTAGATCGGGACTGTGAGGTAGTATTTCATCGGGTGTTCTTGAGGTACGCCGAGTTGGCGTCGGTAATGATCTGGCGCAGCGGCACGCCCGCGGCAAGGGCGAGGGCGCGGCAATCGTCGTATTCCGGAGCGAACGAACCGCCGGCCGCAATCTTCATCCGCACCTTTCCGTGAGGCGTGGAGACTTCCACGAACTGGCGCGCCTGGACACGCCGCTCGGCGCGGTAAAAACGCAAGCCGAGGGTGCTGGTTTCGGCGAAAATCACCGCGGCAAGGGATTCCTGCGTCTCCGGCGTAGCGATGACGCGGAGCAGAGTGCCCTGGCGGTTCTTCTTCATCAACAGCGGTTCGAGCGAGACATCGAGCGCGCCGGCGGCAAACAGCCGCTCCATCGCGTAACCGAGCACCTGCGGTGACGTATCGTCGATATTCGCCTCCATCACCGTGATGGTGGTCGATTCGGCGGCGCCGGCGCGCTCTCCAACGGTGAGCCGCAGCACATTCGCCTGAACGGGAAAATCCTTGTCGCCCGCGCCATAGCCGGCGGCGGTGATGGTCATGGGAGGCATGGCTCCAAAATCGCGCGCCAGCGTGACGGCCAGCGCGGCGCCGGTGGGCGTAGTCAGTTCAAAAACGGGACCGCTCGAATAGACCGGCTTTCCGGTGAGCAGCAAAGACGTGGCGGGCGTAGGCACGGGGAGAACACCGTGCTCCGTCTGCGCCGTTCCGCTGCCGACGTTGACGGGAGAACAGTACACTTCCTCGACGCCGAGCAGGTGAAGCCCAAGGCACGCTCCCACAATGTCGCAGATGGAATCGACGGCTCCCACTTCGTGAAAGTGAACCTTCTCGATGGCAGTGCCGTGCACCTTCGCTTCCGCCTCCGCCAGGGTTTGAAACACGCGCGTGGCGTTCTGTTTTACTTCCAACGGCAACCGGGCCGCGGCGATCATGTCGACGATATGGTGAAGGTGGCGGTGCTTGTGCTGCGGTTCGAAGTCCACGGAAAACTTCGTGGCGGCAATGCCTTTTCGTTTGGTACGCTCGCAGCGGAAGGCGGCGCCGGTGGAAAGTTCGTTCAGCCCGGCTACCAACTGGTCCACCGGAGCACCGGCGTCCACCAGAGACCCGATGCTCATGTCGCCGCTGATTCCCGAAAAGGCATCCCAGTATCCGATTTTCATCCTGGCGGTTTCCTCAAATCCGTGAGCGTGTGCCGGGCGGAGTGCGGCGCGGCGAACCCGCTCCGAGTGCCCGTAGTTACAGGATAGCAATGGTCACCGCGGATCGCCCACCCAGATGCTGCCGCGAGCCTCTTCGAGTGTGAAATAGGCGGCATCGGGGCGGATCACCAGAGATTGTTCGCCCGGGGACAACCCGTAGGGAGAGCGTTGGGCCTGGTGGAAATGGTGGACCGCCCAGCTTGGCCCCATGCCTCCGCCAGTTGCCGGGTTGATGCGCACCGCGTAGAGACAGCGGAACATGTCCTCGTCAGAAAAGAAATAGAGCAGCTTCTCATCGGGGGACCAGCGCGGGTTGTCGGAAAAGGAGAACCCGTCGGTGATGGGAACGGGCCCCCCGCCGCGTCCGGAGGGCATCACCATGATGCGATGCACCCCGCGGTTGAGCGAGGTGAGAGCGATGAAGCGCCCGTCCGGTGACCAATCGGCGTTCACAATTCCTTCCGCCTCCCCGGCAAGGGCGCGGTTCTCCCCGGTTGCGAGGTTCAACGTGCGCGCATACATCCGGTCCGTCTCCGTTCCACGGGCGCCGTAGAGGACGGTGTTCCCATCGGGTGAAAAGCTGAACAACCGCACGCAACTGTTGCAGGGGACATCGCGGCGCGCGCCGCCCGCGGCGAGGATCTCCACGGTGATCCCCTTGCCGCCGCCCTCCTCCCGCAAATACGCGAGCGTCGAACCGTCGCGGGAAAAGATGGGAGACCACGTCATGGCATCGGCAACGGGAGCATCGGAGTTGCGCGCGGCATCGCGCAGAAACACGCGGACAGAACCGTTCTTAGGGGACACATACGCCATCCGGCCGCCGCTTCCGGAGGCGGGAAAGTATTCGACAATGCCTTGCAGAGCGGTCGCCACCTTCGGTCCGCCGGTGGTCTTTCCTTCGTTCGCTTCGAGAGGCAGGGTCCAGATGCGCTCGGCTCCGGTGAGTCCCGTAAAGACGATACGGCCATTGTCCGAGGTGGCAGGCTGCGATTCCCTTCCCACCCCTTTGGTGATGCGGCGGGGCAGTCCTCTCACCTTGAAATTCGAGCTTAGCCCGACGGCCCACAGGTTGCGTGTCTCACCGAGGATCGCCTCAAACAGCACCACGCCGCCAGTGCGCTGCCAGTGCCAGGGCGGGCCATACTCGAGTCCCATCAGCCGCGGACCATCCGTCAGTACTCCGGTATTCACCGGCGCGGAGTCATCAATCGGCGTCACCCACCAGTCGGAAACGGCCGGAGGCTCGCCAGGACCGCGGCGCGGCCGGCCAATGAACAGCAGATGTTTGCTATCCGGAGCCCAAACCGGATACTGCGTGGTAAGGAAATCGCCGCGAAGCTGGCGGATGGAATTAGTTTCCAGGCTGGCGATATAGAGCTTCGAATCGCCGCCTCCATCCGTGCGCGCCGGAATCCAGTAGGCAACCCACTTCCCGTCGGGAGAAATGCGCGGACTGCGCCCCTCGGGCGCGACCTTCCTGGGCCGTCCCCCGCTCACGGAGACCACAAACACTCCGCCGCCATCCTGTTCGGAATGGTAGACCACCAGATTCCCTTCCGCGGAGAACGAGGGCTGGCGGTCGTCAAACTCGCCGTGCGTCAATTGAACCGGCATTGTGCCGACAGCGGGCTGCAGCCATAGATGCATGAATCCGCTCGAACCGCGGTCGGACGAATAGACGACAAGCCTGCCATCCCTGGTAATGGTGGGGTCGATGCTCATGGTTTCGGGGGGCGTCAGGCGGCGGAAGTTGGCCAGCGTGACGAGCGGGTCCGAGGCGCCGGTGGCAAAGCCGAACGGGTTCCAGTAGCCGAGCCCCGTACCCGCAATCAGGCAGGCCGCCGCTACCATCCAGGGTCGAACGCTCCGCGGAGGACGCTGCGGGGAAGACTCGCGCGGCGATGGCAGCGGCGGCGCGGCCGGCAATGGCGCCTCCTCCCCATCCGGAGTATCGGCCCATCTGCCTCCGGTGAGGCGGTCGCGGATGAGGGGGACATAGATGCCCGGGGTGAGGCCGATGAAGATCGGGTCGTCAGATCCTTCGGTTCGGTAATAACGCCGCAGCCTGTGGTCGGCGCGCCGCGAAACGGATCGCAGCAGCGCCAGTTTCTTGCGGTCCTCATCGAGCGTTTTGTTCGCCAGCCACGCGTCCATCAAGCGGTGTTCCACCAAAGCGGAAGTTTTTCCCGCAAGCGCTGCCTCGACGCAGTACTCGAGCAGCCTGGCACTGCGCGTCGCGCCTTTGAAGGCGTCACTGTCGAGAATCCGCCGCAGTTGTTCCCGGATGCCGTCTGGGGTGAGTTCGCGAACGCTGTCTGTCATCACGAAGGCTTAGGTCATCTTAAATCACGGCTATCGCTCATGTCTGCGGAGGAAAGGGCGCATAGCGCGTTTTCCTTGCGCCATGACGGCAGTTGAGAGAAACCTTTTTTCCCAACCCGTGTTCCTATCTCCCAGGAGGACAAGAACACAATGAAGAAACTCACAGCCATCGTACTCCTGCTCGCCTCTCTATCCGCGGCGCAGGCGGCAGTCCGGGTCAATATTCAGTTGGGCGTAGGCCATCCCCTGGTACGGCCGGGCCGCATGGTGATGGTCCGTACCGCTCCGCCGGTAGTGGTCCGCGAGCGCGTCGTGTATGCGGCTCCCGTGGTCTGGGCTCCGCGCGTAGCGGCGGTTCCTGTTCGGGAGCGGCTGGTATGGGAGGACAGCGAGCGTTTCGCCCGCTCGGAGGACTGGGTGGAAACGACGCTGCGGGCCGGCCAGAGCGGCAACCGTCTCTTCCTGCGCGTTAACGGACGCGCCCAGGTGGATTTCGCCGAGGTGCACTTCCGTAACGGGAATGTGCAGGTGGTGGACTTCAAAGAACGGCCGCTCGACCCCGGCCTCTATCCGCTGCTCGATTTCCCCGGCGGCCGCTACGTCGAATATGTTCGCGTAGTGGCCCGCGCGCGCAGCAACGAAGCGAAGATCTCCGTGCTGATGGCGCGGTAGAAGGCGAGGGACTCTCGTCCCCGTCCGCCATCTCACCGCCGTTGGCGGCATTCGCGCTGCCAATTGTCCTGATGCGGGAGGACAGATAATATAACCATCAATGCTCATTGTTCACGTTCACGTCCGCGTCAAGCCGGAGTTCGTCGAGGCCTTCCGTACCGCCACCATCGAAAATGCATCCCATAGCGTCCAGGAACCGGGCATCGCCCGTTTCGACGTCCTCCAACAGGCCGGCGATCCCGCGCGGTTCCTGCTGGTCGAGATTTACCGCACGGCGGAAGCGCCCGCTCAGCACAAGGAGACCGCCCACTACGCCGCCTGGCGCGACGCCGTTGCCGGCATGATGGCCGAGCCGCGCTCGAGCATCAAGTACGCGAACGTCTTCCCCGGCGAAGAAGGTTGGTAAAGGAAGTGACCTTCGAATTCGCCACCAGCGGACGCATTCTGTTCGGCCCGGGAATCCTCTCCGAGGCAGCCAGGGCAATCCAGCCGCTCGGGCGCCGCGCGCTGCTCGTTACCGGCCGCTCTCAGGACCGGGCGGAACGGCTTATCGCGCTGCTGGCAACAGCCGGCGTGGCGGCTGTTCCCTTCTCCATCGCCGGCGAACCTGAGATCCAGCGCATCCGCGAGGGCGTCGGGCTTGCGCGCGGCGAGCACTGCGACATGGTCATTTCCTTCGGCGGCGGCAGCGCCATCGATGGCGGCAAAGCGATCGCCGCACTGCTGCCCAACAGTGGCGAGCCGCTCGACTATCTCGAAGTCATCGGCAAAGGCAATCCACTCCTCTGCCCGCCGCTTCCCTTTGTCGCGATTCCCACCACCGCCGGGACAGGCTCGGAAGCGACGCGCAACGCCGTGCTCGCATCGCCGGAACACAAGGTGAAGGCGAGCCTGCGCAGCGCCGCCATGCTTCCGAAACTCGCCATCGTCGACCCGGAACTCACACTCGGCCTGCCGCCCGCCATCACCGCTGCCACGGGCCTCGACGCGCTCACGCAACTCATCGAACCGTACACTTCCATCCGCTCCAACCCGCTTATCGACGCAATCTGCCTCGAGGGAATCCGCCGCGCTGCCCGGTCGCTGCCGCGCGCTTTCTCCAATCCTCATGACCTTGAAGCCCGCGCGGGCATGTCGCTCGCCAGCCTCTTTGGCGGCATCGCTCTGGCAAACGCCGCCCTCGGAGCCGTGCATGGATTCGCGGCTCCCATCGGAGGCATGTTCCCCGCTCCGCACGGAGCGGTTTGCGCAGCGCTGCTGCCTCACGTGACCGAGGCTAACATCGCCGCCCTCGAGCAGCGCGCGCCGGACAGCGAAAAGCTGGCACGGTACCACACCGTGGCGGGCATTCTCGCGCAGAACGCTCACGCCACGGCTCGCGACGCCGCCGCCAGTTTGCACAGCCTGTGCCGAAGCCTTTGCATCCCTCCGCTGCGCGAATACGGAATCATGGAGTCCGACATCCCCGTCATCGTCAGCAAGGCGTTACAAGCCAGCAGCATGAAGGGCAATGCCCTGCCCCTCACCGCCGCCGAACTCTCGCAGATTCTGAAACGAGCTATCTGATATGTCCCTGCATAACAAAGTTGCCATTATCACCGGAGGAGCCACCGGCATCGGACTCGGCATCGCCCGCATCCTCGGCATGAAAGGAGTGAGACTCGCTCTCGTCCAGCCCACGCCGGAGCACTTCGCGGAAGCCGCCGACTCGCTCGCCGGGGCGGAGGCGGTGGCCCACATCGCCGACATCTCGAACCGCGAGGCGGTCTTCCAGATGGTGGCCCAGGTGGAACAACGCTTCGGCCAGATCGACATCCTGGTGAACAACGCGGGTCTCACCGGCAAGCCCGCCGTTCACTCGTTTCTCGACTGCGCTCCCGAGCAACTCGACGCGATTGTCGATGTGAACCTCAAGGGCACTTTCCACTGCTCGCAGGCTGTGGCCCGATCCATGGCGGCGAAGGGAGTGCGCGGCTCGATAATCCACATCAGTTCCGTCGGCGCCTATGCCGCTCAGGAGTTTGCCTCCGTCTATTGCGCCACCAAAGCCGCCCAGGTCTCGCTCGCGCAGACCATGGCGCTGGAACTCGCTCCCTACGACATCCGGGTGAATGCCATCGCCCCCGGCGACATCCTCACTCCGGCCAATGCCGGCATTGCCGGCGACATGAGGGAAAGCGGCGCCAGCGGGCGCTACGTGCGCCTCACGCCGCTCGGGCGCCGCGGCACTCCGGAAGATATCGGCAATGCTGTTGCCTTCCTCGCCTCCGACGATGCCGCCTTTATTACAGGCGCCACGCTCCTCGTCGACGGAGGCTGGCTTGCCTATTGAACCTGCCGCCCAAGGCTGGATGAAAGGCTTCGCCACACTCGACTACGTCGCCGTCGGGCTCTATCTGCTCGCGATTGCAGTCATCGGAAGTTCCTTTTACCGCCGCGGAGCCACGGCCAAGGAGTATTTCCTCGGTGGCCGTTCCATGCCCTGGATCGCGGCCGGAATCTCGATTGTCGCCGCCGACCTCAGCGCCATCTCCGTCATGGGCTCGCCCGCCTGGGGCTACAAGAACAACCTGCAACTCATCTGGATGCCGGCCGCCTATCCCATCTGCGCGCCCATCGTCATCCTCGTGTTCGTGCCGTTCTACTCGAAACTCAACCTCTATACAGCCTATGAGTATCTCGAGCGCCGCTTCAGTTTGCCCGTGCGGCTGCTGGTGAGCATGCAGTTCCAGGTTCTGCGCGGCTGGCACGTCGCCGTGGCCATCTATGGTCCCGCGCTCGTGATCAACCTCGTTACCGGCTTCCCCGTCTGGCAGTGTGTGCTGGTGATGGGCTTGTTCACCACGCTCTACACGGCGCTGGGCGGCATCCGCGCCGTCATCTGGACCGACGTCATTCAGTTCTTCACCGTCACCTCCGGCATCGCCCTCATCTTCACCGTCGCGCTGCGGCGCGTCCCTGGCGGCATCCCCGCCGCCTACCACGCCGCGCTCGATGCGGGCAGACTGAGTTTCGTCAATCCAACCCTCGATCCGGCGCAACTCACCAGCATCTGGGCGTGCCTCATCGGCGGCATCGTCTTGTGCATGGCTCCGCTCACCACGGACCAGGCCATCCTCCAGCGGCTGTTCACCACCAAATCCGCCAAGGACTGCCGCCAGAGCGTAATGCTCCAGGCCTTCCTCATCGTGCCTATCATTTCCATTCTCTATCTCACCGGTACGGCCCTTTTTGCCTTCTACCACTTCCATCCCGAACGCCTCGCCGGACTCACGAACACCGACGCCATCGTGCCCTTTTTCGCCGTGCGCGAACTGCCGAGCGGCATGTCCGGACTGGTGGTGGCCGCCATCTTCGCCGCTTCCATGGCCGTAATGTCGGCAGGCATCAATTCGCTCACCACCGCGAGCACCGTCGATTTTTACCAACGCGTCTTCCGGCCGGACCGGCCGCCGGAGCACTACGCCATGGTGGGCCGCGCCGGAACGGTCTTTTGGGGCGTGGCCGTCACCTTCACGGGACTGCTTGCTTCGAAAGCCGGAGACCTCGTCCTCGCCTACAACCGCGTGAGCGCCGTCGTTTCCGGGCCCATGCTCGGCATCTTCCTGCTCGGCACCCTCACCCGCCGCGCTTCCGCGATGGGCTGCCTGCTCGGAGCCGCCGCGGGGATGATCGCCGTCGGCCTCACAATTACGCTGACGCGCTGGAGCTTTTTTTACCAGGGCCCCATCGGCGTCGTTACCACCTTCGGCGCCGGCTATCTGGCAAGCCTCTTCACTCCAGCCCCTGCGCCGGACCGGGTAAAAGGCCTGGTGATGGGCGCCTGACCGGAGCCAGTTGTCCCCCAACCGGAAACCTGCCAGAATAAAGGAGTTCGAAGTTCCTCTACGGGTCTCATGCAAAAGGGGGTGAATAGGATTTGGCCGAAGTATTAGTCCAGGATGGAGAAACCCTGGAAAGCGCCCTGCGCCGGTTTAAACGCAAAGTGCAACAGGAAGACATCATCAAGGAGATCAAGCGTCACTCCTTCTACCTGAAGCCCGGCGAAAAGCGGCGCGTGAAGGAAGCGCTGGCCCGCAAGCGCAATCGCAAGCGCAAGAGCCGCGATATCGAATAGTCACCCTCCAAAAACAATACGGGCGCGCCAGGAAATCCCCAGCGCGCCCTTTCTTTTGTTTGACCCTGACTCCTGCTATTGAAGCGCCCGCATCATGGGATGATCCACCTGCTTGAAGCCGGCCGGCACGCTGAACTTCGACGAGTCCGCGGGCGCGGTGGAGAAGTTGTTCATCTCCATCACCATCTCCATCAGCACTCCTGAATTTGCCGCGGCCGCCTGCTGGTTTTCCTGCGCCGGGGGCGGAGGAGGCGGCGGCTCTTCCTGCTTTTTCTTGCGCCTGCCAAACCCGCCGAGTCCGCCAAGTCCACCGGGAATACCGATACTCCGCCCGATGCGGCTGGCCGCGGAATCGGTCGCAGCGTCCCCAGCAGCCTCCTTCACCGAAGGGCCTTGCGGCTGCTGCATCGTCGCCGGATCGGTAACCTCGGAGGCCTTTGCCGGATCCAGATTCATTCCCATTTTCGTGATCTGCTTGATGTGAATCCCCTTCAGCTTCTCCGCTTCCTTCGCCATCTTCTGCATGGAAGTCATGAACTGCGGATTCGAGGCCATCATCATCGCCTGCCCAGCCATCGCCGGGCTTGCCAGCGCATTGGCCATCTTCAGCGCCAGCCGCTTCTGGAAGTCCACCAGTTCCTGGTAGCCGGGCACCGAATCCGTGACCCAGATGGAACTCATCGTCTCCATCTGTCCCGACTGGCCCGATTGCTTGTCCTTGGCTTCGAACGTCATGGTCATGAGCACTTCATGGGCGTTCACGCCGTTGATGTTCTGGACCTTGCCGGTTTCCTTCACGTCCATCTTGTAGCTCACTTCCGCTTTCTGTTCCGCCTCCTTGCGCTTGTCCTCGGTCTCTTTCACGCGCTGCTGCGCGCGCTGCATCGCTTTTTCCATCGCTTCTTTCATCTGGGCGAAGGTGATGGTGGACCAGGTCCGCTTCTCGAAATCGATCTCCGTGATGCTTTCCTTGTCCAGGTCCCAGATCTGCGCCGTCCGGTCATTGACATGCGCCATGCGGTTCCCCTGTACGATCACCGTGGACGTTACGGGCTCACCCACCCTCCGCAAGTCCTTGGAAAACACTCCCAGCGTACGGCTCATCTGCATCAGCGCGCCGCCGGTCATCCGCGTGGTTTCGGTGTACGTAAAATCGGCCAGAAGCAGGGCCGGAGCCAGAAGCGACCCCGCAATCAACTTCTTCATGCGAACCTCCATCTTGTTCGAGCGTACCTTCTCACCAGTGTACGCGGAAAACAGGATGGCGAAACCATCACGCTCCGGACCGGTTTCCCCCTACTCCGCGGCTTGCGGCGGCCAGGCGGCGGGTGGATTCAATTGACAGGTAGCCTCCTCGTGGATAAACATATGGAATTCTTCAGGAGGCGCGGAATGGGCGGAATTCTACTTGGGGTGTTTGTATTTCTCGAGGCGGCCTGGTGTGCTCCGGGGAATCATTTTCAGATCGAGGTGAAGGCGGATACGAAGGCGGGGTATCCGGTGTGGATACAGAAGGAAATGCCCCGGCAGTTCAATCCGGATTCGGTGCGGGTGCGGGGTGCGGGATCGGACAGCGAGATTGGGGTGAAGGTGGACTGGCGGGCGCCGGAGGCGCGCATCAGTTGGGTGTCGGCCGGGGCGGCTTCCTACACGGTGTCATGGGATGTGGGCCGGGACGGCGAGACGCAGCGGTTGGCGGAGCCGGCGATGGTGGGGGCCGGGGAGCGGATCGCCTACGGGCGCGCCGGGGTGAAGGGGAAGTTGTCGGTGGGTCTGTGGGCGCATCCGGTTGTGGTGGATATGGACGGAAACAGAGTTCAGGACCTGATTGTCGGATGCCCGGACCGGCCGTACAACGGGATCTATCTGTTCCGGAACCTGGGGACGAACGAGAAGCCGCTGTTCGATCGAGCGGAGTGGATGGGGCCGGGGAAGAAGGACCTAGTGGCGGCGGACTTCAACGGGGATGGCGCAGTGGACCTGGTGTATAGCGGCGGGTACTTCAGCGATGTGGTGAAGAACCGGTTGGCGAAGCCGGTGAAGGTGGCGCTGCACGTGGAGTATCACGTGGGGCGGGATGACCTGTGGTACCCGGTGGATTGGGACGGGGATGGGAAGATCGATTTGTTGACTGGGGTGAGCGACTGGCGGGATTACGGCTGGGATGACGCGTTCGATGAGAATGGCGTCTGGCAGCGCGGGCCGCTGCACGGGTACGTATACTTCCACCGCAATGTAGGGACGAACGCGGCGCCGAGGTATGAGGCTCCGGTGAAGCTGATGGCCGGAGGGAAGACGCTCGATCAGTACGGGAGCCCGGCGCCGAATCCCGTAGATTGGCTGGGGAACGGGCGGCTGTCGCTGGTGGGGTCGGACTTCATTGACTCAGTGTGGTTGTTCCGGAACGTGAATGGATCAGGCATGCCGAAGCTGGCGGCGGGGGAGATGCTGAAGGCGGGCGGAACGGTCCTGCACATGGATCTGTGCATGATCCAGCCGCGCGTGGCGCGGTGGCACAAGGACGGGCGTCCGTCGCTGGTGATTGGGGAAGAAGACGGGCGAGTGGCGCTGGTGGAGAATCTGGCTCCGCGTGGTGAGGAGCCGCGGTTTGCCGCGCCGCGGTATTTCGAGCAGGTGGATCCATACGTGAAGAGCGGGGCGCTGTCGCGTCCAGTGGCGGTGGATTGGAACGGAGACGGGAAGCTGGATTTGATTGCGGGGAATTCGGCGGGGTATTTGCAGTATTTCGAGAATGTGGGGAGTCAGGAGAGCCCTGCCTTTGAGGACCGCGGGTATTTGAAGGCCGGCGGGAAGGTGATCCGGCGGGTGGCGGGAAGGAACGGATCGATCCAGGGTCCGGCGGAGCGGAAGTGGGGATACTCGAACCCTTCCGTGGCGGATTGGGACTTGGATGGGAAGCTCGACATTCTGGTGAATGACATTTGGGGGTCGGTGGTGTGGTACCGGAATGTGGGGACGGCGGGAAAGCCGGAACTGGCGCCGGGGGAGGATATCGAGGTGGAGTGGAAGGGTAGGGTTCCCAAGCCGGATTGGGTGTGGTGGGAGCCGAAGGGGAAACAATTGGTGACGCAGTGGCGGACGACGCCGAAGGTGGTGGATTGGGACAGGGATGGATTGCCGGACCTGGTGATGCTGAATCACCAGGGGTATCTGTCGTTGTTCCGGCGGGCGCGGTGCGGGGCGCGCTTATGCCTGATGCCGCCGGAGCGGCTCTTCGTGACGCCGAGCGGGCGTTTTCTGAATCTGGCGGCGGGGCGCGCGGGGAGCAGCGGACGGCGCAAGATCGAACTGGCGGATTGGGACGGGGATGGGGATTTGGATCTGATTGTCGATGGGGACAATGGACCGCTGTGGTACGAGAATACAGGGACGCAGGCGAAGCCGGTGATGACGCCGCGCGGGAGGTTGATCGAGGCTCCGTTGAGGGGACACAGTCCGACGCCAAACGTGGCGGATTGGAACCATGACGGGCGGCTGGACCTGATTGTGGGCGGGGAGGACGGATTCTTTTATTACTTCGAGCGGTCGTATATCGAGGCGATGAACCGGGCCGCCAAGCGGTGAGCGGCAGCAAGTACAATTGAGTTTCCATCTCTGGCGATGGAGAAAGGGGACTCCCATGCGACTCGGCGCTGTGACGTACAACATTCTGAAGGATTACGATCTCGAAACACTGATTGGGAAGCTGGAGGCGGCGCAGTTCGAGGCCGTGGAGTTGCGCACGGGCCACAAGCACGGCGTGGAGCCTTCGCTTGGACCCGAGGAACGGACGAAGGTGCACGAGCGGTTCGCGCGCAGCAAGGTGCGGCTGCTGAGTCTCGGGAGTACGTGCGAATTCCATTCGCCGGACGAGGCAGTGAGACGGAAGAACATCGAGGAAGCGAAGAAATTCGTGGACTTGGCGCACGATACGGGGGCGTGGGGCGTGAAGGTGCGGCCGAACGGGATTTCGAAGGAATTGGGGCCGCAGAAGACGGTTGAGGTGATTGGAGAGTCGCTGCGGGAAGTGGGCGCTTACGGAGCGCGGATGGGCGTGGAGATCTGGCTCGAGGTCCACGGGCGCGAGACGCAAGTACCGGCGGTGGCGGCGGCGATCATGAAGGCGACGCGGCACGACCACGTGGGATTGTGCTGGAACTCGAATCCGACGGACATCATCAACGGGAGCGTGAAGCAGAATTTCAACCTGTTGCGGCCGTGGATCAAGAACGCGCACATCAATGAACTCGCGGGTCCGTATCCGTACCGGGAGTTGTTCGCGCTGATGAAGGCTTCGAAGTACGACCGCTATACGCTGTGCGAAGCGCAAGAGAGCAAGGAGCCGGAGCGGTTCCTGAGATGGTATAGGGCGTTGTGGGTGGAGTTGAACCGCACATGCGCGTGATGCGGGCCGCGCTGCTGGCGGCGGCGGGAGTTGCCGTTGCGGCGGCGGCTTCGCCAACGCCGGAGAGCCACTTCGGACACGCGATTGGGGTGGACCGGGTCCTGCTCGATTGGGACAAGGTGGTGAGCTACTTCCGCGCGCTCGAGAGGACGAGCGGGCGCATCAGGGTGGAGGAGATCGGCAGGACGGTGGAAGGGCGGCCGCTGATCGCCGCCTTTATCTCGAGCGAGCAGACGGTGCGGGAGTTGGGGCGGTACCGGCAGATCCAGGCGGGTCTGGCGGATGCGCGCAGGACAAATGAGCCGGCGGCGGAGAAGCTGATCGCGCAGGGGAAGGCGGTGGTGATGATCACCTGCTCGATCCATGCGACCGAGGTGGCTTCGACGCACAGCGCGGTGGAGTTCGCCTACCGCATCCTGACGGATGACAAGACGAAGTTCCGGCAGATTTTGGACAACGTGATTCTGATTCTGGTTCCCTCGTTGAATCCGGACGGCGTGGATATCGTGACGCGATGGTACCGGAAGACGCTGGGAACTCCCTATGAGGGGACGGGGCCGCCGGAGTTGTACCAGCACTATGTAGGACACGACAACAACCGGGACTGGTACATCTTTTCACAGCCGGAGACGCGGGCGGTGGTGTCGCGGCTGCACAACGTGTGGCATCCGCAGATCGTGTATGACGTGCATCAGCAAGGGACGACGGCATCGCGAATGTTCGTGCCTCCGTGGATGGACCCGATTGATCCGAACGTGGATGCGGCCCTGATGCAGGAAGGCAACATGATCGGGATGGGGATGGCGGCGGACCTGACGGCGGCGGGGAAGAAGGGCGTGGCGGTGAACGCGATGTACGACTTCTGGACTCCGGCGCGGCACTACCAGGCCTACCACGGGGGGATGCGGATCCTGAGCGAATCGGCGAGCGCGCGGCTGGCGAGCCCCATCTATGTGCGGCCGGACCAGATTGCGCGGAGGGCGCTGGGATATGATCCGCGGGAGCGGTCGTGGAACTACCTGGAGCCGTGGCTCGGCGGGGAATGGCGGCTGCGCGACATCATCGACGACCAGTTGATTGCGTTTGAATCGTGCTTGTGGCAGGCAGCGATGCGGCGGGAGGACCTGCTGCGAAATTTCTACCGGATTTTGCAGCGGGCATCGAAACGGCAGGTTCCGTACTCGTTTGTGGTCCCGAAAGGACAGCTTGATCCGGGGGCGGCGAAGAAGATGCTGGAGACGCTGGCATTCGGGATGGTGGAAGTGGAGCAGGCGTCGGCGGATTTCGAGGCGGACGGGAAGCGGTACGCTGCTGGATCGTATGTGATGCGGATGCAGCAGCCGTATAGCGCGTTCGCGAAGACGCTGCTCGAGCGGCAGCATTATCCGGATTTGCGGCTGTATCCGGGGGGACCGCCGAAAACGCCGTATGACGTAACGGCGCAGACGCTGCCGCTGCTGATGGGCGTGGCGGTGGATACGGTGAAGGACCAGTTCGAAGCACGGACTGTGCCGGCGCGGGCGTTTCCGTTCGCCCAGGAAGGCAAGGTTCCGGAGGGCGCGCTGGCAGCGTCGAATGTGGACAGTTGGAAGCAGGTGACAGCAGCGTGGAAGGCGGGGAGGCCGGTGGCGCGGGATGGCGCCGGGAATTTCTATGTGAACCGCGCGGCGGGCGCGGAGTGGAAGGCGATGAAGAAACCGCGGATCGGGTTGTACCGGAGCTACATTCCGGTGATGGACGAAGGGTGGACGCGGTGGGTGCTGGATGCGTTCGGGTTCCCGTATACGAGCGTGGAGAACAAGGCGGTACGGGCGGGCGGATTGCGGAAACGTTTCGATGTGATCGTGTTTCCCGATCAGCGGGCACGGGATATGGAAAGCGGATACGCGCCGGGATCGATGCCGGAGGAGTATACAGGCGGATTGGGCGAGGAAGGGGCCGCGGCATTGAAGGAATTCGCGCGGGAGGGCGGGACGCTGGTGTTTCTGAACGATGCCTGCGAGTGGGCGGTGGACCGGTTGGGGATCCGGGTGCGAAGCACGGTGGAAGGGGTTTCGAGCAGGGATTTTTATTCGCCGGGATCGCTGCTGAACGTGACGCTGGACGAGACCCATCCGCTGGCGAAAGGAATGCCGAAGGAGATCGCGATCTGGTCGGAGGGAAGCCCGGCGTGGGAGGTTTCCGAGGGGGTGAAGGTGGTGGCGCGGTATCCGGCTTCGGGGGTGCTGGCGTCGGGGTGGTTGTTGGGGCAGCGGTACCTGGCAGGGCGGGCGGCGCTGGTGGAGGAGGCTGTCGGGAGCGGGAAGGTGATCCTGTTTGGGATGCGGCCGCAGTACCGGGCGCAGAGTTACCAGAGTTTCAAGATGTTCTTTAATGCGCTGGCGGGGTATTGAGTTCACTTACGCATGCCGACCTTTTCGGCGGCGCGGAGGCGGGAGTCGAGGGGATTGAGGCGGCGTTCCATTTGACGGGTGATGACGGGGAAGTGGGAGACGGTGCAGAGGTATTCGGGAATGGCCCAGACGTGGTCGGTGGAGGTCATCCAGTGGAGGTGGTCGAAACGGGTGAGGCTGACGGGGCGGGAATAGCGGCGGAGGGTCTTTTCACCGGAGACGTTGTGGTAATGCTCGAAGTAGGACATGACGAGTTCGCGCACGGTGCGGTAGACGGGCTCGCGGAAGCGGAGGCTGGCGTAGTTGGATTTGGCGATGGCTCCCCAGTGGCCGCGGTCTTTGTAGACGGCGAGAACATGATCGTCGTCGCGGACGGCTTCGAGGTCGAGGAGCATGGGCGGATGCCCGTGGACGCGAAGGGCGGCGGCGGCGAGGAGGGCTCCTTCCATGCAGTGGGCCCGGCGGTCTTTCAAGACCAACCGGGGGGAGCGGCAGGTGGGGCCGTCCTCCTGCTTGTCATAGCCGATTTCGAAGTCAAGGAATTCCTGGACCCTGGCGGGCGTTTTCAATGCGCGCAGGGTTCTCATCTCCCGTGGAGTAAACCCGTTGTCCATACGTGCTGTCTTAGAGGAATCGTACCGGTTCACCGAGCGGACGGGCACGAGGGGTCTGGCCGCTATCGGACTCGGCGACGGAATCGCCTTCGCCTGGGGCGAGGAAGAGGTTGGAAACGAGGCCGTGCTGCCTGTCATAGAGATCGCGGTAGCGGCCTTGGGCTGCGTAGAGGGAATCGTGCGTGCCGCGCTCGAGGATGCGGCCTTCTTCCATGACAAGGATCTGGTGGGCGCGGCGAATGGTGGAGAGGCGGTGGGCAATGACAAAGGTGGTGCGCCCCCGCATGAGGTGGGCGAGGCCGGATTGAATCATCTGCTCGGATTCGGAATCGAGGCTGGAGGTGGCCTCATCCAGGATAAGGATGCGCGGATCGGCAAGGATCGCTCGTGCGATGGAAAGACGCTGCCGCTGGCCGCCAGATAGTTTCACGCCACGCTCGCCGATGACCGTATCGTAGCCGTTTTCGAACTTTTCGGCAAACTCGTCGACGCGGGCGACGCGGCAGGCGTCGAGGATCTGCTCCTCGGTGGCGCCGGGCTTGGAGAAGGCGATGTTCTCGCGAATGGTGCCATCGAAGAGGAAGGTGTCCTGGAGCACGACGCCGAGTTGGGTGCGGTAGGAGTCGAGGCGGACGGTAGATACGTCGACGCCATCGACGAAGACCTGACCGGAGGTGGGGTTGTGGAAGGCGGAAACGAGCCCGATGGTGGTGGACTTTCCGGAACCGGAAGATCCGACAAGGGCGGTGACGGTGCCGGGGCTGGCGGTGAAGGAGACGTCGAAGAGGACGGGCTTGCCGGGGTCATATTCGAAGCCGACGTTATCGAAGCGGACCTCGCCCTGAATGGGGCCGAGAGAGACGGTGCGCCGGGGGTCCTGGTCCTCCGTTTTTTCGGTGAGGACTTCATGGGTGCGTTCGAGACCGGCGAGGGCTTCGGTGAGTTGGGTGCCGATACCGACGATTTGGAAGACCGGGGCGACCAGGAAGGCGAGGAAGGCGGTGAAGGTCATGAAGCCGCCGAGGGTGAGCGCGCCGGCGAGGATCTGCTTAGCCCCGAGATACATGACGATGGCGCCGACGATGCCGAGCAGAAGCGTGGCCGAGAGGCTCATGAGGGAGACGCCGGTGAGGGACTTGATGACGTTGTCGAGGAGTCGCTGGACACCCTGGGCGAAGACGCCTTCTTCGCGCGCTTCAGCATGATAGCCCTTGACGACGCGCACGCCGGAAAGGGATTCGGTGAGCCGGCCGGTGACCTCGGCGGTGATCTTGCCGCGCTCGCGGAAGATGGGGCGGAGGGTTCCGAATGCCTTCTGAAGGAGGAGCGAGAAGGTGAGGATGACGCCGAGGGCAATGCCGGTCAACATGGGGCTGATGCGAAGAAGCATGAAGAGGGCGAGGAAGGCGGTGAGGAGGCCTCCGGCGAATTCGACGAGTCCGGTGCCGACGAGGTTGCGAACGCCTTCCACGTCGTTCATGATGCGGGAAACAAGGACGCCGGTTTTGTTGGCGTCGTAGTAGGCGATGGGGAGGCGGCCGACGTGGGCCTGCACTTTGCGGCGCATCTCGGCGATGAGTTTTTGCGCGGACTTGGAGAGGAGTTGGGTGAGGGAGAAACTGGTGACGGCCTGGACGGCAGTGGCCCCGAGAACGGCGGCGAAGAGTGGGCCGAGCATCTCGACATGGCGTTTGCCGATGATGTCGTCCACCAGGTATTTGGTGGAGGCGGGGAGCACGAGTCCGGCGACGCGGCTGATGGCGATGAGGAGGAGGCCGAAGAGGAGAATGCCGCGGCGCGGATGGACGAGTTCGCGGACAAGGGGCAAGACAGCACGGAAGTTCGTCTTCGGTTTGTCCGGCCGGTCAATGCCGCGGACGCGCGCGTGGGTCCGCTCAGGGGAACCGATAGATGTAGATCGAATAGCCCGCATAGGCAATAGGTTTGGCTTCGCGAAACACCCGGTAGAAGTCCCGGTATGGCATCTCGAAAAACTGCCCTGATATTAGGTTCGCACTAATTGCATAGATGCCGGGGGAGGGTTGGAAGATCCTGGTTCGTTTTCCGGTCTGGCTGAAGGGGGGCTCGATCCAGCGGATTTCGTCCTCGAGGAAGTAGGCCAACAGGTTGTCTGCGCCCATATAGGAGACGAAGGGGTGAGGATCGCCGAGGCGGTAGAGGCAGGTGCGCAGTTGGCGAAGATCCTGGCCCCAGTCGACATTGCTGTCGGAGAGATAGCGGAGACCGCCGGCGGGTCCTCCGGAGGCGAGATTGAAATAGGAGAGGTAGTTGGGATAGTAGGCGGCGAGGGGGACAGCGAGGGCGGGGAGAAGGGCGGCAAGGGTCCATTTATGGGAAGAGAGACGTTGCAGGGCGGCTCCGCAGATGAGGAGGGCGAAGGGGAGGGCGGGCAGTACAAGGCGGAATCCGAGTTGGAGGGGGCTGAGGGAGGCGAGGACGAAGTAGAGGAATCCGGGGAGGATCCAGAAGAGGTCTTCGGCGCGGAGGAGGCGTCGTTTGAGACGGATGGCGAGAATACAGGCGCCGGCGATGAGGAGAAGGAGGATGGGTTCCGGTGATTTCACGGCGGCGGCGATGGCGAAGTAGAAGGGGTTGCCGGAGGGGTAGTGGCGGCCGAGCAGGTAGACCGCGTTTTCCGCGCGGCTGTTGAAGAGGAGAGACTGGACGCCGTCCCACATCAGGGCCGGGAGCGGAAGAAAGCCTCCCCAGAGCCGGGTTTGGAACTGGCAGGCGGCGATGGCGGCGGTGTAGGGGATGAGAACCGCGAAGGCGAGATACAGGGACTTACGGGAGCGCAGCAGGACGATGAGGACTGCAAGGGGAAGGACGATGAGCATGGAAAGCTTGGAAAGGATGGCGAGGGCGGCTCCGCAGGCCATCGCGGCGGCGGTGGACGGAGTCGGGGTTTTCCAGAAGCGCCAGGCGGTGAGCCAGAACAGGAGGTAAGTGAACGTAGCGGCGTGGTCGTTCTTGAAGAGGGCTCCGTGGCCTAGGGCGGTGGGCTCGGCGAAGAAAAGGAAGGCAATGGCGAGGCCAGCCAGGGGCGAGTGGATCTGACGCCCCCACCACCAGAGGAGCACGAGGGTGGCCAGCGGGAAAAGAAGAAGGGGAAGGCGGGCGCGGAACATGGCGGTGCGGATGCCGCGCTCGCTCATACGGCGGATCATGTCGAGGCCGATGTTCCATTCGTGATTGGTCTTCCAGACGGGGTGGGACTCCTCGACGATACGGAATCCAGCGGAAGCGGCGGCCCAACCGCCGGCGATCTTGAGGAGCGGAGGCATGTCCCTGGGCAGCAGACGGTCATTGCCTTCCCAGTAAAGGATGGAGGAGACAATGTGGCTGGGCTCGTCAATGGTGACGCCGGTGCGCCGGGCGAGGTGGAACAGGACGGCCGCGTGAACGGCCAGGAGGAGGGATAACGCGGCCCCCTCGCGGAGGCTGGGCCTGTTCGGGAATGCCATATTTCTCGAAGAGTCCAATTATGCCCTGAAGGCGAACGCATGTGCACGGCGGCTTTGCGTTATACTTTTGGCGTTGCCGTTGGGGGCAATTCGCGTGTTTCACACTCCTATACGACTTGTTGCTGCTATATTCGTTTCCCTGCTCTTCGGAACAGCGCTATCCGCCAAGCCCAATTTCACGGGGGAATGGAAGATGAATGTCGCGAAGAGCGACTTTGGCACTCTTCCGGCTCCGGAGAAACTGGTCCGCACCATCGAGCACAGGGACCCGGATATGTCGGTGAAGACTGTGCAGGTGGGGCACCAGGGGGAAGTGAAGACGGAGTTCCACTACACGACGGACGGCAAGGAGTTCACCGCCAAATCGACCTTCGGGGAGATCAAGGGGACGGCCAAATGGGCCGGGGATACGCTGGTGGTGGAGACGAAGCGCTCGCTACAGGGGGCGGAGATCACACAGGTGGACCGGTGGACGCTCAGTGAAGACGGGAAGTCGCTGAACGTGCAATCGGTGATCCAGACTCCGAACGGCGCCTTCAAGATGGCGCTGAGCTTCGACAAACAATAACGAGGTCCCGACCGGCTACTTCTTCCATCCCCAGGCGGCAAGCATGATCTCGAAGATGCGGGTGTTGGGCATGAACCCTTTCACCAACTGCGCCCCCGGACCATGAGCCGCCACCAGTACTTCCTCTCCCGTATGGCTGGTTCCGACGGCGAGGTCGAACTTGCCGCCATTGGCGAAGTCTTTCGCGTTGGCGGGCAGCAGAAGCGGAGCGCCGCGCTTGCCGCTGCGCAGGCGCACGTCGAATGAATGGTCCGCGGCAAACAGCACGAGCGTGTCCCTTGACGCCAGTTTCGTAGCGGTCTGCTCGATCAGCCGGTCCAGCGCGACCGCTGTTTCCAGCATCTTCTCCACCTTGCCCGGATGCAGGTCCCACTCCACCATCAGGAAGTAGCCTTTCGGGTTGCGCGAAAGGCTGCGGATGGCTTTGGCCGCGGCCTCGTCCACCTTGAAGTCGTCCCCGTCCACAAGCAGAATCGCCTTCTTCGCGGTGTCGGGCACCTCCTCGAGCGATTCGTAAACGGGCCAGCCTGCCGGCGGCGCCGCCTGGGTGAGATCGATGTTCGACTCTTTGAGCGCCTCCAGGATCCTCTTCTTCCCGCCGCCGAGAACCAGGTCGACGCCGTCGCCGAAGCGCGGCTTCCAGATCTGAGGGAAGATTTCGCCGAACTTCTTGCGGCTGTCCACGTGGGAGTAACAGGCCGCCGGAGTGGCATCGGCCATAGCCATGTTGGACACCACGCCAGTGGACAGGCCGTGCTCTTCGGCGTATTCGAGGATGGTCTTGTACGGTGTCCCGTCGGGCGCCTGCGATAGGACTCCATTGTTCACCTTGTGGCCCGTGACGATCGCGGTCATGCCAGCGGCGGAATCGGTTACCCACGAATTGGCCGCCGACGTGTCAGACAGCCCGACATTCATCTCCCGCTGGAGAAACAACTTCTGCGGAGCGCCGTAGCCATTGATGCTGGCGGCATTCAGCGTGGACTCGCCGCCGGCATCGCCGATAAAGAGAATCACGTTCTTCGCCTTCTGCTGGCCAGGCAGGACGCCACAGAACAAGATTGCGCAGATAGCCCCCACTGCAAATCGTCGTGTCATGTCGTGACGAGTATACCATGCGTTAGTTTGACCGGACTCTCGCGGGGGAATAGCGGAAGACGGGTGAGCGGCGTTGGGAGCGGAGATCGTGACTGCCACCGTCCCGTGGGACTAGGTGGCCGCGTCGCCTTCGGGGGGGAACAGGCGGCGCTCGCGCATCTCGGCGATACGGAGAAGCTCGCGGATCTTCTCTCCGTCCTGCCTGGAGGCCTTGATTTGGGCGCCCAGGCGTTCCATGACTTCGTTGTGGGCCTGCCGGCGCGCGGCCATTTCCGCGCGGCGGCGGTCAACTTCGACGCGCTCGACCTGCCGGCGCGCGGCCATTTCCTCCAAAATTTTCTCAACGCGGTCGAGGATTTTCTCAATGCGGTCGAGCGTGTCCCCGTTCATGTGTTTCCCTCCTGGATCCGGACTCCTCCATTAGCTTAGCGGACTCGGGCTTGTAGATTAGCCGACTCGGGCTTGTGCCATAATCAGGCTGTATGCGTACAGATTGGGTTTCGAAGCGCGCAGGGGATAAAATCCGCACCCAGATGCACTATGCCCGCAAGGGCATGGTGACGGAAGAAATGGAGTTTGTGGCGCACCGGGAAATGCTCAGCCCGGACACGGTGCGCGACGAGGTAGCCCGGGGGCGGATGATCATCCCGGCGAATGTGAACCATACCAACCTCGAGCCGATGGCGATCGGGGTTGCGTCGAAGTGCAAGATCAACGCAAACATCGGCAACTCCGCGACGACGTCAAATATCGACGAGGAGTTGGACAAACTGCGCTACTCGGTCAAGTACGGGGCCGATACGGTGATGGACCTGTCGACGGGCGGGGACATTCCGCGGATCCGGAAAGCGATCATCAGCAATTCTCCTGTGCCGGTGGGCACGGTCCCCATTTACGAAGCCCTTTCGCGCGTGCGGCGGGTGGAGGACCTGACGGCCGGAATCATGCTCGAGGTGATCGAGGAGCAGGCGCAGCAGGGCGTGGATTATATGACCATCCACGCGGGCGTGCTGATCCAATACATCCCGCTGACCACGCGGCGTGTCACGGGCATTGTGAGCCGGGGCGGGTCGATTCTGGCCGAATGGATGGTGAAGAATCACCGGCAGAATTTTCTTTACGAGCGCTTCGAGGATATCTGCAAGATTCTCCAGAAATATGATGTGAGCTTCTCGCTGGGCGACGGCCTGCGGCCGGGGTCGCTCGCGGATGCAAGCGACGAGGCTCAGTTTGCCGAGTTGAAGACGCTGGGCGAGTTGACGCGCATTGCCTGGAAGCACGATGTGCAGGTGATGATCGAGGGTCCGGGTCATGTGCCGATGGACCAGATCAAGCTGCAGGTGGATAAAGAAAACGAACTGTGCGACGAGGCTCCGTTCTATACGCTGGGACCGCTGGTGACGGATTTTGCGCCGGGCTACGACCACATCACGTCGGCGATCGGGGCGGCGATGATCGGCTGGTACGGAGCATCGATGCTGTGCTACGTAACGCCGAAGGAACACCTCGGGCTGCCGAACCGGGAGGACGTGAAGGCGGGGATCATCGCCTACCGGATTGCGGCGCACGCGGCGGATATCGCGCGGCACAGGCCGGGCGCGCGGGACCGCGATGATGAACTCTCGCGGGCGCGCTATCGTTTCGACTGGCGGCGGCAGTTCGAACTGGCCCTCGATCCGGAGACGGCGCAGGCGATGCACGATGAGACGCTTCCCCAGGAGGGCTTCAAAGACGCGCACTTCTGCTCGATGTGCGGGCCGAAGTTCTGCTCGATGAACATCTCCTCCAAGGTCGAGAGTTTCACGATGGAAGAAGCGGAAGCCGCGCTCAGCGAGGAGTCGAAACAGGAGTCGCTGGTGCACCTCGCCGGGACGCAAGGAGACTAACCACGGCCCATGCTGGTGATCGACACGCACGCGCATATCTACTCGCCGGACGAGAAGAAGTATCCGCCAATCGCCAAACCGCTGCGCCCGCCGGCGGGGAAGGGATCGCTGGAGTATCTGAAGGAGATCGCGAGGGCGAACAGCGTGCAGGCGGCATGCGCGATCCAGGTGAGCACCTTCTACCGGTTTGACAACCGCTACATCTGCGATTCGGCAGTGGCGAATCCGGGATGGGTGGCTGGGGTGTGCACGCTCGATCCGGACGATGCGAAGAGCCCGGCGCTGCTCAAGCAGGTCGCGGCAAAGTACGGGATCAAGGGGATGCGGAGCATTCCGGCGAAAAACGGGAAGCTGGATCACCCGGGCGTACGGGCGCTGTGGAAAGCAGCGGCGGACCTGGGGATCGTGATCAACGTGCTCATCCATCACGACAAAGCTCCGGAGGCGGAGAAGATGCTGGCTGACTTCCCTGCCCTGCGCGTGGTGCTGGACCACTGCCTGAATCTGAAAGCGGGTCCGGAGATGGAGCCGATCCTGAAGGCGGTGCTGCGGTTATCGCGCCAAAAGAATCTGCACGCCAAACTCACTTTCGTTCCCACGGGGAGCGCGACAGGTTATCCCTGCGCGGACATGCACGCGCCCTGCCTGCAAATTGTGGATGCCTATGGGGCGGAGCGATGCATTTGGGGGAGCGATTTTCCGAATGAGTTGTGGACACCGCGCGTCAGTTACGCCGAGCACCTGCGCATCTTTCAGCAGGACCTGCCGTTGAAGCCGGAGGCGCGGACGGCCGTTCTCGGCGAAACGGCGCACAAGCTCTGGTTTGCCGGAAAGCGCTTCACGGCCTGACTCATCTGGCAAAATAGTAATTTGCCCATGTCATTTGACTCCGCAAATTATGGCGAGGAGGTCGCGGCTATTCTCGCGTTCGATGGGAATGGAGAGCGGCTGATGCCGCTGGCGGGCGGGCGCTGCAGTTCTCCGGCGGCGCGCGCGCGGCTACTGCCGTGGAGCGCCGGGGAACTGTTCCAGGACAGCAGGGCTCCGGCGGCGGCGTTGAGCGGACTGTGGCTGTATTTTTCCTGCCTCGACGAATCGCATTCGATGTCGCAGGCAATCCACACCGCGGACGGCAGTTTCTGGCACGGCATCATGCACCGGCAGGAGCCCGATCCAGGCAACTCCGGCTACTGGTTCCGGCGCGTGGGCACGCATCCGGTATTCCCAAAGCTGGCGGAAGAAGCGGCGCGGCTGGCGGCGGAGATTCCGGGCACTGGCTTCATTGCAGGTGAGAAGTGGGATCCGTTCGCCTTCATTGACTTCTGCGAAGAGGCGCGGCGCAGCCCGGGATCGGAAGCGGAAACGCTGGCGCTGCGCATTCAGCGGGCGGAGTGGCAGATCCTGTTCGAGTACTGTGCGAGCCCCGCATGAAGCGTCTTTTCTGGCTTCTGCCCCTGCTCGGCATTGGCGCTCTGGCGTGGTACGTATACCTTCTGCGGACCGCTCCACCGGAAGTGTCGTTCACCAAAGTGCGGCGGGAAACGCTGATCAGCTCCGTTCTCACCAACGGGAAGGTGGAGCCGCTCGAGTGGACCGCGCTGCGCGCGGAGCGCGAAGGCACGGTGGTGCGCGTGAGCGTCGAAAGAGGCCAGACGGTAGCCAAAGGTGCGGTATTGGCGGAACTGGACGCGGAGGAGGCGAGGGTAAATCTCACGGCTGCCCAGGCTCGGGTGGCTTCGGCAAGGGCGGACCTGGACCTGCTCGACAAAGGGGGGCGGACGCGGGACATCGTCGAACTGAACTCCTCCATCGAGAAGGACAGGATTGACCTGGCGGATGCGAAGCGGAACTACGAAACGCTGCAACGGCTGGTGGCGAAGAATGCAGCCACCAGATATGAACTCGATCAGGCCAGACAGAAGATCCAACTGCTTGAAACGGACATTCAGTCGCTGACTCAACGGCGGGAGGCTCTGGTCTCGAAGCAGGATAGAGCCGCTGCCAAGGCAAGGCTGGACGAGGCGGAGACGGCCGTCGAGACGGCCAAGCGGCGCATCGAGTTGTCCTTCATTCGGGCTCCGATCGCGGGAACGGTCTACCAGTTGGAGATTCGCACGGGGGCCTATGTGCGGCCGGGAGACCTGGTGGCGCAGATCGGGCGGCTCGATCGCGTCCGCGTGGTGGTCTATGTCGATGAGCCCGATTTGGGGCAGATCCGGATTGGGCTTCCGGTAACCATCACATGGGAGGCGCTTCCCGGAAGGAAGTGGACCGGCACAGTGGAGAAGCTTCCGACCGAGATCGTGGCCCGCGGATCGAGGCAGGTCGGATTGGTGGCCTGCATCATCGAAAACCCGGAGCGGCTGTTGCTGCCCAACACGAACGTGAATGTGCAGATCCGGACGAACGTGGTGAATGAGGCGATCACCATTCCGAAGGAGGCGCTGCGGAGACAGAACACCCAAGCCGGAGTGTATTTGCTCGAGAGCGGGAATCGCGTTGTTTGGCGGCCGGTGCGGATCGGAGCTTCGAACATCACGAAAGTTCAGGTGACTGAAGGGCTGAAGGAGCAGGATCAGATTGCGCTGCCCACCGATGTGGCCCTGCGCGATGGGCTGATCGTGAAGCCGGTGTTCGCGGAGCAGTAATGCTAGACGGCGCGCTCGCGGGCGCGCTCGAGCAGATCAATCAGCAATTTCAAGTCACGCGCGCCCAGGTGGCCGAGTATCCGTTTGCTCGCCTCGAGGACAGGGCCATCGAGGGAGGAGAGGAGTTCGAGACCGGCGGGAGTGATTCGGGCGGTAACCACCCGGCGGTCCTTCGAGTCGCGGGAACGCTGGGTGAGGCCGCGCTTTTCGAGCCGGTCAAGCAGGCGGGTGATATCGGGGTCGCGAGTGATCATGCGGCCGGCAATCTCGCCGCAGGGGAGCCCGTCCGCACCGGCGCCGCGAAGGATGCGCAACACGTTGTACTGGGCGTCGGAGAGTTGTTGCGAATCGAGAACGGAGGCATGGGCGCGCTGCAAAGCGTCAGCGGTGCGGAGGAGGTTGAGGAAAGCCTCTTCCTCGAGGAGCGGGAAGGGTTTGGATTGTTTGATGTCGGCGGAGAGTTTTCCGGCCACGGCCCATAGTATCCGTTTTAACAAATTTCGTCAAGAGGAATATTCCCCCGCGCAACCACACCTCGGACCTCGTCGAATGGAAGCTGTATAATCCCTGAATATTCGACGGCCTTGAACTGGGAGAAATGGCATGGAGCTTACGAGGATTGCCGTGCTGTTCGTCATGCCGGGTGTGCTTCAGTGCGCGCCGGAGGGGAATGACTTGTTTGCCGCGCTGCGGAATGGGGATGCCGCCGCGGCGCGCCGTTTTTCGAAAAATGTAAATGCAAAGGACGAAACCGGCGCCACTCCGCTTATGTATGCCGCGCTGTATTCGGACGCGGAGACTGTCCGGCTGCTGCTCAATCAGGGGGCGAATCCCAATGCCGCCGATAACGCCGGCGCGACGGCTCTGATGTGGGCGATACCAGACGAAGAGAAAGTCCGGCTGCTGCTCGACCACGGCGCAAGAGTAAACGTGGTTTCCAAAGCGACGGGCCGCACTCCGTTGCTGATTGCCGCCGGACGGCCCGGAGCCGTACAGGTGGTGCGGCTCCTGCTCGAAAAAGGCGCTGACCCGAAAGCCCGCGACAGGAATGAGGAGACTGCGCTCATGCGAGCGGTGTACAGCAATGAAGCTGAGATATTCCGCCTCTTGCTGGACCGTGGCGTGGACGTGAACGCGAAGAGTCGAAGCAATTACACAGCTCTCATGGAGGCTGTGTCTCTGGCGAATTCACCAGCCATTATCGAAATGCTTCTGGATCGAGGCGCTGACGTCAATGGCAGGGACGAGGAAGGCTACACGCCGCTGACTTCGGCGAATTTCTATGGCGATGTACGCCCGTTCCTCTTGTTAATCGCCAAAGGCGCCGATCCGAAGGCGCGGAACATCCAGGGACAGGACTTGCTGATGTCCGCGTCGGCGAGCGACATGACGACGCCCGGGGTCATCCGCGAACTGATGAAGCGCGGACTTGATCCGAAGGCGCGGGTACAGAACCTTCATACCAGGCACGGCTATGGCCACGCGGAAGCTCCGCTGGATTGGGCCGCGCGCCATGGCGACACCGCCGTTGCGCGTCTGCTTGCGGAGGTCACGGGTGAACCGCAGCGTAAGGCGCAAGCGAGTGACGCTCCTCGCCTCCAGGCGAAGACGGCCCGGGCAGCGATCGAAAAGGCCTTGCCGCCGCTGTATGAGGGAGGGCGGGAGTTCTTCAAGCGCTCCGGTTGCACCTCATGTCATCACAACCTGCTCCCATCGGTCGCGTTTGCGATGGCGCGCTCGGCCGGGATCACGCTCGATGAGGAAAAGGTCAGAAGAAACTATCTTCAGTCCGCGGCATGGGTCAAAGGCTCACAGGATGGTTTTCTTCAGGATGTCCGGTTCCCTGGCGGCGATACGACGGCCGCGTATCTGATGTGGGGTTTCGAAGCCGGCGGCCACAAGCGCGACCGCTCCACGGATGCGGTTGTCCACCATTTGGCGTATTCGCAGGTATCCGATGGCGGGTTTCGTGTAAGAGCCGACCGGCCCCCGATCGAATCGGGCCGTGTCACTCCGACCGCCGTCTCCATCAAGGCCCTCCGCGCCTATACGATTCCGGGCCGGAAAGCCGACATCGACAGGCGTGTGCAGCGAGCGGCGAAATGGCTTGCGGAGTACAGGCCGCGAACTGGCGAGGAGCGATCCATGCGCGTGTTGGGGCTCGCTTGGGCGGGCGGGAATGCAGACGCTGTGCGCGAAGCCGCCGGACAGCTTGCCAGTACGCAACGGCCCGACGGAGGCTGGGCGCAGTTGGATAGCTTGTCCAGCGATGCCTACGCCACGGGGCAGGCACTGTACGCGCTTCACCTGGCAGGCCGGCTTTCTAAGGAAACGTTGGAGAAAGGTGTCCACTTCCTACTCGACACGCAACTCGCCGATGGCACGTGGCACGTGCGCAGTCGCGCGTATCCGCTCCAGACGAAGTACTTCGATACGGGCTTTCCCCATGGACGGGACCAGTGGATCTCAGCGGCTGGAACAAGCTGGGCGGTGATCGGGTTGAGCCTGGCTGTGCGGTAAAGCCGTCATCGGACTTGAACCGCTCGTGGCGCATTGCCCGTTTAAACACATGTCGTTGAGATGAGTATTCCTCCCGCCCCGCCTCTTTCTGTACATTCAAAATGTGACCCGCCGCAATTCTCTCCTCGCACTTCCCGCTGCCGCCGCTTCCTCTTTACGCGCCGCCGGCGGGCGCTCTCCCTCCATTCTCGAGTTGCGGCACTTCCAGTTGCGCAACGGCGCTGACGGACAAGCTCAGCGCACCGGCGATTTTCTGCACCAGGCTTACATGCCGGCGCTGGCGCGGGCAGGCGGCAAGGTGCAGGGGGTGTTCGGCAATCTGATTGCTCCAAACGGCCCGTTTCTGCTGATGCTCTCGAGTTTTCCAAGCCTGGCGGCAATGGAAACGGCAATGGGCAAACTGGAAGCGGACAAGGTCTTTCGCAAAGAGCAGGACGCGTTTGACCAGAAACCGGGGTTGAACTACACGCGGATGGAAACGACGCTGCTGCGGGCATTTGCCTCGATCCCGGAAGTAGAGGTTCCCCCGCCTTCGGGCAAGGGGTCGCATGTTTTCGAATTGCGGACCTACGAGTCGAATAATGCGGACACCCTGCGGCGCAAGATTGCGATGTTTGAAAAAGACGGCGAGATCGCGATCTTCCGGCGGCTGAATCTGACTCCGGTGTTTTTCGGGGAGACGATTGTGGGGCGCAACATGCCGAACCTCACCTACATGCTGGTGTATGACAGCCTGGCGGCGAGGGAGAAGTCGTGGGCGGCGTTCGGAGGGGACGCGGAATGGCAGAAGCTGCGGGTGAAGCCGGGGTTGACCGATCCGGAGATCGTCGCGAACATTTCGAACGTTCTGCTGCGGGGGTTGCCGTTCTCTCCCATCCGGTGACGCCTGAGCGAGCACAGCCTCCCTCACCCCGCCTTAGCCAGCACCGCCGCGGCAGCGAAGTAGCTGAGAATATCGCCCCGTTCCCGAGCCAGTTCCCGCAGCCGGGCGTGGTCGCCGGCCATGTGGCAGAGTTGCAAAGCGGAGGGGCAGTTCGATTCCGGGTAGCTGCGCAGACAGCGGATCGAAATGTCCACGGCCTCCTCGAAGCGGTTCAGGCGAACCAGGAGTTTCACCAGTGTTTCGGCGGGATAGGGGCCCACTTCGTCGGGGTCGGCGGAGAGGACCTTTTCGCGGAAGTGGGCCAGGGCGGTTTCGACATCCTCGCCGAGGAGCGCCTGGACGAACATTCCATAATCGAGAAACGGATCTTCAAATGGTGGTTGCCCGGCGAATTGGAACTGCCGGGAAAGCCGGCAGCCGTAATCGCACAGTTCGCGGACGAGTAGGAGGGTATCGCGGCGGGTGAGGTCGGGGCAGTATTGGATGACGGAGGAGAGGTGCGAGGTATCCACGTAGTAGTCGTATTCACCGAAAAGCCAGTCTCTGCCGGCGATCAATCCGGCAACAGCGGCGGTGAGGGGAGTGCGGCCTTCGTGGGCTTCGATGGCGCGGGCAAGGTTGGCGGCGAGTTCGGAATAAAGGCTCGACACCAGAAGATGGATGCATTCTTCGCGCCCTTCGGGAACGGCATACATGCCGAAAGAGGTGATGGCGCGGCACATTCCGTAGCGGCTGAGGATGAGTCCCAGTCCTTTCACCGGATGGACGCCTTCCTGAAAGGCGATGGGGATCACCGGGTCGATGACTTCCTCGGCGGCGGATGGGGGAAGGTCGTCAATGGCCTTGCGCACCGGGTCCGGTTCGCCGATGGCGCGAAAATAAGGCCAGGCGCGGGCGATGTTACCGGAGGCGAGAAAGAGCGAACCGGCTTCGCGGGCGGCTTCCACCATGGCTTGCTCATAGACGCGCCGCGCGGGTTCGGGGAACTCAGCGGCGGATTCGGTCTGGATAAGCGGCAGGCCCAACTCGAGGCGCTTTTTCATGAGGCGGGCTTCAAACAGGAGTGGATAGTTGCGGGCATCGAGGAATTTCGCCGCCAGCAAATCGAGAGTGCGGGCGGCGTCACCGCGCTGCGCCATCTCGTCGACAGCGGCGAACAGGTCTTCGGACATGCTTCGATCGTATCTCACGCCGTGCGGCGCCGTTTGTGATAACTTGTTCTGAACCGGGCTATGCGTTATTTCCTCGTTTCGAAAAGAACCTTTCTCTTTCCCTTGCTGGCGGGCGCTGTGCTGCTGACAGCCCAGAGTTCGCGACCCAGGCTTCCCCAGACGCGGGATGAAGTGGCCCGCCCGGGCGGCAAACTGCCGGGCAGCCCCAGGATTGCCCTGGTGAAGATTGCCGACGGGTTTTATGATCCCACCAACGTCGCCTCAGCCCATGACGGGACGGGCCGGCTGTTCGTCACCGAACGGGTGGGGCGGGTGCGGATTGTGAACAGGGACGGATCCGTGCAGAGCGAGCCGTTCCTCGATTTGACGAAGATCAACCCGCTCGGCAACGACGTACAGACCGGGTTTGTAGAGCAGGGGCTGTATTCGATCGCCTTCCACCCGAAATTCAAGGAGAACGGGTACTTCTACGTGCATTACGCCTCGCTGCCGTTCAATGGGGATGGGGTGATTGTGCGGTTCCAGGTGGACCCGAAAAGCCCCAACTCGCTGACGCCGGAGCGCACGAATCAGACGGCGAAGGTGGTGATGCGGATTCCGCAGCCGTACTACAACCACAACGGCGGTCAGATTGAATTCGGGCCGGACGGCTACCTGTATATCGGGAGCGGCGATGGAGGATGGGAAGGCGATCCGCTCGATTCCGGTCAGGACCTGAGTTCAGTACTCGGGAAGATCCTGCGTATCGATGTGAATACGGACGACAATGACGCGATTCCGTACAAGATACCGCCATCGAACCCCTGGGCGCGGGCGCGGGACGAGCGCCTGATGCAGCTCTTCGGGGTGAGCGAGGCGGACTTCGCCAAGATCCGGACCAGGGTGCGTCCCGAAATCTGGGCCTACGGATCGAGGAATCCCTACGAGTTTTCCTTTGACCCCAAGACCGGCGACCTGTATATCGCCGATGTTGGCCAGAACCACTGGGAAGAGATCCATTACCAGCCGGCGGAGAGCAAGGGTGGGGAGAACTACGGCTGGAACCGGATGGAAGGAAGCTGGTGCCATCCCATGACGGGGCCAAATGACAAGTGTCCGCAGGTGGGTGTGCTCCCGGCGGGAGAATATCCGCACGAGGTACCGTATCCGGGCGCCAAGCCGCTGAAGGAAGGCCACGGCTGCTCCGTGGAAGGGCTCGGCGTGGCCAACTACGGAAAGATGAACGGGGTGTATCTGGTGGGCGACTGGTGTTCCGGACGGGTGTTCGGAATGGGCTGGGATGGGCGGAAGTGGCAACTCGAGGAACTGGCGCACACGAACCTGCAATTCACGGCCGGAGGCAATGGAGAGGACGGGTACGTATACGCCGTAAACTGCTACTGCTTCTACACGTCGGACCGCGGGCCGATGGCGAATCCGCCGGGAGCGCTGTGGAAGATCGTGCCCGCCAGCGAAGTGCCTCCGGGGGCGTCAACGGCACGGACGGTGCAGGAAGTCTCCGAGGTTTCGACAACCACCGGCGGGGCGCCTGTGTTCCGCCATCCGCTCGACAACAAGCCATTGCAATTGAACATGCACCCGAACGAGACGATCACGCCGCAGGTCCGCACGTTCCAGACAACGGGAAACAATCCGTACAAGGGGAATGCGGCGGCGATCCAGGCTGGGAAGAAAGTCTACATGCAGTGGTGCGCAAGCTGCCATCTGGAGAACGCCACGGGACGAATGGGATCGAACCTTGTGGATAGCCAATACACGTATCCGCGCGTGGCGACCGATGTGGGGGTGTTCGAGGTGGTGTATGCGGGAGCCACGGGCGCAATGCAGTCCTTCGGGAACCGGATCCCGCAGGACGACATTCTGAAGATTATGGCTTATCTATCGAGCCTGAGGAAGTAGCAGGCGCCGCTAGTCGAGCTTGACCTCTTCGCCCTCGGAGAGACCTGAAAGACAGACGGCGTAAAGATTATTCATGTCACCCAGGGAGACTTCGCGCTTCTCGAAGGTTCCGCCGGGTTGCTTCACAAAGACGAACTGCTTGTTTTTCTCCGCGTGGACGGCGCCGAGCGGAACCATGGTGGCGCGATCTTTGGAGTCGACAACGACATCGGCATAAGTGGAAAGATCGGGAATGAGGCGTTCATCCACGCCGTCGATGGCGATGCGAATGGGGACGTTGCGGATGTAGTAGTTCTGGCGCCAGCCGCCCACCGCAAGGGCTCCGATACTGAAGACTTTACCTTCGAGTCTCACGCCCGGAAACGCATCGAGACCGATCAACGCCTTCTGCCCGATGCGGAAATCGGTTGCTTCGGACTGGTTGACATTGCCCTCCACCTGCATGCTCTTTGGGTTGACAATCTTCAATAGAGGTTGGCCGGAATGGAGTTGGTCACCCTGCTGGACCTGCTGTCCCTCTCCACCGCCGCGGAAAACAGTGGCGAGCACCACCATACCATCCATGTGGGCCGTGACAGTGTAGGCTTTGATATCGTTTTCATGCCGCATCCGGTGGCGGACATGGCGCTCCCGGGTGACGCCGAGAATCTTCAATTCGGCATCCTGAATGAGTTTCCGCTCGGGTATTTCCAACTGGGCTTGCTTGTATTGGGCCTCGGCTTCCTCATGGGAGAGCTTGAGCAGCTCGCGCTCGATGTCGGTGCGGACTTCGGCGGCTTGATTGTCCCAACGCGCCTTGTCGACGTTGGACTTGGCAACGCGAAGCGTTTGCTGGAGGGTATCCCATTCCACGGACTGCTCGGCCCGGCGCTTCACGACATCCGCCTCCGCCTGAACGATGGTCGCCTTGATGTCATCCACATGGTCTTCCACGGCGGTTGCGTCAATTTGCGCCAACCGTTGCCCGTTCTTCACCGATGCGCCGTTATTCACGACATAGAGGAGTTCCATGTGACTCCCGCTCTCAAACCCACGCATACGGGGAGCGGTGACGTCGGAAAACTGACGGGCCGAGGTGACGCCGGAAACGCGAATGGTGCGCTCGAAGGGGCCGGTAATGACTTTGGCGGTGCGGGCAACCACCACGGGGACATTCTGGGCAGCCGGTTGCGGCTTGACCCAAAGCTGATAGACCACGCCCGCGGCGGCGAGAACGATGAGCAGGACGAGCCCCTTGCGCAGTGGAGATTGCGGTGGCTTCTCCGGCGGAGCGACCGGAGTGAGGTGGCCTGGCTGCTTTTGAACAGGGGCCGGAGAGGGATTGGTTAGCGCCGACATCCTAAAATTGTGCCCTAGGGTTAATGATAGTACGGTCATGGGTAAAGGCGCAGAACGAATTCAACAGGTTACTGGTGTTGGGTATACTGGGCGTTTCTCATGGAGAGGCAGGTCCGGTTTCTGGAGGGTTTCACCGAGCCGCGGTGGCTGGCGCTGTGGGCGGCGATGCTCGGATTTCTCCTGGACGCCATGGACGTGCTGTTCTATCTCTTTGCCCTGCAATCGATTAGGGCGGAATTCGGGCTCGGCTTGGCGCAGGCGGGCCTGGTGACAGCGGCGACGATGGTGTTCTCGAGCGCCGGCGGGATCGCCGGGGGCATGCTGGCGGACCGGGTGGGCCGCCGGAACACGCTAATGTACACGATTCTCGTTTATTCCCTGGCAAGCGGGGGCAGCGCCACCGCCACCGGGCTGCCGTCCCTTCTCTTCTGGCGGGCGCTGGTGGGGTTGGGGCTCGGGGCGGAATGGTCGGCGGGTGCGGTCTTGGTGGCGGAATACTGGCCGGCCGGGCACCGCGCCAAAGCGGCAAGCTTCATGCAATCGGGCTGGGCGATCGGCTACATGGCGGCCGCGCTGATTTCGGCCGTGGTGCTGCCGGCTTTTGGCTGGCGCGTCTTGTTCCTCATCGGGGTATTTCCGGCAGTGCTGGCGTTCCTGATCCGGCGAAAGGTGAGCGAGCCGCGGTTGTGGCTCCACGGGGGCGCGAGAGTGGGGATTGGCGCGATTTTCCGGCCGCCGCTCGGCAGGAAGACGCTCATTGCGACGGCGCTGGCCACATCGACCCTACTGGGATATTGGGGTCTGTTTAGCTGGCTCCCAGGCTTTCTTGCGGGCTCAAAGGAGAGCGGAGGAGCGGGAATGACCATTTTTCACAGCGGCGTGTGGATATTTGCGATGCAGGCTGGGGCGTATTGCGGGTACCTTTGCTTCGGGCTGCTGGCCGATCGATTCGGGCGAAAGCCGCCATTTCTACTATATGTACTGGCGGTGGCTGCTCTGACCCCCGTCTACGGCCTGATCCCGAGCCTGTGGCCGGAGCAGGCAGACCGCCTCCTTCTAGTGCTGGGCCCTGTGGTGGGTTTCTTCGGAACGGGATACTTCTCACTGTTCGGCGCGATGCTCGCCGAGTTGTTCCCCACGGCGGTGCGAGGGACGGGTCAGGGGTTCGTGTACAACTTCGGGCGGGGAGTGAGCGCGCTCGCTCCGTATTTCATTGGGGCCGCGGCGGAGCGGATCGGCCTGGGAATGGCGCTCGCGTTCAATGCCGGGTTCTTCCTGCTGGCGGCGGTGTTGGTGGCCGGGCTGCCCGAGACCCGGGCGACGGAGTTGGAGAAGGTGTAATTTTTTCCTCTTGTCCTCATAGGTGTGAGTGATTTTGCCGGCCTGTTTGCGCCCTATTGGATGGGAGAAGAATATGCGGGACGTATCCATCTATCACAACATCGGAATCAGCAAGCAGGTGAAGTCCAACTGCTGAAGATGTTGAGCAAGGCTCCGGTCATTTTCGGCGGGAAATGGAACGAACAGGAGGGCCACTGGCTGGTGATCATCGGCCTTTCCGGGGATCAGCTTTCCTATTTTGATCCGCTCACGGGCCGGCATGTATGCAACTGGGTGGACTTCTTCAGCGGGGATGCAACCGATCTTCACGCTCACGCCGAAGAACCGCTGTTCTACGTGAAGTAAGTTGTGAGCAAGGTGCTTCGCGAAGTTACGCCAGTTGGTGACAATCGGCCGGCGCCTGCGAGCGCCGGCCGAATGGTTCTCAGTTGGCTGCACCCGGAGGAGTAATGGTGCCTGACATGGTTGCTAGCGCTCGCAACCCGGGCGCGGAGCACCGCGAACACACACTCAGATCCGTTGCACGGACTTGTGCCACCGGCGCAACTTGCCGCAAGCGTCTCAGCAAGACGCTAAGTAAACAGGTCACTCCCTATCAAAAAAGCAGCTTCAGGGCCACCTGCATGTTGCGCGGCAGTCCGGCGCTGCTGATCACCCCGAAACTGGTCGAACCAAAGGCGCCTCCGGGAGCGCCGAAGGGCGGCGTGTTGGTCAGGTTGAAAGCCTCCCAGCGGAACTGCATGGTCATGCGCTCGATCGGTTTGAACTCCCGGTGCACGGACATGTCGAGCGATCTCCGGCCCGGCGCATGCATGGTGTTTCGGCCTACGTTGCCGAAAGTGTAGAGCGGTTGCGTGGCGAACGCGGCTGTGTTGAACCAGCGAAAGACGCTCTGAGTGAACCCGGAGAACGGATCGCCGATAAGGTTCGGCCGGTCGCCCGCGCCGGTGTTCGCCCGCGAAGCCGCATTGCCGATCGAGAACGGGATCCCGGTGCTCAGAACAACCACCGCGTTGACACGCCAACCCTGGACAAGCCGGGCTCTGAACCCCTTCGCTCCCTTCGCGAACGGCAGTTCGTAGTTCGTCATCAGGGTGAAACGATGCCGCAGATCGAGAAACGAGTTGCCTCGCTCGCCTTTCCGGTTGTTGGCGATCACCGTCTGATCGTCGATGCTGTGCGCCCAGGTGTAGGTGGCCAGGGCGGTGAACCCCTCGTGGAACCGGCGTTCCAGTGTGGTTTGAAGCGAATGGTAGTTGGAGTTGTACCAGGGGGCGGCCACCGAGATGGCGGCTACGTCAGGCCACAACGAATAGTAAGGGCGCCTGGGCTGAATCGCTCCCGGTCCCGGATCGGGCTGGTTGACGTTTACCGAGCCATTGAAGATATACTGCCTGTGTCCCAGCGCCGCCGCGTAGCTCGCCGTGGCTACGAAGCCGGCTCCGACTTCCCGTTGCAGGGTGAGGTTGTATTGATGCACATACGGCGTGGATCCGGCGAACGCCACCGGAGTGAGACTCCCAGTCGGGCGGGCCGGGTCGGTCGCGACCGGCGGCGGCAAGCCGTCCGCGAGCCTGTTCAGGGGCATCAACGGCGTGGCCGTAACGGTGTACAGACTGACGAAAGGCGGGTTGCGTAGGGCCATCGAACTGGCGATCATGTTCGGGACGAAGTTGATGCCGTAACCCCCGCGCAGCACCGTCCCCTTGGAAATCGTGGCGGCGAATCCGAACCGCGGTGCGAAGTTTCTCCGGTCCGGCAGTACCCCCGCCGAGGAGGAGACGCCGTCACGCCCCGCGATGATGATCTTGCCCTTTACCAGGTCAACGTTGGAAATCCGGTTGGCTACTTCCGTGTTGGGACCGTAGTAGTCATAGCGCACGCCGAGGTTCAGCGTCAGCCGGCGCGTCACCCGCCAGTCGTCTTGAAGATAGGCGGCCGTTTCCCAATTCCGCAATCCCGGGTTGACGAGGTACTTGCTGCGGGTGGTCGAAGCGGGGAATCCCAGCAGCAAGGAAGCGGCCGGATTCCCGCTCCCCGCCACCGCGCCCGACGGATCGTTGGTCAGATTGGCGTCGAAGGAGAACTGTCCCCTGGCGGTCGGGCTCTGGAAGGGATCCGTCTGGCGGCGGCGCAGATCGGCGCCGATCTTGATGCTGTGCGATCCACGCAGATGGGTGATGTTGGCCACTTCCTGGAACAGGTTGTTGATGGTGATCAACGGGATATAGCTGGCGTCCCCGAGTTGCGCCATGCCGGAAAGGGTGACGATCGATAGCCCCGAGCTGTCCTCGTCGATGTTGACGCCCTTCAGCCCAAGCTGCTGAGAGACATTCTTACCGTAGTTCGTTGGAAGAGAGTACACGTAGTAGCGGCTGAAGCCGGACTTCAGCTCCATTATCAAGCGAGGCCCAAAGGCATGCACGTCATTGAGTTGAGCGCTCTGTGCCCGCTGCCGGGCCGTGCCGGACCGGCCGATGTCGCAGACAGGGTCGATGCCGTTGGGCGCCGTCGGGCACCCCGTCGGAATCTGCGTATTGGTGTTGTTGAACGAATAGCGGGCAAAGAACGAGTTGGAATCCGAAAAACGATGATCGGCCCGCAGGTCGAAGGTGTCATTATCCTGCTCCTTTCACGGGATTGTACCTGAAATTGTTGGCCAGCGTGGCGGTGAGCGGCTGCGGGTACAAGTTCACCAAAGCCTGGCCGACCGGATCGATGCGGCTGGCCGGAATCTGATCATTAGGAAACCGGTCGCGGATTGAGATGCCCGGCCGGCCGGGATCGGTACGGGTGGTCAACGGGTCGAAGATGGCGTTCAACCCCGCGAAGTTTCCCTGTCTCGCGGCCATGGCCGGGACGGTGTTGGTAACAGTCTGGCCCTGCCGCATGCGGAACACTTCGTAATCGGCGAAAAAGAACGTGCGGTTCTTCTTGATTGGGCCGCCGATGCTGCCGCCGAACTGGTTCTGCTTGTAGCTGGGTTTGGCCGCTCCCGCGAAGAAGTTCCTGGCGTCCAGCTTCTCGTTGCGGAGGAACTCGAACAGGGAGCCGTGATAATCGTTGCCGCCCGATTTGGTGACGAAGTTGAGCACGCCCCCGGCGGTCCGGCCCAACTCCGCGGAGTACAGATTGGTCTGCACTTTCATCTCGACCAGCGCGTCAATCGAGGGCTTGACGATCACTGTGCCGATGAAGCGCTCATTGTTGTCCATGCCGTCGATGAGGAAGTTGTTGAAACTGGTGGGCTGGGCGTTCACAGAGACCGCCGAGGTCTGGCGCCGGTCGTCGGGGCGGGTGCCGCTGGGCAACCCGGTCGGCTCGCCTTCGCCTGCGCCGGCGGCCAGTTGCGCCAAAACCACGAAATTGCGCCCGTTCAGCGGCAGGTCCTGCACGGCCCGCTCGTTGATCAGGCTGCCCAACGAAGAGCTATCCGATTGTAGCGCCGGAGAACTCGCGGTGACCTCGACGGACTGGCCTAGCGTGCCGACTTCGAGATGGATATCCTGTCTCAACCGGTCGCCGATGGCGAGCGCGACTTCGGGAATGCTCCAGGTCTTGAATCCGGAGATCTCAGCCCGGATGGTGTAGTGGCCGATAGGAAGCAGCGTGATCAGGTAGTTGCCGGCGCTGTCGGTGGCGGCCGAATATTCCGCTGCGGTGTCGATGTTCTTTACCGTGACTTTCACACCCGGCAGCACGGCGCCCGTGGCGTCGGTGGCCGTGCCGATGACGTCGGCGGTAGTTCGTTGAGCCCACAAGGCCGGGCAGGCGAGAACGAGCACAAGGATCAGAAGACTGGCCCAAGGGATGAGGTATCCGCGGCCGATCGTCCCGGCTTCAGAAGATGGCTGTCTAGACATGGATTTGATTCCTCTTTTCTTATCCAACTGCGAACCGCGAACTGTATTAAGTATCTCCGCTCAGATTTATTTGGAATTTCCCCTTTGCCATACGCCGCCAGAGTTGCAAGCGCCGGCTCAGAAAACAAACCGCACCGACACGCCGACGGCCCTCGGCAAGCTGCCGGAGGTGATGGTTCCCACCGCGGCATTTCCAATGATGGTGTTCGGAATCCCGGGATTGAAATGGTTCAGGATGTTGCGCGCCTCCGAGCGAATCTGGAGAGTCTTTCCTTCGCCAATCCGGAAATCCTTGAAAATCATCATATTGACGTTCACGGATCCAGGTGCGCACAGCCCCGGCTCGGTCCGCGAATCGTTGCCGAAAGTATATGGGTCCGGAAGAGCGAAGGCCGTCGCGTCAAACCAGCGCAACAGACCGCGGGTCTCGCCGGAAAGTTTGCCATCGCGCAACCGGTTGGGCCGGGACCCGCCGCCAAGCGACCCAGTTGTGTTGGTCAGCGTGGTCATGACCAGCGGTCTCCCACTGAAAACGGTCGACAACAGGCTCGCGCTCCAGCCGCCCAGGATCCCGTTGGCGATTCCGGAACGGTTCAAGAAGTACCGGCCCTTTCCAACCGGCACTTGCCAGAGCAGGCTATATCCCAGGTTGTGCCTGAAACTGAAGGACGACTCCGATCTCTCGGCGCGCAGGTTGTAGTTGTCCTGCGCCGTCGAGTAACCGACCGTAAAGGCGCCGCCTATCCCGGACGCATCGTCAATCGACTTGCTGTAGGTATAGGACCCCATCAGCGAAAGACCGCCCTGAAGCCTGCGGCGAAAACGCAGTTGCCCGGCATGGTAGAAGGAGTTTCCCACCGGGCTGAACGACGCCAGGATGTTGCCTCGGTCCGGATAGGGCCGCCGCGTCTGCGCGTTGCCGGGTCCCAACCGGTCCGCCGGCACCTGATTGAGTTGGTAGCTGAACGATAGATGCGTTCCTTTGCTGCCGACGTAGCCCGCCTCTACCAGGGTGCCGGGGACTATTTCACGCTGAACATTGAAGCTCCACTGCTGCATGTATGCGTCGGGGTAGTCTCTGGAAACCCGTGTCACGGCCGTTAGAGGACTCAGCACATACGGTTCATCGAAGCTGTGAGCCGGCCCTCCCACTTGCAGTGAATAAGGGTAGGTGATGTCGTTTTGTGTGATATAGGTATATGACCGTTGCCAAGGCCCTAACGTCGTCAGTGACCCAGTGCCGCTTGCGTTCGAGGGGGTGAAGAAGAGCCCGTAACCGCCGCGCACGACGGTGCGCCTGCCGCCAAAGGGGGCGTAGGCGAAACCGATCCGGGGCTGAAAATCCTTCCAGGCGTAATCGAACAATGTGCTGGGATATCCGTCTTGTCCGGCTATTCGGAGTTGCAGGGTCCCGAGATCGAAATTAGATTGGCGGTTGTTCTTCTCTATGCGTGGCGTGGACATTTCCCAGCGGATTCCCAGATTCAGCGTTAACTTGTTGGTAACGCGATAGTCGTCCTGGATATAGGCCGCGAAATAACGTATTCGATAACTGAGCGGCTCCCTTGGAACCATATTCACGATGGAATTGCTGGGAAGTCCCAGCAGAAAGCTGGCGAATCCCACGCCATCGCGGAGGCTTTGCGCATTCCTGGTGGGCGACGTATCGAACGTGAAGTTCGGCCCGGAGGGCGTCCAAGCCCAGAAGTCCAGCAGGCGGTACTCCCCGCCGAATTTCACCGAATGACGCCCCCTCACCCAGACGAGGCTGTCGGCCACCTGCTGATTGTTACTCGGCACGATATCGGAAAGGACCGATCCGCCGAAGGGGCTCAGCCCCGTGATGTTGGCCACGGGAAATATGGCCGGCGGCAGGTTCTTGAGGCCCAGTTTGGCGGGCCAGTCCTGGTTGGAGTCGGCGCCGGATCGTGTGTTATGGATGCGGTAGTAACCGTAGCGCAGACTATTGACCAAATTCGGGCGAAAGAGGTAGGTGTGCTCGAAGGCCAGGGTTCGCGGCGCGAAGCGCTCATTCAAAGCGATGTTGCCCGCGCCGCCGCCGGGGCCGGGATATCGCATCAGATTGACGTTCTCCGAAGGCTGGTAGAGATAGCGTGCGGTGATACGGCTTTTGGCGTTGAAATTGTGATCGGCGCGAACCTGGTAGTTGGCGCCGGATGAAGTGGGAGAACCGGCGTTCACATAGTTGTTCGCTCCGGCAAGATTCGGTTCCGGGTAGCTCTTGGCAAGCATCTCTAAGGCCACCGGGTCCATACGCGATGCGGGGATCCGGTTCAGAGGGAAAGGATCACGCGCGAACCCCGCTCCCACACCCGGGGTCTCGCGCGTTGTGGCCGGATCGTAGATGCCCGGTTGCCCGGTAAAATCGCCCGCGCGCATGGCCAGCGTCGGTACGGAAGACACAATCTGCTGGGGCCTTGCCCCCCGGTTAGCCGTAAGTGTGAAGGTGAAAAACGTCCGGTTGCGGCCATCGTAGAGCTTTGGCAGTCGGACCGGTCCGCTCAGGGTCACGCCCAAACTGCCCGAATGAACCACCGGCCTGGGCACGCCATACGCATTGTTGAAGTAACTGTTGGCTTGCAGCGCGCTGTTGTTGTGGCCCGGGTACACCACGCCATGGAGGCGGTTGGTGCCGGCCCGCGTGGTGATGTTGATCTGAGTGACGCCGCGGCCGAATTCAGCGCTGTAGAGGCCCGACTGCACCACGAACTCCTCCACGGATTCCATGGGGACATTGATGGTGCCCAATCCGTTGTTGGAGTTGGTGGTAGTCGCCCCGTCAACCTTGAAGTCCGAACTGGTATCGCGGCTGCCGTTGACGTTCGCGTTGAGGAGGCCTTGCGCGTTGGCGGCGATGCCCGGAACCAGTTGCATGAGGTTCGTCACATTGCCGCTGATCGGCAGGTCGATGAAATCCTCCGGAACGAAGCTATCCCCCAGCGCCGCCTGGTCTGTCTTGATGAACGAGGCGGCGCCGCTGACCGTCACCTGCTCGCTGACGGCGCCGATCTCCAGTTTGGCGTCCACGCGCAGCCTCTGGTCAGCGCCCAGGCGCAGGCCGTCACGAAGGAACTTCTTGAATCCGGAAACCTCGATGATGACCTGGTAGCTGCCCGGCGGCAGAAGGGGCAGGACATACGCCCCTGTTTCGTTGGTCGCGGCCTTATAGGGGATCCCCGTGTCCGTGTTCAAAGCGGTGATTTCCGCGCTCAATACGGGCGCGCCGCTTTGATCCTGCACCGTTCCGACAATGGTTCCCGTGATGTTCTGCGCCGTGGCCATGACGCCGCCGCACAGAACGAACAGTAAGATCGCACAGACTCGTGTTCTCATGACCAACCTCTCCATCTCTTGATTTCGGTCAGCGGTCCAACAATTGCTTTCCTAAACCATAATGTCGACTGAGATTTTTGTCAAGATGTTTTGGTCTGAAATTTTGATTGGGCTAACATTAGACCGGCCGGAGTCCTCTCGGCTGAGGGCTCCTATGCCCGCTTGCGGGCAACCCTCCGGCATTCGGCCTGTCAACCACCGCGTTGGCCCCAGGCACAACAGCATCTCTTCCGAACAGGTCCGCGCGGCCCGCGCCAATCGGGCCGCCTCGCCACACGCGCCAATCGCGCCTCCTGACCAGCGGACCGTTCAATACCGAGATGGCGAGGTTCACGTCCTCCACAATCTGGAAGTCGTACATCCCCACCACGATGAAGTCCGCGCCGCTTTCAAATGCGTACCGGAAGGCCGCGTCGGGGTGAATCGCGCCCGCCGCCAGAATCTTGAACGCCATCCACGGTTCCGGAAGGGCTTTCATATACTCGGCGACGGCTTCGGCATCTTCGCACCAGATGTTGTCGGCCTTCGCCCAACTGCCGCCCACCCAGCTCTCCGGTTGCTTGGACGACCAGTACTCATTCCGGTGGAGCGTCTTCATCCAGAAATCCGGATGCAGTCCGTTTTCCACGCAGCCCCGAATGGTCGCAAGTTTGTGCCCGCCGATCCCTGCCGGCAGTCTGTTGCTCCGAATCACATCGAGCCCCTTGGCGATGACGTCGAACTTCCCCTGCTCCACCAGGCTATCGGCAATGCCGCCATGGAAGTAGCAGGCGGACGCCCCCTGGTCGATGGAACGTGCGATGCCCTCCAGGACGTTCTTGCTGCCGCCACAGTCGGAGATGAACTGGATCTTGCCGCCGGCGCGCCAGTAGTCGTTGATCACTCCGCACAGCGCCGGATTAGTGAGAACCGTGTTGACTCCGCAACGTTCGGCCAAAGCAAAAGTCTCGAAGATCTTGTCGCGCGTATGATACGCCTTGACCAGTTTCGAAGCGTAGATCAAATCCCGCGCGTGCGCCCATCCGCCGATCAGATTACCGCCCAGGATCATCCGGCTCAGCGGGAGATCCCCAATCCTGGCGCGCGGCATTTGCCCCCTCGGATCGCTCACGCCCTGAAAGCGGAAGGACGGCACGGTGGCGCTTGCGGAGAATGCGCGCTTGCCGCGGGCCTGTGTGCGAAAAGCCGTCTCTTCAAAGCTGTGCCAGCCGTGTTTGCGCAGAATAGAAAGAACCGGCGCGCCCAGCACCGGCAGGCCGAGTAAAGCGGCGGCCAGTTCCCGGCGCGAGTCCGGGTCCGGGGCGGAGGTGGCCGCCTTCCTTCTCCCGTTGAGCAGCCGCTGCAAACCTATCCTGTCCGCCGGCAGCGCGAACACTACAACCAGCGCCAGCAACTCCACCACGTTCCGGTCGACGATGACGTAGGCGCCTTCGGCCCCCTGCGCGACGGGCGAAAACAGCGGCGGGTGAGCGATGTAATACAGACCCAGCAGCCCCGCGCCCGCCATCGCCGCCGGTCGAATCATAATGCCCAGCATGAGCGCCACACCGGCCGCCAGCAGGCCCCACTCATTCAGAAGATCGACCGCGCGAAGACGGATCGGGTTCGCTCCCAGCCAGTGAAAAAACCCCGAAAACGGCCCCCCGGCCGATGCCAGAAACCCTGCCGCCGTCCACCCGGGATACAGCAGCTTGGTCCAGCCTTCATACAGAAAGTGCCAGCCGATTGCCATCCGCAACAGTGCCAGAAGTATCTCCACCCTCGGCGGCAATGTAAGTCGATTGAGAGTGTTGTTGTGCATTGTCAATTTCCCTTGACCAATCTCTCCCGCTTTCGGCCATCGGTTCAACAATTGCCCGACTAAACAATAATGCCCATGAAGATTCTTGTCAAGATGCTTCACTCTGAAAGCTCGCCTGGGAGCAGCCAGCGGTAGACCGCGCGATCTCACCCGTCCGCCGCTGTACGCAGGCCTCGAAACGCCCCGTCACTGCCGGGACTTGAAAAACTCCAGATCCACCTCGGCTCGCCCCGGCTTTTCCGATGTCAGAGGGGCGGTGTCGCCGAACAGCTTCTGCTGCTGCTGCATGAGCGCCATCAGTTCGCCGATTCTGCCTGTCTGATGAGGATCGGCGCAGAGATCCCTTGTCTCGTAAGGGTCTTTCCTCAAATCAAAAAGCTGTGTCTTATTGATTTTCGGGTAGCGTAGCAATTTCCAGTCGCCGCGCCTGACGGCCCGCTGGAGATCTTTGTAGCCCAGGAAAATCGTATCCCTCACGCCGGTGGCCTGGCCGCGCAAGATCGGCAGAAGACTCTTACCTTCGAGCGAACCCGGAGCCGGCATGCCCACCAGATCGCAGATTGTGGGGAAGATGTCGAACAGATATGCGAACGCACCGGACTTCCGGTTCCTGGGAATCCCCGGACCGGCGATGGTGATGCCCGCGTTCATGCTGTGCTCGTACAAGTTCTGTTTTCCCATCAGGCCGTGGCTGCCGATGGCAATGCCCTGGTCCTCCGTGAACACCAGAATGGTGTTGTCGTATTCTCCCATCTCCCTCAGAACCCGGAAGACTCTTCCGAATTGCTCGTCCATGCACGTGATCATGGCGTAATAGTCGCGCAGCTGTCGCCGGATTTCCGCCTCAGTGCGCGGCCAGGGCGCCAGTTTCTCGTCTCGAATGAACAGTTCGCCGTTATCGAACGGGTGGAAGGGCTTGTAGTTAGGCGGTAAGGGCATTCGGTTCATGTCGTACCGCGCCAGGTATTCCGGCGGAGCGATCCTCGGATCGTGCGGCGCCGGGCCGGCCAGGTGCAGAAAGAACGGTTTGCCCTGGCCCACTGCCGGATCCTTCTTCCACCCGTGTAAAAATTCGATCGCCCGGTCAGCCACCAGTTTCCCCGGCGTGCCGGTTTTCATCTCTTGGTCCACATATGTATTGAATGCGAACGGCTTGTGCGATCGGAGGTCCTCATTGAACCGTTTGCCGATCCGGCATGTGACATAACCCGCCTCGTTCATTGAACCGGCGAGCGTCGGCGCTCCCTCAGGCTGTTCGGGAGCCGAGAACCACGAGCGTCCCCGGTGGATCATCATTCGAGAGGGCAAGCACACGGCGGCGCTATAGCCCCCCATGCAATAGGCGTTCACAAACGACGTTCCGGACCGCACGATCCCGTCCAGGTTGGGGGTCTGGATGGCCGGGTTGCCCCGCGCATGGACCGTGTCCTGGCGCTGATCGTCGGTCAGGATGAACAATACGTTCAGCTTGCTGGCAGCTCCGGACGCCGACCAAGCCGTTCCCGCCGCCAAGCCGGACGTCGTCAGAAAGTGTCTTCTTGTCGCTTTCATTGCCTCGTTCCTTGAAATCACTCTCACATCACAGTAACGTCAGGCGGCAGCTCAACGCCGGCGCGCCGGATGGCGCGGTGAGGCGCGTCGCGCCGGCCTGGGCGGAGACATGGTATTCGATCAGGGGCGCGGGGGTCGTGAAGGGCCCGAGCCAGGTCTCCCAGGTGCGGCGGCCCAGCAGGCGCGCCGGATGGGACGTGAAGGCCGGCGCCCCATGCGGCTTGACGTGGAGCGTCACCGTGGTGGGGTCGGCGGGACCGGGAGCCAGGATGAGCAGGCGCACCTTTTCGCCGCGCGCGAGGAAGGTAGGGCGCGTGGGCAGAAAGAGGCGTTGGGCGACGGCGCCGGCAGCGGACGAGGCCTGCTCGTAAGCCCGCTGCATGTCAGGCGAGATTTCGCCGAGATACTCCTCGATGGACATCCGCAGACGCACCAGGGCGAGGCGCACGAACTTGTTGTGCAGCGATGCCAGTGTGCCCACATCGCTACGCGTGGCGGCGATATTCTGGAAAGCGAGTATCGCCTGGCGCACCTTGGGCGCCAGTTCGAGCCAGATGGGAATTGCTTCGGCGCGGACGCGGTCCCGCGCATCAGCGGGGCGCTTCTCCTGGACGAGGCGAGCAGCCTGCTCGAGCACCCCTTGAGCGCGGTGCGCCAGGATCCAGGCGTCGGCATAGGGAACGAGGAATTCGAGGTGCCCGGCGAGGTAGGCGAGGCGCTCGCGCTCGGCGGGCGTCGCGGCCTGCGCAACCAAT
>WBZR01000340.1_pt1 | contig 77843 bp, 74 predicted proteins | sample 5204231 | NCBI WGS metagenome assembly WBZR01 (sample SAMN12412403, study PRJNA552823) | activated sludge metagenome | isolation source: activated sludge from anammox sidestream of wastewater treatment plant... | place: USA: Virginia | collected 2017-08 | reverse complement strand
GCTCCGGCGTCGGCAACTCGCCAAACAGACTGCCCGTGGTGTCATCCATGCTGCATGCCTCGCGTCACGATGGGAGACATGATCCTCGATCCGGCGAGGCAGCAGGGAAAAATTCACAGGCTCTCAGGCCCACTCGATCAAGCCTTCTTCCTCGCAGACCTGCTTCCATGAGGGGCGCTGTTTGAGCCGCTGCGCGAGTGCGGCTACATGCGGCCATTCGGTGGCTGGTTTGGGCATGTTGCGCGCCCAGCGCATCAGCATCAGGGCGTAGAGATCGACCAGGCTGAAATTCTCGCCCAGCATGCAAGGCCCGTTTTGGGCCAGGTGCGCATCGATGTAATCCCAGCATTTGCCGATGCCGATGCGAGCATTGTCCTTGATGCCCGCGGCGGCTTCCGGCAGATGATCCTCGGGGAAGAACCACTGTCGAAACAGCGGCTGCAGGGTATTGGACAGATAGGCCATCCATTGCAGAAATGATGCCCGCTGGGCGCTGCCCGGTGTCGGTGCCAGGCCGGCTTCGGGATGCCGCTCGGCCACCAGCAAGGCCAGAGCCACCGCCTCCATGCAGGGCTGGCCGTCGATCACGAGTGTGGGCACCACGCCATGCGGATTGATGGCCAGATATTCAGGCGTGTGTTGTTCACCCTTTTCGATGTCAATCCTTTTCAGGATGAACGGCGCACCGGTTTCCAGCAGGGCCAGATGCACCACCAGGTTGGCCGAGCCGGGAGCGTAGTAGAGCGTGTACATGCGAAGTTCCGTGTGATGAGCCGTACATCATACGCCGTGGAGTGATGATGGCTGTGGAAACGCAACGGGCCGCACAAGGCGGCCCGCTGGCATGGTTTCTTTCGAAGCCGGGGTTACTTCAACTTGGCCGCCTTGCGCAGGGCTTCGGCCTTGTCGGTTTTTTCCCAGGAGAAGCTCGTGGCCTTGCGGGTGTTGCCCTGGGCATCGACATAGCTGATTTCCTTCGGCTTGCGCCCGAAGTGGCCGTAGCTGGCGGTGTCCTGATAGATCGGATGCACCAGATCCAGCATCTTGATGATGCCGTAAGGGCGCAGGTCGAAATGACTGCGGATCAGTTTTTCGATCTGCTCATCGCCGATCTTGCCGGTGCCGAAAGTGGTGACCGAGATCGAGGTCGGTTCGGCCACGCCGATGGCGTAGGAAACCTGGATTTCGCACTTGTCGGCGAGACCCGCGGCGACGATGTTCTTGGCCACGTAACGTGCCGCGTAGGCCGCCGAGCGATCGACCTTGGAGGGATCCTTGCCCGAGAACGCGCCGCCACCGTGACGGGCCGAGCCACCGTAGGTATCCACGATGATCTTGCGCCCGGTCAGGCCGCAATCGCCCACCGGTCCGCCGATCACGAAGATGCCGGTCGGATTGATGTGGATCTTGTTCTTCGGCAGGCTGTCGAGCCACTTCTTCGGCAGCACCGGCTTGAGGATGTACTCGCGCACACCTTCCACGATGTCCTTGTGCTTGATGTCGGGATCGTGTTGGGTGGAGAGCACCACCGCATCCAGGCCGACCACGGTGTTGCCGTCATAGCGCAGGGTGACCTGGCTCTTGGAATCCGGGCGCAGCCAGGGCAGGGGCGTCTTTTTCTGCTTGCGCACCTTGGCGTGCTGCTCGACCAGGCGGTGGGCATAGTAGATCGGAGCCGGCATGTATTCCGGGGCCTCGTTGCAGGCATAGCCGAACATCAGGCCCTGGTCGCCTGCACCTTGTTCTTCGGGTTTCTTTTTCTTCTTCGAAGTGCCATCCACACCGGCAGCGATATCGGTGGACTGCTTGCCGATCAGGTTGAGCACGCCACAGGTGCTGCCATCAAAACCGACAAAGGAGCTGGTATAGCCGATATCGTTGATCACCTTGCGGGTGAGTGCTTCCAGGTCGATCCAGGCCGAGGTGGTGACTTCACCGGCGACGATGGCGACACCGGTCTTGACCAGGGTTTCACACGCCACGCGGGCGTTGGAATCCTTGGCCAGGATGGCATCCAGGACAGCGTCGGAAATCTGGTCGGCGATCTTGTCGGGATGGCCCTCGGAGACCGATTCGGAGGTGAAGAGGTGCTTACTCATTGCAGTTTTATATCCTTTGATGCGGATGAAGGGATCAAAAGTGGCCGCACAGGATACTCTCCCATGCGCGTGGCTGCATCAACGCCGTTTGAATGGTGTCCGGAGGCTTCGTTTCGCCAGACGCAGCCAGGATGCATGCAGGCGCGCGACGATCGCGTCGAGCTGTTCGAGCGGACCATCGTTGATCAGGAGGTCATCCGCCACCGCAAGCCGTGCACTGCGGTCCGTCTGTGCCGCCAGCATGCGTTCGGCCGCGGCGCGATCCATGCCGTCGCGCGCCATCGCGCGGCGGATCTGCTGTTCACGCGGCACATCGACGACGAGGATGCGATCGAGCCAGCGATAACGCTCCAGCGCCTCGACCAGCAGCGGCACCACGATCACCACCAGCGCCGGTCCCGGTGCCTGCGCCAGCGTGCGCAGGCGCTCGTGCACGCGCGGGTGGAGGATGGCATTGAGTTGCTCGCGGGCCTGCGGATCGGCGAAAACCCGGGCGCGCAACGCGGCCCGATCGAGTCGACCGTCGCGCGCGAGGACGCCGGAACCGAACACCGCGATGATCTCGCCAAGCGCGATCTCGCCCGGCTCGACCAGTTGCCGGGCGATCACGTCGGCATCGAACACCGGCACGCCGTGTGTGGCGAAGCGGTCACTGACAGCGGTCTTGCCCGAGCCGATGCCGCCGGTCAGGCCAAGGATGAAGGGACGGTCCACGGATTCCTCGCAGGCTGGTGCCGGATCGCGACAGCGTAGATCGTCCGACGCGTGTTGCCGAGTGCCTGGGTGCCTGGGTGCCGAGTGCCTGGGTTCTTTCGGCACGACATTGCTGAGACAATGTCGGGATGATCGAAGCTTTCGCGCCCTCAAGCCATGGCGACGCCGGCTGGCGTCTGTGCGTGGCGCCGATGATGGACTGGACCGATCGTCACTGTCGCGTCTTCCATCGCATCCTCGCGCCCGCGGCACGGCTGTACAGCGAGATGGTGCACGCGCAGGCGGTGATCCACGGTGATCGCGGACACCTGCTCGGCTTCGATCCGGTCGAACACCCGCTCGCCCTGCAACTGGGCGGCAGCGAGCCGGAGGGGCTGGCGCGGGCGGCACGGATCGGAGCCGAATGGGGCTACGACGAGATCAACCTCAACTGCGGCTGTCCCTCCGATCGCGTCCAGGCCGGACGCTTTGGCGCCTGTTTGATGAAGGAGCCGGCACTCGTGGCCGATTGCGTCGCCGCGATGCGTGCCGTGGTCGAGGTGCCGGTGACGGTGAAGTGTCGTTTGGGCGTCGACGAGCAGGAGGAATACGACAGCCTGCTCGACTTCATCGACGCTGTCGCGAGGGCCGGTTGCACGACCTTCATCGTGCACGCGCGCAAGGCCTGGTTGCGCGGGCTGAGCCCGAAGGAAAACCGCGAAATCCCGCCCTTGCGCCACGAACTCGTGCAGCGGCTCAAGCGCGAGCGCGGGCGTTTGCGCATCGTGCTCAACGGTGGCCTCGTCCGTGCCGAACTGGCGCAGGCGCATCTGGCGCACGTCGATGGCGTGATGCTCGGGCGCACGGCCTATCACGACCCTTTCGAGCTGCATCGTCTCGATGCCCGGCTGGCGGGAAGTGCGCCGCGCAGTCGCGAAGAGCTGTTGCTGGAATTCCTGCCGTACGTCGAGGCACGCCTGTCCGAGGGCGTTGCACTCAAGCACATCACGCGCCACATCCTCGGTCTGTTCCATGGCCAGCCCGGCGGCCGCCGCTATCGCCAGATCCTGAGCGAGGGTGCTTCGCGTCCGGGTGCCGGGATCGAACTCGTCCAGCAGGCCCTTGCGGCCACCCGAAATCAACGCGAGGCTGCCTGATGCCTGCATTGCCACCGATCACTGCGCCGACGTGCGCGCGTGCCGTCTTCCTGGTCGCGCCGGAGGGCTTTTCCCTTGCGCCGCAGTCGGCCAGCGACAACACCTACATGGATCTTTCCGCAGGCGTGGATGTCGATCGCGCCCTCGCCCAGCATCGGAACTTGCAGCGCGCGCTGGCGCGGGTGTTGCCGACGATCTGTTTTGCCGGCAATCCGGCCACGCCCGACGCGGTGTTTCCCAACAACGTCTTCGCCACCGCGCCCGGGCGCCTGCTGATCGGGCACATGCGTCATCCGGTGCGCCAGGCCGAAGCCGAGCGCGACGACATCCGCAGGTTCTTCACCGAGCTGCTCGGCTATGCCGAGATCGACTTGCGTACCGAATCCGGAATCTGCGAGCTGACCGGTTCGGTGGTGATCGACCGCGGCCGCGGGATCGGCTATGCCGGCCTCTCGGAGCGTTGCGATGAGGACGGTCTTGCGGCGTTCGCGCAGGCCATCGACCTTGCTCGCGTCGTGCCCTACGCGCTGGCCGATGGTGAATATCACGGCAACGTGGTGATGAGCGTGCTGGCCTCGCGCGCCGTGGTCTTGAGCCCCGACGGCTTTGCCGATCCCGCGATGGGTGAAGCGATCGCGGCGCGCTACGGCTCCGCCGCGATCCTGCTGACGCGCGAGGAGAAGGATGCGTTTGCCGGCAACTGCATCGCGCCAAGCGAGGATCACGTGTTTTTCAGCGAGCGCGCCGCCGATGGCCTGCGCCCGGCGACGCGCGCAGCACTTGAGCGTCAGGGTTTCACGATCGAGGCCGTGGCATTGGACGAGATCGAAAAGGCCGGGGGGTCGCTGCGCTGCTGCGTCGCGGAAATTTTCTGATGCAACAAGGCTGTGCATGTTAAGAACGCGTCAAGAAGGTTCAGATCGGATTCACCGCCCCGGCACCAGACTGCCGCCCATTGTTGCCCCGCAGGTTTGTTTTCCTGCCTTGATGAAAGACCACGACCGCATGTCCTCTCCGATCCTGTTTGTCGCCTTTGCCGCCCTCGCATGTGCCGTCGCCGTCCCGTGCGTCGCGCGAGCCGAGGACGACAACCTGCCGGCGGCGGTCAACCGGGTCGAGCGCGAGACCGGCGGGCGCGTGCTCTCGGCCGAGCGACGCAACCAGAGCGGGCGCGAGGTCAATCGCATCAAGGTCTACACCCCCGAGGGCCGGGTCCGGGTGATGTGGGACCAGCCACGCGGCAACAACGAGCCGCCGGTGCGCGAAACCAGCGCGCGCGAGCACGCACTGCCGCAGTCGCACGAAATCCAGATGCCCGAGCGCGTGCGCGAACGCGCGGAGCGACCGCGCGAGCGGTACTGATCCCAACCGCAGTGCGGCGGTCGGGATGTCGGGATGATGTTCTTCCCGCCGATGCACGGTTAAACTCCCCGCGATGACGCCGTCACCACGGCACCCCTGCAGGCACGAGTGGAGAATTGCATGCGCATCCTTCTGGTCGAAGACGAAGCCCCGCTGCGCGAAACCCTGGCCGCGCGCCTGAAGCGCGAAGGCTATGCAGTGGACAGCGCCAGCGATGGCGAGGAAGGCATCTATCTGGGGCGCGAGGTGCCGTTCGATGTCGGCATCATCGACCTTGGCTTGCCGAAGATGTCGGGGATGGAACTGATCCGTCTGCTGCGCAGCGAGGGGAAGACATTTCCGATCCTGATCCTGACCGCGCGCGCCAACTGGCAGGACAAGGTCGAAGGACTCAAGTCCGGCGCCGACGATTACCTGGTCAAGCCCTTTCACGTCGAGGAACTGCTGGCGCGCCTCAATGCGCTGCTGCGTCGTGCCTCGGGCTGGAGCAAGCCGCGCCTCGACTGCGGTCCGATCAGCCTCGACCTTGCCGCCCAGACGGTGAGCGTGGACGACGCCGGCATCGACCTGACCAGCTATGAATACAAGGTGCTCGAATACCTGATGCTGCACGCCGGCGAACTGGTTTCCAAGGCCGACCTGACCGAGCACATTTACCAGCAGGATTTCGACCGCGATTCCAACGTGCTGGAAGTGTTCATCGGACGTTTGCGCAAAAAGCTCGATCCCGATGGCACGCTCAAGCCGATCGAGACCGTGCGCGGACGCGGCTATCGTTTCGCGATTGCGCGCAACGAGTAATCCGCGACTCGCGGCACGATCCCGATGGCGGCACGGGCCTATTCGCTCCAGGCGCGCCAGTTGCTGGCAGCGAGCCTTGGTCTGGTCGCCTTCCTCGGTCTGACCGGCTATGCCCTCGATCGCGCCTTCGTCGATGCCGCCGACAGCACCATGCGCCAGCGCCTGCAGAACTACGCACTGGCCTACATGCGCGGCACCGAGTTGTTGCGCAACGGTGACATCGTCACCCCCGAGGCGCCGCCCGACGAACGCCTGATGCGCGTGGGCAGCGGCCTGTACGCCTCGATCGTCGCCGGCGACAAGTACTGGCAATCCGAATCGGCAATCGGCCGCGACCTGCCACTGCAGGACACCCTGCCGCCCGGAGTGGAGCGTTACGAGGGCCCGATCGACACGCCCAGTGGTCCGATCTACCGACAGAGCATGGGCATGGCCTGGGAGGTCAGCGACATCCATGATGTCCATGTCACCCTGCACGTGGCCGAGAGCAGCGCCGCGCTGGATCGGCAGGTGGCCGCATTCCGGCGCACGCTGTGGGGCTATCTCGGTGGGGCCGGCGTGCTGCTGCTGATCCTGCAGAGTGTCGTGCTGCGCTGGAGCCTGTCACCGCTGCGGCGCGTGGTCGCCGACATGGAGCAGGTCACCGCCGGTGCCAAGGAGCGCCTCGATGGGCACTATCCGCAGGAGCTGGGCTTGCTCACCGATGGGCTGAACGAATTGATCGATGTCGGTCGCGACCAGATCGAGCGCACCCGCAACATTCTCGGTGACCTCGCGCACAGTCTCAAGACGCCGCTTGCGGTGATTCGCAGCGAGCTGGATTCCGACCATGGCGTGCGCGTGATCGGCAACACCATCGAGGAACAGGTGGCGCGGATGAACCAGATCGTCGCCTATCAGCTTTCGCGCGCCGCGGCCTCCGGCCACCAGACCTTTGCCGCGCCGATCCCGATCGCGGCGTGCGCCGAGGAAATCGTGCAGGCGCTGGAGAAGGTCTACGCCGCCAAGAATGTGTTGTGCGAGTTCGACGTCGATGCCACGGCGAGCTTCTACGGCGAGCGTGGTGACCTGATGGAATTGCTCGGCAACCTGCTCGAAAACGCCTTCAAATGGGCGCAGCACCGCGTTTTGCTCACGGTGCAGACACAGACGATCGCACCGCAGCGGCGCGCCGGCTTGCTGCTGATGGTCGAGGATGATGGTCCGGGGATCGCACCCGCGGACGTCGAACACCTGTTGCAGCGTGGCGTGCGTGGCGACGAGCGCGTCCATGGGCACGGCATCGGGCTTGCGATCGTGCAGGACCTGGTGCGGGCCTATCGCGGCGAGCTGCATGTCGAGCGATCGCAGGAACTCGGTGGCGCTTGCTTCGCGGTGCGTTTCACTCCGACGCTGTGAGGGAACATCTGAGCCCGCTATCGCGGGCAAGCCCGCTCCCGCGAAAATCCACGCATTGCAGCTGATTTCCCGCACGGCAACGGGCGTGTTCGGAACTTCCCGAGGTCGCGTCGGCGTCAGTGCGTGGCAGGGTGGTAGAAGCGTGCGAGGTGTGCGGCGACCTCGGGCATCGCCTCCTGCAGCAGGAGCGGATCGGTGAAGTGGTACTCGGACACGACCGCGAAGAATTCGTCCGGCGCCTCGGCGGCATAGGGATCGATCAGGCTGTCGCGTTCGGCCTCGACGTCCTGGCGCAGATGCTCGAAGGCACGCTGGAAATCCGCGATCCAGCGTTGGCGCCAGACCGCATCGGGCAGTGGCGGCACGCCGTCGAGGCTGCCGTCGAGCAGGTCGAGCTTGTGCGCGATCTCGTGCACCACGACGTGATAGCCGCTGTCGGGCTCCTCGGCGGCCTGGATGCTGTCCTGCAGGGACAGGATCAGCGGACCGCGCTCCCAGCACTCGCCGGCCAGCGCATCGTCCCACTCGTGCAACACGCCACTATCCTCGTCCAGGTGCTGACGCCGGACACCGAATTCGCCGGGATAGACGATGACCTCGTGCCAGCCGCGCAGCCAGGGGTAGCCAAGATCGAGTACCGGCAGGCAGCACAGCATCGCGATCAGCACGCGCTCGGCATCGGAAAGAGTGCAACCGGCAGCCGGCGAAATCGCCTTGTCGGCGAGGAAACGACCGGTCAGGCCGCGCCAGCGGATGACGGCGGCATCCGGCAGATCCCGCGCCCCGACGATGCGCGTCCGTTGCGTATTCCAGAGCGCGTCATCGATCGGGGCATCGGGCGGGCTGCCGATCCAGCGTCGCAGCCACTTCATTCCGTCATCCTGTCGGAAGCCGGTTCGCAGAGCCTGCAGCGGCGGAGTGATGGGGAGTTCCGCTGCCGACTCGACGCATCCGGCACGGGCTTGGAGCGCCGCGACCACGGCGCGGTTCGACCTTCGGGATGGACGGGTTGGGAGCGATTCAGCCTTGTGCGCACGGGTGGATGCGCGGCTCGATCACTTCATCATGCCCGGCAGGAACGAATGCCAGCGCAGGCTGGGGCGCGGCAGCGCCGGCGTCGCGGTCGAATTGCCGTTGCTCGCGCCATTCGGCTTGGCCGTGACCGGTACGGTGATGTCGGTCTTGGCCTCACTCGCCGTGGCAGGCTCGGTCGTGACGGCCTGCGGACAGCCGCCACTCTCGCCGCTGGCGGCGTGGACGCGATCCAGCGCCGCGCAGGCGTCGGCGGCCAGAACCAGGAGCAGGCATGCGAGCAGCAGGCGAGGATTCATGGCGAAATGTCCGTGGCGTCTTGGAAAGAGGTGTTGCGCCGGTGTGCAAGCTGCAGCGCGGGAGCCGAGCCGTGGCAGTCTAGCGCATTTTCGCGGATGGCAATTGTGCAGCGCTGCATTCTTCCACGGGAGCGGCATTTTCTGTGGCGTGCCGGTGCACAAGGTCGGCAGGCACCCGCAAATGCCATACATCGTCATTGGAGGAACAAAGTGACGTGGCAATCCGGAAACCATGGAAAATCAAAGGATCGGATTTCTTCGCCGTGCTCTCTCCATGACGGCGTTCTGTCGTGTCCAGACCTTTGCCAGGGTCCGACCTGGCTATGCTGTGCGCCCATTCCCCACTGCACGATTCGTCGGTCGCGGCCTGCGACATCGATCATGACCACGGCTCCGAAGATCACCCACGAAACTTCATGTGTCCCGGCGGATCCACTGGATCGCGCGCTGATTGTCGAGCTGCTGCCGGACACGTTGCGCGCACGGATCGAGGTCATCGAGCCGGTCGATTCGACCCAGCGCGTGCTGCTGGCGGAGATGGCGCAGCGTCCGGACCGCGCGGTTGTGCTCAGTGGCCACCAGACCGCGGGACGCGGCCGTCGAGGTCGCACCTGGCTGGCACCGGCCGGGGCGACACTGGCGGTCTCGATCCTGGCACGGGCGCAAACGGGCCGGCGTTGGGCGCCAAACATCGGCCTTGCGCTCGGCGTGGCAGCGGCGGAAGCCCTGCAGGCATGCGCCGGAGCCGGCGTCGGTCTCAAGTGGCCGAATGACCTCGTCGTCGCGGGACGCAAGCTCGGCGGCATCCTGGTCGAGGCGCAGGGCGCCACGATCGTTGCCGGCGTCGGCATCAACATCGCCCTGCCGGAAGCGGCGCGCACCCGGATCGACCAGCCCTGCGCGGATTTGCACGAGCTTGGCTGCCGGCTGCGGCGCGAGCTCCTTGCCGCTGCGCTGGTGCAGGCCTGGAACACGGCGCTGGATGCCTTTGACGCTGCCGGCTTCGAAGCCTTCCATGCGCGCTGGGACGCGCTCGACCTGTTGCGTGGCCACACCGTGCAGGTTCTTGCCGGTCCATCCGACACCTGTATCGGCTTGGCTTGCGGCGTGGACGGGGATGGGCGTTTGCGGGTCGAAGTCGATGGCCGCATCCGCGTCTTCACCAGTGCCGAGATATCGGTGCGGCCGGCATGAACTGGTTCGCCGACCTGGGCAATACCCGGCTCAAGCTCGCGCGCGTGTGGGCGGAACACCCCGAGCGCCTCGCCGCGTTTCCCCATGCCGGAGGGGATTTCGCCGAGCGCCTGGATGCGTGGCTGGCGACGCATGAGCTGCCCGGATGCCTGTGGCTGGCGTCGGTGGCTCCCGCCGAACCCACTGCAATGGTTGCCAGCGTGTTTGCACGCCGCGGCGTGGAGGTGCGTCCCGTCGCCACGCAGGCCGAGGCCCTTGGTCTGCGCGTGGGCTACCGCGATTTCACCCAGCTTGGCGTGGATCGATGGCTCGCGCTCCTGGCCGCGCATGTGACGGGCGCCGCACCATGTGTCATCGCCAGTGCCGGCTCCGCCCTGGTGTGCGACGGCCTCGCGCGCCATGGACGTCATCTCGGCGGCGTGATCGCGCCGGCGCCCGAGGCGATGCGTGCGGCCCTGCTGGCGCGTGCGCCGGGCCTGGACCGGCGCACGGGCGAGGTCGAGATCTTCGCGACCAGTACCGTCGATGGCATCGAAAGTGGCTGCGTGCTTGCCGGAGTCGCCCTGATCACGCAGGTGCAGCGCAGCCTTGCCGAGCAGCTGGGCGAACCGGTGAGGCTGATCCTGAGCGGTGGCGGCGCCGCGACCTTGCGACCCTTCCTGCCGGCGCATGAGCTGCGCCCCGACCTCGTGCTCGAAGGACTGGTGCACTGGGTCGAGTCAGGCGTTGCGGGGCACGTTTAGAATGGTGGGCACCATCGGACCTGCGGAACCCTCGTGTCGCGCATCCTGATTGCCCTGCTTCTGACCACGAACCTTGCGGTTGCGTTGTGGTTGTGGCTGCGTCCGCCGATTCCGTCACCCGCCGTCGCGCCGCCCGACGAGGTGCCCGGACTCGTGCTGTTGGGTGAGGAGGCCGATGTGCCCGAGGATCCGCTGGCAGCGGTGGCCGAACCCGATGGTCCGCCCGAGCCGACGCCCAGCCTCGACCGACTGGTCTGCTTCCAGATCGGCCCCTTCCTGACCCAGGCCGACCTGCGGCGCGCGCTCAACGCCCTCAGTACCGGCGCCGAGCGCATCCAGTTCCGCGAGACCCGCGCCCTGGCCAATCGCGGCTACTGGGTCTACCTGCCGGCCCAGCGCAGCCGTGATGCCGCCCTCGCCATCGCTCGTGAGCTTTCCGGCAAAGGCGTGCGCGACTACTACGTGGTGACCGCGGGCGAGCGCGAGAACATGATTTCCCTTGGCCTGTTCCGTGAACGTGCCAATGCCAGCCAGCGCCACGAGGAAGTCCGCGCGCTCGGCTTCGACGCGCAACTTCAGCCGCGTTCGGACGAGATTCCCAACTACTGGGTCGATCTCGCCGTGGTCCAGGGTTTCGACTGGAGTTCGCGCATCGGCAATCATCCCGGTGTGAGTGGCACCGGCGTGCCATGCCAGTGACACCGACCGGATCGGTTAGAATGCCCGCCCCGCCGTGCCGCTTTAGCTCAGTTGGTAGAGCAACCGCCTTGTAAGCGGTAGGTCCACAGTTCGAGTCTGTGAAGCGGCACCACCCATCGCGGGTGGGTGCACGCGGCGAGGGATGATGGATCGGAGGCGAGCCGAACTCAGCCCTGCTTGCCGAACAACGAACCGAGGCCCTGGGCGGTCTTGAGCATGTCGCCGAGATCGACCTGGCCATCGCCGTCACGATCGAGGACCGTACCCAGCAGGCCGCCGAGGGCCGATGGCGCGGCTTGCGCGACGCGACGGCTTTCTCCGCCGAGCAGGCCGGACAGCGCGCCGGCGTCGAGTTGCCCGCCCCTGGTCATGCGGCCGAGCGCGGCCATCACCAATGGCGCGAGCAGCGCCAGGAGCTTGGCCGAGCCGGCACCGTCGAGACCGGGAATCGCGGGGACGCTCGGTGTGGCCGCACGCTGGCTGCCGCCGCCACCGAAGATGTGTCCGAGGATCGCCATGCCATCGGCAAGGCCGGGACCGGATTGCGCCGCCGACGCCCCGCCGCCCAGAGCGCCGAGCAGGCCGCCGAGTACGCCACCGACATCGACGCCGGCGTGGTCGCGCTGGATCGCACCAAACAAGGCGCTGGCGCCCTCCGGACGTGCGGCATTGCTGGCCATCTGGCTCAGGAGCATCGGCAAGGCGGCCTGGATCGCATTGCCAGCGGCCTGTGGGCTCAGGCCAAGTTGTCCGGCGATCGTGCGCACGTGGTTGGCATCGAGCGAGGAGAGCAGGGTTTGGGTGAGGTCGGACATGACGGGTTCCTGGATATCGAGAAATCTGTAGGGGGTGCAAACGCTAGCACCGCAAACGCGATCGGGCATGCGCCGAAAGTCCTGCTGCCTGTGCACCGGCGCTTCGCGTGATTGGGGGAACATCTGAATACGGCGTCATGGAGAGGAGCAGAGCGACGTGGCAATCCAGAAAACCACATCGAAATGAAGCAAAGGATTGCTTCGCTGCGTTCGCCATGACGGAATTCTGCCGTGTTCGGACCTTCCTTGGCGGTGGTGCCGGGAGCCTGTCGGATCCGACAGGCTCCCGGCGTATCCTTCGCGCCACACCCATTCCGATCGCGGCGTCAGGCGTGGACGAGCTCGAACACCTCCATCGGCAGTACCGGCGCTCGTTGTGGCTGCGGCATGACGAGTTGCGGCATGCCTTCGATGCACTCTGCGACGAGGACGCGACCACGCCGCAGGTGGTCGAGCTGCGCCACCATCTGCATCGGCTGACGGGCTCGGCTGGCAGCTACGGCCATGCCGCGATCAGCCAGCAGGCGCGCGTCTTGCTGGGCGCGTGGGGGGAATGGCTCAAGCAGCCCGAGGTGGATCGTGCGCCAGCCTATGGCCTTGCCGCCGCCCAGGCGGTGGCGTTTGCCGATCTGCTCGCGCTGTTGCGCGATGCAGCGGGGCGGGACTAGGAGCCGACACCCACCTGACGGTGCAGGCTTACCAGCCGGCGTGGCGCAGGCGTTCGCGCGTGGCATCATCGCTGGCGCGTGCCACGAGCCCACCCTGGCCGCCGAGACTGACGGTGAAGCGGGCGTCATCGAGCATCGGCAGGTAGGCCGCGCTGCCGTGATGGGTGGCAACGAAGGGCAGCAGGTGCGGGAAGCGGGTGCGCAGGAGCCACAGGTCCGGCCAGTTGCCGGCGTCGAGCGCGTAGACGCTGCGCTCGCTGTCGCGTTCCTGATCGAGATCGAGATAGCGCCCGGAGATGCGCTCCACCCGATACAGCGGTGGCACGCCGGCGAGCAGCGCCGGCAGGCGCCAGCCGATCACGCGTGCATCGAGCTGCCACTGGTCGCCGGCAAGGACGAACTCCTGCGTGTGGCCGTCGGCGGTGGTGACGGTGGCGAGAAAATGCTGCGGTCCAACCTCGCTGAACGACAGCGTCGCGATCGTGGTTTCTCCGGACAACTCGAAATAGTTCCGGATCGCGACGCCGAGCAGCAGCAGGCCGATGGCAAGGATGCCGAGGCCTAGGCCGATGAAGGCGCGCAAGAGCGCTCGCGCTCGCGCCCGCCGGCGCAGGTGGCAATGCGCATCGGATGCCAGCAGCAGCGCGAGGAGCGCGCAGGACAACGCCGGAATCAGCACGAACAAGGATGGCGACATGACGACCCCGTGCACGCAGCGCGGCGGATTATACTGTCGCGATGAAGACCTTGTTGCGCGTCGCGATCGTCTGCCTGTTGCTGCTGTGCGCCTGTGCCTGCGGCAACAAGGGTCCGCTGGTCCAGCCCGATCGCCCCGATCCGCCGGCCGCGACGTGAGGGTCCGGTGCCATCGTCTGGCTGGCGAAAAACGGGGTGTGAAGCTGCCGGCACACGTTCCTCCGAGCGACGAACGTGTCGCCCCGCGCCCATTCCCTTCGCCGTTTCCCAAGGAGTCATCCCGGCATGAGTGAACCCGCCCGCCGCGAACTGGACGCCAGCGAGGTTGCCACCTGGCTGCGCGAGCATCCGACCTTCTTTCTCCACCACCCCGAGGTGGCGCTGGCGATCGAGCTGCCGCGCGAGAACGGCCAGGCAACCTCGCTGTCGAGCTACCAGCTCGAGGTGCTGCGCGAGAAGAATCGCGAGCTCAATCGTCGCCTGCAGGAGCTGTTCGCGATCGCGAACGAGAATGAACGCCTGACCGTGCGGACCCAGCAGTTCACCCTCGCCTTGCTGCGAGCCGGCAATCTGCCCGACACCCTCGCGATCCTCGTTGCCAGCCTGCGTGAGGACTTTGCCAGTGAATGGGTCCGGCTGGTCCTGACGGGTTCGTCCGAGGGTGTGCCCGACAGCCCGTGGTGGCGCGTGTTGGATACCGCCGATCCGGCGCTGGAGCCGTTCGCCGGATTTCTTGCCGAGGCCGAGCCGCTGTGCGGACGCCTGCAGGGCCAGAAGCTTGAAATCCTGTTCGGTGGCGATGCCGGACAGGTCCAGTCCACCGCCCTGCTGCCCTTGGGTCGGCACGGCCTGCTGGCGATTGGCAGCAGCGATGCCAACCGCTTCTATCCGGGCATGGGCACCTTCTTTCTGCGTCTGATGGCCGAGTCCCTGGGCGCGGCGCTGGCCCGGTTCCGCGACTGAGGGTGCGGCATGGAGCGGACCGGGCCGCCGCGCAGCGATACCGTTCCGGGTGTGGACGATGGCCTGGCCGGCCCGGTGCATGCCTATCTCGAACGCCTGCGTGTGGAGCGTGGCTGTTCGGTCCATACCCTGGCCGGCTACCGGCGTGATCTTGATCGCCTGGTCGCGTTCGCGCGCGCCTTGCCGATCGATCGATGGGAGGCATTGGCCGGCGCGCAGATGCAGCGCTTCCTTGCCGCCGAGCATCGCCGTGGCCTGTCGCCCACCAGTGTGCAGCGTCTGCTGTCGGCCTGTCGCGGCCTGTTCCACGATCTGATGCGCGAGGGCCGGTTGCAGGTCTCGCCCACCGTCGGTCTGCATGCGCCCAAGGCGCGCCGACGGCTGCCGCAGGTGCTCGATGCCGATGAAATGGCGCGCCTGCTCGAATTCGAGCCGATCGGCCCGGAAGACGTGCGCGACCGGGCGATGCTCGAACTGTTCTATTCCTCCGGTCTGCGTCTTTCCGAACTGTGCGGTCTGCGCTGGGGCGACCTGCGCCTGGAGGAAGGGCTGGCGCGGGTCCGTGGCAAGGGCGGCAAGGTGCGTGACGTGCCGATCGGACGGCAGGCGCGCGAGGCACTGGCGCAATTGCGCCAGCAGGCCCCGGCCGATGCCGGCCAGCCGGTGTTCAAGGGCCGCGCCGGTGGCGCGATTTCGCCGAACACGGTGCAGCAGCGGGTGCGAGCGATCGCGCTGCGCCAGGGCATCGACAAGCGCGTGCATCCGCACCTGTTGCGGCACTCCTGCGCCAGTCACCTGCTCGAATCCTCGGGTGATCTGCGCGGGGTGCAGGAATTGCTCGGTCACGCCGATATCGCCACCACGCAGATCTACACCCACCTCGATTTCCAGCATCTGGCCAGGGTCTACGATGCCGCCCATCCGCGAGCACGGCGGAAGCCTCGCTCCGCGCCTTGATTGTCGCCGGTGCTCGCCCCATATCGAGGGTCCGCCTGTTCTGGAAATTGCCGTGGGCAACAACGAAACCTTCCATGCCACGACCATTGTTTCGGTGCGTCGCGGCGAGCGCGTGGTGATCGGCGGCGACGGCCAGGTCACGCTCGGCAACACCGTGGTCAAGGCCAATGCACGCAAGGTGCGTCGCCTCGCCGGCGGCAAGGTGCTGGCCGGCTTTGCCGGTGCCACCGCCGATGCCTTCACCCTGTTCGAACTGTTCGAGGCCAAGCTGGAAAAGCACGGCGGGCAACTGGTGCGGGCCGCGGTGGAAATGGCCAAGGACTGGCGCACCGACCGCCGCCTCGGCCGGCTCGAAGCCATGCTGGCGGTGGTCGATCGCGAGGCTTCGCTGCTCATTTCCGGCAATGGCGACGTGCTCGAACCCGAGGATGGCCTGATCGCGATCGGCTCGGGCGGTCCATACGCCCAGGCCGCGGCACGCGCGCTGCTGGCGAACACCGCGCTCGACCCGCGCCAGATCGTCGAACAGGCACTCAAGATCGCCGGCGACATCTGCATCTACACCAATCACAACAGGACGATCGAAGAGCTGGGATTGGGCATTGGGGATTAGGGATTTGCAACAGCAAGAGACCGAAACCAAGCGCAAAACCCGCCCGTCACCTCACGCCCCAATCCCCAATCACGAGTCCCTGCCCCCAATGACTCCCCGCGAAATCGTCAACGAACTCGACCGCTGGATCGTCGGCCAGAATGCCGCCAAGCGTGCCGTCGCGATCGCCCTGCGCAACCGCTGGCGGCGGATGCAGCTCGATCCCGAGCTGCGGCGCGAGGTCACGCCCAAGAATATCCTGATGATCGGCCCGACCGGCGTCGGCAAGACCGAGATCGCGCGGCGTCTGGCAACGCTTGCCAATGCGCCCTTCGTCAAGGTCGAGGCGACGCGCTTCACCGAGGTCGGCTACGTCGGCAAGGATGTCGAACAGATCATCCGCGACCTGGCCGACGCCGCGGTCAAGATGCAGCGCGAACAGGCCAAGGTGCGGGTTCGAACCCAGGCCGAGGAACGTGCCGAGGAACGCATTCTCGACGTGCTTTTGCCGCGCCGGCACGACCCGGCCGGCTGGCCGCAGGAAGAGTCCGGCGAGAGCGAGACGCGGCAGAAGCTGCGGCGCAAGCTGCGCGAGGGCGATCTGGATGCGCGCGAGATCGAGCTGGAGACCGCGGTCAACGTCGGCGTCGACATCATGGCGCCGCCAGGCATGGAGGAAATGGGCCAGCAGTTGCGCCAGATGTTCTCCCAGCTTTCCGGGGTCAAGACCCAGAAGCGTCGCCTGACGGTCGCCGCGGCGCGCCCGTTGTTGATCGAGGAAGAGGCCGCGCGCCTGGTCAACGACGACGAGATCCGCCAGCAGGCGATCGAGCAGGCCGAGCAGAACGGCATCGTTTTCATCGACGAGATCGACAAGGTCGCCAAGCGTTCGGAAGGCTACGGTGCCGATGTCTCGCGCGAGGGCGTGCAGCGCGACCTGTTGCCGCTGGTCGAAGGGTCCACCGTCAGCACCAAGTATGGTCCGGTCAGGACCGACCACATCCTGTTCATCGCCTCGGGCGCGTTCCACCTGGCCAAACCGAGCGATCTGATTCCCGAGTTGCAGGGTCGTTTCCCGATCCGGGTCGAACTCGCCTCGCTGTCGCGCGAGGACTTCCGCCGCATCCTGACCGAGCCGCACAGTGCCCTGACGCGCCAGTACGAGGCCCTGCTCGCGACCGAGGGCCTGACGATCCGCTTCACCGAGGACGCCATCGACCGCCTCGCCGACGTTGCCTGCACCGTCAACGAGACCACCGAGAACATCGGTGCGCGACGCCTGCACACGGTGCTGGAAAAGCTGCTCGACACGCTGTCCTACGAGGCCCCCGACCGTGATGGCGACACCGTGGTGATCGATGCGGGTTACGTCGATCGCACCCTCGGTGGGCTGGTGCATGACCAGGACCTGTCGCGCTACATCCTGTGACGATGGACGCGCCGCATCCCACCGACATCATCCTGCACGGCGCCTCGCGCGTGCTCGAGGTGAGCTTCGACGACGGCACGAGCTTCCGCCTGCCGGCCGAATACCTGCGTGTGCATTCGCCCTCGGCCGAAGTGTCCGGACATGGACCCGGACAGCGCGTGCTGGTCGGCGGCAAGCGCGAGGTCGGCATCAAGGCCATCGCGCCGGTCGGCCATTACGCGCTGCAACTGATCTTCAGCGATGGCCACGACAGCGGCATCTACACCTGGAGCCTCCTGCATGCACTCGGCCGCGAGCAGAAGACGAACTGGGCGGCTTACCTCGCCGGACTCGAAGCCGCCGGTCTTTCGCGTGATCCCGCGGCGCCACCGCCCTGGCTGCAGCGCCCGCCTTCGGCAACGAAGTGATAGATTGCCCGCATGACGGGGCAAGCCACGCAATTGCTGCAGGCCTGGCGCGATGGCGATGTCGCGGCGCGTGATCGCCTCGTTGACCTGCTCTATGCCGAACTGCACGCACTCGCACGGCGTCAGTTCGGCAACGAGCGGCGCGAGCACACCCTGCAACCGACCGCCCTGGTTTCCGAGGCTTACCAGCGTCTGGTTGCGATCGAGCGCATCGCCTGGCAGGACCGCGCGCACTTCCTCGGTGTTGCCGGACGCCTGATGCGCGAGATCCTGATCGATCACGCACGCCGGCGTCAGGCCGCCAAGCGTGACGGTGGCGAGCGTGTCACCCTCTCCACCGATCTGCCATCGAGTGACACCGGACTCGACCTCCTCGATCTCGAACGGGCCCTGCAGCAACTCGAAGCCTTTGCCCCGAACCAGGCGCGGGTGGTCGAGTTGCGCTACTTCGGCGGTCTCTCGATCGAGGACACGGCGGAAGTCATGGGGCTGTCGCCGGCCACGATCAAACGCCACTGGCAGGCCGCACGGGTCTGGCTGTTTGCCGCGCTCCAGGACGATGACGGCCGGTCGGATGATGAGCCGATTCCGCACCAGCCTGCGCCTTCCTGAGGGAGGCTCGCAATCCGCATGAGCCGACGACCACGGAACACGGGGCGATGACCCGCACGCATGATCTTGCCGCACTGGAACTCTACGAGCGCGCCCGCGACGTGCCGCAGGCCGAGCGCGATGCCTGGCTGCAGGCGCAGGAGGTTCCAGTCGCGGTGCGCGGACGGGTTCTGCGCCTGCTGGCGGCCGAGCAGGGCGTGGGCGACTTTCTCGAAACCGTGGTCGCGGCGCCGGGGCGCTTCGATCCGGGCCCGGCCTTCCCGCAGATCGGCGAGCGCCTCGGCAATTACGAGCTGCTGCGACCGCTCGCCGCCGGTGGCATGGGCGTGGTCTACCTCGGTCGGCGCGCCGACGATGTCTACCACCAGAACGTCGCGATCAAGCTGATCCGTGCGGTCCACCTGCATGATCCAAAGGCGCGCGCGGCGCTGGTGGCGCGCTTTGAGGCCGAGCGCCAGATTCTCGCCCAACTCAATCACCCGAACATCGCACGCATCCTCGATGGCGGCAGCTCCGAGTCGGGTGTGCCCTGGCTGGCGATGGAATATGTCGATGGCGAGCCGCTGGACGACTGGTGCGATGCCAGGCACATCGATGTCGCGGCCCGGTTGCGGCTGTTCTGCAAGGTCTGCGACGGCGTGCAGGAGGCCCACCGCCACCTCATCGTGCATCGCGACATCAAGCCCGACAACATCCTTGTCACCGCCACCGGCGAACCGCGCCTGATCGATTTCGGCATCGCGCGCGAGCTGACCGGGGAGGTCGAGCCGCTGGCGGCCGGTGCCACGCTCTATTCGGCGATGACGCCGGCCTATGCCAGCCCCGAACAGATCCGGCGCCAGCCCCTGACCACCCGTTCGGATGTCTATTCGCTCGGCATCGTGCTCTACCAGGTGCTCGCCGGGCGCCGGCCCTACAGCCTCTCGAGCCTGAGTCCGGCCGAACTCGAACACACCGTCTGCGAGTTCGTGCCGCAGCCGCTGCGCCAGTCCCTGCAGGACGCGCCGCTCGATGCGGCCGAGCGCCAGCGCCGTCGGGCCCAGATCGATGACGATCTCGAACGCATCGTCGCCAAGGCCCTGCACAAGGATCCGGCGCGGCGTTACGGTTCGGCCGAGGCCCTGGCCGACGATCTGCGCCGGCATTTATCGGGCCAGCCCGTGCTGGCCCATCCGGACTCGGCCTGGTATCGCAGCCGCAAGTTCGTGCGGCGGCATCGTCTCGGCGTCGGACTGGCGCTGACGGCCGTGCTGGCGGTGATGCTGGCAGCCGGCGTGGCCTTCGACCAGGCCACCCGCGCACGCCTGGCGGCCAGCGATGCCGAACGTGCCAACAATTTCCTGATCGGCGTCATGACCCTGTCCGATCCCTACCAGGCCGGTCGCGAATTGTCCTTGGGTGAAGCAATGGAGCGGGCCTGGGGCATGATCGACGAGCGCTTCGCCGATCGCCCGGAAGTCGCCGCTGACCTGCGTCTGACCCTGGCCGAGGCACTGATGCAGCGCGGTGACATGGACAAGGCAGCGCCGCGCATCGAACAGGCGGTTGCGACGGCCGAGACGGTCTTCGGACACGACTCGCAGCGCGTGGTGAATGCGCTCTGGACCCTGGGCTCATTGCGCAGGGCCCAGGGCCGCAGCACCGATGCCGAGCAGGTGTATCGCGATGCCCTGAGTCGGCTCGAACGCGCCGACTGGACCGACGACGTCTTGCGCTCGGGAGTGCTTGCCAGCCTGGCCGTGTTGCAATCGGACCAGGGCAACTTCGCAGCGGCACGCGACTACCTCGAACAATCCATCGCCCTCGATGAGCGGCTGCCCGATTCCAATCCCGTCAACCGCGCCGTCAATCTGGCCAACCTGGCGGTGGCGATGCGTGGGCTGGGCGATTACGAGAAGGCCGACGCCGACTATGCGCGTGCCGATGAGCTGTTTCGCGCACTGCAACCCGATGGCAGCCTGCAGCAGGCGGCCCTGCTCAACAACCGGGCGATCCTGGCGCAGTTGCGCGGTCATCCGGAGCAGGCGGTGGAGCTGTTGCAGCGCGCGCTGGACATGTATCGCCGGCTGCTGAGCGGAGATCACGCCCAGATCGTGCGGTCGCTCGCCAACCTGGCCCAGAGTCATCTCGATGCGGCTCGACCCGAGCCGGCGCTGGCGGCTGCGGAAGAAGCCACCGCGATGGCCGCGCGGCTCTATCCGGAGGCGCACAACAACCGGATCCTCGCCATCGCCACGCTGGCCAATGTCCAGCGCGAACTCGGGCGGCTGGCCGAGGCCGATGCGAATCTGCAACGCGCTTCGTCGATGCGGACGCAGACCGAGGTTGCGCCCGCCACCGCCGATTATCTCGATGACGTGCGCGCCAGCCTGTGCGAGGCCGACCCGACCGCCCGTGCCTGCTCGAAGCCGAAGACGCCTGCCGATGCCGTGCCCGCCGCGCCCGTCACGATGCGATAATCCGGTGCATGAACCCGACACCCGAATCCAGACCCGTGCCCGCCGCCGACGACGCGCCCACCACCCACTTCGGCTTCCGCGATGTTCCGCTGGCGCAAAAGCGCAAGCTGGTCGGCGCGGTCTTCAGTTCGGTCGCCGAGAACTACGACCTGATGAACGACCTGATGTCGCTGGGCATCCATCGGCTGTGGAAGCGTTACTTCGTCGCGACTTCGGGGGTGCGCCGTGGTGATCGGGTGCTGGACCTGGCCGGTGGCACCGGCGACATCGCCGCACTGCTGCATCCACGCGTGGGCGAGGGCGGCGAAATCGTCGTCGGCGACATCAATCCCGACATGCTGCGCGTCGGCCGCGACCGCCTGACCGATCGTGGCCTGGTGCGCGGTCTGCGTTTCATGCAGATGGATGCCGAGGCGCTGCCATTCCCGGACGGGAGTTTCGACCTTGTGACCATCGCCTTCGGCCTGCGCAACGTCACCGACAAGCAGCAGGCACTCGCCGAGATGCATCGGGTGCTCAAGCCCGGCGGTCGCGGTCTCGTGCTGGAGTTCTCCCGGCTCAAGCCGGAATGGTTCCGGCCGATCTACGATTTCCATTCCTTCCAGGTGCTGCCGCGGCTGGGCCGCCTGTTTGCCGGCGATGCCGATTCCTACCAGTACCTCGCCGAATCGATCCGCAAGCATCCGCCGCAGGAAGAACTGCGCGAGATGATGCAGCGGGCCGGTTTCGCGCGCTGCAGTTACCGCAACCTCAGCGCCGGAATCTGCGCCATCCACAGCGGCTACCACGCCTGAAGCCGGCAGAGGGGGCACGCGATGCGGGTTCTGGCGCAGGCCGCGCGGCGCTCCGGTTCGGCCTTGCCGGCGGCGTATTTTCGCCTGATGCGGTCGTGGTTCCTGCTGGGCTGGCCGGCCTTCCTCGCCCTGGTCGTGGTGTTCTGGCTGATGGTCGCCAAGCCGCTCTGAAGTGAACGATCGCTTGCAAGCGATCCAGCCGACACCATATCTGCATGATGGCGCAGCACCAATTCGATCCCGAGGGGGAAACTCCCGCAACTGACGCGAAGTCGCGTCCGCACGAGCAGCGCGGTGAGGCCGCCGTGCTCGCGGCGCTGCTGCCCTATCTGCGCCCGCACGCCGGGCGCATCGCGCTGGCCCTGCTGCTGGTGGTTGCCGGCAAGCTCGCCAACCTTGTCGTGCCGGTGGTGCTCAAGTACCTCGTCGACGGGCTCTCGACCCCGTCGCTGGCGCTGGCGATCCCGTTCGGGCTGTTGCTGGCCTACGGCGGCTCGCGCCTGCTGGTGACACTCTTCACCGAATTGCGCCAGGTGGTGTTCGCCCGGGTGATGGCGCGGGTCGGGCGGCGCGTGGCCTTGCAGGTGTTCCGCCACCTGCATGCACTCAGCCTGCGCTTTCATCTTGCCCGTCGTACCGGCGGAGTGGCGCGTGATGTCGAGCGCGGTGCGAGCGCGGTCGGCGACCTGCTCGACTGGTCGCTTTACACCATCGTGCCGACCGTTTTCGAGGTGCTGCTGGTCGCCGGAGTGCTGATCTGGGCCTACGACTGGAGCTATGCGGTGGTGGTGTTCCTGACGATTGCGGCCTACGTCGTCTTCACCTTCGCCGTGACCGACTGGCGCAATCGCTACTACCGTGCCGCGGTCGAGGCCGACACCCGCGCCAACGAGCGCGCGGTCGATTCGCTGCTCAACTACGAGACGGTGAAGTACTTCGGCAACGAGGCGCACGAGGCGCAACGCTACGACACCAGCCTGGTCGCGCTCGAAGAGGCCCAGGTGGTCAGTCGCAAGATGCTGGCACTGCTGAACCTCGGCCAGAGCGCGATCATCGCGGTCGGCGTCACCGTGATGATGTGGCTCGCGGCAGCGGGCGTTGTCGCCGGTCGCATGACGGTCGGCGACCTGGTGCTGATCAATGCCTATCTGCTGCAACTGGCGGTGCCGCTCAACCTGCTCGGGATGATGTACCGCGAGGTCAAGCAGGCCCTCATCAACCTCGAACGCCTGTTCGGCCTGCTCGACGAGCAGCGCGAGGTCGAGGATCGGCCGGATGCGCGGCCCTTGCACACGCGCCAACCGACGATTCGCTTCGAGGCCGTGCAGTTCGGCTACGATCCGCGCCGCAGGATCCTGCACGGCATCGATTTCGAGGTGCTGGCCGGCAAGACCGTCGCGGTGGTGGGGCATTCGGGCTCGGGCAAGTCGACGCTGGCGCGGCTCATGTACCGCTTCTATGACGTCGACGGCGGGCGCATCACGATCAGCGACGGCGATGGGGTCGCCCGTGACCTGCGCGACTACACCCAGGATTCGCTGCGTGCGGCGATCGCGATCGTGCCGCAGGACACGGTGCTGTTCAACGACAGCATCCACTACAACATCCTCTACGGCCGACCCGATGCGGATGCCGCGGAGGTCGAGCAGGCGGCGCGCGCGGCCCACATCCACGACCTCATCATGAGCCTGCCGGACGGCTATGCCAGCGAGGTCGGCGAGCGCGGACTGAAGCTCTCGGGCGGTGAGAAACAGCGCGTCGCGATTGCCCGCGCCCTGCTCAAGAATCCGGCCATCCTGATCTTCGACGAGGCCACCTCGGCACTGGATTCACAGTCGGAAAAGCAGATCCAGGCGGAGCTGGATCGCATTGCCGTCGGCCGCACCACCCTGATCATCGCGCACCGGCTCTCGACCGTGATGGGCGCCGACGAGATCCTCGTGCTGGATACCGGGCACATCGTCGAGCGCGGCCGGCACGAGGCGCTGCTGGCGCTTGATGGACACTACGCGCGGATGTGGCGGTTGCAGCAGGAGCAGCAGGGTGAGGCGCAGGAAACGCCGTTGCAGGCGCGTTCCTGATCGGGCCGGTGCGAGCAGATAGACTTGTGCGCTTCCCCGATTGCTCCGCGTGAGGTTCCCGATGCGCCTGCTGCTGGCCCTGTCCACCCTCGGAATGATCCTGCCCGCCGCCCAGGCCCCGGCGCGCGACGTGCATTCGTACGCCGAACCCGACACGGTGGTGATCCGCGATCTCGGCCTCGACCTGCGCGTGGACTTCGCCAGGAAGGAGCTGCGTGGTCACGCCGACCTTGCCCTCGACTGGCGCGACCCGGCGGCGCGCGAACTGGTACTCGACACCCGTGATCTGGAGATCGAGCGGATTTCCGGCAAACGCAGCGACGGGCACTGGCTGAAACTGCACTGGCACCTCGGCGAGCGCGATCCGGTGCTGGGGCAGAAACTCTCGATCCGGATGCGCGAACCCTACGACAGCGTGCGCATCCGCTATCGCACCTCGCCCGAGGCATCCGGCCTGCAATGGCTGGAGCCGGCGATGACCGCGGGCAAGACACATCCCTTCATGTTCAGCCAGAGCCAGGCGATCCACGCGCGCAGCTGGGTACCGCTGCAGGACACGCCCGCGGTGCGCTACACCTACAGCGCGCGGCTGCGCACCGATCCGGCCCTGATGGGCCTGATGAGCGCCGACAACCCGACCGATGCGCCACGCGATGGCGACTACCTGTTCCGCATGACCCAGCCGATTCCGTCCTACCTGATGGCGATCGCGGTCGGCGACCTGGTGTTCCAGCCGATCTCCGCGCGCAGCGGGGTCTGGGCCGAACCGGCGACGATCGCAGCGGCGGGCAGCGAGTTTGCCGATACCGAGAAGATGATCGAGGTCGCCGAGTCGCTCTACGGGCCGTATCGCTGGGGCCGCTACGACATCCTCGTGCTGCCGCCCTCGTTCCCGTTCGGCGGCATGGAGAACCCGCGCCTGACCTTCGCCACCCCCACCGTCATCGTTGGCGACAAGTCGCTGGTGTCACTGATCGCGCACGAACTGGCGCACTCCTGGTCGGGCAATCTCGTGACCAACGCCGACTGGAGCGATGTCTGGCTGAACGAGGGGTTCACCACCTACGTCGAGAATCGCATCGTCGAGGCGCTCTACGGCACCGAGGCGGCGGCGATGGAGCGGGTCATCAGCGAGGAGGGCCTGCGCCGCGAGCTCAAGGATCTGGCCAAGCCGATGCAGTTGCTCGCGTTGCAGCCGGTTGCCGGTTCGGACCCCGACGATGCCCTCAGCGACGTGCCCTACGACAAGGGTGCGTGGTTCCTGCGATTCCTCGAACAGCGCGTCGGACGCGAGCAATTCGATGCCTTCCTGCGCAGCTACTTCGACCACTTCGCTTTCCAGAGCATCCGCACTGATGCCTTCGTCGCCTTTTTGCGCGCGCAACTGCTGGTGTCTCATCCCGAGGCGGCGAGCGACAAGGAACTCGATGCCTGGCTGCACCAGCCGGGCATTCCGGTGAATGCGCCGGCGACCACGTCCGCGCGCTTTGCCGCCGTCGATGCGGTGCGCAAGCGCTGGCTCGACCGGCGCATCAGCGCGGCCGAGATCGATGCCGACGGCTGGGTCACGCAGGAATGGCTGCACTTTCTCGAAGGCATGCCGACAAAGCTGTCGAACGAGAAGCTGGTGGAGCTGGATGACACCTTCCACTTCACCACTTCACACAATGGCGAGATCCTGATGCGCTGGTTCCCGCTGACGATCCGCAGCGGTTACTTCGAGGCGCGCGCCGCGATTGCGGATTTCCTCAAGCGGGTCGGACGACGCAAGCTGATCCTGCCGATCTACGAGGCCCTGGTCGCGAGCAAGGACGGGCGCGAGTTCGCGCGCACGGTGTTCGAGGAGGCCCGACCCGGCTATCACCCGATCACCACGGCCTCGGTCGAGGCGATCCTCGCCGGCAAGAAGTGAGGCGAGGATGCGGCTGGCGTGGGCTGACGGGCGATGTCGATGACCTGGCCGTGGTTGCTGGTGGCGCTCGTGTTGCTGGCCGTCGGCATCTGGGCGAGCCGGCCACGCACCCTGTTGCGGCTCGAATTCGCCCGATTGCGCTGGCGCGCCGGGGCGCGGCTCGGATCCGTGCGCTTGCCGGATGGCGGGGTGGTCTACCTGCGTTCCGGTCGACCCGGTGGTACCCCGCGGCTCTACCTGCACGGCTTCACCGGAATGAAGGAAAACTGGCTGGCACTGCTGGCGCGTTCGGATCGGCGCCGTCTGCATTTCGCCCCGGATCTGCCGGGTTGGGGCGAGAGCGAGCGTCGCGCCGGCCTGGACTACGGCTATGCGGCGCAGGCCGAGCGCCTGGCCGACTTCATCGAACAGGTGATCGGCGTGCCGGTCGATCTGGTCGGGCACTCGATGGGGGGCGGCATCGCCGCCCTGCTCGCGGCGCGTCATCCCGACAAGGTGCGTCGGCTGGTGCTGATGGACGCGGCCGGGGTGCGCTTCGACGACAATGCCTTTGGCCAGGCCGTGCTCGATGGCAACAATCCCTTTGCCGTGACGGACGTGGACGCGTTGCGACGTTTTCTCGCCCTGGTGTTCGAACGCCCGCCCTGGCTGCCGCGCGGGCTGGCGCACTGGATGGTGCGTCAGCGTGTCGCCGCCGCCGGCTTCGAGCAGGCCGTGCTCGACCACATCGGCCGCGGCGCGGAGGCCTTCCTGCCCGAGCGCGAGGCGGCGCGGATCACGGTTCCGACCCTGTTGCTGTGGTGCCGGGATGATCGGGTGGTCGATGCCAGCGCGGCAAAGATTTATGCTGCGCTCGTTCCCGGCAGTCGCGTGGTCCTGATCGAGGGTCGCGGGCACATGCCGATGATGGAACACACGGCCGCCACGGCGGCAGCACTGGAGGAGTTCCTGCAATGACATTCCGGATCGCGTTGATTGCCCTGCTGGGCGTGCTGATGATGCCGTTGACCGCCTGCAACTCGGTCGATCCGGAGCAGGAACTGGCCCAGCGCCAGCAGGCCCGGGCCGAGGCCGAGGCCGAGAAGCAGTACGCCAATTTCCAGCAACTGGTGGCCACCGGGCGTGCCGACCTCGCGCTCAACATCGCCGATCATGTGCTCAAGACCTACCCCAACAGCGCCGCCGCCGCGAAGTTCCGGACCGCGGTCGAGCCCCTGCGCGCGCAGGTCGCGGGCGAGCGCGAGACACGGCGCCTGCAGGCTCTGTGGGTGTATCACGACGACACCGACGCCGAGGCCGGTGGCCGGGTCCGCAGCGCCTACATCTTCGCGCAGGATCCACTCGGTCCGGCCGAGGCCGGCAAGGAGGCGCCGCGTGCGCGCCTGGTGTTGCGCCGGCATCCGCAGTGGGGCGATGACGTGTACCTGCTATCCGAGCGCGGGCCGTTCACCTGTGCCTCGCCCTGCCAACTGACCGTGCAATTCGATGCCGCCGAGCCGCGCAGCGTCGAGGGCGAGATCCCGGAAACCGGCGAGCATGCGATCTTCGTCAAGGACTTCGACTACTTCGCCAGCCACCTGCAGGGCAGCGCGAAGCTGCGCATCAGTGCCGAGCTCAAGGATGGTGGTCCACAGACGATGGAGTTCGAGGTCGGCGGCTACGATCCGACCACGATCAGCGGCGACTGAGCGCGTACCTGCCGGAGTCATTCCATCCCGATGCCGGGCGTGGCTGCCTGCCGCGCCCGTTCCGCCTTGCCTTGCCGTGTGTCAATGAGCCTCAATCCCGACCAGCGCGCCGCCGTCGAACATTGCGACACCCCCCTGCTCGTGCTGGCCGGGGCCGGCTCGGGCAAGACCCGGGTCATCGTCCGCAAGATCCAGTTCCTCATCGCCCGTCGCCACCTGCCGGCCGAGCGAATTGCCGCGATCACCTTCACCAACAAGGCCGCACGCGAGATGCGCGAGCGCGCCGCGAGTCTGCTCAAGGGCGCCGACGCCGAGGGCCTGACGGTCTGCACCTTCCATGCACTCGGGCTGCGTTTCCTGCAGCTCGAACACGAGGCCGCCGGTCTGCGCCGCGGTTTCTCGATCTTCGACAGCGATGATGCGGGCGCGCTGATCAAGGATCTGCTGCCCAAGGGGACCAACGCGCAGGCGCTGGCCGCGGTGCGCGGGCTGGTGTCGAAGGCAAAGTCCGATGGACTCTCGCCCGAACGCGCCGCCGAGCTGGCCGGAAGCGCGCGTGAACGCGAGGCGGCCGATGTGTATGGTCAGTATCAGAAACGCCTGGCGGCATTCAACGCGGTCGATTTCGACGACCTGATCCGTTTGCCGGTGGCGCTGCTGGAACGCGAGGAGAGCCTGCGACTGGCCTGGCGCGAGCGCCTGCGCTACCTGCTCGTGGACGAATACCAGGACACCAATGCGACCCAGTACGCCCTGTTGAAACTTCTTGCCGGGCCGCGTGGCGGCTTCACCTGCGTCGGCGATGACGACCAGTCGATCTATGCCTGGCGCGGCGCCGATACCGGCAACATCGCGCGTCTGGGCGAGGATTACCCGAACCTGCGGATCGTCAAGCTGGAGCAGAACTACCGCTGCGCACGGCGCATCCTGCGCGCTGCCAATGCCCTGATCGCCAACAACCCGCACCTGCATCCGAAGAAGCTCTGGAGCGAGCACGCCGATGGCGAGCCGATCCGGGTGTTCGAGTGCCGCGATACCGAGCACGAAGCCGAACGCGTCGCCGGCGAGATCGCCTTCCTGGCGCAGAAGCACGCGACGCCGTGGAACGAGTTCGCGGTACTGTTCCGTGGCAATCATCAGTCGCGGCCGCTGGAGAAGGCGCTGCAATTGCAGCGCATCCCCTATCACCTTTCCGGTGGCACGGCCTTCCTCGAACGTGCCGAAGTCAAGGATGCGCTGGCCTGGCTGCGCCTGATCGCCAATCCCGATGACGATGCCGCGTTCCTGCGTGCGATCGCGGCACCGCGGCGCGAGATCGGCGCGACGACCCTGGCGCGACTGGGCGAGATGGCCAATCGTCTGCCGTCGAGCCTCGCCCGCGCGGGCGAGCATGCCGACGTGCTCGGGCAGTTGCCGGCGCGCAGCGCGAATGCACTCGATGGCTTCCTGCGCCTGATTGCCGAATTGCGCCGTGTCGCGCCGACGCTGGCGGCGGGCGAACTGTGCCGCCGCGTGTTGCGTGACAGTGGCCAGCTCGATGCGATCCGGGCCGAGTGTCGTGACGCTGCACTGTTCGAGCGTCGTCGCGGCAACGTCGAGGAGCTGGCGCAATGGTTCGACGCCGCCGGCAAGGGTGCGGTCGGTGATCTGGTCGCACAACTCGCGTTGCTGACCGCATCCGATCGCGATGCGCCGGGCAACGCGGTGCGCCTGATGACCCTGCATGCCTCGAAAGGGCTGGAGTTCGATTGCGTCTTCATCGTCGGGCTGGAGGATGGCCTGTTGCCGCATGAGGCCTCGATCGAGGAGGGCCGGCTCGACGAGGAGCGGCGCCTGATGTACGTCGGCATCACCCGGGCACGACGCCTGCTGCACCTGAGTCATCCACGTCATGCCACGCGTTTTGGCGAGACCCGCAAGGTTGTCCCGAGCCGTTTCCTCGCCGAGTTGCCCGAGGCCGAGCTGCACGTGGTCGGACGCGATCCGGAGCAGGACGTGGCCCGTACCCGCGAGCACGCCGATGCCGCGATCGCACGGGTGCGCGCCCTGTTGGGTGGATGAGGGCAGGGCGATGGCGAGCCGCTACACTCGCATCTTTGCCCTGATCCCGAGGAGTCCACCGATGCGCCTGCTTCGCCCCGCCTCCACCCTTGCCTGCGGTCTGCTGCTGGCCGCCTGTGCTGCCACCACCCCGCGCATCGCGACTTCGACCGCAGAGTCTGAAGCCAGCCCGGCGACAGTGGCGGCGCACGACAATCTCAATGCGACGGTCTGGATGCAGACATCGGCCGAATACGCCGCCACGGTGCGCGGCATCTATGCTGCGGCGCGGCGCTCGCTCGATGCGGCGCTCGCCGATCCCTCGTGGAGTGCGCTGCCGCAGGGCGAATCGCAGGCCGGTTTCGAGGCCAAGCCGCCGGCGATCGTGGTCGATGCCGACGAGACGATGATCGACAACAGCGCCTACCAGGCACGCAGCATCAAGGAGGATCGCGGCTACAGCATCGACTCCTGGCAGGCCTGGGTGCAGGCACGGGCGGCGCGGGCGATGCCGGGTGCGGTCGAGTTCGCGAACTATGCCAGCGAGCACGGGGTCACGATCTTCTTCGTCACCAATCGCGATGCGCCGATCGAGGTCGAGGCCACGATCGCCAACCTGCGCACGCTTGGCTTCCCGATCGCGGCGGATGCAAGCAACGTGATGCTGCGCGGCGACGCGCGTGCACCCGGCAAGGAAAAGGGTGAGCGGCGGCGCTACATCGACCGCAACTATCGCGTCGTGCTGATGCTGGGCGACAACCTCGCCGACTTCCTCGACGGCAGCAGCGGCGACGTTGCGGCGCGCGAGGCGTTGATCGCGCCCTACCAGTCCTGGTGGGGCGAGCGCTGGTTCATGCTGCCCAACCCGACCTACGGTTCCTGGGAAAACGCCGTGCTGCGCGCCTGCGAGAAGGACACCAGTCCGCGTGCCTGCCTGCGCTCGCAACTCCGCAGCGACTACTGACATGAATAAAATCAACAGGTTATCATATGTTTCGTGAGGTATTGCATTAACTTGTTGCTCCAAGTATCATTGCGCCATGCCGCGCAAGACGGCGATTACCCAAGAGCCCACAACCACAACATCCGATCCGGCAGGACGCTGGAACTCGCAGGGAGGCAAATCGCCTCCCTTGTTTTTTTCCAGCGCGGGTTTCGGCATCATGGGCAGCCCCAATCCCTTCCGCACAGGATTCATCACCATGAAACGCATTGCCCTTTTGGCCCTTGCCGGCCTGTTTGCCCTTGGTCTGGTGGCGTGCGGTGACAAGGACGCATCCGCACCGGCATCGCCTGCGGCGATCGAGAAGCAGACCTCCGATCCGGCCAGGGCGGTCGACGCCATCGTCGCGGCGATGCGCGAAAACCGCGTGCTCGAAGCAATCCAGTTGGCAGCGCCGGCGGCCAGGCTCGATGAGGCTCGGGCCGAATGGAAGAAGAACATGGCCGGAGAGGCGCCGAGTGAGGAGGACAAGGCGGAATATGCCGCCCAGATATCCAAACTCACCGCGCCCGACGCCGAGCAGGCCCTGTTCGCCGAGCTGGAGCCCATGCTCGCCAAGTACGAGACCGAAATGGCCGCGCAGATGCCGATGATGATCGGCATGGGCCAGGGTTTCCTGATGCAGGCGGTCCAGGCCAACGAGGACCTGGACGAGGCGCAGAAGAAGCAGGCGACGGAAGTCGTCGGCGCGCTGGCGTCCTGGTTGCAGGGCGTCAACCTGGCCGACCGCGAGCTGGCGAAGAAGGCCATCGCGATCACCGTGCAGGCCGCCCGCAAGATCGATCTGCCGACCCTCGACGCCGCCCGCGCGCTCGATTTCGATCAGGCGATGGGCAAGGCCGGTATCGCCTTCGGCGCGCTCAAGGACGTGCTTGCGCTGTACGGCCTGGACATCAACCAGACCCTGGACAGCATGAAGACGAGTGTCGTCAGCCGGGGTGATGGCGTGGCCAAGGTTTCGACCCGTTTCACCTTCCTTGGCAAGTCGATGAGCACCGACAGCGAGATGGTGGAAGTGGACGGTCGCTGGTACGGCAAGGAGTCGATGGAGAAGCTGGTGAGCAACATCGCCGGCGTCGGCAGCGATGCCGATGATGCCGATGCCGATGCCGCCGACGCCGCACCACAGGAAGACGCCGCCGACGCCGATGCCGCGCTGAAGAACTGATTCGCGCAGGCGATCCGCATCCGCGGCAGGCGCCCGATCGGCGTTGCCGCGGATGCATGCAACCATGAGTTCAGTCGAATCCGTTCCCGCGCGTGCGTCGCCGTCCTGGCTGTTCCGCCTGCTGGGCTGGCTGGTCGAGCCGTGGCTGGCGATCCGTCGTGAACCGGCGACGCCAAGCGCCGACCTGGTTCTGCCGCAGTTGCCGGTCTGCTATGCGATCGAGCAACACGGCCTGTCCAATGTCCTGATCCTCGAACAGGCCTGCCGCGAGGCCGGCCTGCCCTCGCCGCTGCTGCCGATGCCCGGCGATGTCACGCGCCAGGGCCGGGCGTTGGTGGCATTGTCGCGCCGGCGCGGATTCTGGTTCGGACCACCGCGCCGACGTACCCATTCCGAGGGCATGGCCAACCTGTTCGCAGCGCTGCACGCCGATCCGACGCTGGACGTGCAGATCGTGCCGGTGTCGATCTTCGTCGGGCGCGCGCCGGATCGGGAATCCGGCTGGTTCCGCGTGCTGTTCGCGGAAAACTGGGCGATCGTCGGTCGCTTCCGGCGCTTCCTCGCGGTCCTGCTCAACGGCCGCAACACCATCGTGCGTTTTTCCGCGCCGCTGCCGTTGCGCAGCGTGCTGCAGGAGGGCATGCGCGAGGATGTCGCGGTGCGCAAGGCCTCGCGCGTGCTGCGTGCGCACTTTCGCCGCATCCGCACCGCGGTCATCGGGCCGGACCTGTCGCACCGGCGTACCCTCGTCGATGCCGTGCTCGCTGCCGAGCCGGTGCGCCAGGCCATCGCCGACCAGGCCCGGCGCGACAGCATCAGTCCAGCCAAGGCCTGGCATCGGGCGCGTGGCTATGCCACCGAGATCGCCTCGGATTACTCGCATACCGTGATCCGTTCGCTCTCGTTTGCACTGACGCCGTTCTGGAACACGATCTATCGCGGCGTCTCGATGCAGCACTTCGATGCGTTGCAGGAGGCCGCGCCCGGGCACGAGGTGATCTACGTCCCCAGTCACCGCAGCCACATCGATTACCTGCTGCTCTCCTACCTGCTCTACACCCACGGCCTGGTACCGCCGCACATCGCCGCCGGGGTGAACCTCAACCTGCCGCTGGTGGGGCCGGTGCTGCGCCGCGGCGGGGCCTTCTTCCTGCGCCGCAGCTTCAAGGCCAATCCGCTGTATTCGGCGGTGTTCGGGGAATACGTCGCGACCCTGATCGGGCGTGGTGATTCGATCGAATACTTCATCGAGGGCGGACGCTCGCGCACCGGCCGCCTGCTCACGCCCAAGGCCGGCATGCTGGTGATGACCCTGCGCGCCTTCCTGCGCCAGCCGCGCCGTCCGCTGCTGTTCCAGCCGGTCTACATCGGCTACGAACAGTTGATCGAGGGCAAGAGCTACCTCGACGAGCTTTCCGGTGGTGCCAAGCGCAAGGAAACGGTCTGGGCCCTGTTGCGCGCCGCCGCCGGCATCCTGCGGCGCAACTATGGCCGGGTCACGGTCAGTTTCGGCGAGCCGGTCCTGCTCGATGAGCTGCTTGCACGTCTGGCGCCGGACTGGCGCGAGGAGCTGGCCGCTGGCCGACGCCCGGAGTGGATCAACGCCGTCGTCGATGCGCTGGCCGATCGCATCCAGGTCAACATCAATCGCAGTGCCGATGTCAATCCGATCAACCTGCTCGCGGTTGCGCTGCTGTCGACGCCGAAATACGCGATGAGCGAGAGCGACTTGCTCGCGCAATTGGATCTGTCGAAACGCCTGCTGACCGCGGCGCCGTATTCGCCACGGGTCACGGTCACGGCGCTGTCGGCGGCGCAGATCGTGGCCTATGGCGAAGACGTCGGCGTCCTCACCCGTACCCGCCATCCGCTCGGCGATGTCCTTGCCTTCCAGGGCGAACAGGCGGTACTGCAGAGCTATTTCCGCAACAACGTGCTGCACCTGTTCGTGTGCGCGGCGTGGATCGCGAGCTGCTTCCAGAACACGCGGCGCATGGCCCGCGCCAGCGTCGTGCGGCTCGGGCGACTGGTGTATCCGTTCCTGAAGCGCGAGCTGTTCCTGCCCTGGGATCAGGACGGCTTTGCGGCGCAGGTCGAGGCCACCATCGATGTCATGCTCGAACTCAAGCTGCTGGGTGGCGAACCCGATGGCGAGCAGTTGCAGCGTGGCCCGGGCCAGACCGACGAGGTGTTCCGCCTGCGCGTGATCGCCAACAGCGTGATGCAGGCCTTCGAGCGTTATTACATCGGCGTTGCGGTGCTGGTGAAGAACGGCTCGGGCACGATCGGTTCGGGCGAGCTGGAAAACCTCTGTCACCTGACCGCGCAGCGCCTCGCCCTGTTGTATGCGCCGGCGGCGCCGGAGTTCTTCGACCGTTCGCTGTTCCGCAGCTTCATCGCGACCTTGCGCGAACTCGACCTGGTGCGGGTCGATCCGGCCGGCAAGCTGGCCTTTGGCGAGGAACTGGTGGCCTGGTCGAACGATTCACGCCTGATCCTGTCACGCGAATTGCGTCATTCGATCCTGAAGATCACCCCGGGCATGGCCGGAGCCTCCACCGCGGCGCTCGACGATCCGGGTTGAGGCGTGACTCAGAGATCCTGTTTGTAGCGCACGTAGGGCGTGCGACCGCCGGGCGCTTCCAGCGCCGGCAATTCCGACAGGGGCCACTTGCTGGTGTCGGGTGTCGACCGGTTGAGCAGGTTGCGCGCGCCAAAGCTCAGTTCGCCCTGCCACGGGGTGCGCCAGGAGAAGCCGAGATCGAGCCCGCTGAAGTTGCCCTGGCCGTTCGGCAGCTCGATCAGGCGTCCGGTGAGCCGGCCACTGAGACCACGCACGTCCACGCCGAGTGTCACCGTCGCATTGTCCCAGCGCAGCGGTGCGCCGAGCAGGGTGTTGAGCTGGGCCGAGCCGAGGGTTCCACCCAGCGACACCCAGCGTTGCTGGCCGAGGGCGAGGGCGCCGTTCCAGTACACCTGATGCTGGACCAGCTCGCCCGGGAGCTGCGGCAGCGGCGCGGGCAGGGTGGCGTAGGGACTCGCTGAAGGCGTGACGCCGAGGATCGATCCCGACTCGGCATCGAACGGGTGCAAGCTTGCATCGAGCCAGGACAGGCCGAAGCTCAGATCCAGGCCGTCATCGGCGGATTGCCAGTGCGTGTCGAGGCGGATTCCGGATGTGCGTGTCGGTGCCAGGAACGCATCCTCGCCGGTTCCGACCTGGGCAAGCAGGCATTGCTGGCCGAGCGTTCCGAGGGTCATGGCAAGGTGGATGCCCTGATTGCACAGCAGCGCGAGACCGGTATTGATCTCCGGCGACAAACTGGTGCGCAGGTGGCTGCCACCGGTGAACGCAAGGTCGAGACCGAGGTCCGGCACGGCCGTGGTACGCGGCAACAGGCGGTCGAGTGCGGTCGGTGCATCGGTTTCGGGCGACAGCAGCAGCAAGGCCTCGACCCGCCCGCTGCTGGCGTTCCAGACCGGCAGCACGTGTTGCGAGCCGCTGTCGTGCCCTGCCGGCAACACGCCGTTCTGCGCGCTGGCCGGGCTGCTGACACACAGCGCCCATGCCAGTGCGAGTGGCAGATGGCGCAGCAGCGGCAGGATGCGGATCGTCGGCATGGCCCTTCTTCGACTTCAAATCGATGGCGGGGTTCCATTCCGCCAACCGCTGATGCGGCGCGTCAATTCTAGGATTTTTACCAGGATTTAACAATCTGTCGACGACACGAATGCCCGAAGATCGCCAAATCCTGCCGTCGATCACGTTGCTGGCCGTGCTGTCCACCGATGCGCAGGCGATGGCACGGGCGAATGCGGTACGCTTCGCGCTGGCGCTCCCGGATGCCGATGCGGATGGGAGCATGTCCGGATCGACGCAGCGCTCGATCGGGGGCGAGGGAAGGCGGAAGTGCCGTGTCGTGGCGTTGTCGGGTCGTGACCCGGCGCGTTGCGAGCGGGTCAGGGATGCGAGGGACATGCAGAAGGTAGAAGCCAGCATGGCGAGCGGCAGGGCGGCGCGGGCTGCCGATCTGTTGCGCGGCGAATTGCTGCTTTCGGGCAACCGGGTTCGCTCCCTGCTCGAATCCCTGCTCGGCTGGGCCGGTGATCGCCATGGCGTGCTCGGGCACGCGCTCTACGTGCGCACCGACGATGATGCCTTGCGCTTTGCCGATGCCGTCGGCGAGATGGATCGGGCCATCGCCACCGGCCAGGCCCAGGCCGTGTGGAACGGCGCCGGTCCAGCCCGGGGCGGGCCGTGGTTCGTGGTCGAACTCGTGGACTCATCGGCGCGCCGCCTCGGCGTGCTGGTGAACCGAATTCAGGGCGGCCTGGACGACGACAAAAGCGAAAGCCTGTTGTCAGCAATCGCCTTGCTGGCCCAGCGTCTGCCCGATGCACTCGAGCACGAACGCCTGCGCCAGGCAATGACGCAGTTGGCCGAGGCGGAACGCCTGCAGCGCGCGCTCTACCGGATTGCCGATCTCGCCAGTGGCGAGCGCGCGATGGACGAGGTGTTGGAAGCGATCCACCACATCGTCGCCGACCTGACCTATGCCGAAAACTTCTTCATCGCGCTCTACGACGCCCAGAATCAGGTGCTGACCCTGCCATATTTCCGTGATTCGGTCGATGAAGACGTGCCGAATGGCAAGGTCTTCCCGGTCGAGCAGTGGGAAGGATCACTGACCCTCCACGTCCTGCGCACCGGCAAGCCGTTGATGGGCCCCTCGGACCGCCTGCTCGAAGAAACCGGGCTCAGAGCCGAGGGCTACGGACCGCGCAGCGAGGATTGGCTGGGCGTGCCGATGCTGCATGGCGGGGAGACCATCGGCGTGCTGGTGGTGCAAAGTTACGACAAGGAGCGTCGCTACAGCGGCAAGGATCGCGCCCTGATGAACTTCGTCGCGCAGCACGTCGCGACGGCACTGGATCGCGTGCGCCATCACGAGGATCTGGAGATCCGGGTGCGCGAGCGTACCGAGAGTCTGCGCGCGGCGAACACGGCATTGCAGGCCGAGGTGCACGAGCGCAAGCGCGCCGAACAATTGCAGGCGGCACTGTTCCGGATCGCGGAGCTGGGCTCCACCAGTGAACGACTCGGCCAGTTCTACGTCGCCGTGCACGGCGTGATCGGCGAACTGATCCAGGCCCGCAACTTCTACATCGCGCTGCTTTCCGGGGACGGTGAGCAACTGGATTTTCCCTACTCGGTCGATGAGCGCGATCGGCAACGGCCATCGCGCGCACTCGGTTCCGGCTTGACCGAGCATGTTCTGCGCACGGGCCGGCCGTTGCTTGCCGATCGCGGTGTGATCGGCGAGTTGGAACGCAGCGGGATGGTGCGCTCGCATGGCACGAGTTCGACGACCTGGCTCGGTGTGCCCTTGATCTGCGATGAACATGTCGTCGGGGTGATGGCGGTGCAGAGTTATGATGACACCCATCACTACGATGCCCGCGATCAGGGCATCCTGACCTTTGTTTCCTACCACATCGCCAGTGCGCTCGAACGCAAGCGGGCCGCCGATTCGCTGCGCGAGGCCAATGCCACGCTCGAACGCCGCGTGCTGGAGCGGACCGAGGCCTTGGCGGCGACCAACGAAACCCTGCGCGAGCAGGTGGCCGAGCGCGAGCGCGCCGAGCATCGCCTGCGCCATGCTGCACTGCACGACTTCCTCACCGGCCTGCCCAACCGCAGCTTGCTGCTGGATCGCATGGGTCGGGCGCTGGAGCATTTCCGGCGGGATCCGAAGGCCGAATTTGCGGTGCTGTTTCTCGACCTGGATCGCTTCAAGGTGGTCAACGACTCGGTCGGCCACCTGGTCGGCGACGAGCTGCTCAAGAGTGCCGGCAGCCGGATCCAGGCGCAATTGCCGGAGACGGCGATGATCGCGCGACTGGGTGGCGACGAATTCGCCGTGCTGCTGGAATCGACGGCGGCACGCAGCGAGGCGCCGGCGCTGGCAGCAAGCATCATCGACGTGCTGGAACAACCCTTGCGCATCGCCGGCAAGGACATCTACAGCTCCTGCAGCATCGGCATCGCCGGCGTCGAGCCGCATTACCGCACTGCGGAGGAACTGCTGCGCGATGCCGATGCGGCACTGTACCGGGCCAAGGCCAATGGCCGGCATCGCTACGAAATCTTCGACGAGGCGATGCGGCGCGAGGTGTTGTTGCAGGTCGAGCTGGAGGGCAACCTGCGCCGCGCCGTGGCGCGGCGGGAATTCGAGCCGGTGTTCCAGCCGATCATCGACCTGCACACCGGACAGGTGGCAGGATTCGAAGCCCTGCTGCGCTGGCGCCACCCACAGCGTGGTCTGATCGAACCGGATCAGTTCCTGCACCAGGCGGAGGAGTCCGGCCTGTCCGAGGCGATCGACTGGCTGATCTTCGAGAGCGCCTTTGCCCAGTCCGAGCCACTGCTGGGACAGAGGGGCTATCTCAGCATCAACGTCGATGCCCGGCATCTGCGCGCGCCGCAGTTCGTCGATACCGTGCTGCGCCGCCTCGATGCCGTCGGATTCAATCCGGCACAGTTGCGCATCGAGATCACCGAGAGTGTCCTGCTGGAGGATCCGATCCAGAGCCGCGCCCTGATGCTGCGCCTGCGCGAGCATGGGGTGACGATCGCATTGGATGATTTCGGCACCGGCTATTCCTCGCTGAGCTACCTGCACCAGTTTCCCTTGCAGGCGCTCAAGATCGATCGATCCTTCGTCTTGCCACTGGGACGCGAAGGCGAGGGCGATCCCTCGCCGGTGTTGCGTTCGATCCATGCCCTCGGCACCGAGCTCGGCATGGACGTGGTTGCCGAAGGGATCGAGACGCCGCTGCAACTGGAGCAGGTGAAAGGTCTGGGACGAATCTACGGGCAGGGATTTCTGCTGGCGCGACCGGCTTCGGTGCACAGCCTGCTCGAAGACAATCTGTTCGTGCGATAGCGGCTGGACGATTGCGGCAGCGTGCCGGTTGCGGCGCGTGGCTACTGGGCAGCGTTCGAGCCGGGCGCGAGCGGGTCGATGAAGAGCCTGGCGATGTCGATCCGGTCGAAGCGGTAGTCCTGACCGCAGAATTCGCAGATGACCGAGGCGTTGTCGCCCTGGATCGCGGCGGTCGCTTCTGCCTCGCCCAGCCCCACGAGCATCGCTTCCACCCGGGCGCGTGAGCAGGTGCAGCCGAAGCGCAGCGCCTGTTCCGCCAGCAGGCGCACGCCGTCTTCGTGGAACAGGCGCCAGAGCAGGGTTTCCGCTGGCAGTTCGAGCAATTCGTCCGGGCCGAGGGTGTCGAGCAGCAGACCGAAGCGGGCCCAGGAATCGGTGTCGGGATCGGTGCCGGGCAGGAGCTGCAACAGGATGCCGGCCGCGCGGTCGTCGCGCTGGGTCAGCAGCAGGCGCGTGGGGAGCTGTTCGGAACGGCTGAAATAGTGCTCGCAGGCCTGCGCGAAGGAATCGGCATCCAGCTCGATCAGGCCCTGATACTGGACCGGTGCAGCGTGCCCGGCAAGGTTCGCTTCGACGGTCAGGGCGAGCCGTGCATCGGTGCCGAATGCGCGTGGCGAAAGCGGGTCCGGCAAGGGTTCATGCCAGTGCGCCAGGCCGCGCAGCAGGCCCGGATGGCGATACTCGGCAAACACCGTGCGCAGGTGTTGGTCGCCGCGCAGTTGCAGCGAAAGCCGGCCCTCGACCTTGGTGTGGCCACCAAAGAGCGCCGCCGCCGTGCTGGCCTCGGCGAGAAGACGCGCGAGCTGGGGTGGATATTCGGCCCTGGCACGGATCTGACGCCAGCTCTCGCCAAGACGCACGAGCACGCCGCGCACGCCGGCATGCTCGATCAGGAAACGGTGCAGCGCATCATCGTGGCAGCGGGCAGTTGCAGGCATCGTGGCGTCCATGCGGAAGTGTTTCGACTATGGTGGTGCACGGCGCCGGTCGCAAGCCCGGCGGGTTCGGCAAACGAGGATGCGGGAGGCGGGCATGGATGGAGCGGGACGCGTGCGACGCCGCTGGCGGCGCGTGCTGCTTGCGCTGGGCCTGCTTTGGCTGGCCAGCCTGGTTCCGATCATCGCGTTGCGCTTCATCGATCCGCCGACGACGGCCTTCATGCTGGCGCGCCAGTGGCAGATGCGCGCGGATCCGGATTTCGTGTTGCACCAGCGCTGGCGCGAGCTTGCGCAGATCTCGGCGCAGTTGCCGATCGCGCTGGTCGCGGCCGAGGACCAGAACTTTCCGCGCCACCATGGTTTCGACTTCGATGCGATCGCCAGCGTCCTGAGCCGGAACGCTGGCCGGGCACCCGCGCGTGGAGCCAGCACGATCAGCCAGCAGGTCGCCAAGAACCTGTTCCTCTGGAACGGACGCAGTTGGTTGCGCAAGGGCATCGAGGCCTGGTGCACGCTGGTGATCGAGGCAACCTGGCCGAAGCGGCGCATCCTCGAGGTCTACCTCAACATCGTCGAATTCGGCGACGGCATCTACGGTGCCGAGGCCGCGGCGCAGCATTATTTCGGTGTTCCGGCGGCGCGTCTCGACGCGCGCCAGAGCGCTGCGCTGGCCGCGGTCCTGCCCAATCCGCAGCGCTTCCGGGTCGATGCACCCACACCCTACCAGCGTCAGCGGCAGGCGTGGATCCAGCGTCAGATGACGCAACTGGGCGGCCCGACCTGGTTGCGCGAGTGTTGTGGCATCGGCGGCGAGGCACGCTAACATGCGCGGCCTTGCCGGAGTCTCGTGATGGACGTCTCGTCGAACTCGCCCCTCCCGACGCTGGTCGTCGTGGTGCCGGCGTACAACGAAGCCGCAGTGCTGGCGCAGTTTCACGCCCGTCTGCTGGCCGTGTTCGCACGTCTGGAGGCGCGCGCCAGCGTGCTCTACATCGACGATGGCAGCCGCGATGCGACGTGGAGCGTGATCGAGTGTCTGGCCAGGGATGACGCGCGCGTCGCCGGCCTGAAACTCTCGCGCAACTTCGGCAAGGAGGCTGCCCTGACCGCCGGCCTCGATCAGCTCGATGCGGACCTTGCCGTGGTCATCGACGCCGACCTGCAGGACCCGCCGGAACTGATCCCCGAGTTTTTCGCCAAGTGGCGTGAAGGTTACGACGTGGTCTACGGTCAGCGCCAGGCACGCGAGGGCGAGACCTGGCTCAAGCGCAGCACCGCGGCCGCCTTCTATCGTGTCATGGATCGCCTCTCGGCCACGCCGATCCCGCCGGATACCGGCGATTTCCGCCTGCTTTCACGACGTGCGCTCGACGCGCTCGGCCGCCTGCGCGAGCGTCAGCGCTTCATGAAGGGCATCTTCGCCTGGATCGGATTTCCCCAGTACGCCTTTCCGTATCGACGTGAGCCACGCCACGCCGGCAGCAGCAAGTTCAATTATTGGAAGCTGTGGAACTTCGCACTCGAAGGCATCACCTCGTTCTCGACCGCGCCGCTGCGCCTGGCGACCTATGTCGGGCTGGCCACGGCGTTCGCGGCCTTCGGTTTCGGGGTCTGGATCGTGTTCAAGACCCTGTTCTGGGGCGAAGCCGTGGCGGGCTACCCCTCGTTGATGACCGTGATGCTGTTTCTCGGCGGGGTGCAACTGATGGCGCTGGGCATGATTGGCGAGTACCTCGGGCGCCTCTACATGGAGTCGAAGGCGCGTCCGCTCTACCTTGCCGATGTCTTCCACCCGGCCGCGAGCGGCACCCGGCGACGGGTTGCGCGATCGGATCGGACGGTCCCGGCGATGCCGGACGAAGCCGGACATGCCGGATGAGTCGGGTGCTGGAGGCCATCCTGACCCGGTTCGGCAGCCGGATCCGGGCCCAGATCGCCTCCAATTCCCTGGCCTTGCACGGGATCGACCCCGACGACGTCGAACAGGAAGTACGCATCCGTCTGTGGAAGGCGATCGAGCGTGACCCAAACGCGGACCTGCCTGCGTCTTATATCCAGCGAGTGGTCGCGACGGTGGTGATCGACGCGGTGCGCAGGGCGCAGGTCCGGGCAGCCGAGCCGTTGCCAGAAGCCGAGGATGGCGTGGAATTGCGCGCCAGCGCGCCAGGGCCCGAAGCCACGGCCGCAGACGCTCGCAAGATGGAGGAACTGGCGCGCTGCATTGCGCTGATTCCGTCGCGTCGGCGTCGTCCCTTGCAGTTGTACCTGCAGGGGTTCGGCCTGCAGGAAGCGGCGGATGTCTGTGGATTGACGCTGGATGCCGCGCGCAAGCTGATCTACCGCGGTCTTGACGAGGTCAGGGAACGCTTGCGCGAGGCGGGAATGGAGGATTGAACATGGACGAGGCACGCATCAAGGCATTGTTTCGGGGCCACGCGCAGACCCCGTCGGGTGTGCTCGACGAATGCTCCACGCAGGACATCATGGCACTGCTCGATGGGCAGGCAGGCCTGCTTGACGAAGACAGCCCGCTGGACCGCGTCGCGACGTCACCACTTGCGGCCGACATCGCGCGCGTGGTCGTCGAACTGGCGCCCGATTGCGAGGCGCTGGCCGTGGATTTGCGCCGTGCGCGTGCGCCCGTGACCACCCGGGTGCAGCGTTTTGCGCGTCGCGGCTTTGCCCTTGCGGCCGGCTGTGGCGTGCTGGCCCTGCTGTTTGCCATGCAGCGGGTGCCACCGGGTGTGCCGACAGCACCGGTGCCGACATTGCAGGCGAGTGACATCATCTCGACGGTGTCCTTCGAGGAGGCCGATGCGCCGGTCGCGCCGCAGGCAGCGCACGCCAGCGACGCCATTTTTGGCGGCAATTTCGATTCCTGATTGTTGCCGCGCCACCAGTCGACAGCGCCCCGCATGCGGGGCGTTGTCGTTTCAGGGACGAAAATCCCCGGACTCTCAGCCCAGAACCTGGCTGGCCACCGCGAGGAAGTGGCAGGCGCTGCCACCGAGCACGAAGCCGTGCCAGATCGAGTGCGCATAGCGGATGCGCCGGCTGAGATAGAAGATCGTGCCGGCGGTATAGGCCACGCCGCCGGCGAACAGCCAGCCCAATGCCCAGGCATCCAGCGCGCGCGTCATCGGCACGATCGCCACCAGCACCAGCCAGCCCATCGCGACATAGATCAGGGTGGACACCAGTTTGAAGCGGCCGGTGAAAAACAGTTTGAATACCACGCCAGCCACCGCCAGCGTCCAGATCACCGCGAACAGGCTCCAGCCCCAGGCGCCGCGCAGGCCGATCAGGGTGAAGGGCGTGTAGGTGCCGGCAATCAGCACGTAGATCGCGCAGTGATCGAAGATCTTCAGGCGCGCCTTGGCAAGCGGGAACGGAATCGCGTGGTACAGGGTCGAGGCGACGTAGAGCAGCAGCAGGGTGACGCTGAACACGATCGCTCCGGCCAGTTGCCAACCATCGCCGTGCAGGGCCGCGAGGGTGATGAGCACGGCCCCGGCGGCCAGCGCGACGACTGCGCCGAGGCCGTGGGTCAGGGCGTTGGCGACTTCTTCGCGCAGGCTTGACGGTGCGGTTGTGGTGTTCATGGAGCGGCACGATAAGACCGCCGGCGCCCGTGGACAATGCCTGTGCGGCATTCGCGCCGGAACGATTCATCCAGCAACCGGGTGCATGCGGGTGCCTTGCGTGGCGCCGGGACAGCCACCATTCTCTCCTTCCACGTTTCGAGATCACCCATGTCCGGTCCCAGTTCCGTCAAGCAAACCCCGATCGAGAGCCGGCGGCAACTCGTGGAATCGCTCGCGCTCGGCTGCAAGCCGGCGTCAGCCTGGCGCATCGGCACCGAGCACGAGAAGTTCGGCTTCCGCCTGCCCGCAAGGGTGGCCGATCCGGCGCAGGCATTGCGTCCGCCGACCTATGAGGGCGAGCACGGCATCGCTGCGTTGCTCGAAGGCCTTGCCGGCTTTGGCTGGCAACGGGTGGAAGAACACGGCACCTTGATCGCCCTGAGCCGCGATGGTGCCTCGGTGACGCTGGAGCCGGCCGGGCAGCTCGAGCTTTCCGGCGCGCCATTGGTCGACATCCACGCGACCTGCTGCGAGACCGCGCGTCATCTGGAAGAGGTCAAGGCGGTGGCCGAACCGCTCGGCATCGGCTTTCTCGGCATGGGCTTCCAGCCCAAGTGGCGGCGCGAGGAGATGCCGTGGATGCCCAAGGGCCGCTACCGCATCATGCGCGAGTACATGCCCAAGGTCGGCAGCCTCGGGCTGGACATGATGACCCGCACCTGCACGGTGCAGGTCAATCTCGACTTCGCCAGCGAAGCGGACATGGTGAAGAAGTTCCGCGTCTCGCTGGCATTGCAACCCATCGCCACCGCGCTGTTCGCCGACTCGCCCTTCACCGACGGCAAGCCGAACGGTTTCCTCTCGTACCGTTCGCACATCTGGACCGACACCGACGCCGATCGCACCGGCATGCTCGACTTCGTGTTCGAGGACGGCTTCGGCTTCGAGCGTTACGTCGATTATCTGCTCGATGTGCCGATGTATTTCATCCATCGCGACGATACCTATCTTGATGTCGCCGGGCAGAGCTTCCGGGATTTTCTTGCCGCGCGCCTGCCCGGTCGGCCGGGGGAGTTGCCGACCCTGCGCGACTGGTCCGACCACATGACGACGGCCTTCCCCGAGGTTCGGCTCAAGACCTACCTCGAAATGCGTGGCGCCGATGGCGGACCATGGAACCGGCTCTGCGCCCTGCCGGCGTTCTGGACCGGCCTGCTCTACGACGATGCAGCGCTGGATGCGGCCTGGGATCTGGTGCGCGACTTCACCCTGGCCGAACGCCATGCCCTGCGCGAGGGAGTGCCACGGCAGGGATTGAAGTTGCCGTTTCGCCAGGCCACGGTACGCGAGCTGGCCCTGCGCGCGCTCGACATCGCGCGTGCCGGACTGGCGCGCCGGGCGCGCTGCAATCAACGCGGCGCTGACGAAACGAAGTTTCTCGATCCGCTGTTCGAGGTGGCACACTCCAACCGCACGCCGGCCGAACACAAGCTGGAATTGTTCCACGGCCGTTGGGGCGGCAGCGTCGACCCCGTCTTTCACGAATTCGCCTACTGAGCCGACCATGCCCGCGATCGATCCCCCCAGCCCCGGCCGGCGCGTGCCGCGCGTCTTCGACGATGCCGCGCTGGAACGTCTGGACGACCTCATCGAGACCGAACTGTGTCCGCAAGGCGGCATGCCGCTGGAGGGTGTCGACGGCCTGTTCTGCGCGGCACGGGTATCGCCCGGAACGCCGATCGAGCTGCGGGAAGTCCTGCCCTTCATCCTCGGCAAGGCGCTCGACTCGGTTTCGGAGGAGGTGCGGGGATTGCTCGAACTGATGTGGGCGGCGGTGGCGAGGCGCATCGCCCGCATGCCGCAGGATGCCGACATCCAGAGCCAGCCGCTGGTCGAGATTCCACTGTCCCTGCTCGATCCGGACAGTGGCATGAGCGACGAGGAGCGCGATGCGGTACCGATCGGCGCGGCCTGGGCAATGGGTTTCCTTTTGGGCTACAGCTTGCGCCAGGAGGCGTGGCAGGCGCGCTTGGAAGCCGATGAGGATTCGGCCGAGGATTTCGAGTGCATCGTGTCTCTCTCCAGTCCCTGGCTCGATCCGCGGCCGGCATCCGACGACGATGACGAGGACTGGGAGGATGCCCTGGACGAGCCGGACGCAGCGACGGCGCTGCGTCCCGATGCCGGGGGCGACGGAGATGACGGGCTGGACCTGGGCGACGATGCGGACGACGAGATCGACGATGGCGACGATGCGTGGCTCGGGCTGGATGACGACGATGACGACGAGGAGGCGTGGATCGGTCCGGATGACGCATTCGAGGACAACGATGGGCCGCCGAGTTTCGAGGATCGCCTGTCGGTCATTTGCGACCTGCCCTGGATGCTGCACCAATGGCATCGCCTGGCGATCGAGGAACGCACCCCGCGGACGCCGGTGCGAAGCGAGCGTCTGCCGGGGCGCAACGACCCTTGCCCCTGTGGCTCGGGGCTGAAGTTCAAGAAGTGTCACGGCGATCCTGCGCGTCTGCACTGAAACACGGTTCGAGACGCTGGCTGTGACCTGCGGCAGGGTGCAGGCGCGCGGCCGCAGCCTATGATGGCGCCATGCTCTCGCGTCTCAGTCATACCCAGTTGTTGCGCTACGCCGGCCTCTTCACCTGGGCCTGCGTCGGCATCCCGCTGGTGCTCAACAATTGGTATTACGAAAAACTGTCGAATGCCGACCTGATCGCCTGGTGGGTGGTCCATGTCACCTTTGGCGTGGGCTACTGGATCCTGACCGGACGCCTCGGGCGCGGGCGCAACCGTCCGTTCGACATCGGCCTGCTCGCCCTGATCACGCTGTGCGCGATTGCCGTAAGCCATTTTTCCAACAGCGGCCTCGGTGGCGGCCTGCTGCTGGTGATCGCCGGCATCCTGCCGTGGGTGCTGGGTCTGCGGGTCGGACTGGCATGGCTCGTGCTGCAGCACCTCGCACTGGTGCCGGTGTTTGCCGGGCGGGGCGAGTTCAGCATCATCCAGGCCCTGCTCCAGGCCTTGTTCTATGTCGGCTATGCGACCGTGGCTTTCGTCACCGGGCTGGTCGCCCTGCAGCAGACTCAGGCACGCGAGGAGCAGCGGCGCTTGAATGCAGAGCTGCACGCCACCCGTGCCTTGCTGGCCGAATCGACGCGCCTCAACGAGCGCGTGCGCATCTCGCGTGAACTGCACGACCTGCTCGGGCACCACCTGACCGCGCTGAGCCTGAGTCTGGAGGTGGCCACACATCTGACCGACGGGCGTGCGCGTGAACAGGTGCAACAGGCCCAGTTGCTGGCGAAGCTGCTCCTGACCGACGTGCGCGAAGCGGTGAGCCAGTTGCGCGGCAGTGCCGCGATCGACCTGCGCGAGGCGCTGGCGTCCCTGGTCGAGGGCGTGCCGGCGCCGCAGATCCATCTCCAGATGCCGGCGACACTGGACATCGCCGATCCGCTGCGCGCCCAGGTGATCCTGCGCTGCGCCCAGGAAATCGTCACCAACGCGGTACGCCATGCCAAGGCCGACAACCTCTGGCTCGTGCTTGCACGCGAGGCGTCCGGCATCAGCCTGCGCGCCCGCGACGATGGACGCGGCGAGGATGTCGTCGCCTTCGGCAATGGCCTGCGCGGCATGCGCGAGCGTCTGGTTGAATACGGTGGCAATCTGTCGGTTGCTTCCACCGCGGCGCGCGGCTTCGCGCTGGAGGCCTTTCTGCCACTGGAGGACCCGTCATGATCCGTGTCTGCCTGGTCGACGACCAGACCCTGGTGCGCCAGGGCGTGCGCTCGCTGCTGGAATTGTCCGAGGACATCCGTGTCGTGGCCGAGGCCGGCGACGGACGCCAGGCGATCGAGACCATTCCGGAGCTGAAGCCCGACGTCGTGCTGATGGACCTGCGCATGCCGGTGATGTCCGGGATCGAGGCCCTGCAATGGCTGTCGGCACGCAACCAGTTGCCCCCGACCATCATCCTGACCACCTTCGACGATGACGAGCTGGTGCTGGCCGGGCTCAAGGCCGGCGCGCGCGGCTTCCTGCTCAAGGACGTCTCGCTCGAACAACTGGTCAATGCGATCCATACCGTTGCCGGCGGCGGCTCGCTGGTGCAGCCGGCCGTGACCCAGCGCCTGCTCGCGGGCGTGCAGTCGTTGCGCAATGACTTCGTCAGCCTTGGACAACCCGATCCACTGACCGAGCGCGAGACGGAAATCCTGCGCCTGATGGCCGGCGGTTACTCGAACAAGGAGATTGCCGACTCGCTCGGGGTGGCCGAAGGCACGGTCAAGAACCACGTCTCCAACATTCTCTCCAAGCTCGGCGTGCGCGACCGTACCCGGGCCGTGCTCAAGGCGCTGGAATTGAAGCTGGTTTGAGCGCCAGGAATCGCCGTTCCGATGCGGTGAGGCCCGGGCGTGCACCGAGTCACGCCGGCGGATGCGGGTCAGGCCGGCTTCAGCTATGCTTCGCCGCTCGCGCTGCAGTGACCCCGGGATCGGGGCGTGCAGCCCGAAATGGCGTGCTAGAGCCCCGGAGATTTCCGCATGACCCGTTTTCTTGAGTTGCTGACGTCAGCTTTGATCGTGTTGGTGCTGTTCGTGGTGGTGGGCCTGTTCCTGCCCGATCACCATTCGGTGCGACACAGCGTCGAAACCAGCCATCCCTTGCGTCAGGTCTTCGACACCCTGAACAGTTTCAAGCGCTTCGGCGACTGGAATCCGCTGCGCCAGCATGATCCGCGGGTGCAGTACGAGCTTTCCGGCCCCGACCGTGGCGTCGGTGCGCGCCTCGACTATGTCTCCACCAACAAGACCATTGGCACGGGCAGCTGGCACATCACCGAGAGCGAGCAGGATGACCACATCCGCTACGCCGTCTACAACCAGGCCCAGGGCCGCAACAAGAATCACCTGCTGAGCTTCGACCAGCAGGGCAAGATCGTCGAGATCGACTGGAAGTACTCGGTCGAATACGGCTGGAGCCTGCCGGGACGCTATGCCGGCCTGTACGTCGATCGCACCATCGGTGATGACGTCAAGCGTGGTCTGGCCAACATCGCCAACCTGATCGCCTCGATGCCGAACTTCGACTACCGCAATCTCGAAGTCCAGGTCACCGAGGTGGCTCCGCGCAACATCCTGTTCATCAGCACCACGGCCGATCGCAACATCACCGCGGTGGAGAACGCCATGGATGTGGCGCTCAAGGACATTCGCGCCGCGGCCAGGAACAACGGTCTGGTCGAGGTTGCGCCGCCGCGCCTGATCACCACCAACTTCGGCTCGGACAAGTACGAGTTCGACGTCGCGATCCCGGTCGGTCGTGCCGACGAGGCCACGGCGGAAGAGACGGACGAAACGCCGGCAGCGGAAGAGGCCGGTCCGGATGCCGAGGAAGGCGTTGTCGTGCAGCCGCACGCGATCGATTTGACCCCGCCCAAGCCGCTCGTAGGTTTGCGCCTGCCGGACAACGTGCATGTCGGGCAGAGCTATGGCGGGCGCGTGGCGATGGCGCCGTACCGTGGCCATCCGGCGGCGCTGCCGCTGATCCGCGACCAGTTGCGTTCCTACGTCGCGGCCTTCGGCGAGCAGTTGCAGGATCGTTCCTTCGAGGAATACCTGACCGAAATCGAAGAGACGGCGGCCGAGGACGCACAGTTCCGGGTCTACTGGCCGATCAAGTAAGTCGACGCCGGGCTTGCCCGGCGGCGGCATCGATTCCGTGGGCGGCGCTGCGCAGGCAGGCCGCCCACGTCGCATCTGCACGGCAGGAGCGGGGAACTTTTCGCGCATTTCGCGGTATTTGGGCGGCGTCGTGTGCGTCGCCTGACGCAGCGCTGCCAGAATGGAGAACACCATGATCGAAGCGGAACGCCTGACCAAGACCTGGGGCCGCGTGCGTGCGGTCGACGCGGTTTCCTTCCGGGTCGAGCCGGGACAGGTGCTGGGTTTTCTCGGACCCAACGGGGCCGGCAAGTCGACCACGATGAAGATGATCGCCGGCTTCCTCTCGCCCACCTCGGGCAGTGCCCGGGTTTGCGGTTTCGATGTGCGCGAGCAATCGCTCGAAGCGCGACGTGCCCTGGGTTATCTGTCCGAGGGCGCGCCCAGCTATGGCGAGATGAGCGTGCGCGGTTTCCTCGGTTTCATTGCCGACGTGCGTGGCCTGCAGGGCGACCTGCGCCGCCGGCGCATCGACGACGTGATCGGGCGCCTGCAACTGGAAGGTGTGCTCGGACAGACGGTGGACACCCTGTCCAAGGGCTTCCGCCGTCGCGTCGGACTGGCGCAGGCCATCCTTCACGATCCCCGCGCCCTGATCCTGGACGAGCCCACCGATGGTCTCGATCCGAACCAGAAGCACGAGGTGCGCGGCTTGATCCAGTCGATGGCGGCCGAGCGCACGATCATCATTTCCACCCACATCCTCGAAGAAGTCCACGCCGTCTGCACCCGCGCCATCATCATTGCCTCGGGCCGGGTGCTGGCGGATGCGACGCCGGCCGAACTGGAAGCACGTTCGCCCTGGCACAACGCCACCAGCCTGGTCGTGGCCGATCCACTGCGGGTCCGGGAAGGACTGGTGCGGATCGAGGGCGTGGCGCGGGTCGAGGTCAATCTGGCGGAAGGCCGGGTCACCGCATTCCCGCGCGCCGGTCAGCGCATCTTCGAGCGCGTCGATGCCTGGCTGCGCGCCCAGGGCATCGTCGCGAGCGAGGTCCAGCTCGAACGCGGCCGCCTCGACGAGGTGTTCCGCAGCATCACCACCAGCACCGCGAAGGAGGCCGCATGAGCCCGGTCCGCGCAATCTTCCGGCGTGAGCTGGCGAGTTATTTCGCCACACCGGTCGCCTACGTCTTCATCGTGATCTTCCTGGTCCTCGCCGGCGCCTTCACCTTCTACCTCGGAGGCTTCTACGAGCGCGGCCAGGCCGATCTGCAGCCGTTCTTCAACTTCCATCCCTGGCTGTACCTGTTCCTGGTGCCGGCGGTGTCGATGCGGTTGTGGAGCGAGGAGCGCAAGAGCGGCACGATCGAGCTGCTGCTGACCCTGCCGGTGACGATGTGGCAGGCCGTGTTCGGCAAGTTCCTCGCGGCCTGGGCCTTCCTCTGCATCGCCCTGGTCCTGACCTTCCCGATCTGGCTCACCGTCAACCATCTCGGCAGCCCGGACAATGGCGTGATCGTGGCCAGTTACCTCGGCAGCGCGCTGATGGCGGGCGCCTTCCTCGCGATCGGAGCCTGCATTTCCGCGACCACGCGCAACCAGGTGATCGCCTTCATCCTGACCGTGGTGGTGTGTTTCGCCCTCCTGCTCGCAGGCTTCCCGCTGGTGCTCGAATTCATCCGCGCGATCTTCCCGCAGGGCGTGGTCGATGCGGTCGCTGGCCTGAGTTTCCTGACCCACTTCGCCGCCATCGCCAAGGGCGTGCTCGACTTGCGCGACGTGCTGTTCTTCGTCCTCACCATCGGCTTCTGGTTGTTCGCCTGTGCCCTGGTGATCGATCTCAGGAAGGCTGACTGAGGACACGCCATGAATCTGACCCAACGCCGCATTTCCACCGGTGTCGCGCTGCTCGCGCTGGCGCTGTTGTTCATCGCCCTCGTGGTGCTGACCGGCGCGCTGTTCCGTGGCGCGCGCCTCGACCTGACCGAAAATCGCCTCTATACCCTGACCGATGGCACCCGGGCGATCCTTGGCAAGATCGACGAGCCGATCAATCTCACCCTCTACTACTCCGAGCACGCCGCGCGCGACCTGCCGCCGCTGCGTGCCTATGCCGAGCGGGTGCGCGAGCTGCTCGAAGAAATGAGTGCGCGCTCCGGTGGCAAGCTGCATCTGGCCGTGATCGATCCGCAAGCGTTTTCCGAGGACGAGGATCGCGCCACTGCCGCAGGCCTGCAGGCGGTTCCGGTCGGCAGTGGTGGCGAGAGCCTGTTCTTCGGCCTGGCCGGGAGCAATTCGGTCGGCAACGATGCTGCGATTCCATTTTTCCAGCCCGACAAGGAAACCTTCCTCGAATACGACGTGGCCAAGCTCGTGTCGAGCCTCGCCGAAGATGTGCGCCCGGTGGTCGGCATCCTGAGCACGCTGCCGATGGGCATGAGCTTCGATCCGGCGGCCGGACGTCCGAGTCCGGGCTGGGTGATCGATGCGGAGATGCGCAAGCTGTTCGAGGTCCGCGCCATCGAACCGGCTGCCAAGGAGATTCCCGTCGACGTCAAGGCGCTGGTGCTGGTGCATCCGCGCCATCTTTCGCCGGACACGCTCTATGCCATCGACCAGTTCGTGCTGCGCGGTGGCCACTTGCTGGCCTTCGTCGATCCCAACGCCGAATCGCAGTCACCGGGAACCTCGGCCGACCCGACCCAGGCGGCACTGGAGGACAAGTCCTCGGACCTGCCGGAATTGTTCAAGGCCTGGGGTGTGTCCTATGACCCGCACCGGGTCGTGCTCGATGCCCAGCGTGCGCTGGAGATCCAGGAGCAGCAGGGTGCGGCACCGGTGCGCCATCTCGAAGTCATCGGCCTGTCGCAGGCCGATGCAAACCGCGATGACGTGGTGACGGCGCAGCTCGGCACGATCAACTTGTCCAGCGCCGGCAGTTTCACCCTTGCCGATGGAGCCAAGGTCAGCCTCGAACCGCTGCTGCAAAGTTCGGCCAATGCCAGCCAGGTCGACGCCGAGCGGCTGCGGTTCAACATGGACCCGAACCAGCTCTACGCCGACTTCAGTTCGACTGGCGAGCGCTATGCGCTCGCCGTGCGCCTGACCGGCACGCTCGCCAGCGCTTTCCCCGAGCGTGGCGGCGAGGGTCATCTGGTGGCCAGCAGCGTGCCGGCGAACATCGTGCTGGTGGCCGACACCGACATCCTGACCGATCGCCTCTGGGCCCAGGTCTCGCAGTTCTTCGGTCAGCGCGTGGTCAATGCCTTCGCCAGCAACGGCGACTTCATCATCAACGCCGTCGACAACCTGATCGGCAGCAACGATCTGATCGCGGTGCGCACCCGTGCCGGCTCGACCCGGCCCTTCACCACGGTGGACGCATTGCGGGTCGAAGCCGACGCCCACTTTCGCGCCAAGGAACGCGAATTGCAGGCACGCCTGCAGGAAACCGAGGCCAGGCTCGGCGAGTTGCAGAAGGCGCAACCGCAGGGTGGTGCGCTGGTCATGAGCAGCGAGCAGCAGGCCGAGCTGCTGCGTTTCCAGGACGAGAAGCTGCGCATCCGCAAGGAGCTGCGCCAAGTCCAGCATGAGCTCGACGAGGACATCCGTGCCCTGGGCAGTCGACTCAAGTTCCTCAATATCGCCGGGGTGCCGCTGCTGCTCACCTTCGGCGCATTGGTCTTCATCTTCTGGCGTGCGCGCCGGCGGAGGGCTGGGACATGAAGACCCGGACCCTGCTGCTGGTGGCCGCTGCCGCCGTGCTTGCCCTGGTCGCGGCGACCTGGTTCTCGCGTTCGCGCAGTCCCGAGGATGCAAGCCGGTCTCCCGGCGTGCTCGCGCCGGAACTTTCCGGCCTGCTCGACCAGATCACCGAGGTGCGCATCCGGGCCGCGGGCGATGTCACCCTGGCGACATTGACGCGCTCGGGTACGACTTGGGGATTGAAGGAGAAGGATGGCTACCCGGTCGATGTGGAGAAGCTGCGCGGCCTTTTGAGCGCACTCGCCGGGGCACGGCGCGTCGAAGCCAAGACCACCCAGGCCGAACGCCATGCGCAGCTCGGCGTGGAGGACATTGCCGCAGCCGATGCGCGTGGTGTCGAGGTCGACATCGACACCCCGACGCAGCGGTTCGCGTTCATCCTTGGCGACAACCCGGTACGTGGCGATGGCACTTACATGCGCATTGCCGGCGATGCCCAAAGTTGGCTGGTGGCGCAATCGATCGCGGTCGAGCGCATCCCGGCCAACTGGCTGGTCAAGCAGATCATCGATGTCGGCGCCAACCGCATTCATGCGATCTCGGTGGTGCCGGTCGAGGGGCCGGCGATCACGCTGGAGCGCGGTGAAGGCAGCGCCGATTCGGACTTCGTCCTGAAAAACCTGCCGCGCGGGCGCGAGCCGGCGGCGAATTATCAGCGCGAGGCGCTGGCGGGCTTTCTCTCGGGCCTGGGCTTCGACGATGTGTTCCCGGCCACGGCGCAGCCCGTATCGGAAAAGGTCCGGACCAGCGTCTTCGATCTCGACGATGGCCGGAGCGTGCACGTGGTCTCATGGGAACATGATGGTCACACCTGGGCGCGCTTCGGCATGGAGCTGGATCCGACCCGGGCCGACGCCTGGCTGGCACGACCGCTGGCGCAGGCGGAAGCTGCTCCGGCAGCACTCGCAGACACGTCCGCAGGCGCATCCACGACGGCTGCCGAGACTCCGACGGACGCAGGCTCGCCGCGTCTGACCCGCGCGGATCTCGAAGCCCAGGTCGCGCGATTCCAGCGCGAGCATGGCGACTGGGTCTACCAGTTGCCGGCTTTCAAGGCCGCCAATCTCAACAAGGCGCTGGAGGATTACCTCAAGCCCAAGGCCTGAAAACGCAGCAAGGCCGTACCGACGCGCACACGATCGATCCGGGATATCGCCGGCTGCTGCCGTGGCGTCGTGCGCCTTGCACTTGATGTTCGAAGAATATTGCATTGCGTCATCGGTGCCTGTCGGATCGATTCGGGCCGTGAAACCGGCCCGGCAACGCGCTGCGCTTCGGTCACGGCAGATCGCGCGGGTGCATCGCCTGCATGGACATGCGGGGTTTTGACGAGGTCGGCCTGGAAGCGGCTTTCGTGTCGGACGGGCGTGCCGGTCGATCGCGGTGTTTGTTGCCATGCAGCATCGAAACAGGGCGAGCGAAGCATCGCCGGGGCTTTCTTCCCTACGTTGGCGTACGCATAATCGCGCTTCCAATCGGGAGGGAGCCAAAAATGAAAACCGCACGCCGCAATGGGCACGCACGCACCGTGCTTGCACTCGCTGTTGCCTCGATCTTCGGGATTTCGATCGCCCAGGCGACGACGATCCAGGGGCCGGGCCTGAAGAATCCGGGCACGATCACCTACGACGCCGAGGGCGTTCCAACCGTCACCGGTGCCACCGACGAGGATGCGGCCTGGCTGATGGGTTACAACCATGCCCGCACACGCTTCTTCCAGATGGATACCTTGCGTCGTGGTGCCAGCGGCACCGTGGCCGAACTGGTCGGAGCGCCCGGCCTCGCGCAGGACATCCAGGTTCGAACCCTGGGCTTGCGCCGCGCCGCGTGGGAAACCTGGGCCAAGGTGTCGCCCGAGCTGCGCTCCCAGCTCAAGAGTTACGCCGACGGCGTCAATGCCTGGCTCGCCACGGGACCCTTGCCGGTCGAGTACGGTGCGCTCGAATTGACCTCGGCCGACCGCTGGACGCCGGTGGATTCACTGGTGATCGGCAAGCTGCTCGCCTACCAGCTCTCCTTTGATCTGGAAATCGACGACACCGTGCAACTGGGCGCTTACCAGCAGGCGGGTGCCGCCGCCGGTTTCGACGGCAATGCCTTGTTCTTCGGCGACACGCATCGCTCGGCGCCGCCCGATGCGCGCGCCTCGATTCCCGATTTCGTGCCCGGCGGCAGCCTGAACGCCGCTCCCAAGGCGTTCAACCAGGAGCCCTACGCCGCAATGCTCGACCCGGATCTGCTCGGTCTGGCACAGACCTACCGCAACCAGGTCGCGAACAATCCGATCATCGCCCCGCACATGAAGCGGCGCGAGGACCGCGCCGGCAGCAACTGGTGGATGGTGGGCGGCGCACACACCGCGTCGGGCCGGCCGATCCTGGCCAACGATCCGCATCTGTCGCTGTCCACGCCGATGCTGTTCCAGGAAGGTCACGTCATTTCCAACGACCCGCGCTATCCCAAGCCGATGAATTCGGTCGGCTCGATCGCACCGGGCACGCCCTGGCCGATCCTGGGCTGCACCAGCGACTTCTGCTGGGGTCTGACGACCAATTCGCTCGATGTCACCGACACCTTCCAGGAGCAGTTCGTCCTCAACTCCTACGGCTTGCCGACCCACACCCTTTACAAGGGCCAGCGCGAGCCGGTGCTCTGGGTGTTTCAGAGCTACTTCGTCAACAAGGTCGGCGATGGCGTGGCCAACAACGTCGTGCGCGACAATTCGATCGGCTACACCAATGGCGGCATCACCATCATCGTGCCGCGTCGCAACAACGGCCCGGTGGTGCAGATCGATGGCAAGAAGGGTCTCTCGATCCAGTACACCGGCTGGGGTCCGACCTTCGAGCTGGAAGCCTTCCGCAAGATCAACCGCGCCGGCAACCTGCAGGAGTTCCGCGCCGGCGTGATGGACTTCGATGTCGGCTCGCAGAACTTCGCCTACGTCGACAAGCGCGGCAACTTCGCCTACTTCGTCAGTGCCGAGATGCCGATCCGCGAAGACCTGCAGGCCGGCACGGTCGCCGGTGCGCCGCCCTACATCATCCGCAACGGCACCGGCGGCAACGAGTGGATGGCGCCCACGCACCAGTACCCCGGCCAGCACCTGCCTTATGAAATCCTCTCGCCCGAGGAAATGCCCTACACCATCAATCCGGCGCGCGGCTACATCGCCAACGCCAACAACGATCCGGTCGGCACCACCTTCGACAACAACCCGCTCAACCAGGTGCGCCCGGGTGGCGGCATCCTCTACTACGCGCCCGGACATTCCGCCTACCGCATGGGCCGCATCGATCGCGAGGTGCAGAAGCTGGTCACCCGCGGCAACGTCACGGTGCAGGACATGGCGAAGTTGCAGGCCAACACCCAGCAGCTCGATGCCGAACTGGTGCTGCCGCACGTGCTCGCCGCGCGCGCCAACGTCGGTGCTTGCGGCGTGGCCGATGATGCGCGTCTGGGCGAGGCACTCGATCGCCTGGCAGCGTGGGACTACTCGACCCCGACCGGTATCCAGCAGGGTTTCGACGCCGGTGACAATCCGTTTGCCATGCCGGCACCGAGCGCCGACGAGATCACCCGTTCGGTCGCTGCCACGCTCTGGGCGGTGACGCGCGGCCAGTTGATCCGCAACACCATCGACTTCACCCTCGGCAAGGTGGGCCTGGGCAACTACTTGCCGGGCGCGACGGATGCCTACATCGGACTGAAGTTCCAGCTCGATGCCTTCGCCCCGCTCGGAGGCAAGGGCGCGTCGGGACTCGACTTCTTCACCAAGGTTCCGGCAGCGCTCGCCGGGCAGACGGCGGCGGTGCGGCGCGATTGCGTGCTCCTCGGCAGTGTGCGTGATGGCCTGGCCCTGCTCAGCGGTCCAACCTTCGCGCCCGCTTTCGCCGGTTCCACCAACTTCAACGACTACCGCTGGGGCAAGCTGCACCGCATCACCTTCAAGCACACCCTCGGGCCGGCGCTCAGCATTCCGGGCACGGCGGGCTATCCGTTCCAGGATCTGGCCGAGGGCCTGCCCGGCATCTCGCGCCAGGGTGGATTCGACACAGTCGACCAGGCCGCGCATAACGCCCGCGCCGACAGCGTCAATGGTTTCACCTTCGGCTCCGGCCCGGTGCGGCGCTTCATCGGCGAGATGACCGATGTCCCGACCATGCTGCAGATTGCGCCCGGTGGCCAGGATGGCCGCCCCGGCGACATGGGCTACATCAGCCAGTTGCCGCGCTGGCTGGTCAACGCCTACAAGCCGCTGGTGGTCGATCCTGCCGCCTCGGCCGCAGGTGCCGTCGCGACGCTCGACTTCCAGCCGAAGTAAAACCCGGCACGAAGCACACCTGCACGGGGGCGTGGACATCACGCCCCCGTGTTCGTTTCCGCCATGAATGAAAGTGCACGCCCACGTGGATTTGACCTCGATGCCGCACGCCGGCACGTCGCACGACAAGATCGGCGCCTGGCCCGCTGGTTCGGTCGCATTGCGCCGATTGAGCCAGGTCCGGACTGGTCGATGCCGTTCGATCCGGTCGATGCCTTGGCGCGGGCAATCTGCCACCAGCAGTTGAGTGGCAAGGCCGCTGCAACCATCGTCGCTCGCCTTGAGAACGCACTCGGCAGCCGCTGCCTGCATGCCTGCGCGTTTGCCCGTTGCGACGACGCGACGCTGCTCGCCTGCGGGCTGTCGCGCAACAAGTTGTGTGCCCTGCGCGATCTGTCCGAGCACGCTGCGAGGGGCGAGATTCCCACCATCGATGCGATGGCAGGCATGAGCGATCAGGCCATCATCGATGCCCTCGTCAAGGTGCGCGGAATCGGTCGCTGGACCGTCGAGATGCTGCTGATCTTCCGCCTCGGCCGGCCCGACGTGATGCCGCTCGACGATCTCGGCGTGCGCAAGGGGCTGGCAATCGTGGATCGGCTTGCGGAAGCCGCCACGTCCAAGGCACTGGCGCAACGTGCCGAACGCTGGGCACCGTGGCGCAGCTATGCGGCGCTGGCGCTGTGGCGGATCACCGATCTGCAGGGCGCGCGGCCAGTCTGATTCGCCGTCCGCGCGGCTGAAGCGCAAGCTACTGATGCGCAAGCTGTCCCGGGCATGTGGCCCGCAGGCTGTCGCTATAATGCCGCGTTGCGTTCGGCATCGCTGGCCTGCGCATGGCAGGCGCACGCGTCCCGATGGATTTTCTCGACCCGCTCATCGTGCTCTTCACCGACTACGGCTATCTCGCCGTGTTCGTCGTGCTGCTGGTGTGCGGCTTCGGCGTGCCGATTCCGGAGGATGTCTCCCTGGTTGCCGGCGGCATCATCGCCGGACTCGGCTATGCCGACCTGCGCATGATGTGCGTGGTCGGTCTTTCCGGCGTGCTGATCGGCGATTCGGCGATGTTCCTGATCGGTCGCCATCTTGGCACGCGCGCCTTGAAACTGCGTTGGATCGGACGCCTGTTGACCCCGAACCGCTATGCCCGCGTGCAGGCCAAGTTCGATCGTCACGGCAACCGCATGATGTTCATCGCGCGTTTCCTGCCGGGCCTTCGCGCCGCCGTCTTCCTCACGGCCGGCATGACGCGGCGGGTCGGCTTCCTGCGGTTCCTGCTCCTCGATGGCGCAGCGGCGTTGATCAGTGTGCCGGTATGGATCGGTCTGGGCTATTACGGCGCGGACAATCGCGATTGGCTGCTGGCCTGGATGCGCCGCGGCCAGGAAGGCCTGGTTTTCGGTCTTGCCTTGGCATTGCTCGCGATCCTGCTCTGGTACGGCTGGCGCGTGCGTGCGCGAAGGCGCCGCCTGGCCGCCCATCGCGCGGCGCGGCGCACACGGGCAGGGCGATCGTGACGACACGGAGTACAAGGGAGCATCTGAACGCCTCGTCATGGCCTCGCTGCGCAATGACGGCATCCTGACACCGGGCTGACACCGGGCTTGAGTGGAAAGATCGGCAATGACATAATGCGCGGCCCTTCGTCGCAGTTTTACCGCGAGACGAAGCGAATTCGGGCGGTTAGCTCAGCGGTAGAGCACTACCTTGACATGGTAGGGGTCACAGGTTCGAACCCTGTACCGCCCACCACGAGCATGACGAAAGGCTGCCCTTCTGGGTGGCCTTTTGTTTGTGCGCGAACGTCCGTCTCAATCACCGGCACGGGTTGTGCCCTGCAGCGCGTCGAGGATGCGCCGGCTGGCGCGGCCATCGGCAGGCTTGAGCCCAAGGCGTTGTTGTTCGGCGACGATGGCGCGACGGGTGAGGGTGCCGATCAAGCCGTCGGCTTCACCGATGGCATGGCCACGGGCGAGCAAGAGGTGTTGCAGGATTTTGCGTTGGGCACGATCCAGGCCGGGGTCATCGGTGGGCCACGGGATTTGCTGGGCTGGAGCATTGCGCAGTTGATCCGACAACAGAGCGATGGCCAGTGCATAGCTTTCGGCGGCGTTGTAGGAAAAGATTGCGTCGTAGTTTTTTTGCACCAGCCAGGCTGGGCCGGAAGTTCCGGCGGGCAGGATCAGGGCGGTCGAGATTGGTCTGGCAGGGAGTGCCTGGCCATCGACATGGCGAATGCCGAGCGTGCTCCAATACGTCATCGGATGGCGATTCTTGCGCCCGGCCTGGTTGGCATCAAAGCCTTGCGGCAGGCGCACTTCAAAACCCCAGACCTGCCCGTTTTGCCAGCCGGATTGCTTGAGGTAGTTGGCGGTGGACGCAAGCGCATCAGGAATGCTGTTGACCAGATCACGGCGGCCATCACCATCGAAATCCACCGCGATGCGGGCATAAGTGCTGGGCATGAACTGGGTATGGCCGAAAGCACCGGCCCATGAACCCAGCAGGTTTTCCGGGGGAAGATCGCCCGCGTGCAAAAGCTTGAGCAGGGCGAGAAATTCACTGCTGAAATACGTCTGCCGTCGTCCGTTGCATGCGAGTGTGGCGAGGGAAGCCAGTAAGGGACGTTTGCCGAAGACCTGGCCATAGTCGCTTTCCACCCCCCAAACGGCGACTACGGTGTGGCGATCCACGCCATAGCGCACTTCCACCTGTTCCAGCACGGAGGCGTGGCGCTCCAGCATGTGTCGGCCTTGCTCGATGCGCTGTGCATCGACGAGTGGGGCGAGGTAATCCCAGATCGGGGTGCTGAATTCGGGTTGCGCATCGAGCAGTTCCAGCACCGAGGGATCGGGTTGGAGGTCGTGCGTGAAGGAGTCGAAGGAAGCGGCGGGAACGCCGATCGTCTGGGCCCGTGTTCGCAGGCCATCGAGGCAGCGTGCGAACGCTGGATCGGCGGCGGACGCGGGGCTGGCAAGGAACCATGCCAACAGGGCAGGAAGGAAGGATTTCATGCGCCCAGTATCGCCGCACCGTGGGCCGCACCCAAGTCATCGGGCCGGATGGAGCAGGCACCTTTCGGTGGTGCGTCGATGGCAACGCTGCCGGAAGTCTGGATCGCGGTGGCGCGCGGCTGCGGCGGCGTGGGATTGATCGCGATCAAGTCGGTTTGCGTGGCGCGACGTAGGCTGAAGTCATCACAAGGCCAACGGGGGTCGTGCTCATGCAATGCGTCAATCTGCTGCGTTCGATGTTGCTCGCGGTGCTGTTGTTTCCGGTTCTGGAGGTCGTGGCCAACGATCTTCCGAATCTGGCGCTGGACAAGCCGGTGACACCGCTCACCGAGACGGTGGCAGGTGAACCGGAATGGGTGACCGATGGTGATCCGGCAACGGCCTGGTGGTCCTATCAGGGCAACGTGAGCGTGGCCGAGTGTGTCGTGGACCTGGGCTCTCGGTATGCCCTGGATCGCGTTGTCCTGCACATGGTGCAGGCCGAGCAGTATCGCGTGGAGGCATCGAGTGATGGCCTGGACTGGACCGTGCTGGGGGATGGCACTGTCGCCTTTGGGACGCCGACAGCGATCACTGTGAGTCCGGCCACGCCCTTCACGGCACGGTATCTGCGCTATCAGGTCGGAAATTCCCAGGTGGCCTACGCGGGCCTGGCCGAGATCGAGGCCTATTCATCGACGAGCGTGTTCGAGAGCGGTTTCGAGGCGGAGAGCCTGCCGGTGCAATGACCCTCGTACTGAGCCTGACTGGGCGCCAGGCCGAATGTCGATCGGGCTGAAATCCGCCTGCTGCTTTCGCGTGGGCGGGTTCAGGCCCGTGCGGAGAGTAGCTCGCGCAATTCCGCCTTTTCCGCTGGGTCGAGAGCGATCTTGGCACGCAGATCCTCGATCCGCTGCTGGCGGGTCTGGCGCTCCAGTTGCAACAGGGCATCGCGGATTTCCAGTTGCCAGGTTTCGCCGTCTCCCGGGACCTCGATCAGGGCGAGTTTTTCCAGTGCCGCGGCTTCCTCGCGTCCGACAAAGTGTTCGAGCAACGCGCCGGCGCGCAGGCTCGGGCTGGCGTGGATCAATTCGATCAGTTCGATCAAGAGGCCGATGCCTGGTTGGCGCAGGGCGGCGAAGGCAAACGGTGGCTCCAGTTCGAGTCCGAGCGCCGGGTTGTGCAGCAGCAGCGTGATGATGTTGCGCACGAGGCTGCGCCGTGCCGTTTGCGCGGTGCTGCGACGCGGCGATGCACGCCGTGGCGGCGTGGGGAATGGCGTGGTCGCGGTACCGAGGCCGGTGAGTTCGGCAAGGCGTTGCTGCATCAGGTCGCGGAAGGCGCCATCAGGGATCTGTGCGAGCAGCGGTCGGCATTGCTCGGCCAGGCGCGCGCGCCCATCGAGACTGTCGAGACGGATGTCGCGCGATTGCTCCTGGAAGAAGAATTCCGACAGCGGCATGGCCTGGCCGATGCGCGCATCGAAGCCGGCCGCGCCTTCGCTGCGGACCAGCGAGTCGGGATCCTCGCCTTCGGGCAGGAACAGGAAGGCGGCCTGTCGGCCCTCCTTCATCCGCGGCAGGATCGCCTCCACCGCGCGCCATGCGGCACGCCGACCGGCGTTGTCGCCGTCGAAGCAGAAGAACACGTCGGCGGCATTGCGAAACAGCAGTTCGGCGTGTTCCGGCGTGGTCGCGGTGCCAAGCGTGGCCACCGCGGTGGTGATGCCGTACTGGAACAGCGCGACCACGTCCATGTAGCCCTCGACCACGATCAGGCGCGGGATCTTCGCGTGTGCCTGACGCACCTGCCAGAGGCCGTAGAGTTCGCGACCCTTGTGGAACAGCGGGGTTTCCGGCGAGTTGAGGTACTTCGGGCCGGCGTCCTTGCCATCGGCCGAGGTTTTGCCGAGGACACGCCCGCCGAAGGCGATCGGGCGCCCGCGCCGGTCATGGATCGGGAACATCAGCCGGTCGCGGAAACGGTCGTAGAGGTGACCGCCATCGCTGCGCGCGAGCATTCCGGTCTGCTCCAGCAGGCGCAGTGCCTCGGGCGAGGTGCCCAATGCCGCCTTGAGTCCGTCGAAACCCTCGGGTGCGTAACCGAGCCCGAAGCGCTCGCGTACCGCCGTATCGATGCCGCGGCGGGCGAGGTAGTCCTGTGCCCGCTTGCTGGTCGCCAGTTGTCCGGCGAACCAGCGCGTGGTTGCGGCAAGCACGTCGTGGCGCTGGCGGGCCGAGTCATCCTCATTGCGCTGACGGGTCTCGCGCGGCACCTCGACACCGTTGCGCCGTGCCAGTTCCTCGATCGCGTCGAGGAATTCGAGACGGTCGTATTCCATCAGGAAGCGCAGTGCGCTGCCATGCGCGCCGCAGCCGAAGCAGTGATAGAACTGCTTGGTCGGCGAGACCGTGAAGCTCGGTGTGCGTTCGTCGTGGAAGGGGCACAGGCCGTGGTACTCGCGACCGGCGCGCTTGAGTGCGACCCGCGAACCGATCAGTTCGACGATCTCGGTGCGCGCGATCAGGTCATCGATGAAGGTGTCGGGGATGCGGGCCATGGCGGACGGACGGTGCTGCCGGTTGCGTGTGCTGCATCTTCCCACGGCCTGCCGTGGCGCGGGATGCTCAGTCCTCGCCGCGGGCGAGGGCGGCGAGGGCGTCGCCGGCAAGGCGTTGCACCGTCCACGCATCCATCGGCACGGCACCGAGGCGACGGTAGAAGTCGATGGCCGGCTGATTCCAGTCCAGCACCGACCACTCGAACCGGCCATGGCCACGCTGCAGCGCGATGCCCGCCAGATGCCGCATGAGCTTCAGGCCGATGCCTCGGCCGCGCATGTCGGGCAGGACGAAAAGGTCTTCGAGATACAGGCCGGGTCGAGCGAGGAAGGTCGAGTAGCTGGTGAAGAACAGGGCAAATCCGGCCGCCTCGCCGCCGCATTCGGCAATCACGACTTCGGCCGCCGGGCGTTCGCCGAAGAGCGTGGAGGCGAGCGTGTCCTCGCTCGCGATGCACTCGTGTGCGAGCTTCTCGTAGTCCGCAAGGCCGCGGATCAGGCGCAGGATCAGGCCGACATCGGCACGGGTCGCGGGGCGGATCCGGATCGGCATCGGGCGTGCGCTCGCCAGCAATCAGCCGGCGAGCGCCTTCTTCACCAGGGCCGATACCTGGCCCATGTCGGCCTGGCCGGCGAGTCTGGGCTTGAGCACGCCCATCAGCTTGCCGATGTCGGCCGGACCCTTGGCGCCGGTTTCGGCGACGGCGGCGGCGATCGCGGCCAGGATCGCGGCTTCGTCGAGTTTGGCCGGCAGGTAGCTCTCGATCACCGCGAGTTCGGCGCGTTCCACCGCGGCCAGATCCTCGCGTGCAGCAGCCTCGTACTGGCTGATCGAGTCGCGCCGCTGTTTGACCATCTTCTCCATCACCGCGATCACGGCGGCGTCGTCGAGGCTGATGCGCTCGTCCACCTCGCGCTGCTTGATCGCGGCATTCACCAGGCGGATCACGCCGAGACGGTCCTTGTCGCCGCCCTTCATGGCGGTCTTCATGTCATCGGTGAGTTGTTGCTTGAGATTTGGCATGGGGAACGGGATTTGAGATTCGGGATTCGGAGGGCGTTGGGGCAGGGGTGAGCGTCTGCTCTTGCGAATCCCCAATTCCCAATCCCCAATAACGGCTGAAACGACAAAAGCCGGCGACGCGAGGCGTGGCCGGCTTCGATGGCGAATGCTGCCGACCTCAGTAGAGGCGCTGGCGCTTGGTCACGTCGCGCGAGACGCGACGCAGATGGCGCTTCACCGCGGCAGCCGCCTTGCGCTTGCGTTCCTGCGTGGGCTTTTCGTAGAACTCGCGCTTGCGGGTATCGGCCAGGACGCCGGCCTTTTCGCAGGTGCGCTTGAAGCGGCGCAGGGCAAACTCGAACGGCTCGTTTTCGCGGACTTTGACGCTGGGCATGGAGGCTCCGGGGTTGTTCTGGATGCGCCGGGAGGTTCACCGGCGCAATGCGAGCCGCGTATGATACGGGCTGAAGCCCGTCTGCTGCAAGTGTTCGCCTCTCGCGAATCCGGCGCGCGGCAGGCGCATCCCCTGATCGGACCGGAAGCCTGATGATCGTCCTGGGCATCGAAACCAGTTGCGACGAGACCGGCGTGGCGGTGTACGACACCGTTGCCGGCCTGCGTGGCCACACCCTCTACAGCCAGATCCGCCTGCACGCCGAATACGGCGGCGTGGTGCCTGAACTGGCCAGTCGCGACCATGTGCGCAAGCTCGTGCCGCTGGTGCGCGAGTGCCTGAAGCAGGCTGGCGTCGGCTTCGCCGATCTCGACGGGGTGGCCTACACCGCCGGGCCGGGACTGGTCGGTGCCTTGCTGGTGGGTGCGGCCTTCGGTCGTTCGCTGGCCTTTTCCCTGACCATCCCGGCGATTGCGGTGCATCACATGGAAGGTCACCTGCTGGCGCCCTTGCTGGAGGAGAACGCGCCCGAGCCGCCCTTTGTCGCGCTGCTGGTGTCGGGTGGTCACAGCCAGCTCGTGGACGTGCGTGGCATCGGCGACTACGTCGTGCTCGGCGAAACCCTCGACGATGCCGCCGGTGAAGCCTTCGACAAGACCGCCAAGCTGATGGGCCTGCCCTACCCGGGCGGGCCACATCTGGCGAAGCTCGCCCAGCAGGGACGAGCGGGCGTGTTCGAGTTTGCCCGGCCGATGACCGATCGGCCCGGGCTGGAATTCAGCTTCTCCGGCCTCAAGACCCAGGTGTTGCTGGCCTGGCAGCAGTCCGACCAGTCCGGGCAGACTCGCGCCGACATTGCCCGCGGCTTCGAGGAGGCCGTCACCGAAACCCTGGCGATCAAGTGCGAGCGCGCCCTGACTCAAACCGGGCGCAAGGCCTTGGTCATTGCCGGTGGTGTGGGGGCCAATCGGCGTTTGCGTGAGCGTTTGGCGGATATGGCGCGTCGTCGCAATGTGCAGGTGTGTTTCCCGCGCCTTGAGTTTTGCACCGACAATGGGGCCATGATTGCCCATGCCGGAGCCTTGCGTCTGGCCGCAGGCCAGCATGATGGCACGGCCATCCAGGTGCGGCCACGATGGGATATGGCGTGCTTGCCGCCCGTTGGGGCTGCAAGCCGGGATTGGGGATTGGAGATCAGGGATTCGTAAAAGCCCAGGGCCGCGCGATACCCTACCCATCTCGAATCCCGAATCCCGAATCCCGAATTTCCATTCACGGCTCCCAATGGACACCGTCTTCATCGAACAACTCGAAGTCGAAACCCTGATCGGCATCTACGATTGGGAACGGCGCATCCGCCAGCCGCTATGGTTCGACATCGAGATGGATTTCGACAATCGCATTCCCGCGGCGAGCGATGAGATTGCCGACACGCTCGACTACAAGGCGGTGAGCAAGCGCGTGCTGGCCTATGTCGGCGGTTCCGGTTTCGGCCTGGTGGAAACCCTCGCCGAGCGCGTCGCCGAACTGATCCTCGCCGAGTTTCCGGTCAGTCGCGTGCAACTCAAGCTGAGCAAGCCCGGGGCCGTGCGCGGGGCGCGCGCGGTCGGGGTGAAGATCACGCGACAGCAGGATCGCAGCGCATGATCGAATGGTTCGAGACGGCTCGCACTGCGCTCGCGGCCTGTCCGCGGCTCTACGTCACGCTGGTCATCGCACTGTTGTGCCTGGCGGCATGGCTGGCCAATTTTCTGACCAAGAAGGTCTTGCTGCGCGTGCTGCGACACCTGTTGGGCGTGCTGGTGGCCAGGGTCGAAGGACAGGAGCCGCGCGCCTTTCGCATGGGCGTGATCCCGCGCCTGGCGAACGTGGTGCCGGCGCTGGTGCTGATGGCCGGCGTGGTGCTGGTGCCGGGCGTGCCCGAGGCCGTGACGGTCTTCATCCACAAGCTCGGCACGGCCTTCATCATCCTGACCGTGGCCATGGCGATCGCCAAGGCGCTGGACCTGGTGAACCTTGCCTGGCAACGCAAGCCGCAGGCACAGACGCGCAGCATCAAGGGCTACCTGCAACTCGTCAAGATCATCGTCTTCGCCGTCGCCGCGATCCTGATGGTCGCGGTGCTGATCGAGCGCTCGCCGTTGCTGCTGCTGTCGGGCATGGGCGCGATCATGGCGGTGCTGATCCTGGTGTTCCAGGACACCCTGCTGTCGCTGGTGGCCGGGGTGACGGTCAGCTCCAACGACATGATCCGGGTCGGCGACTGGATCGAGATGCCGGCCACCGATGCGGACGGTGATGTCATCGACATTTCCCTGCACGCGATCAAGGTGCAGAACTTCGACAAGTCGGTCGTCGCGATCCCGATGAAGCGCTTCCTCTCGGAGTCGTTCAAGAACTGGCGTGCGATGCAGGAATTGGGTGGACGCCGGATCAAGCGCGCCCTGCACCTCGACCAGACCGCGGTGCGCTTCCTCGATCCGGCCGATCTCGAACGCCTGCAACGTCTGCGCCTGATCGACACGTATCTCGACGAAAAGGACGCCGAACTGGCGGCGTGGAACGCCTTGCAGGGCGACTGGGCGAAACGCGACCCGATCAATACCCGGCAGCTCACCAATCTCGGCACTTTTCGCGCCTATGCCTTGCACTACCTGCGCGCGCACCCCGGCATTCGCCAGGATCTCGTGGTGATGGTGCGCCAGCTCCAGCCCAGCGCCAACGGCTTGCCGCTGGAACTCTACTGTTTCACCAATGACACCCGCTGGGAGGTGTACGAGAACATCCAGTCGGACATCATCGACCATCTGCTCGCGGTGTTGCCGCAGTTCGACCTGCGCGTGTTCCAGGGTTTGAGCGGCGGCGACCTGCGCGCCGTCCTTGCCGGGATGGGAAAGCCATAGAATGCGCGGCTTTGCAGTGTAGTGGAGTATCCGCATGGGTCCGGCCCTGTTGAGTCTTGGCAGCAACATCGAGCCCGAGTCGAATCTGCGCGCTGCCGCCCTCGCGCTGCATGAAGCTTTCCCGGGCGTGCGTTTTTCCCCGGTGTTCCGCTATCCGGCAGTCGGCTTCGATGGTCCGGATTTCCTCAATGCCGCGGCCGCACTGGAGACGCCACTCGACCCGGTCGAACTGGCCGACTGGCTGCACGCACGGGAAGATGCGCAGGGTCGGCGTCGCGACGTGCCGCGCTTTGCCTCGCGGACCCTCGACATCGATCTCGTGTTCCACGGCAACCGGATCTGCACCGGTCCCGGCACACTGCGCCTGCCGCGCCCGGAACTGAAGCATGCCTTCGTGCTCCAGCCGTTGGCGGAAGTCGCACCCGACTTCATCGATCCACTCTCGGGAAAGAGCCTCCTGGCGCTGTGGCAGGCGCATCCGGATCATTCCCGATCGGTGTCACCGGAGCCGTGGACCTTGATGGGATGAGGCGATGATCCTGTCGATGGCTTCGAAGCGTGATGGCGCCTCACATCTCCAGCCAGCGTCCACCATCCACGCGCAGGATCTGGCCAGTGGTATAGCCCGCGCCGGCAATGAGGAAAACCGCCGCCTCGGCGATCTCTTCCACGGTCCCGGTGCGTTGCAACGGCGTGCGCGCCATCAGGTCGGCCTTGCGCGCCGACGCATCACCGCCCTCGGGCCACAGGATCGCGCCCGGAGCAATCGCGTTGACTCGAACCTCGGGCGCGAGCTCGCGTGCCAGTGCCAGGGTCATCATCGCCAGTGCTGCCTTGCTCATGCAGTACACGCTGTGCTGCGCGAGCGGCCGTTCGGCATAGATGTCGGCGAGGTTGAGCACGCAACCGCGGCTCTGGCGCAGGTGGAAGGCGGCAGCCTGGGCGAGGAAGAATGGCGCCTTGGCGTTGACGTCCATCAGCGCATTCCATATCGCCTCGGTGGTTTCGCCGACGAGGTTGGGAAAGAACGACGAGGCATTGTTCACCAGCGCATCGAGACGCCCGAAGCGCACGACGGTGCGCTCGACCAGTGAGCCCAGGCGGGCAGTGTCACCCAGATCGGCGCGCAGCAACGTGGTGCTGTTGCGGCGCCGATCCTCCAGATGATTCTGCAGCATCGCGGCCTCGGAGGCGCTGTCGCGAAAATGCAGTGCGATGTCCCAGCCTTCGGCGTGCAGACGCGTGGCGATGGCGGCACCGATGCGACGTGCGGCGCCGGTGACGAGTGCGACGGGGCGGGGCGGGGTCATGGCCTGATCTCGTGCGGTTTCAACGATTGCTGCATGCTCACCACCCCCGCAGCAGGCGGCGAACGGCGAGTGCCAGCATACCGCTACCATAGCCGTCTTTCAGCGAGGTTTCCGAGTGCGTTCCGATCTGCCGCCACCCGACACCGCTGCCCGCGCCCACAGTGCCGAACTGGAGGCGCGCATCCGAGCCACGATCGCGGCGGCGGGCGGCGCGATCCCGTTTTCGCGTTACATGGAGCAGGCCCTGTACGCGCCGGGCCTGGGCTATTACAGCGCCGGAGCGCAGAAGTTCGGTCGGGCCGGGGATTACGTCACCGCGCCGGAGCTGGGTCCGCTGTTCGCCCAGGTCGTGGCCGAAGCCGTGGCGCCGGTACTGGCGCAGATCGAAGGAGCGGGATTTCTCGAACTGGGTGGCGGCAGTGGGGCCTTTGCGCAGGACGCATTGGTGCATCTTGCCGTACTCGACGCCTTGCCGGCGCACTACGCCATCCTCGAACCTTCCGCCGACCTGCGCGAACGCCAGCGCGAACGCCTGGTCACGAACCTGCCCTCGGCGCTGTTCGAACGTGTCCACTGGCTCGATGGTCCACCACAAGAGTCGTGGGATGGAGTGCTCTTTGCCAACGAGGTGCTGGATGCGTTGCCGACGCCGCGCTTCGCCCTGCACGAGGGCATGGTGTACGAGGAGCACGTGGTGCTGGATGCGCAGGGCCGCTTCGCGCGCATCGACCAGCCGGCGGATGCCTTCCTCACCGCCGCGGTGCGCCATCTGGAACACGACCTCGGTGCGCCGCTGCCGGATGGTTTCCGTTCCGAACTGTTGCCGCATCTGGGCTACTGGCTGCAGGCGGTGGCGGGGCCGTTGCGCCGTGGTGCGATGCTGTTCGTCGATTACGGCCACCCGCGGCGCGATTACTACGCGCCCCAGCGTGCTGCTGGCACCCTGCGCGGCTTCCACCGGCACCGTCTCGTGGACGATCCCTTCCTCTGGCCCGGGCTGACCGATCTCACCGCCTCGGTCGATTTCACCGCGCTGGCCGAGGCCGGCACTGCGGCCGGATTCGAGCTGGCCGGCTATACCACGCAGGCGGGGTTTCTCTTCGGCAACAATCTGATGCAACGTTGCGAGGCGTTGCTGGCACTGGCCCAGGATGAAATCGCGCGCTACCGCCTGGCGCAGGAAGTGAAGCAACTGACGCTGCCGGGCGCGATGGGCGAGCTGTTCCAGGTCATGGGTTTTGTCCGTGACGTGGATTTTGGCCATGCCTTCCTGCAGGGCGACCTGCGCTGGAGGCTCTGATGCGCGCACTGCGCTGGCCGCGCTTCTGGCTGGGCCTGTGGCTTCTTGGTGTCGTGGCGGTGATCGTCCTGTCGCTGGTGCGGCCGCCGCCGTCACCGATCGAACTGCCACGCAACTTCGACAAGGTCCTGCACCTGACCGCCTATTTCGTCCTCGCCGCTGCCGCCGTGCAGGTGTTCGAACGCGCGCGCAGTCTGGTCGCACTGACGTGTGCCCTGATCGGCCTGGGCATTTGCCTCGAATGGGCACAGGGCGCGCTGGTGCCGGAGATGCGCACGGCCGATCCGTTGGACGCACTGGCGAACACGCTCGGCGTGCTCATCGGGATGGCGCTGGCGTGGACACCGCTGGCGCGTTGCGTGCCCTGGATCGAGGCCCGGCTGGCGCGCTGAAGGATTCAGCGTCGACGTCGACGCAGTGCAAGCACACCGTCGAGCTCGGGCGCGGCATCGAAACCGGCTTGATCGAGGCGTGCGGCGACCTCGCGTGGCACATCGCGTCCGCTGGTGAGGCGGTTCGGTGATCCGGTGTAGTGGAACAGGCGTCCGCCCGGACGCAGGACACGGGCCAGTTGCTGGTAGAACGCGAGTGAATACAAGTCGCCGGCGATGCCGAAACGCGGCGGATCGTGCAGGATCGCATCGACCGAGGCATCGGCCAGCGTGGCGATGGCGTCGATGATGTCGGCGTGGGTCAGTTCGAGCCGCCCGGCGCAACTGGCGGCGTCTGGATCGGGTGACCAGGGATTGATCGAGCGCAGCCAGAGCACATCCGGGTGCTTCTCGAAGGAGAGGATGCGTGCCGCACCGGCATCGAGGCAGGCGGCAGCGTAATAGCCGAGGCCACCGCAGGTGTCGAGGATCGTCTTGCCCGCCGGAGCGACCAGCGCGACCTTGCGCCGGGCATCCTCGAACGGCGAGGCCTTGGCCGTGGGCAGCATCTTGATGCCGTCGATCTCGAAGGTCGGCGCGCCCCATTCGGTTGGCACGAGTTTGATCAGCGAGCCGGAAAAGCGCGCCACCGGTGTCCAGTCCTCGCCGTCCCAGAACTGCACGCTGCGATCCTTGAACGTGCCGGGATACGGCCAGGTGCGACCGTGCCAGTGCAGTCCGTCCCGCTCCAGCAGCACCCGCGTGCGACTGCGTTCGAGATCGAGCGAGCCGCTCCAGATGTCGCGCCCGGCCTGACGCGCGGCGCGCAAGGATTCGAACACGGGCAGGGTGAGCAGGGGGCCGAGATAGCGCGACACGTCGGGCGCAGGAAGGAGCCGAAGCGGGAATCGCGCATGATACCAAGGCTGCGACAGCGGACGTTCCCGGCGTTCGCCTGGGTCACGGGCAAGCACGGGAACCGGAGTGCCTTTCCCGTTCCCCGCAGGAGAAGGGAAAGCGAAGCGCCGGATGAGGTGCGAACGCGACGGCGCAACCAAACCTTGCCGCGGAGGTGGTCATGCTTCGCGCGTACCCGCGTTGCTCAGTTGCACGTCCCTCAGCGCCTGGTCGGGCACGGCGTAGGCGTTGCGCAGGTAGCCCGGCTCGGTGAGGATTTCGGGGTGGATCGATCCCTTGAGTGCCTCCACCGCGAAGATTTCCTCGACCCCGCCAGTGAATTTGAGATAGGCAACGGTGCTGCCGGTATCGAGGTTGATGACCCAGATGCCGGACTGCCGATCACTGTTCTCGTCGGTGATCGGAATGTTGGTGAAGGGATTGCTCGTGCGCAGTTGCGACAGGCCGATGAAGGCCAGCGGCCCGAGGAAGGTCATGCCGCGGGCAAAACCGGGCACGCGCGCGACGTCGGTGCGCGTGCCACTCACCGGATCCACTCGCACCAGGGCACCACGACCGGACTCCAGGACCCAGAGCTGCTCCCGGTGCCAGCGCGGCGAGTGCGGCATCGACAGGCCGCGACACAGGACGTGTTCGGTGTCGAGATCGAGCAAGAGACCGCCGTCGCGCGTGTTGTCGCGCCAGCCGCCCGGCGTATTGGCCTCACCCAGGCAGGTCACATAACGCGGCCGGCCATCGCGCATCGCCAGTCCGTTGAGATGGCAACGGTCTTCCGGAGCGTAGTGGCTGACGAAGGAGGGGCGCCAGCGCGGCACGAAGCTAGAGCGGCCGTCGAGGGTGCACAGGCAGGAAAACAAGGTGTTGACGAACCAGAGCGTACCTTCGCCGTCGCGCGCCATTTCGTGGATGTCGATGGCGCCGGTGACATGGCCGTTGCGGGCCAGGTACACGGCGTCGTGGCGCGGTGGATTGGCGAGGCGTGGCGCCACCGCTGGCAGGTCGTGGAACTCGACAATCTCGATCGCCGTGCCCAGGGTGATGCGTCCTTCGTCCACGGCGATGCCCATCGGCCGGTCGAAGGATCGGAAGTGGGTATTGATCGCCGCGTTCTCGGGCCGCAGCAGCACCAGCTTCCCGGCCTGATAGGTGCTCACCACCAGCGAACTGCGGAAGTGCCGCAACACGTCCGGGAAGTTGCGGGTGTGGACGCTTGCGAGATCCTGTTCTGGCCGCTGCATCGGATTGTCGCGAGCCTGCGATGCGGTCACTGGAGTTTGATGCACGTGAATGAGCGCACCCGAGCATACCCCAAGCCATGACATCCGATGCGCCGACGTGGGCTTGAAAGCCCGTCGCACGTCCCCACCTAGGATGCCAACCGCTACCGAGCGGTTTTTCCTTCGGCTAGAATTGGCACTCACCAGCGTCGAGTGCTGACAAGCCAGCGACGTGGCATATCAATCAACAACTTGGCAGAGAGGCTCCCCATGAAACTCACCCCATTGCATGACCGCGTGATCATCAAGCGTTTGGAAGAAGAAAAGGTTTCCGCCGGCGGCATCGTGATCCCCGACAGCGCCACCGAGAAGCCGATCCGCGGCGAAGTGATCGCCGTAGGCGAAGGCAAGCCGCTCGACAATGGCCAGGTGCGCAAGCTCCAGGTCAAGGTCGGTGACAAGGTGTTGTTCGGCAAGTACAGCGGCACCGAGGTCAAGGTCGATGGTACCGAGTACCTCGTGGTGCGCGAGGATGACCTGTTTGCCGTGATCGGCTGAGGCCGATCACGACACGGGATTGGGCATTCGGGATTTGGGTTTCGTGAAAGGCGCCCAGCGCCTCGAATCCGCCCCGCCTCGCCCCATCCCGTGCTTGCCAATCCCCAATTTCCAATCCCCAATTCCGGAGAAGAGTCATGGCTGCAAAAGATATTCGTTTCGGTGAAGACGCCCGTTCGCGCATGGTGCGCGGCGTCAACGTGCTCGCCAATGCCGTCAAGGCAACCCTCGGCCCCAAGGGCCGCAACGTCGTGCTCGACAAGAGCTTCGGCGCCCCCACGATCACCAAGGATGGCGTGTCCGTTGCCAAGGAAATCGAACTGGCCGACAAGTTCGAGAACATGGGCGCGCAGATGGTGAAGGAAGTCGCCTCCAAGACCTCCGACACCGCCGGTGACGGCACCACCACCGCCACCGTGCTGGCCCAGGCTTTCATCCGCGAGGGTGCCAAGGCCGTGGCTGCTGGCATGAACCCGATGGACTTGAAGCGCGGCATCGACCAGGCCGTCAAGGCCGCCGTGGCCGAGCTCAAGAATCTCTCCAAGCCCACCGCCGACGACAAGGCCATCGCCCAGGTCGGCACCATTTCGGCCAACTCCGATGAATCCATTGGCAACATCATTGCCGAGGCGATGAAGAAGGTCGGCAAGGAAGGCGTGATCACGGTCGAGGAAGGCTCGGGTCTGGAGAACGAGCTGGATGTCGTGGAAGGCATGCAGTTCGACCGCGGCTACCTCAGCCCCTACTTCATCAACAACCAGCAGAGCCAGCAGGTGGAAATGGATGATCCCTTCATCCTGATCCACGACAAGAAGATCTCCAACGTGCGCGATCTTCTGCCCGTGCTGGAGGGCGTCGCCAAGGCCGGCAAGCCACTCTTGATCGTGGCCGAAGAAGTCGAAGGCGAAGCCCTGGCAACACTGGTGGTCAACACCATCCGTGGCATCGTCAAGGTCTGCGCCGTCAAGGCGCCGGGCTTTGGTGACCGCCGCAAGGCCATCCTGGAAGACATCGCCGTGCTGACCAACGGCACCGTGATTTCCGAGGAAGTTGGTCTGTCGCTGGAGAAGGCCACCATCAACGATCTGGGCCGCGCCAAGCGCGTCGTGGTCACCAAGGAAAACAGCACCCTCATCGATGGTGCCGGCGATGCCGAGCGCATCCAGGCCCGCATCAAGCAGATCAAGGCGCAGATCGAGGAAACCTCCTCCGACTACGACCGTGAGAAGCTGCAAGAGCGCGCCGCCAAGCTGTCCGGTGGTGTTGCAGTGGTCAAGGTCGGCGCCGCGACCGAGGTCGAGATGAAAGAAAAGAAGGCGCGCGTCGAAGACGCCCTGCACGCCACCCGTGCGGCGGTGGAAGAGGGTGTGGTACCGGGCGGCGGTGTCGCCCTGATCCGTGCCAAGTCTGCGGTTGAAGGCCTCAAGGGGGCCAACGAGGATCAGAACCACGGCATCGTCATCGCCCTGCGCGCGATGGAAGCGCCGTTGCGCGAGATCGTCGCCAACGCCGGTGAAGAGCCGAGCGTGGTGCTCAACAAGGTGGCCGACGGCACCGGCAACTACGGCTACAACGCCGCCAATGGTGAATACGGCGACATGGTGGCCTTCGGTATCCTGGACCCGACCAAGGTGACCCGCACCGCACTGCAGAACGCCGCCTCGATCGCGGGCCTGATGATCACCACCGAAGCGATGGTGGCCGAGGCCCCGAAGAAGGACGAGCCGGCCATGCCCGCCGGCGGCGGCATGGGTGGCATGGGCGGCATGGATTTCTGATCCGGCCCGCGCGTTTGCGATCCGCAGAACCCCCGCTCCGGCGGGGGTTCTTGCGTTGTGGCTCGTGCCCACGATCCCACCACGGACGATCCCACCACCGCAAAACATCCGCTGCTGCCAACTACCGACCCTCGTGGGAGCGGCTTCAGCCGCGAAAGACTCTTGCGGGAGTCAGGTTCTAGTTCGCGGGTAAACCCGCTCCCACACCTGCAGCGAAGCGGGGTACTTTTTCGGTGCTCGCGACGCTCCCGTGGGAGCGGCTCCGCCGCGACCTGCGCAACGGCGTTCAAATCCGCCACGGACAGTCGTGGGTGCGGGTATCGGTTGCATGACGTTGGGCCGCGCTGCGCTTGGCACCAACCTACTGCTTGGCGGCAACCTGCGGTGCTTCGCGGCCTGTAGGCTGGTGCCGAGGTACGAGGCCCAGCAAGAATGTTTTGGGAATCAGGGGTTTGAAGGGTTTGCAGCAGTGCCTTGAGGGTGGTGGTGACGCGGGTGGCATGGGTTTCTGATCCGGCCTTCCACGTTCCACCAAGCAACACCACGAAGCCCAGCCCTGTGCCGGGCTTTGTGCGTTTGGCTACCCGACAGACTCCTGGAGTCACGATCTCGTGATGGCACACCATGGCCATCACTGCAAGTCGGGTTTCATTGCCGCGGGTTGGGGATACTCACCTCGAAGCCGTCGCGCAGCAGAGGGCAGAGGCTTGCGACCAGGGTGGCGATGGTGGGCAGGGCGTTTGGCGCGATGGTGTAGTCCGCCAGTGGGCTGGGCGCGCTGCTGGAGAGGTGAATCCCGATCATGCCGGCGGCGCGGGCACCCTGGGTCGGATTGAGCTGACGGTTGGCGATCTCCGAGAGCGTTTCACCGACGAAGGCGGCTTGCTCGATCGGTACAGGTGTCGGCAAGAGGCCGTGGGCATGGGTGTAGATCCGTGGATCGGGCTTGGCCGCCGGAGCCTGCGAGGAGAGCACCAACACCTCGAATTCGTCGAGGAAGGACGGCTCGGCCATCAAGGCATCGAGGTTGGCGCGGGTCCAGCCGGCCGGCACATTGGTGATGATGCCCAGTTGTTTGCCTTGGGCATGCAGTTCATCGATGGTTTGCCGGGCACCCGGCTTGAGCACGTAGAGACCACCGCTGCCTGCCTGCACCAGGGTGTCCCCGAGGTCGAAGAAGACGGCTTCGATGCAGGGGGTGTCCGCCGCAGCGGAGGCCAGCGGTGCGACCACGAACATCAGTCCGACGAAGAAGCTGCGGAACGGCGAAACGCAACGATGTCGTGGGCGGAACCGGGAGGATTTTCGGGTCATCACGATTTTCCCTGTGGAAGGTCTGAGCATGTCAGAACCCCGGCATTAGCGAGCGTGGCGAGGCAATCCAGTTGTTTGATGTTGATGTATTTTCCAGGTTGCCACGTCACTTCGTTCCTCGCAATGACGATGTGTTCGGATGTTCCTGCGGGAGGAAGGATACCCATGATCCCGCTCGTGCGCGCAGCTGGCTTTCCACGGCAGTGGCACCGTGCGCGATCCAGGGCAGTTTCCATCTCCGACATGTCTCGGTTCGTGAGCGATCTGCGGAAGCAGCCGCTCAAGCGTGTCGTCCATCTTCTGCGCCAAGTCGGGAGTGTCGATGACGAAGCAAGGGACGGTATCGAGACGGGTCGGGTGCGGATCGAAGTTGGATGAGCCGGCGAAGACACGGTTGCCATCCACGCGGGAGGTCTGGACGTGCAGCGCTGCGCTGGAGCTGCACAGGACGAAACCGGGGCGAGGGCTGCTCATGTCGCGCCATGACAGGGAATCGATGACCATTCGGGTGGTCAGGGCGAGCGCGTGCATCCGCGTGTCCCGGCACCGATGCTCATGGCGTTCCCGCCAGCACTTGCGTATCGCGTCCGGCGTGTTTGGCCGCGTACAGCGCGATGTCGGTCCTGCGCAGGAGTTCGTTGATGCTCTGCACGCTGCCCGCAGGCACGCTGTCGACACCTGCGCTGAAGCTCAAGGAGATGGTGCCGGCATCGGTGCACATGGGGTTTTCCGCGAGGGATTGGCGCAGTGACTTGACCAGCGCCATCGCGCCTTCCGCAGTCGTGCCTGGCAAAACCAGGAGGAATTCCTCGCCACCATAGCGGCCGATGCAGTCCGTGCCCCGCAGGCGGTGGGTGATGTGATCGCAAACGTGCTGGAGTGCCGCGTCGCCGATCAGGTGGCCATGGGTGTCGTTGATCTTCTTGAAGAAGTCGAGATCGAGCATGGCCACGCCCAGGGGTGAGCCCAGGCGATGTGCATGGGCCAATTCGTCGCTCAATCGCTGCAGGATGGCCTTGCGGTTGAGCACGCCGGTCAGCGGATCATGTCGGGCCAGGTGCTTGAGTTCGGATTCAAGATACTCGCGTGACAGCAGCACCAGGCCGAAGGACAGCATGATGACCGTGGCGGTGCCGAGGCTGATGGATATCGTCTGCTTCAGGCTGCTCACGTCATAGCTCATGTCCGTGGCGTGGCCGAGGGCTATGGTCACCACGCGGATGCCCAGGCCCAACACGCTGATTCCCGCCCCGGTCATCAGGATGCGGTGCGCACTGCCGCCGGCAATGGCGTGTTTGCGAGCCAGGTGGAAGATGTACACGCATTGGCCAAACAGCATGAGGCTGGCCGTCATCTGGCGCGGCGCCAGAGTGTCGATGAGAAGCGCAAGCAAGACACACAGCAACAGTGGAAAGGCAAAAGCCAGCAGCCATCGTGGCTGGCGCTTGTGGATCAGCGGGATGCTGATGCTGTAGCAGGCAAGGGCCGTGGACAGCAGGGTGTTTGCCAGCACATAACTGATCCACAGCGAAGTGTGATCGAACAGGCTGTAACAGACGTAGGCGAAGGCGTGGCACAGCATCCCGCAGCCGGTGGTGAGCATGCCACTGCGCTGGCGAAATTGACCTGCAAGGAACAGGCAGCCACCCATGACGATGGCAACGAGTGCTACTGCAGCGAAGAGCGTCTGGCTGTGCGCAACCATGGGTTCCCGACGTTGCTCCTCGAATCCGAACACGTGTCAGTCATGAAGCCCCTTCGCTTTGACCAGGCGGAGATGCGTCGGGAGCGCGTTGCAAGGCGATCGATTGTAGTCAATCTTGATGGATTCGATGCCGTCCGACCCTGATCCCTGCGTGATGGTGATGAGTCCCGCCCTTGTGTGACAAGCCACACGGGTTGCCTGCATCTGTGACGTGGCAATCGCGATGGCGGTCACGCCAATCTGCCGTGTTGTCGGCTTGTGTCGAGCGACCCGCTGGGCGTGGATGGCCATCGGCATTGGCCTCGGTCTTCAGGTTGAACGATTTGGCGCAACGTCCATCGCGTGCCTGCAAGCTCTCCAGGGAAGGTTCGAGCAAGGCAGAAGAGCTTCGTCATTGCGAGATCCCTTTTCCGGCCCGAAAATGCACACGGGCCATGAACCCGGTGTGGGTCTGGTCCGGGATCGTCGCGTGAGCAGCGTATCCGCCTCTCGCTCTGGCGCCTTGTGCCCGTTTGC